>HLSNC_1000587_pt1 | contig 25961 bp, 28 predicted proteins | sample HotLakmetagenome_2_FD_14041 | JGI IMG/M metagenome (IMG submission 14041)
CCTCGATGGCCACCCAAGGTCCCGCATCGAAGACCTCATGCCGTGGCGCTACGCCCAGACGTCAAGCCTCGCAGCATAGGGCCTCGGCGTCGCGCTTACGATGCCATGGATATCGTCACCATCGCGCTGTCACGCAAGGATATCGTTTTCGAAGAGGTGGATTATGCCTCGGATCTCGCGACCCATTGCCTGACCGCGTTTGCCGCAGAGTTGAGCCAGCGGCTGAACCTGGTGTTCGATCTCAAGAAATCCGGCGATCCCGACCTGTCACAGATGAAACATCCGCACGGAACATTTGTCGTTGCGCGGCTTGGAAACATGCCGCTGGGCTGTGTCGGGATCAAGGGTAACGGCGGCACAATGGCGGAGGTGAAGCGGATGTGGATCGCACCTGCGGCCCGAGGAGTGGGACTCGCGCGCCGTCTGATGATGACCGCAGAGCAAGCCGCGAAGAGCCTCGGCATCACGACACTTCGACTGGATACCAACAGCACCTTGTTCGAGGCCGTCGGTCTCTATCGCGCGATGGGTTGGGTCGAAATCGACCGGTTCAACAACGATCCATACCCGGACCTCTTCTTCGAGAAACACCTTTGATGGTGTCGGCGGAAGCATGCTCCTGCCCACTGCAAAGGTGACGTCTCTTGCGTCCCTAATGACCGAACCTGAGGTAACAACGTGATCCATCGTCAAAGAGCATCAAAATCCAGCCGACGGTTGTTTACCTGGACGGCACTTGCTCTTCCAGCCTTAGCTTGGGCCGTTTCCTTGTTCCGGCAAGGTGTTGATATGGCCGAAGCAGCGTTGAACCCTTCTGGTGCATTGTCTGCTTTCCTGCTGATTTTTGCATTGCTCGCAACGCCCTTGCGTCATGTTTGGCCACAGGCTGCCGTCACACGTTGGCTGCTACGCAACAGGCGCTATCTCGGGGTGGCAAGTTTCGGCTATGCACTCTTGCATACCGTGTTCTACCTGATCGACGCGGGATCCATGCATCAGATCGTCGTCGATCTGCCTCGTCTGGACATCTGGACGGCTTGGCTTTCGCTTCTGATCATGGTCCCCCTCGCCGTTACCTCGTCCGATGCGGCTGTTCGGAGAATGGGGCCGCGTTGGAAAACCTTGCAGCGTTGGGTATATGGCGCGGCCCTGCTGGGCTTTCTGCATGCCCTGAGCCTGAACAACTGGGAAGACCCCCGGGAACCGCTTGTATTCGCAGCGCCTTTGATCGCGCTGCAGTGTTGGAGGGTTTTCGGTGGCCGTCGCACGCGGCGGGTTTCATAGATCTAGTTTGCCCCAAGGTAGCCAAGGACCGCACGGCGGATGCGGCGGTGCAGGTGATCGAAATTGCGCTCTCCACCGGAAATGGCGGCATCTGCCAGCCCATGACCGATGGCGATCAGATCGAAGGCCACTGCGGGTGCGTCGGGAATTCCATTGCGTTCCAGCGCCGCGACGACAAGCCGTGCCATGTTCTGTTTGAGAACGGCGGTGTCGTCATCGAGGGGCAATCGCTCTTCGATGATCTCAAGCGCATGTGCCAACTCGGGGTTGCGCAGATGGTGGCGCAGCGTGGCCGCCACCAGCGCATCTATTTCCGCCTCGAGGCCAAGCCCCCGAGAGGCCTCTGTGGCGGCGACCATGTCGTCATGCATTTGCCGACGCATTTCCCGGATCAACTCCGCAAGGATCGCCTCTTTCGTCGGGTAGTACTGGTAAAGCGATCCAATCGATACGCCCGCCAATTCCGCAACCAGATTCGTTGTAAGACCCTCGCTTCCCTGTCGCTCCAGAATGCGAGCCGCTGCTTGCAGTATTGCATCGCAGGTGGCGCGAGATCTGGCCTGACGCGGCACCTTTCTGGGTGTGATGGGCACGTCTTGGGGGGGCATGGGATGCGAGTGGCCATTTTGCGAGTGATTGCTCATGTTACGTCTTGAACGAGACGAATGCAATGGCAGGTCAAGCATGAGGCAAGGTTTTGATTTCGCAGGCCGCACGGTTCTGCTGACAGGCGCAACCCGCGGAATTGGCCGCGCCCTGGTTGACGCGCTTGGTCAACGCGGCGCGACGGTTCTGGCAGTGGCACGGGACCAAGGATCCGTCGCGAAACTGGTGGAAACGAGCGCAACGGTCGTCGATGGGCTTGCCGTCGACCTGTCTGACCGCGACGCCTCGGCGGCCATCGCCGATTGGGTCGGAGCGAACCATGCGGACACCAGCGTCTTGATCAACAACGCGGCGGTCATGAGTCATGGCCGATTGACGGACGGTTCGAAAGAATGGCGAATTTCGATCTCAAACGAGATCGACGTCAATCTGATCGCCCCGCTTGTTCTGTCTGCCGAGCTGCTGCCCACGCTTTCGCGGCACCCTTCCGCGGCGATCATCAACGTCACCTCAGGTCTTGCGATCGCACCCCGCAGGGATGCTGCCGTCTACTGCGCGACAAAGGCGGGTTTGCGCAGTTTCACACGCGCTCTTCGTGACCAATGTCGCGAAGCCGACCTGTCGATCCAGGTGACCGAAATCGTGATGACGCTGGTGGACACCGAGCTGACCGCTCCGATCACGATCCGCAAGTATCCCGCCGACCGAGCGGCCGAAGACCTTCTGCGGGGAGTGGAACGCGGGCTGGAAGAAGTGTGGATCGAGAAGGCGAAAGCCCTCCGCGTCGTTCACCGGCTTGCGCCGGGGCTGGCCTATCACGCGATGCGAGCGCGATAATGACAATGCAGGCGAACCACCGTGAGTTTTTCAAGGCACTTGTGCGAAACCCGCGACGCATCTCGGCCTTGGCACCGTCTTCCCGGAGCCTGGCCGCCGCGATGATCGCTCAGATTCCGATTGATGCGCGTCGGATCATCGAACTGGGTCCGGGGACAGGCGCTTTCACCCAAACCATGCTCGAAAGCGGCATTTCGGCGGAGGGTATCGATCTGGTCGAACTTGACAGATCGCTGTCGGCGTTTCTGAGCGCGCGGTTTAGTGGCGTGCGGGTCCATTGTGCCCGGGCCGAGGATATCGGCACATTGTTTTCGGGGCCGGTCGATGCGGTTGTGTCAGGCTAGCCGCTTTTGTCTTTCGGCGAAGCTGACCAACGCGCGGTTCTTGAAGGGGCTTTCAGCCTCCTGAGACCGTCGGCGCCCTTCATCCAGTTCACCTACGGCCTGACCGTGCCGGTGCGGGGAAGAATTCTCAGAGATCTGGGCGTGACAGGAACCAGGACTTCGCGAACCTGGCGAAATCTACCTCCGGTGACCGTTCATGTGCTGCGGCTTGGGCGCATCTGAATGTCCAGGAACTGGAACGATCAAGACGCCGGCAAGAGGCCTCGATATGCCACCTGACCCATTCCGTTCCACGCGATGCGGATCCTGGCCAATGGAAGGTGATCCTGACGCGCCCCACCATGCCGACCGGAGAAGCTCCATCCGGGTTAGATGTCTTGCGACAAGCTGTGAACACGACAGCGCTTGCAGAGCTTCATCTGGACCTGCGCGCCAGCGAGAGTACCGCGACCCGACAACCACCCGCAGTGCCCTTCTATGCCGACCATCAGGTCCCGTTGTTCTGGGGTCAAGGGCTGTTGGCCAGAAGATGACCTGTCCTGCAAGAGATCTGGCCGCGACGAAGAGATCCCGTTCGAGGGAACGGGGTCTCTTGCTTTCGGGCATCGCGAAACGAAACCTCCGGCTCAGGTCAGAGACCCAAGGTTTCCGCCATCGCTTCGATGATCGCTGCATGAACCGCCAGCCGATCCGTCCCGGGTGGGTCGGTGCAGACCGGGTCATCCCTTTCGGCTTCAAGTATGGTGGCGCCGTCGGGCTGGCAAGGCGGCATTGCCGTGAAATGGAAGGCCGGAGCAAGCCGCAGGACTCTTGCATCCGAAATCAAAGCGGCCAGACCGCTTTCCGTGAAATCTGTGGCCGACATCTGCGTGTCCCGGTCGCCCAACCCGATCAAGACCGCATCAGGCACAAGGTCTGCGACATTCGCCGCCTCGAGACCCCACACGAAACCGGGGTCTATCGCCACCACCGAGGTGACACTAGGATCGGAATAGCTGGCGTTCCAAAGATCGGGATCCTGCCGCGACAGGCCGACCGCATCGGACAAAAGCACGTCGCAGGCTTCCATCGTATCGACATGGTCGGTGCAAGCTGCAACGATTCCGTCGAGGTTACCAGTCACGCCCCCCAGCGACAGAGCCGTCCAGCCGCCGAAAGAGAAGCCGGCGGCCATGACCCGTGTCAGATCGAGGTGCTGCCCCAGTTGCGGATCCTCGACCAGAAGGTCGAGCGCACGCGACAGATCGTTGGCGCGGGTCCAGTGCCGAACGCCCTCGGTCATGTCATGGTCACCCCATGTCGTGTTCGGGTGGTTCACCATGACCACTACGGCGCCCCGCTCTGCGAGAGCAGCGCCCAGCCACGCCTGTGCCCGGTCTGTGCCGCCCATCCCGTGGCTGAACAGCACGACGGGAAAGCTGCCCTGGGCCGGTTGCGCATCAACGAAGGCCTCCACTCCCTGGAAGACCGGGTTTTCGGCGTAAGGGGTCGGGTCTCCACCTGTGCCGCGCGGATACCAGATTGCGACGCGGGCGTCGGCATCGTGATGTGGCATGTAGGCCTGTGCAACCTTCAGTCCTGCGCCTTCGGCAGAGGCGCTGCAGGCGACGGTCACGAGGGCAAGCGCCATGGCTACGGTTTTCATTTCGGGTCTCCGGCTTGAGTTCAGATGGACCCATGTCCTCTGTCGGCGTTCTGCCCCGCGACCTGAAACCGGATTCAGGTCGCCTCAATCACGATTCAGGACTAGGCGTCCCGCGTTTCCGGTCGTAGCGAGCCATCCATGCCCACCCTTCCCATCCCTGTCTTCGTTGCGCTTCTTCTTGCCTTTGCGTTCCTGCGCCTGTGTTTTGATCAACGTCGGCTGACCACGCTGGGTCTGCTGTTGGCGCTTTGCGCGGTCCAGTCGATGATAATCGCGCTGGCACAGCACTATATGGTGGCGGGTTTGCGCTACGTGCAGCCCGTCACCGCGGCTGCGGTGCCGCCCGTTGCCTGGCTGGCCTACAACTTCACGGCCGTCCGGCCCGCGGCGCGAACGGACCTTCTACACGGCCTTGTCCCGCTGTTGGCACTGTCGGCGCTTGTCGTGGCGCCGACATTTCTGGACGTGATCCTACCCGCAGCCTTCGTTGGTTACGGGATCGCGATCCTGGTGCAGGCCCTGCATGGCTCGGATGCCCAACCGCAGGTGCCATTGGGCCATGGCAACGCGCCGTCCTGGATCTGGCTGATGATCGGGGTTGCGTTGATTGGATCGGCGCTGAGCGATGTGCTGATCGTGCTGGCTCAGGCCATGGGACGAACCGATGCGCAGGGCTGGATCATCACGGTGTTTTCGGTGGGCAATCTTTTTCTCATCGGTCTCTTCGCCCTGTCGCCGTATCTGCGGACGGAGAGACCGGAGATACCGGAGTCAGCCGGCCGATCAGAGGAACCCGATTCAGAATTGTGGAACCGTCTACAGGTCTTGATCGCGACCCGGAAACCCTATCTCGATCCCAACCTTACACTTGCGCAATTGGCCCGGAAACTGCGTGTCCCGGCCAAGTCGCTATCGGCTGCTATCAATCGCTCCACTGGGCAAAATGTCTCTCGCTTTGTCAATGAGGAGCGAATCCGCCATGCACAGTCGCTGCTGCTGAGCGGTGAGACCGTTACCGAGGCGATGCTGGCATCAGGCTTCAACACCAAGTCGAATTTCAATCGTGAGTTTCTGCGCGTGGTCGGCAGAAGTCCGAGTGATTGGCTCAAGTCAGCCAGAGCGGCCAACGTGGATGGACGTTTGCGGCACCCGACTTCTGTGACCCAGAAAATGGCACCTCGAGAATAAGAGCGCCCTCCCTCTTGGGCTCCCTGCCGGCGGTCGCGTGGCTGATCGCCGGCGGGGCTACGGCGCCGACTGGTTCCGTAAAGCGTTGCAGGACAAGGGGATACGGCCCCGAATCCCGGGCCGGAAGCCCCGCGGCAAGGCAGCTCGCCACGCCAAACGGCGATACAAGCGCCGCAATCGCATCGAGATCATGTTCGGCCGACTGAAGCACTGGCGGCGCATTGCCACCCGCTACGACAGATGCCCCAAGGTCTTCCTGTCCGCCATCGCGCTGGCCGCAGCCGTCCTCTTCCGGCGATGAGCAAGAACGAGGCCTGACCCTGGCGTTCGGCCGTCAATTGCAGCGGATTTTTCGAAAACCCGACGAAAAAGGGCGCCCGAAGGCGCCCTTGATCCGGATCCGCGCGGCGGTTCAAAGCGCCTTTTGCAGGTTCTCGTCGACCTTTTCCAGGAAGCCCATCGTGGTCAACCACTTCTGGTTCGGCCCGACCAGAAGGGCCAGGTCCTTGGTCATGTGGCCCGATTCCACGGTCTCGACCACGGTCTTTTCCAGGGTCTCGGCAAAGTGGCGCAGCGCGTCGTTGCCATCGAGCTTGGCGCGGTGCTTGAGCCCGCCTGTCCAGGCATAGATCGAGGCGATCGAGTTGGTCGAGGTTTCCTCGCCCTTCTGGTGCTGGCGGTAATGGCGGGTGACGGTGCCGTGGGCGGCCTCGGCCTCGACGACCTTGCCGTCGGGCGTCATCAGCTGGCTGGTCATCAGGCCGAGGCTGCCGAAGCCCTGCGCCACGGTGTCGGATTGCACGTCGCCATCGTAGTTCTTGCAGGCCCAGACGAAACCGCCGTTCCATTTCATCGCGCAGGCGACCATGTCGTCGATCAGGCGGTGTTCATAGGTGATGCCGGCGGCCTTGAACCTGTCGGCGAATTCCTCGTCGAAGACCTTCTGGAACAGGATCATGAACTGGCCGTCATATTGTTTCAGGATCGTGTTCTTGGTCGACAGATACAGCGGCCAGCCCATGTTCAGCGCGTAGTTCATCGAGGCCCGGGCGAAGTCGATGATCGACTGGTCGAGGTTGTACATGCCCATGTAGATGCCGGACGACGGGGCCTGGAACACTTCGTGTTCGATCACCTCGCCATCCTCGCCGACGAATTTCATCGACAGGGTGCCGGGGCCGGGGAATTTCATGTCGGTGGCGCGATACTGGTCGCCATAGGCGTGGCGGCCGATCACGATCGGCCGGGTCCAGCCGGGCACCAGGCGCGGCACGTTGCTGCAGATGATCGGGGCGCGGAACACCACGCCGCCCAGGATGTTGCGGATCGTGCCGTTGGGGCTGCGCCACATCTTTTTCAGGCCGAATTCCTCGACCCGGGCCTCGTCGGGGGTGATGGTCGCGCATTTGACGGCGACGCCGACCTCCTTGGTCTTTTCGGCGGCGTCGATGGTGATCTGGTCTTCGGTGCGGTCGCGCTCCTCGATGCCGAGGTCGTAATACAGCAGGTCGACGTCGAGATAGGGCAGGATCAGCTTCTTCTTGATGAAGTCCCACATGATGCGGGTCATCTCGTCGCCGTCCATTTCGACGATCGGGTTGTCTACCTTGATCTTGGTCATCGGGGATTCCCTCGGCTGGCTCAGGTTCGGCGCTGCGATAGCACGGGGCGGGGTCGAGGAAAAGACCGTATGCAACGGTATACCTCAACCTGTCGCGGTTTTTCCCGGCGATGAAAAGGGATTCGAAAGGTTTGTGCGGCTAGCTGGCGCAATGAAAGCCGCCGCGCCCCGGGATATCGCCGTTTTCACCGCCCTTGCCCTGGTGGTCCTCGCCAGCCTGCCGCTGGCGCTGGTGACGGCCGGCAGCGCCCGGGCGGGGCGCCCGGTGCTGGTTCTGGCAGGGCCGCTAGCCGGCGGCGCGCCGGCGGTGATCACCCGCGCCGGCGGGGTCGAGGTCGGCCCGACCGTTGCGCCGCTGGGGCGGATCGCCGTGTTGCCCGACATCGCGCTGGCCCGGCGCGAAGGGGCCTGGATCATCGTTGATGCCGCGGCGCTGGCCACGCTTTGCGGCCCTTGAGGGATGGAAAGATGCTTCGCTTGAAAACGACCGATGCCGGAAACGAACGCCAGGGCGATTGCATCCTGGCCGAACGGGTCACGATCGGCATGGCGCCGGCCCCGGCCGTTGCGGCCTGGCTGGCCGGGGCGTCGGTGATGCCGTTCCTCATCCTTGCGCTGACCCTCGCCGGATTGGGAACCTATGCCCGCCGGGCCGGGCTGCAGCTGCGGCGCGAGGCGCTGGCGCTGGCGATGATCGGCCAGACCGCGTTGCTGACCGCCGCCCTGGCGGGCCATCCCTGGCAGATCGACAGCCACATGGTGTTCTTCGCGGTGCTGGCGGTGGTCGCGTCGATGCGCAGTGTGCGGGCCCTGATTCTGTCGGTGCTGGTGATCGCGTTGCACCATGCCGGCCTGACGGTGCTGATGCCGTCGCTGGTCTACCCTTCGGTCACGCTGGTCGAAAACCTGTTGCGCACCGGGTTTCACGGCTTGGTTGTCGTCGTCGAAGGGGCGGTGCTGGTGCTTGCGCAATTGCGCGCCAACGCCCAGCACGACGCGATGGAGCGCCTGCGTCTGGAAGCCGAGGCCCAGGCTGAGGCCGCGCGGGCCGCGACCGACCGGGCCGAGCGCCTGGGCCAGGAGGCCGAACAGGTCGTCGCGACCCTCAGCGACCGGCTGTCGCAACTGGCCCGCGGGGCCCTGGATTGCCGGATCGAGGTCGGGTTGCCCGGGGATCATGACAGCCTGCGGTGCGATTTCAACGACGCGGTCGGTCGGCTGGCCGAGACCCTGGCCGAGGCGGTGCGCGCCGCGACCGAGTTCAGGGATCAGACCGGCGCCATCGCCACCGCCAGCCAGGATGTTTCGGCCCGGGTCGAAGCCCAGGCGCAGGACGTCGCACAGGTCGCCGACAACCTGCGCGACCTGGACGGGTCGCTGGCCGAAACCGCGCGTCTGGTCGACGAGATCGCAAAGGGCACCGAAGAGGGCAGCATCGGTGCCCGCGACGCCGCCGCGGTGGTCCGCAGCGCGATCGAAGCCATGGCGCGGATCGAACAGGGCTCGGGCGAGATATCCAAGATCATCCAGCTGATCGAGGATATCGCCTTCCAGACCAACCTGCTGGCGTTGAATGCCGGGGTCGAGGCCGCCCGCGCGGGCGAGGCCGGCAAGGGCTTTGCCGTCGTCGCCACGGAGGTGCGAACGCTGGCCCAGACCACCAGCAAGGCGGCCAACGACATCAAGACGCTGATCACCACCTCGGTCGGGCAGGTGGCCGACGGGTCCGACCTGGTCGGGCGGGCCGGCGCGGCGTTGGACCGGATCAGCGCGCAGGCCGACAAGGTCAGCGCCGATGTGACCCGCACCGCCGAGACGCTGCGCGGCCAATCCGGTGCGCTGAGCACGATGAACGGCACGGTCGGGCGGATCACCGACGGGTTGCAGGCCAATGCCGGCCTGGCCGAGGAAATGTCGGCGATGGGCCTGCAGATGTCCCAGAGCGCGGGGCGGCTCAGCGGGTCCCTGGCCGGGTTTTCGTTGCCCGGCGGGCCGGCGCCGGGCAAGGTGTTCGGGGCGGCGACCGTTCGGGATCGCAATGCGGCCTGATCGGTCGTGACCAGGGTCTGCCGCCCGGGGGCCTGTCAAAGGTCGCCGGGACGCAGCGCCGGGCGCGCTCGGCCGCCCCCGGGCGCGCGCGCGCAGTCTTGCCAGGGCCTAGCCGGTGCGGGGGCCGTCCGTGCCGCCCGTCGCGGCGCGGTGCCGGTCGAGGGTCTGCTTGAGAAAGGCCCGGCCCTTGGCCTCGGCCATGCGGGTCCGCACGGCGGTCAGGAACGCCTCCTCCAGCGTCTGGGAAGCCGTGCCGATCACCTGTGCCACCTCCATGAACAACCGGTCATTGCCGATTTCCCGCTGTGCGGCGATGCAATCGTCGGCCAGCTTGTTGGCAAGCGCGTTCACGTCGGTCATCTGGGTGTCCTCGCAAGATCGGGTCCGCCCCTTGAATGCGCCAGCCCGGGGCCGGATGCAATCATCAGGGGCGCCATGGCGCGGGTCAGCGGGTGCCTTCGGTCAACCGGCGGGTCACGTAATCGGTCACCGACCGGATCATGCCCTCCATATGCGGATCCTCGAAGAAATGCCCGGCGCCCTCGACCTCTTCGTGGGTGATGGTGATCCCCTTCTGTTCGTGCAGCTTTCCGACCAGAGACTGGGTATCCGCCGGCGGTGCCACCCGGTCGGCCGCGCCGTTGATGATCAGGCCCGAGGACGGGCAGGGGGCCAGGAAGGAGAAGTCGTACATGTTCGCCGGCGGCGAGACCGAGATGAAGCCGGTGATCTCGGGGCGGCGCATCAGCAGCTGCATCCCGATCCAGGCGCCGAAGCTGAAACCGGCGACCCAGCAATGCTTGGCGTTCTGGTTCATCGATTGCAGGTAATCGAGCGCCGAGGCGGCGTCACTGAGTTCGCCGACCCCCTGGTCGTATTCGCCCTGGCTGCGCCCGACACCGCGGAAATTGAACCGCAACACGGTGAAACCCATGTTATGGAAGGCGTAGTGCAAATTGTAGACGACGCGATTGTTCATCGTGCCGCCGAATTGCGGATGCGGATGCAGCACGATGGCGATCGGCGCGTCGCGGTCCTTTTGCGGGTGGTAACGGCCTTCGAGACGGCCCTCGGGCCCTGGAAAAATGACTTCGGGCATGGTCTGCGGTCTGTGCGTCCTCTGGGCCAGGCGTTTCTTGACGGAACCGCCTCGGTTCTTTAGAATTGTTCTAATCCGGCTGTTCTTGCGGCACCGGCCCGCAACAGTTAAGGGGGCGGCCTTCCGGCGTCAACCGACGGCTGCATCACGGGCTGCGCCGATGCCGGGGAGGAACGGGCATGAAGCTGAGTACCAAGGGACGATACGCGATGGTGGCGCTGGCCGACCTGGCCTTGCAGCCGGAGGATGCGCTGGTATCGCTGGGCGAGATTTCGCGGCGGCAGGACATTTCGTTGCCCTATCTGGAGCAGCTTTTCGTCAAGCTGCGCCGGGCGGGGCTGGTGGACAGCGTTCGGGGGCCGGGCGGCGGCTATCGGCTGGCGCGGCCGGCCAGCGAGATTCGCGTGGCCGAGGTGCTGGGCGCGGTGGACGAGACCGTCAATGCCCTGGAATCGGGGGCCGGGGCCAAGGGCGCGATTTCGGGCAGCAAGGCGCAAAGCATGACCAACCGGCTGTGGGAAAGCCTGAGCGCGCATGTCTATGTGTTTCTGCACCAGACCCGGCTGAGCGATGTTGTGGACAATGCGCTGGCCCCGTGCCCGGCGGTCCCCGGCCTGTTCCAGGTGGTGGACGAATAGGGGGCGCTGCCCCCGTCGGCTGCGCCGACTCCCCCGAGGTATTTCTAGGACAAAGGCAGCCATGGCACGGCTTTACCTGGATTGGAACGCGACCGCGCCGCTGCGGCCCGAGGCCCGGGCGGCGATGGCGCAGGCGATGGATCTGGTCGGCAATCCGTCCAGCGTGCATGCCGAGGGGCGCGCGGCCAAGGCATTGATCGAGCGGGCGCGGGCGCAGGTATCGGAGGCGCTGGGGGCGCAGGGCTACGACATCGTGTTCACCTCGGGCGCGACCGAGGCGGTGGCCCTGGCCTGTGCCGGGCGCGGCCTGCAGGGCGCGGCGATCGAACATGATGCGGTCGCGGCCTGGGTCGGCGACGTGCTGCCGGTGGATGCGGATGGTCGGGTGGCGGTGGCGGACCCGGCGGGGTCGGTGCTGCAACTGGCCAATTCCGAGACCGGCGTGGTGCAGGATCTTCCCCCCGGCCTGGCCCTGAGCGACATCACCCAAGGGGTCGGGCGGCTGCCGATCGCCCTGTCCTGGAGCGGGGTCGACATGGCCATCGTGTCGGCCCACAAGTTCGGCGGGCCCAAGGGGGTCGGGGCGCTGCTGCTGCGCGAGGGCACCGATCTGGCCGCGCAGATCCGGGGCGGCGGGCAGGAGATGGGCCGGCGGTCGGGCACCGAGAACATCGTCGGGATCGCCGGGATGGCGGCCGCGATCGAGGCCGCGATGGGGGATCTGTCGGCCGGGATCTGGGGTCAGGTCGCCGAAATTAGAAATATTCTAGAAAACGCTCTTGCTGACCTGAGCAAGTCGACTATTTTGGTCGGAAAGGACGTGCAGCGTCTGCCGAACACGGTATGCGCCCTGACCCCGGGCTGGAAGGGCGAGACCCAGGTGATGGCGATGGACCTGGCCGGTTACGCCATCAGCGCGGGCAGCGCCTGTTCGAGCGGCAAGGTCCGGGCGAGCCGGGTGCTGCGGGCGATGGGCTTCGGCGATGACGACGCGGCCTGTGCCATAAGAATATCGCTTGGTCCCGGGATCGGGCGCGACGACGCGTTGCGTTTCGCCGACACCTGGGCCGCCAGACTGAACCGCCACCGCGCCCGCGCGGGCTGACATTCGGAGATTTGGACATGACCACGACCGACATCACGCCACCAGCCGAGGTCAAGGACGGCGTCGACCGCGAAACCGTCGAGGCGGTCCAGTCGCTGGGCAGCTACAAATACGGCTGGGAAACCGAGATCGAGACCGATTACGCGCCGATGGGGCTGGATGCGGATATCGTGCGGCTGATCTCGTCCAAGAACGAAGAGCCCGACTGGATGACCGAATGGCGCCTGGGCGCCTTTGCCCGCTGGCTCAAGATGAAAGAGCCCGACTGGGCGATGGTCGATTACCCGCAGATCGATTTCCAGGCGCAGTATTATTATGCCCGTCCGAAAAGCATGGCCGAAAAGCCCAAATCGCTGGACGATGTCGATCCCAAGCTGCTGGCCACCTATGAAAAGCTGGGCATCCCGCTGAAGGAACAGATGATCCTGGCCGGGGTCGAGGGGGCGGAAAACGCGCCCGCCGAGGGGCGCAAGGTCGCCGTCGACGCGGTGTTCGACAGTGTCAGCGTGGGCACCACCTTCCAGGCCGAGCTGAAGAGGGCCGGGGTGATCTTCTGCTCGATTTCCGAGGCGATCCGCGAACATCCCGAGCTGGTCAGGAAATACCTCGGATCGGTCGTGCCGGTGTCGGACAATTTCTATGCCACGCTGAACAGCGCGGTGTTCAGCGACGGCTCTTTCGTCTATGTCCCGCCGGGCGTGCGCTGCCCGATGGAGCTGTCGACCTATTTCCGGATCAATGCCGAGAACACCGGCCAGTTCGAACGCACGCTGATCATCGCCGACAAGGGGTCCTATGTGTCCTATCTGGAGGGCTGCACCGCCCCCCAGCGCGACCAGAGCCAGCTGCATGCCGCCGTGGTCGAGATCATCGTCGAGGAAGACGCGGAGGTGAAGTATTCCACTGTCCAGAACTGGTATCCGGGCGACGAGAACGGCAAGGGCGGGATCTACAATTTCGTCACCAAGCGCGCCGATTGCCGCGGCGCGCGGGCCAAGGTGATGTGGACCCAGGTGGAGACCGGCAGCGCGGTGACCTGGAAATATCCCAGCTGCATCCTGCGCGGCGATGACAGCCAGGGCGAATTCTATTCGATCGCCATCACCAACAACCACCAGCAGGCCGATACCGGCACCAAGATGGTGCATCTGGGCAGGAACACGAAATCGCGGATCGTGTCCAAGGGGATCAGCGCCGGGGTCGCGCAGAACACCTATCGCGGTCTGGTGAGCATGCATCCCAAGGCGCAGAACAGCCGCAATTACACCCAGTGCGACAGCCTGTTGATCGGCGACAGATGCGGGGCCCATACGGTGCCTTACATCGAGGTCAAGAACAACAGCAGCCGCGTCGAACACGAGGCCACGACCAGCAAGGTGGACGACGACCAGATGTTCTATTGCCGCCAGCGCGGCATGGACGAGGAAGAGGCCGTGGCCCTGATCGTCAACGGCTTCGCCAAGGAGGTGCTGCAGGCCCTGCCGATGGAATTCGCCATGGAGGCGCAGCAGCTGGTGGCGATTTCGCTGGAAGGGTCGGTGGGGTGATGGCGCGACATGCTGGGTTGGGTCGATCCGGCCTGATGTTCGCCGCGGTCTTTCTGGCCTTCGGCGTGGTTATGGACCTTTACGTCCGGCAGCAGGAGGTCGACTGGCCGGTGCGGATCCTGGTAACGCTGCTCGGCACGGTCGCCTATCTGGCGCTGAGCGCCTACCTGCCCCCCCACAGCGACCGTGGGACGGGGGCGGGACGATGATCGTCACCACCACCCCCTCGGTCGAGGGCAAGCGGATCAGCAGCTATCACGGCGTTGTCGTGGGCGAGGCGATCCTGGGCGCGAACATCTTTCGGGATGTCTTCGCCGGGATCCGCGACATCGTCGGGGGGCGGTCCCAGGCCTATGAGGCCTCGCTGGGCGAGGCCCGCGAAACCGCCCTGCGCGAATTGCAGGAACGGGCGGCCTCGCTGGGGGCGAATGCGGTCGTGGGTGTCGATCTGGACTACGAAGTCATCAACAACATGCTGATGGTCAGTGCCTCGGGCACCGCCGTCACCATCGTCAACGCCTGAGGCCTGGGCATGGCGTCCGCCGACAAGCGCATCCAGTTCCTGATCGACCTGCTGGCCCCCGAACGCGCCTTGCAGATCGCCGATATCGGCGCGCGGATCACCAGATCCGTGCCGCCCTATCAGGCGCTGCTGACCGCCGGGATCGCGCATCTGCACGGCTTCGAGCCCGAGCCGGAGGCCTATGCCGAACTCAAGGCCGCCGCCGATGCCACGATGAGCATCTATCCCCATGCGGTGGGCAAGCCGGGCCCGGCGACCTTCTACGCCCATCACATCGGCGCGCTGTCGAGCGTGTTCCGGTTCTGCGCCCCGGCGGCGCGCTTCCTGGGCAAGGGGTTCTGGGTCAAGCGCCCGATCACCGAGATCGAGATGACCCTGCGTGCGCTCGACGACATCGAGGGCTTGCCGGGGCTCGACGTGCTCAAGATGGATGTGCAGGGGGCCGAGCTGGACGTGCTGCGCGGCGGCAGGCGGACCCTGGCCGATACGGTGATGATCGTGCCCGAGGTGCGCTTTTACCGGATGTACGAAGACGAACCGATGTGGGCCGATGTCGATACCGAGCTGCGCGCCCGGGGCTTCGTGCTGCACAAGTTCCTGCACCTCAAGTCGGTGGTCCTGCCCTCGGGCCAGAAATCCGGCTTTCACAAGCGCAAGGGGTCGCAATTGCTGGATGGCGACGCGGTCTATATCCGCAATGTCGAGGATCCGCAGGCGCTGTCGATCCACCAGCTCAAGGCGCTGGTATTGGCCGCCGAAACCGTCGCCGGATCCCCCGACCTTGTGGCCTATTGCCTCGAAGCGCTGCGCGCCCGCGACGCGGTTCCGGGCAATGCGGTGCGCCGCTATGTCAAGTTTCTGCCGCCCGAGATGCTGGCCGCGCCCGATCCGGGGCCGTCGCGTGGCGAAATTCGGGAGACGATCTGACATGCGCCCCGGAATGGCCCTGATTGCGTCGTGCTGTCGCCCGAGCGGGTCGGCTTTTCTTGCGTCCAGAGATCACTTCTGGGCGGGAGAATTCTGCCATGACCATGGCAAGCCAGCACGACAGTTTTCACAGCCGGCTGGACCGGATCAACCGGGGCAAGACCTCGGCCTGGACCATACCGGGCGAGGGGATCGCCAAGCCCGGACAGGAACACCGGATCGCCGCGCTGAACGTGCAACGCCGCGCCGTCGCCAGGAAAAGCCCGCTGGGCCGCGCCCCGCTGATCATGCTGCCGCTGGCGCTGATCCTTGGCGTCGCGGCGGTGCTGCTGGGCGAATGGCTGACCCTGACCTATCTGACTGCCGACGGCCCGCTGGGCCTGGACCCGGTCGAGATGTTCGGCCCCGAGTTCGGCCGCTATGCGGCGGCGGCGCTGGTCGCCGCGCTGGCCTGCATCGGGTTGCACCTGGGCGGCGCGCGGTTCTGGGCGCATCTGGCGGGGTTCGGCTTTGCTGTCCTCTACATGCCCGAGATCGTGCAATTCGCCCCGGATCCGTTCGCAGAGGTCTTCCCGCGCGGCTGGATGTCCGCCATGCTGTCGGCGCCGAACGCTTTCGGGCTCTGACCCCACCCACATCGTATCTGACGGAAGGCCGCGCTGGCGCGGGCCTTCCTTTTCGCGTTTCTGAAAGGACCAGCCATGCTTGAGATCAAGAACCTGCACGTGAAACTGGAAGAAGAGGACAAGCAGATCCTCAAGGGCGTCGACCTGAGCGTCGAGGCCGGCAAGGTGCATGCGATCATGGGGCCGAACGGGTCGGGCAAATCGACCCTGTCCTATGTGCTGTCGGGCCGCGACGGCTATGCGGTGACGCAAGGCGGCGCCACGCTGGAGGGCGAAGACATCCTGGCGATGGAGCCCGAGGAACGCGCCGCGGCGGGGCTGTTCCTGGCCTTTCAATACCCGGTTGAAATCCCCGGGGTCGGCAACATGACCTTCCTGCGCACCGCGCTGAACGCCCAGCGCAAGGCGCGCGGGCAGGAGGAAATGAGCGCGGCCGATTTCCTCAAGTTGATCCGCGAAAAGGCCAAGACCCTGCAGATCGATGCCGAGATGCTGAAGCGGCCGGTCAATGTCGGCTTTTCGGGCGGTGAGAAAAAGCGCAACGAAATCCTGCAGATGGCGGTGCTGGAGCCGCGCATGTGCATCCTGGACGAAACCGACAGCGGCCTGGATGTGGACGCGATGAAGCTGGTCAGCGATGGCGTCAATGCGCTGCGCGATGCCTGCCGCGGGTTCCTGGTGATCACCCATTACCAGCGGCTGCTGGACCATATCCAGCCCGATGTCGTGCATATCATGGCCGATGGCCGCATCATCAAGACCGGCGGGCCGGACCTGGCGCTCGAGGTCGAAAAGAACGGTTACGCCGATATCCTGACGGAGGTCGCGTGATGGCCGTGCCCCAGGTGAAACAGGACGCGACCGAGGCGCGGCTGGCCGGGATCGCGCTGCCCGAGGGGGCCGGCTGGGCGGTGACGGCGCGCCAGGCGGCGCTGGCCCGGGTGCGCGAGATGGGCCTGCCGCACGGCCGCGACGAATACTGGAAATTCACCCGGCCCGACACGCTGATCGCGCCGCAAGCGCCCAGTGCGGCGCTGTTCGATGCGGGCGAGGCGCCGCTGTTCGGCGCGCGCGACCGGCTGCATGTCGTGTTCCGCGACGGGGTGTTCGACGCCGCCGCTTCGGACCCGCTGGAGCTGGCCGGGATCGAGATCGAGCGGCTGAGCGACGCGATGGCCCGCGACATCCACTGGGCCAGGGACCTTTACGGCACGCTCGAGGCGCGCGGCCAGACCCCGGTGGCGCGGCCGCTGGCGGCGCTGAACACGGCGCTGGCGACCGACGGCCTGGTGATCCGGGTCACCGGCAAGCCCGCCCGGCCGGTGTCGCTGTCCTATCTGCATGACAGCGAAACCTCGGATGTGCATCTGCATCACGTGATCCGGGTCGAACCGGGGGCCGAGTTGACGCTGCTGGAAAACGGCCCCGCGGCGGCGCGGTTCAACAAGGTGATGGAGGTCGATATCGCCGATACCGGCGTGCTGCACCATGTCCGCGCCCAGGGCCGCGATCATGAACGGCGCGCGGTCACCGGCAGCTTCGCCCGGCTGGGCGCCGGATCGGTGTTCAAATCCTTCACCCTGACCGTGAACGGCGTGCTGACCCGCAATGAATGCGTGATCGAGCTGACCGGCGACGACGCGGTCGCCCATGTCGCCGGCGCCTGCCTGGGCGATGGCGCCGATTTCCATCATGACGACACGGTGTTCGTGACCCATGACGCGGTGAATTGCGAAAGCCGGCAGGTGTTCAAGAAGGTGCTGCGCAACGGCGCCACGGGCGTGTTCCAGGGCAAGATCCTGGTCAAGTCGGGCGCGCAGAAGACCGACGGCTACCAGATTTCGCAATCCTTGCTGCTGGACGGTGACAGCCAGTTCCTGGCCAAGCCCGAGCTCGAGATCTATGCCGATGACGTGGCCTGTTCGCATGGCTCGACCAGCGGCGCGATCGACGAAACCGCGCTGTTCTACCTGCGCGCCCGGGGGGTGCCGGAACGCCAGGCGACCGATCTTCTGGTGCTGGCCTTCCTGGCCGAGGCGCTGGAAGAGATCGACGACGACAGCATCGCCGAAGAGCTGACGGACCGGCTCAAGGCCTGGTTCGACCGGCGCGCCTGATGCCGGTGTCGCGCGATATCCTGCGCACCTGGCGCCGCCCGGGACGGGTCTTTGGCGATCTGTTCGCCATGGGCCCGCGCGAGGATCGGTCGCTGATGATCCTGATGGTCGGCTGCCTGCTGTTCTTCCTGTCGCAATTGCCGATCCTGCAACGCCGCATCGTGATGGAGCAGCCACCGATCGGCGTGGCCGAGATCGACGGCTTCGGCCCGGCCGCCAGCTATGTCTTTTTCGGCGCGATGATGATCCTGCCGCTGCTGTTCTACATGCTGGCCGGGCTGTTGACGCTGATCGCCAATGCCGCCGGCGCCGGCATCAGCGCGGCGCGCGGCCGGCTGGCGCTGTTCTGGGCCTGGCTTGCGGCCAGCCCGGCGGTTCTGCTTTATGGCATCCTGGCCGGGTTCAACGGCCCCGAGGAACCGGGCACGCGGGTGGTCGGTGCGTTGTGGCTGGCCGCCTTCGCGGCCTTCACATTCCTGGGGTTGCGCCGGGCCGTTTCCGTCGCCAGGGAGGGCGCATGACGTTTCCGACACAGATGCTCTGGCCGCTGGTCAAGCTGACCGTGACCCAGCCGGGCACCGCGGCCAAGGTCATCAGAGGCGCGCGCATCCCGCGCGAAATCGCCTGGATGGCGCTGATCCTGGCGGCGGTGGTCACCGCGCTGATGGTCGGGCTGGTGCAGATGATCTCTCCGCCGGAGCCGGTCACGCTGGAGACCGGCGAGGTGCTCGAGCCGCTGATCCTGAGCCCGCTGCAACTGGTCAGCCTGTCGCTGTTCGGCGCCGCCGGGCTGACCATCGCGCTATGGATGGTCGGCCGCAAACTGGGCGGGGCCGGCGATTTCGACGCCTTGCTGGCGGGCATGGCCTGGCTGCAGATCGTCATGGTCGTGGTCCAGGGCGCGCAGGTTCTGGGCCTGTTGATCGTGCCCTTCCTGGGCCTGGTGATCGCGCTGGTCGGCGTGGTGGTCTTTCTGCGGGCGCTTGGCCATTTCGTGCGGGAATTGCACGGGTTTCAGTCCATGGGGCAGGCGGTGGGGGCGATCGTGCTGTCATTCGTCGCGCTGTTCGCGGTGATCTTCCTGGCCGTCCTGCTGCTCCTGGGCGGCTCTGCGGGAGCGATGTCATGAGCTTCGATGTCGCCGCGGTGCGCCGCGATTTCCCGATCCTGAGCCGCGAGGTGAACGGCAAGCCGCTGGTCTATCTGGACAACGGCGCCAGCGCGCAGAAGCCGCAGGTGGTGATCGACGCGGTGACCCGGGCCTATTCCCACGAATACGCCAATGTGCACCGCGGCCTGCACACCCTGTCGAACCTGGCGACCGAGAAATACGAAGCCGTGCGCGGCACCATCGCGCGGTTCCTGAATACACCCGACGAGGACGGCGTGGTGATGAATTCCGGCACCACCGAGGGGATCAACCTGGTCGCCTATGGCTGGGCCATGCCGCGGATGGAGCCGGGCGACGAGATCATTCTCAGCGTGATGGAGCATCACGCCAACATCGTCCCCTGGCATTTCCTGCGCGAACGCCAGGGGGTGCGGCTGGTCTGGGTCGATGTGGACGCCAGTGGCGATCTCGACCCTCAGCGCGTGCTGGACGCGATCACCCCGCGCACGAAGCTGGTCGCGATCACCCATCTGTCCAACGTGCTGGGCACCGTGGTCGATGTGAAGGCGATCTGCGACGGCGCCCGGGCGCGCGGCGTGCCGGTTCTGGTCGACGGATCCCAGGCGGCGGTCCACATGCCCGTGGACGTGGCCGATATCGGCTGCGATTTCTATGCCATCACCGGGCACAAGCTCTATGGCCCGTCCGGATCCGGGGCGATCTGGATCGCCCCCGAGCGGCGGGCGGAAATGCGCCCCTTCCTGGGCGGCGGCGACATGATCCGCGAGGTGACGAAGGACGCCGTCAGCTATAACGACCCGCCGATGAAGTTCGAGGCCGGGACGCCGGGCATCGTGCAGATGATCGGGCTGGGGGTGGCGCTGGACTACATGACGGGGCTGGGGATGGACAATATCGCTGCCCATGAACGCAGCTTGCGCGATTATGCCCGCGACCGGCTGGACGGGCTGAACTGGCTGCAGGTGCAGGGCCGCTCGGCCGACAAGGCGGCGATCTTTTCCTTCACCATCGAGGGCGCGGGCCATCCGCATGACATCTCGACCGTGCTGGACAAGAAAGGCGTGGCGGTGCGCGCGGGGCATCACTGCGCCGGCCCGCTGATGGAGCATCTGGGCGTCAGCGCGACCTGCCGGGCCTCGTTCGGGATGTACAACACCACGGACGAGGTCGACGCCCTGGTCGAGGCGCTGGAATTGTGTCACCGGCTTTTCGCCTGAGGCGGCGCGGTGTCCGGCCCTACCGCACGGCTGCCGCACCCGGCTCCGAATCGAAGCCGATCAACCGGTCGATCGGCGCGTAATCGTCGGTCAGGATCAGGTCCGATCCGGCGGTGATCTGGTCGACCATCTCGTCCGCCAGGGCGGCAAAGCTGATCGGCTGGGGCGCCCGGGTGGCAAAGCCCGGGATCGGCGTCGGCCGGTCGCCGGCGACGACGACAAACACCATGCGCTGGCCCGGCAGCGGCTGTTCGGCGACGGTCCAGATCTCGACCACCGGGAACACCTCCTGCAGGCTGCGCACCACGGCGCCGAGAACCTGGAGGCGGTCCTCGAAATCGATCACGTTCATCAGGTAGGACCCGTCCGGTTCCAGGCGGTCGCGGACCAGGGCGTAGAATTCGCGGGTGATCATGTGCTGGGGCACGGCGATGTCGGTGAAGGCATCGCCGACGATCACGTCATAAAGGTCCGGCCGGGTGGTCAGCGCATAGCGGGCATCTTCGTGCAGAACCCGGGCACTGGCAGGGTCGAACCAGAAATCCCGGGCGGCGATCTCGGTCACGGCGGGGTCGATTTCGGCCACGGTGACGGGGCCGCCGCCGCGCGCGGCGATCGCCCGCGGCATGGTGAAGGTGCCGCCGCCGATGATGAAGCTGGAATAGCCCGGATCGTCGGCCCGGATCTGCGACAACCCGTCCAGCAGGGCCGCATGCGGTGTCAGGAACAACTGCGGATCGTGCCCCGCGGACATGCCATGCACGAGGTGGTCCAGAACCATCAACTGCACCGGGCGGGCCGGATCGGCCGAAACGTCGAACGACCGGATGCAGAAATAGTCGCTTTCGAGGTCGCACGGGGACGGGGCGGCCAGGCTCCAGCCGGCGGCGCCGATCGCCGCGACCGTGGCCAGGGCCGCGGGCCAGCGCAGGGCGCGGGCCGCCACAAGGCACAGCACCGCGGTGGCCAGGTAGGTGATCGTCACCACCGCCAGGGTCAGCGCCGAGCCAAGCCACGAGATGAACAGGAAGCCCGCCAGCAACGTGCCGGCGATCGCCCCCAGCGCCCCGGCGGCGAACAGCGCGCCCAGCGCCCGGCCCGGGTCGGGGTCACGATCCACCGCCAGCCGCGCCAGCACCGGCGCCGGCACCCCGGCGAAGAGCGACGGCAGAAAGAACACCGCCGAACACAGCGCCACGATCGCCCAGACCGGGTGGTCGACCAGTTCGATCACCGGCGCCGCGATCCTTTGCAACAGCACGACCGCCGCCGCGGTGGTCAGCGCCGCGGCCAGCAGGATCCAACCGGTCCGGGCCAGCGCATCGCCCCGCCCGGCGATCCGTCCGCCCCACCAATGCCCGGCGGAAAACCCGGCCAGAACCACGGCGATGATCGCGGTCCAGGTATAGAGCGACATGCCCACATAGGGCGCCAGCATCCGGCCGGCGACGATTTCGACCACGAGAGAAGCCGCCGAGACGACCACTTGAACCAGAACCAGAAGCCAAAGCGGCATGTGCTAACCTCTTCGTTTTTGCAAGGCCGGAATGTCGAGCGAAAGTCGCGGCGCGGCAAGTCGAAATCGCGTCTCAAATCGCGCAAACCACGCCCGCCCGCGCGATCAGCGGTTGCACGGGCGTTCGGGGCACGCTATTGGGGCGCCCTGTGGACCCATAGCTCAGCTGGATAGAGCGCTGCCCTCCGAAGGCTGGTGTCAAGGGTTCTGTGTGTATAGACGAGTTGAAATAGACGTTTCAGATCAGTGGCTTGCGGGACTGCCGATCTTTGCTTTAATCCCGCGGCAAATTGAAGTAAGCACTGCGTAAGCAGTTTGCACCCATAGCTCAGCTGGATAGAGTGTCGCCCTCCGAAGGCGAAGGTCGTAGGTTCGAATCCTACTGGGTGCGCCACTTCCCCCCTAAAATCCGCGAATTTCTTGCCATCGACGGTGTCGCTGGCTCCTGCTTTTCGACGTCTTGAGAGTCAGAGGCGGGCAGGGGTGCCGTGACGGGTTGAAGGCTGGAGGAGAGGCCTCCGGCGCCCGTCGCGGAGGTTTTCCAATGAACACCGAAATCATCGATGCCGCGCGTGACATCAGCGGCGGTTACAAGGTGGATGTGTCGCGCGGCACGAACGTGGACCGCGTGTCGTCCGAGTGGTTCTCGCGGCCGGATGACGAGCGATATCTGTCGCTCGACGATATCTTCGCATCGGTCAAGGGCCGGGCGGAGCGGAGCCGGACGCGCACGGTGGAGAGCGCGGCGATCCGGGTCGAGGCGCATCGCGACAACCCGGAGACGCTGGGCCTCGTCCTGCCGGGCACGGATGAACCCATTGCCCCGACGCATTGGTCCTTTGGCCAGCTCTCGAGCCTTGTCGGTGCGCCCGCGGCCTATCTGCGGCAGCTACCCGCGCCGCTGGCGGGCATCAACCTGCAATACGGGCTGACCAACCACCGGGCCGAGCAGATCAAGACGATGGAGGTCGCGGATGGCCGCACGGAACTGCGCGCGGTGACGGGCCCCGACTATGGCCGCATCTACGACCATGAACTGGTCTCGGCCGTGCAGCGGATCGCAGGGAACGGCACGGGCGACACGCGCTGGAAGGTGCCAGGTGTCCTCGACTGGTCGACCGGCATCTACAACCCGCGCGTGGACGTGACAAAGGAGACGACGACGCTCTATGCCTCGGACCGCGACGTGTTTCTGTTCCTCGTCGATGACCTGAACCCCATCGAGGCGGGGCTGCTGCCCGACGGCTCGCCCGACCTCTACTTCCGGGGGTTTTATTGCTGGAACTCGGAAGTGGGTGCCAAGACGCTGGGCATCGCCAGCTTCTACCTGCGCGCCGTCTGCCAGAACCGCAACCTCTGGGGCGTCGAGGACTTCCAGGAGATCACGATCCGGCACTCGAAATACGCCGCCTCCCGCTTCGCCCACGAGGCCGCCCCGGCGCTGAGCCGCTTCGCCGAGTCCTCGCCCGCGCCCTTCATCGACGGCATCCGAGCCGCGCGGGAGAAGATCGTCGCCCGGTCGGACGACGACCGTCAGGATTTCCTGCGCAAGCGCGGGTTCTCGAAGGCGGAGACGGGGCGGATCGTCGAGACGGTGCTGGCCGAAGAAGGCCGACCGCCCGAGAGCGTCTTCGACTTCGTTCAGGGGATCACGGCGGTCGCTCGGTCGAAGCCGCAGCAGGATGCGCGGTTGGTGATGGAGGGGAAGGCGAAGGCGTTGCTGGAGAAGGTGGCGTAGTCGAGATAGTGCCAAGGTGGTTGCAGTCGCAGCCACCTCCGTCGCACCACACCATCAAGGTTCGTTTTGAGCCCATCTTGCATCTTTCTGCACCTGCCACGAGCGTCCGCGCTATTAAATTGGGCCCGCTCAATCGTGCTGCATGGCCAACAGCAAAACCGTCTCACTTCAAACCGTACCGCCACTTCCGAGCAACAAAAAAATTAAAGGAGTCCTTGTCCGTGAGGAAATATTCTCCGTCCTTCGGAAGAAAGCTTTGAATAAATCTTGATACGAGTTCGGGAACAAAGCTCCGGCACAAATCCCCATCCTCAAAATCGTCGGTGACGTAGGCATTAGCTTCTCGAAAAACGCTGCGGCCACCATTCGCACTAAACGAAAAAGCCGCCGGTCTATCTGGATAGTAGTCCGGATGCCAAGCTTCATAACCCCCACCGATGTTGACAATTCCAGTTCTGCAATGCTGAAACCATGCATCTATGCACGATACAAGATACGGCTCAATACTGCTTTCGCTATCATAAAACAAATTATGCCCGTACCAAAGTATTATTCTAGTCCCAAGTTCTAACCTTTCGCTTAGTGAAGCAAACCTTGCCCGGTTTTCAAAAATTTCGATCTTTTCACGATATTTCTTGGATGAAAGGCTATCACTTGAACTCTGAAGAAGTTCTTCAGCATAATCTGGTTCCGATAACTTGATTCGAAAAGAAGGTGCTAACTGAGCTTTCATGTTCGCCTGAGCTGCCAAAACTGAGCGGGACTTTTCTGAGGACTTTCCTAACATCTGATAGTCTTTCCCGACCAAAAATTCACATGGCAAAGGTTGGACCCCCAAGGGGCTATCTGGATCCCTTTGTTGCGGCTTCGAGTATACTACTTTGCTTCCCAAGGGATACTGTTGAGATATTTTGTCAAATATGAGTTCGTTAATGTAAGCGTAGTGGTCAAGACTAATTGTATCATCAACCCTTCCACGAGCTCCGCTTCTTACATCGACCCATTCCTTTAGTTCCGAAGCGATGGGTGACTGGATGGCTTTGCTTAGTAGATGAGTACGAAGCACATCAATGCCCTTCGTCAGGTTGGTCGCGTCTTCAGAAACCGTACTATCATCTGAAATGGCCGCGGCCAAAGAGCGTGCAAGCGCTTTTGGAATAGGGTCGGTCGATGTCGATGGAGAAAGCGCATTGGTTCCGTTAACTGAAACGCCTACGAACTTCGATCTTACGCTTTGAACTTCCTGCAGTGTGCTTCTGTGCATTTCAAGAAGCCGTCCGCTTTCAGCCGCCGTCACTATTGAGGTAACAGTTTCGCCTGAGACTAAGTCGATTGAACGGGTTCTGGTGAGAATACCAGTGTGGCCGCCTTTGTGGACGCCGTGTGAGAGCTCGAATTGAGTTATCGGCACCAAACTGCATACTTGCTTCGAGGCATTCTCTCTTTGCAGCAATAGTGTCAGTTCACGCTCAAGATTGAGCTTGAAGCGTCTAAGATCGTTCAGTTTAGCGACGCGCTCATCAATGGCTAAGTTTGAGAAATCCGTCACCAGCACTACATCCACGTCGCTCGATTTATCGTCAAACCGTTTGCCGCTTTCGTTTACGAGGCTACCAAACAGGTAAGCTCCTGCGATAACTTCAGAGTCGACAATGTTCGCAAATTGCGAAAAAAGAAGTTCGAGCAATGGTTGCCAAACTTGGCTTTGCTTGAGGATTTTACTAGTTTGTTGTGGTTTATTATTCATTTCGAAACCGAGCTAAGTTGAAGCACCGAAGCGCTGAGTCATGGAAGCAGCATTATTTCACAAAGAAACCTTCTTCACGCCCACTGTTTAGCGCCTCATATTAATCTTATCCCTTGGTTCGTGGTGGGCAACTACCAAAAAACGTCTGTGAGTTCGCGCGATGCTACTTTTTTGCACGACATGTTGCGTGACAATCAAACTATCAGACACTGAGTTGATCGCAAACAAGTCTTTGTCCCGTAAGCCGGACCCCTGCGCGGCGAGTATGCGGCGATGGCGTCCCTGAGAGTTAGAGGTAGGCCGGGTTTTCCGTGACGGGTTTGGAGGTCGGGAGAGAGGCTCCCGGCTGGCCTGTCGCGGAGATATCCCGATGACCAAGCAACAGAAGATCACCCTCAGCGCCTCGCGCGACATCCCCTTCAACAAGCTGATGCTCAGCCAGTCGAACGTGCGCC
>HLSNC_1000589_pt1 | contig 25768 bp, 22 predicted proteins | sample HotLakmetagenome_2_FD_14041 | JGI IMG/M metagenome (IMG submission 14041)
TTGCCGCCTCGTTCCAACCCAACACCTCCAACGCTCATGCGCCCGGAGAATGGCCCGCTCAGATCAGAAGCGGCAGGAGGGGATCAGCGTCGCGCTTACATGGCATCAAGCATCCGGCGGGCGTGTTTGTGGCGCGCCAGAATCGCCGCCGCGCGCTCATCGAAAAGTTTTTCGTAGATATTGAACTCGTCCTCGCCCTTTGGTGTCAGTCTCATGAGGCGACTGTGGCGGTCGTCCGGGTTCGGCGTGGTTTCGATCAGGCCTTCTGCTTCCAAGCCGCTCAGCAACTCGCTTGCGCGCCCCGCGTTCAACTGCAGAAAGGCACATAATCCCGAGAGATTTTCGTGCCCGAGGCCGATAGCGTTGAGAACGCGGGCCGATCCGAACGGTCGCCCCCGGTTGAGGAGCGAATCCTCCATCGCCCCGATCTCGACGGCGACGGCACGGCTGAAATTTCTGACGCGTTCCACATCGCTCGCATTCATTTGACTGACCTTTGTTGGGGAATTGCGGGTATCATCAGAAATCGCGCGGCACCGGCTGAAGTGCGGTTTCCGCTGTCGTCATCCCTTCCGGGACAAGCGACAGGCCCCATAAAGGCGCGGTGGCCAGCAGCGCCACCCAAAGAAACGCATGCCTTGGGTTCGCGATAGATCAGAGCCATCGCCGAACCTTGCGGCAATAGGCGTCGTATTCCGCGCCGAACGTTTCCCGCATCATCCTCTCTTCGAATCCCACGTACCAACGGTCCAGGGTGATACAGAAGAGGATGGCGATCCCTACGGCGCTCATGGCCCCCAGCGCAACGGCACCACCAAGGGCGCAAAGCGCAAAACCGAGGTACATCGGGTTCCGGCTCCAGGCAAAGAGACCCGATGTCACCAACTTGTCCGGCTTGTCGAAGGTCATGATGTTCGTTCCGACATGCCGGAAGATTCTTGCACCCTTCACCGACAGCAACAGACCGAGAGCCGACACGACGCCGCCGACACGCCTCAACGGCGCGGCGAATGGCTCGCCCGGAGGCCAAGTCAGGGAAACCAGGGTCATCGCGGCCCAAGTGACGACAAGCAGGAGAGGTGGCAGAAGGCGTTGCATGAAGGTCATTCCTGTCCATGATGGTGCAGCGAACCAAGGCGTCGCATTCGCTAGCGGCAGGCGCAGAAAACCAGTCCATGCCCGGCCTTGGATCGAGGAGAAGCAGCCAGCAAACGGAATTGCCATGTCGTGGAACTTGAACGCGGCGGGCATATAGACGGCCGAGGCCTTCCAGACCATCTGCCCGCTGTCGGTTGGGATTTCGCTGCCGGGTATTCTGATCATTGGTTCGGGTCAGTTCGATAAAACGTCATGACCCAAACATGTGGGAAAAACCGAAGAACGCTACTCGCGTTCGGCTTCCAAACGAATTCATGAGTGATATGGCAAAATCAGTACTTTAGGGACATCTGTGGCGGCGGGTCGCATCCAAGAACTCGCTTGTCGACTGCGCCAGAGGCGTGTCGACCCGAGACTCGCGACACAATGCGGTGGCCGACACTTCTTGCCCTCGGGTCAGGACTCGTAGCCAGTAGATGACGATTGCCGCGAGGGCGATAGCTGAGAGGCAAACCTTCGGGCAGCCCCGCGAGGACCCGGGCGAACACGCCCCTCTTCCGAGCCTGGCCGACGCCTTGGCCCTGGTGCGCGATCAGCGCGCCGCGCCATCGCAGGTCGGGGCGTGACAACCCGCCCGCGACGCGCTAGCGCAATCCCAGCCAATTGCCGGAGCCGCGCCCATGCCGATCGCCACTTATGCGTTCCTCATCCTTGCCGTGATCGCCGAAACCATCGGCACCAGCGCCTTGCAGGCCAGCCAGCAATTCACCCGTCCGGGCCCGTCCGTGCTGGTCGTCTTCGCCTATGCGGCCGCCTTCTACCTGCTGTCGCTGACCCTGCGCGAGATGCCGGTCGGCGTGATGTATGCGCTGTGGTCGGGTCTGGGCATCGTGCTGATCGCGCTGATCGGCTGGACCTGGTTCGGCCAGCGGCTGGACCCGCCGGCGTTGATCGGCATCGCGCTGATCGTTTCGGGCATCGCGGTGATCCAGCTGTTTTCCGACACGGCGCGCCATTGACACGGCCCGCCATCGAAAAGGGGCCGCCCCCGGAAAGGCACGGCCCCCGATCCTTTGCCTGTCGCGGGCTCAGCCCTTGCGGCGCATCAGCCCCAGCGCACCCAGCCCGGCCAGCAACAGCGGCAGGCCCGCCGGCAGCGGCACCGGCGCCGGGCCGCCGGCCGGATCGGCCAGGCGCGTGACGGTGACATAGGGGTCGATCCCCTCGCCCACGACGATCAACGATCCGGTCAGGTCCGGCTGGAATTCGGTCGCTGCGGGAAAGAAGGCGTCGCTGTCGCCTACCGCAAGCGAGGTCGCGTAATCGGTCACGTCAGAACCGACATGGACATAGAACAGGCTGCCATCGAACCCGAAGAACGCGAATTCCTGATCGCCGGCATCCCAGTTACCGGTGACATAGGTGTCGAAGGGCGTATTGATCTGCGCATCGCTCACCGCCAGGGTATCGGTGTCGAAGCGGAAGGTCGCCGGGCCGGTACCGCCAAGCCCGTCGGGCGAGTAGATGGAACTCGGCCCGGACGTCGTGATCATGAACAGGCCGGAAATGTCGAATTCAAGCAGCGCGGCCGAGGCGGGCAGCGCGGCGCCGCTCATCAGGGCGGCAACGGACAAGGCGGACAAGGTCTTTTTCAATGGTACTTCCCCCAATAAATACACGCCCGCGCCAAAGCGCGCGCGCATGTGGTTCACGAATGCCCGGCACCCTGCCCGATCGCGCCAGCCGTGACATACCCCGAATGGGGTAAACGTCGCCGATTTTCTTCGCGCCGCACCGCAGCACCGACGTCATGCCGACGTTGCACCGACGCGGGTCTTTTGCCCCTCGCCATTCGCGCCCCGGCAGGGTAAGGCCCGCGCGACAGCTATCGAAGGCACCGACATGGACCTGCGCAACATCGCCATCATCGCCCACGTGGACCACGGCAAGACCACCCTGGTGGACGAGCTTCTCAAGCAATCCGGTGCCTTCCGCGAAGGCCAGGCCGTGGCCGAAAGGGCCATGGATTCCAATGACCTGGAACGCGAACGCGGGATCACGATCCTGGCCAAGGCGACCAGCGTCGAATGGCAGGGCATTCGGATCAACATCGTCGACACGCCCGGCCACGCCGATTTCGGCGGCGAGGTGGAGCGGATCCTGTCGATGGTCGACGGCGTCGTCTTGCTGGTCGACGCCGCCGAAGGCCCGATGCCGCAGACCAAATTCGTCACCTCCAAGGCGCTCGCCCTGGGTCTGCGCCCGATCGTCGTCCTGAACAAGGTCGACAAGCCCGACGCCGAACCCGATCGTGCGCTGGACGAGGTGTTCGACCTTTTCGCCGCGCTGGATGCCGATGAACACCAGCTCGATTTCCCGCACCTTTACGCTTCGGGCCGCGCCGGCTGGGCGGATACGGAGCTGGACGGTCCGCGCCAGGACCTGAGCGCGCTGTTCCGGCTGGTCGTCGATCACGTGCCCGCCCCGGCCCAGATCGCCCGGCAGGGAGAGCCGTTCTCGATGCTGGCCACCACGCTGGGCGCCGATCCCTATCTGGGTCGCGTGCTGACCGGTCGCGTCGAAAGCGGCGTGCTGCGCCCGAACGAAACCGTCAAGGCGCTGTCGCGCACCGGCGAGCGGATCGAACAATTCCGCGTCACCCGGATCATGGCCTTCCGCGGCCTGGGCCAGCAGCCGATCGAGCTTGCCGAGGCCGGCGATATCGTCACGCTTGCGGGCATGTCGAAAGCCACCGTGGCCGACACGATCTGCGCGCCCGATGTCGATGCCGCGATCCCCGCGCAGCCGATCGACCCGCCGACGATCACCGTCACCTTCGGCATCAACGACAGCCCGCTTGCCGGCCGCGACGGCAAGAAGGTGCAAAGCCGGGTGATCCGCGAACGCCTGATGAAAGAGGCCGAATCCAACGTCGCGATCCAGATCGCCGATACCCCGGGCGGCGAGGCCTTCGAGGTCTCGGGCCGGGGCGAATTGCAGATGGGCGTGCTGATCGAGAACATGCGCCGCGAAGGGTTCGAGCTGTCGATTTCCCGCCCCCGGGTGATTTTTCGCGACGAAGGCGGCCAGCGGCTGGAACCGGTCGAGGAGGTCACGATCGACGTCGATGACGAATTCACCGGCGCCGTTGTCGAAAAGCTGACCGGCGCGCGCAAGGGCGACCTGCTGGAAATGCGCCCCGCCGGCACCGGCAAGACCCGGATCGTCGCCCATGTGCCCTCGCGCGGGCTGATCGGCTATCACGGCGAATTCCTGACCGATACCCGCGGCACCGGTGTGCTGAACCGCATCTTTCACGGCTGGACCCCGCACAAGGGCCCGATCCAGGGCCGCCGCGCCGGGGTGCTGATCTCGATGGAGGCCGGCCAGTCGGTGGCCTATGCGCTGTGGAACCTCGAAGAGCGGGGGCGGATGTTCATCGGCGCCCAGGAAGATGTCTACCAGGGCATGATCATCGGCGAGCACAGCCGCGAGAACGACCTCGAGGTCAACCCGCTCAAGGGCAAGAAACTGACCAATGTGCGGGCCAGCGGAACCGACGAAGCGGTGCGGCTGACCACGCCGGTGACCATGTCGCTGGAACAGGCGATCGCCTATATCGACGATGACGAACTGGTCGAGGTCACGCCGAACGCGATCCGGCTGCGCAAACGCGCGCTCGATCCGCATGAACGCAAGCGCCAAGCCCGCGCGGCGGGCTGACCGCGCCCCCGGGAGGACCGAAATTACGTAATTTCGGTCCGCCGCGCCGGGCACGGCCGTTCAATCGTCGATCTCGACGATCAGCAATTCTCGTTCGGAGGCGTCGCGCGCATGGCTCAGGGCGCGCTGGTATTCGGGGGAATTGTAACAGGCCTCGGCCGCCTCGACGCTGGGGAACCGGGCCACCACATTGCGCGGCCGTTCCTGGCCTTCCAGCTGCACGTAACGGCCGCCACGGGCGATGAAATATCCGCCGTGCTTCTCGATCGCCGGACCAGCCAGCGCGGCATATTTGCCATAGGCCTCGGAATCCGTGACGGTCACATGGGCGATCCAGAGCGCGGGCATGTCCTATCCTTCCAACACCTTTTCCGCCGCGGCGATGGCGGCCGCGGCATGGGCGGCATCCTTGCCGCCGCCCTGGGCCATGTCGGGCCGGCCGCCGCCGCCCTTGCCGCCCAATTCAGCCACGGCGGCGCGCACCAGGTCAACCGCGCTGACGCGGGCGGTCAGATCATCGGTGACGCCGGCGGCCACCGCCGCCTTGCCGTCGGCCTCGGCGATCAGCAAGATCGCGCCCGATCCGATCTCGGCCTTCATGGCGTCGATCAGCGGCGGCAGATCCTTGCCGGTGACGCCCGAAAGGACCTGAGCCTTGAAGGCCATACCGTTGATTTCCCTGGCCTCCGGCCCATCGGCAGCCCCGGCCCCGCCGGACATCGCCCGCTCGCGCCGCAGCTGGGCCAGTTCGTTCTCCAGCCGCTTGCGATCCTCCAAAAGCGCGCGCACCCGGTCCGGCACGTCGGCGGGGCTGGTCCTGAGCGCCGCAGCGGTTTCGGCCAGCTGCGCGGCCCGGGCCTGCAGGTGGTCCAGCGCCGCCTGACCGGTCAGCGCCTCGATCCGGCGGACCCCGGCGCTGGAGGCGCTGTCGCCCAGGCAGACGAAGGCGCCGATATCGCCGGTCTGGCGCACATGGGTGCCGCCGCACAGCTCGATCGACCAGGTCATGCCGTCCAGCCCCTTGCCGGTCTTGTGCTTGCCCATCGACACCACCCGCACCTCGTCGCCGTATTTCTCGCCGAACAGGGCCTGGGCGCCGATGGCGCGGGCATCGTCCGGGGTCATGATCCGGGTGGTCACCGGCGAATTCTGCCGGATCATCGCGTTGACCCGCGCCTCGACCGCGGCGACCTCGGCGTCGCTCATCGCCTTGCCATGGGAAAAATCGAAGCGCAGCCGGTCCGGCGCGTTCAGGCTGCCACGCTGGGCGACATGATCCCCCAGGGCTTCGCGCAGGGCCTCGTGCAGCAGGTGGGTGGCCGAATGGTTGGCCCGGATCGTGCCGCGGCGGGCGTGATCCACCTCCAGCGTGGCGCCCTGGCCGTTGGTGATCTTTCCGTCGGTCACCTCGGCGATATGGACGAAGACCCCCGCCACCTTGCGGCAATCGGTGATCGTCGCGGCGCCGGTCTCGGTCCGGATGGTGCCGGTATCGCCGACCTGGCCGCCGCTTTCGGCGTAGAACGGCGTCTGGTTGAGGGCGATCTGAACCGCCGTGCCGGCGCCGGCCCGGTCGACCAGCCCGCCGTCGCACACCAGGGCGATGACCTGGCCCTCGGCCTTTTCGGTGTCGTAGCCGAGGAAGTCCGTGGCGCCATGGTCGTCGGCCACGTCCAGCCAGACCGTCGCCTCGGCGGTTTCGCCCGATCCGGCCCAGGCGGCGCGGGCCTTGGCCTTCTGTTCGGCCATGGCGGCATCGAAACCCTCGGTATCGACCGGAATGCCCCGGTCGCGCAGCGCGTCCTGGGTCAGGTCCAGCGGAAAGCCGTAGGTGTCATAGAGCTTGAACGCCGTCGCCCCGGGCAGCGCCGCGCCGTCCCCCAGTGCGGCGGTTTCCTCGGCCAGCAGCCGCAGGCCGCGGTCCAGCGTCTGGCGGAACCGGTCTTCCTCTCCGCGCAGGGTTTCCTCGATCGTCGCCTTGCGCTCCTGCAATTCGGGATAATGCCCGCCCATCTGCTTGACCAGTTCCGGCACCAGCCGGTGCATGACCGGATCCTTGGTGCCCAGCAGATGCGCATGCCGCATCGCCCGGCGCATGATCCGGCGCAGAACGTAGCCGCGTCCCTCGTTCGACGGCAGCACGCCTTCGGCGATCAGGAACGACACCGAGCGCAGGTGATCGGCGATCACCCGGTGATGGACGTTGCCCGGCCCGTCCGGTTCGGTGCTGGTGGCCTGGGCGCTGGCCTCGATCAGGGCCCGCATCAGGTCGGTGTCGTAATTGTCGTGCTTGCCCTGCAACAGGGCGCCGATCCGTTCCAGCCCCATGCCGGTGTCGATGCTCTGCATGTCGAGCGGACGCATCGAGCCGTCCTCGAACTGCTCGTTCTGCATGAACACGACGTTCCAGATCTCGATGAACCGGTCGCCATCCTCGTCGGCCGATCCCGGAGGCCCGCCCCAGATGTGATCGCCATGGTCATAGAAGATCTCGGTGCACGGCCCGCAGGGGCCGGTCGGCCCCATCTGCCAGAAATTGTCATGGGTGGCGATGCGGATGATCCGGTCCTCGGGCACGCCGACCTTCTTCCAGATCTCGAAAGCCTCGTCATCGGTGTGATAGACCGTGGTCAGCAGGCGCGACGCGTCGATCCCGAAATCGCGGGTCAGCAGTTCCCAGGCAAAGGGGATCGCTTCGGTCTTGAAATAATCACCGAAGCTGAAATTCCCCAGCATTTCAAAGAAGGTATGGTGCCGCGCGGTATAGCCGACATTGTCCAGATCGTTGTGCTTGCCCCCGGCGCGCACGCATTTCTGGCTGGTCGTGGCGCGAACATAGTCGCGATGTTCGAGGCCCAGGAACAGGTTCTTGAACTGCACCATGCCCGAATTGGTGAACATCAACGTCGGATCGTTGCGCGGCACCAGCGGCGAACTGGCCACGATCTCGTGCCCCTGGCGTCGGAAATAATCTAGAAAAGTCGAACGGATATCGGCGAGGCTGGTCATTCGGGCATCCACGGGACAGGGTCCGGGCAGATTTAAACCGCGCCCCCTGAACTGTCCACAGCCGAACCTGCCCCGGCTTCTTTGGGTTAAAAATATCCTCGGGCGCGACCTGGCCGCGTGGCCAGGAGGGGGCGGACAGCCCCCTGCCCCGTGCACTGGCGCGCCGACATGAAAAAGGCGGCCCGCAGGCCGCCCCGTTTCAGTTCACACCCATGCGCCGGTCAGCCGTCGACCAGCGCGTCGTCGTCGCCACCCTGTTCGTCGGCCATGTGGAAATCCAGCCCGTGGGCGGCCCGGATCTTGTCCTCGATCTCGTGGGCCATGTGGGCGTTGTCCTTGAGGAACTGCTTGGCGTTCTCGCGGCCCTGGCCGATCCGTTCGTCGCCATAGCTGAACCAGGCGCCGGATTTCTCGACCACGCCGGCCTTGACGCCGAGGTCCAGCAATTCCCCGGTCTTGGAAATGCCTTCGCCATACATGATGTCGAATTCGACCTGCTTGAAGGGCGGCGCCACCTTGTTCTTGACCACCTTCACGCGGGTCTGGTTGCCGACCACCTCGTCACGGTCCTTGATCGCGCCGATGCGGCGGATGTCCAGCCGGACCGAGCTGTAGAATTTCAGCGCATTGCCGCCGGTCGTGGTTTCGGGGCTGCCGAACATCACGCCGATCTTCATGCGGATCTGGTTGATGAAGATCACCATGCAGTTGGAGCGGCTGATCGAGCCGGTCAGCTTGCGCATCGCCTGGCTCATCAGCCGGGCATGCACGCCGACCGAACTGTCGCCCATGTCGCCTTCAAGCTCGCTCTTGGGGGTCAGCGCGGCGACCGAATCGACCACCACCAGGCTGACCGCGCCCGAGCGCACCAGGGTATCGGTGATTTCCAGCGCCTGTTCGCCGGTATCGGGCTGCGAGATCAGCAATTCGTCCAGATCGACACCCAGCTTGCGGGCATATTGCGGGTCCAGCGCATGTTCGGCATCGACAAAGGCGCAGACCCCGCCTTTTTTCTGTTCCTCGGCCACCACATGCAGGGTCAGCGTGGTCTTGCCCGAGGATTCGGGCCCGTAGATCTCGATGATCCGGCCTTTGGGCAGGCCGCCGATTCCCAGCGCGATATCAAGGCCCAGCGACCCGGTCGAGGTCGCTTCGATATCGGCCAGAGGGTTGTCGCCGCCCAGTTTCATGATCGAGCCCTTGCCGAACTGGCGTTCGATCTGGGCCAGGGCGGACTCGAGGGCCTTCTGCTTGTCGCCCGAACTCTTGTCGCTCATCTTGAGGATGTCTGCCATTGCCATGTGTCGCTTCCTTATCCCATGCGTCCCGCCGGGTCGCAATCGCTGCTTCGTTCACCTCTTGTTCCGCCCGTTATGAGACCAAAACGTGAACAATTCAACTCGAATTTTCGCGACACCAGCTTTGCGGCAGGAAGGTTAACAGCAGGTTTACGATCCCGGGCCGGTCATGGGGGCCAGCTCAGCGCAAACGTGCCTCGCTGACCCCGTCGAAGAACAATGCATCGGCCGGATCGAAACCAAGGCGCACCGCCGCGCCTTCGGGGATCGCCTCGTCGCCGCGGGTTTCGACGATCAGCCGTTCGCCGGTCGGCGCATCGAGGTAATCATAGGCCACGCCGCCCAGGCGTTCGCGGATATCCAGCCGGATCGGGCTGGCCGGGTCGGCCGCGACCTGCAGATGCTGGGGCCGCAGCCCGACCAGCACCGGCGCCCCCTCGTCGGGCAGCGCGACGGCGGCCGGCACCGCCTGGCCGCCCAGCGCCGGCACCGAGACCGTGCCGCCCGGCGCGACCGTCCCGGCCAGGAAATTCATCGCCGGAGACCCGATGAACCCGGCGACGAACCGGTTGTCGGGGTCGGCATAAAGCTGCATCGGGCTGCCGACCTGTTCGACATGGCCCGCGCGCAGCACCACGATCTTGTCGGCGAGCGTCATCGCCTCGACCTGGTCATGGGTGACGTAGATCATCGTCGCGCCGATCTTCTTGTGCAGGCGGGCGATCTCGACCCGCATGTCGACACGCAATTCGGCATCCAGGTTCGACAGCGGTTCGTCGAACAGGAACACGTCCGGGCCGCGGACGATGGCGCGGCCGATCGCCACCCGCTGGCGCTGACCGCCGGACAGGGCCTTGGGCTTGCGCTTGAGGTAATCGTCCAGCTTCAGGATGCGGCTCGCCTCGGCGACCTTCGCCTGGATCTCGTCCCGGGGATGGCCGGTCATGCGCAGGCCGAAGCCCATGTTTTCCTCGACCGTCATGTGCGGATAGAGCGCATAGGTCTGGAACACCATGGCCACGCCGCGGTCGGCGGCATCCATCCGCGTCACGTCGCGGGTGCCGATCTCGATCTTGCCGGCGCTGGTTTCCTCGAGCCCGGCGATCATCCGCAGCAGCGTGGACTTGCCGCAGCCCGAAGGGCCGACGAAGACGCAGAATTCGCCTTCGTCGATCGAAAGGTCGACGTCGTGGATCACCTGCACGTCGCCGTATTTCTTGACCGCCTTGGTCAGGGTCACGCCTGTCATGGCCGGGGCCTCCTTCGGGTTCAGGTGGGAAACTGCCAGGTCTCGGCAGCCTGTGCGATGTCTGCGGCAGTGGATTGCAGGGCGATGCGGTGCCGGCCCAGCCCGTCAAGGCTGGCCCGCGCGGTGGACGAGGTGATCGACAAGGCCCCCAGGACACGGCCCTTGGACGACAGGATCGGCACGGCGATGCAGATGATGCCGGGTTCGTGTTCCTCGCGGTCATAGGACACGCCTTCGGCCCGGATCCGCGCCAGATCGGCCTCGAGCGCCGTGGGGCTGGCCAGGGTCGCCGGGGTATGGGCGAAAAAGCTTTGCTGGCGGATCGCGGCGCGGCGGTCGTCCTCGGGCAGAAACGCCATCATCGCCTTGCCGACACCGGTGCAATAGCCCGGCCCGACCTTTCCGGCCTGGGAAAACATCTCGATCGGTTCGGCGGCGTTGCGCTTGTCGACATAGAGCACCTGCCCGCGTTCCATCTGCGCCAGGTGGAGCGTTTCCCCGGTCGCCTCGGCCAGGCGGTCCAGATATGGCCGCGCGATCGGCGCCAGGGAGCTTTGCGCCCAGGCCGCATGGGCCAGCCGCAGCAGCCGCACGCCCGGGGCATAGGTCTGGCGGTCCGGATCATAGGCCAGCATGCCCTGGTTGGTCAGGGTCTGGACGAACCGATAGAGCGTCGCCTTGGGAAACGGGGACCGGTCCAGCAATTCGCCGAACCGCACCGGCCGGCCGTATGCGGCGACCTGGTCCAGCACGGCCAGCGCCTTGCCCACCGTGCCGTCAGCCACCGTGCCGTCAGCCACCGTGCCGGTGCCGGTGCCGTTGTCCTTGGACGGCGCGTTCATGCCGCAACCTCGCGGGTCCTGGCCTGCATCGGTCTCCTCCCCTTTCCCGGTCGGGAAAGCTGTTGACAAGCCTAGCCGAGTCGCGACAGTGTTTTCAATATCCAAAACTTAGTTTCAATATATGAAACCATGATTGGAAGCAAAGGGAGGAAAACCATGCATTCCAAGATGAAGGCGTCGGTCGCGGCGCTGGCCCTGTCGGCGATGGCCGGACCGTCCCTGGCAGATTTGTCGGGCGACCTGGTGATCTTTTCGGACATGTCGAACCCGGCGCCGCGCGCGGTGATGGAAGGCATGGTCGAACGGTTCGGCGACATGCACCCGGATCTGAACATCGAACTGACGATCATCGACCGCGAGGCCTACAAGACCCAGATCCGCAACTTCCTGACGGCGAACCCGCCGGATGTGGCGAACTGGTACGCGGCCAACCGGATGCGGCCCTATGTCGATGCCGGCCTGTTCGAGGACGTCTCGGACCTGTGGGCCGAGCCCGAGATCGCCGAGAACCTGGCCTCGACCAAGGGCGCGATGACCATCGACGGCGCCCAATGGGGCGTGCCCTATACCTACTACCAATGGGGCGTCTACTACCGCGCGGACATCTTCGACGAACTCGGCCTGTCCGAGCCGACCACCTGGGACGAAGAGCTGGCCAATTGCCAGGCGATCGTCGATTCGGGCCGCGCCTGCTACACGATCGGCACCAAGTTCCTGTGGACCGCCGGCGGCTGGTTCGACTACCTGAACCTGCGCACCAACGGCTATGATTTCCACATGGCGCTGACCAATGGCGAGGTCGAATGGACCGACCCGCGGGTGCGCGAAACCTTCGCCAACTGGCGCACCCTGATCGACATGGGCGCCTTCATCGACAACCACCAGTCCTATTCCTGGCAAGAGGCCCTGCCCTTCATGGTCAACGGTGAAGCCGCGGCCTATCTGATGGGCAATTTCGCCGTGGCACCGCTGCGCGAGGCGGGCCTGGGCGACGATCAGCTGGATTTCTACCAGTTCGTGCAGATCAACCCGGAGGTGGAGCTGGCCGAAGACGCGCCGACCGACACGTTCCACATCCCGGCCAATGCCGCCAACAAGGAAGCGGCGCGCGAATTCCTGCGCTTTGTCGTCTCGGCGGAAAACCAGACCATCATCAATGGCGGCGATGCGCTGGGGCAGCTGCCGGTCAATGCCTCGGCCTCGATCGACGATGACAAATTCCTGGCCCAGGGCTTCGAGATGCTGTCGTCGAACAGCCCCGGCGGCATCGCCCAGTTCTTCGACCGCGACGCGCCGGCGGAAATGGCCTCGGTCGCGATGGAGGGCTTCCAGGAATTCATGGTCTTCCCGGACAACCTCGACGATGTCCTGAACCGGCTCGAAAGCGCGCGCCAGCGCATCTACGAGTAACCGGATGTCCCTGCCGCGGACCCGCGTCGCGGCAGGGCACCCGGCCGTGCCGGTCCCGGCCATCGGCTGGGCCTGCGCGCCCGGCCCACCCCGACAGGAGCCGCGACATGAGCGATACAGCCCTTCCCGGCGCCGCCGATCCCGGCTGGATCCGCCGCAACCGCCAGACCCTTGCACCGCTGCTGTTCCTGGCGCCGGGGATGCTGTTCTTTCTGGTCTACGTGATCCTGCCGATCTTCCAGAGCTTCAACATCTCGCTTTACGAATGGGACGGGCTGGGCCAGCCGGCGTTCATCGGGTTGGACAATTACCGCGAACTGGCCAGCGACCGGGCCTTCGAGGTGTCGCTGTGGAACAACCTCAAATGGCTGCTGCTGTATCTGGCCGCGATCCCCGGCGGGCTGTTCATCGCGCTGTTCCTGAACCAGACCGTGGCCGGCATCCGGATCTACAAGTCGCTGTTCTTCTTTCCCTTCGTGATTTCCCAGGTCGTGGTCGGGCTGGTCTTCACCTGGTTCTACGACCCCACCTTCGGCCTGTTGAACGCGCTTCTTGAGGGCATCGGGCTGGCGCCGGTCAACGTGCTGGGCGATCCGCAACTGGCCACCTACGGCATCATCGTCGCCGGGCTCTGGCCGCAGATCGCCTATTGCATGATCCTGTATCTGACGGGCCTGAACGCCGTGGACCCCGAACAGGTCGAGGCCGCAAGGCTCGATGGCGCGAAAGGCTGGCGGATGCTGTGGTTCGTGATCCTGCCGCAGCTGCGGCCGGCCACCTTCATCGCCTTCGTGGTCACGATCATCGGCGCGCTGCGCAGTTTCGACCTGATCTCGATCATGACGAACGGAGGCCCCTTCGGCTCCACCCGGGTGCTGTCCTTCTACATGTTCGAGAAATCACTGTCCGAATACGGGTTCCGCATGGGCTATGGCGCGGCCATCGCCGTGGTGCTGTTCCTGATCATGCTGTGCTTCATCGCCTATTTCCTGTGGTCGATGTGGCGCGACGAACGGGGGCTGCGCTGATGGTCGTATCTCGCCAACGCGTCCCGGGCTTGACCCGGGACCTCCAGGTCGACACCCGGGCGTGGTCCGGGGTCAAGCCCGGGCCGGGAGGGGCCTGAGATGTTTCCCAAACCGATCCAGACCCGGTCCCGCACGGCGCAGCTCACCTACCGGGGGCTGGTGCCGCTGGCGCTGATCCTGTGGCTGCTGCCGCTGATCGCCGTCGCGATCTTTTCGATCAAGCCCGACATGGATTTCACCACCGGCAATTACTGGGGCTGGCCCTCGTCGTTCGAGGGCGGCACGAATTACGGCAAGGTGTTTTTCGAAAGCGACATGCCGCGGTATCTGCTCAATTCGGTGCTGATCACGGTGCCGACGGTGATCGGCGCGGTCGCCTTGTCCGCGATGACCGGTTTCGCGCTCGGCATCTACAGGTTCCGCGGCAACCTGTGGATCTTCTTCATGTTCGTGGCCGGCAATTTCGTGCCCTTCCAGATCCTCATGGTGCCGGTGCGCGACCTGACGCTGGACCTGGGCCTCTACAACACCAAGGGCGGGCTGGTGCTGTTCCACATCGCCTTCCAGACCGGGTTCTGCACGCTGTTCATGCGCAACTTCATCCGCGCCCTGCCCTTCGAGCTGATCGAGGCCGCCCGGGTCGAGGGCGTGGCCGAATGGCGGATCTTCTGGTTCATCGTGCTGCCGCTGATGAAGCCGGCCATCGCCGCGTTGTCGGTGCTGATCTTCACCTTCATCTGGAACGATTATTTCTGGGCCGTGGTCCTGACCCAGGGCGCCGAAAGCCAGCCGGTGACCGCCGGGATCACCAGTTTCAACGCGCAATACCGCGCCGCCTATCACCTGATGAGCGCGGGCAGCATCGTCGCCGCCCTGCCCCCGGTGCTGATGTTCTTTCTCATGCAACGCCACTTCATCGCCGGCCTGACACTGGGAGCCGTCAAATGACCAAACTGGCCTTCATCGGTGCCGGTTCGACGATCTTCATGAAGAACATCGTCGGCGACATGCTGCATTTCGAGGCGCTGCGCGACGCCCATGTCGCGCTGATGGATATCGACCCGCGTCGGCTGGCCGAAAGCGCGGCCGTGGCGCGCAAGATGATCGCCACCATGGGCACCGGCGCGCGCGTGACCACCCATACCGACCGGCGCCGCGCGCTGGAGGGGGCCGATTTCGTCGTCACCGCCTTCCAGATCGGCGGCTACGATCCCTGCACGATCACCGATTTCGACCTGCCCAAACGCTACGGATTGCGCCAGACCATCGCCGATACGCTGGGCGTCGGCGGCATCATGCGCGGCCTGCGCACCCTGCCGCATCTGTGGGATGTCGCCGCCGACATGGCCGCACTCTGCCCCGACGCGCTGCTGCTGCAATATGTCAACCCGATGGCGATCAACACCTGGGCCCTGGCCGAACGCCATCCGCGGATCAGACAGGTCGGCCTGTGCCATTCGGTGCAGAACACCGTGCAGGAACTGGCCCATGACCTGGACATGGCCCCGGGCGACATCCGCTACCGGGTCGCCGGCGTGAACCATGTCGCCTTTTTCCTGCGGCTGGAGGATGCCGGCGGGCGCTCGCTCTATCCGCGCCTGCGCGAGGGCTACCGCGCCGGGCGGCTGCCGAAACCGCCGCTGCTGATGCCGCGCTGCCCCAACAGGGTGCGCTACGAGGTGATGGAACATTTCGGCCATTTCTGCACCGAAAGCTCCGAACACCTGGCCGAATATGTGCCGTGGTTCATCAAGGATGGCCGCGACGACCTGATCGAGGCGTTCGGCATTCCGCTGGACGAATACCCCAAGCGCTGCGTCGAACAGGCCGCCGACTGGGCCGCGCAGGCCGCGCATCTTGAGGCCCGGACCGATCTGCCGGTCGAAAAAAGCCATGAATTCGCCGCCGACCTGATGAACGCCATGGTCACCGACCGGCCCTACACGATCTACGGCAACCTGCCCAATACCGGCCAACTGCCGCAACTGCCCATGGGGGCGGCGGTCGAAACCCCCTGCCTGGTCGATGCCAACGGCGTGCAGCCGACGACCGTCACCGACATCCCGCCGCAGCTGGTCGCGCTGATGCAAAGCCAGGTCAACGTGCAGGCCCTGGTGGTCCGCGCCCTGCTGGACGAGGCCCCCGAACACCTTTACCACGCCGCGATGATGGACCCCCACACCGCGGCCGAGCTGGACCTGCGCCAGATCCGGGCGCTGGTCGACGATCTGCTGAGTGCCCATGGCGACTGGATCCCCGCCTGGGCCAGACCAAGGAAAGCCGCATGACCAAGGACAGACGCAGCAAGGGCTGGTATGGCAAGCTGGACCGCGACGGCTTCATCCACCGGTCCTGGATGAAGAACCAGGGCTTTCCCGATCACGCTTTCGACGGCCGCCCGGTGATCGGCATCTGCAACACCTGGTCGGAACTGACCCCCTGCAACCACGGCCTGCGCACCCTGGCCGAGGGCGTCAAGCGCGGGGTCTGGGAGGCCGGCGGCTTTCCGGTCGAATTCCCCGCCATGTCCCTGGGCGAGACCCAGATGAAGCCGACGGCGATGCTGTTTCGCAACCTTCTGGCCATGGATGTGGAGGAATCGATCCGCGCCAACCCGCTGGACGGCGTGGTGCTGCTGGGCGGCTGCGACAAGACCACGCCGGGCCAGCTGATGGGCGCGGCCTCGGTCGATCTGCCGTCGATCGTGGTGTCGTCGGGGCCGATGCTGAACGGCAAGTTCCGCGGCCAGGACATCGGCTCGGGCACGGATGTGTGGAAATTCTCCGAAGCGGTGCGCGCCGGAGAGATGACGCTGCAGGATTTCATGGCCGCCGAGGCCGGCATGTCGCGCAGCGCCGGGGTCTGCATGACCATGGGCACCGCTTCGACCATGGCCTCGCTGGTCGAGGCGATGGGGATGAGCCTGCCGACCAATGCCGCCCTGCCGGCGGTGGATGCGCGCCGCATGGCGCTGGCGCATCTGACCGGGCGGCGGATCGTGGAAATGGTCGAGGAGGACCTCAAACCCTCCGACATCCTGACCCGCGCCGCCTTCGAGAACGCGATCCTGGCCAATGCCGCCGTCGGCGGCTCGACCAATGCGGTGGTCCACCTGCTGGCCCTGGCCGGGCGGGTCGGTATCGACCTGAGCCTCGACGATTTCGAGATCGGCAGCGACATCCCGCTGCTGGTCAATTGCATGCCGTCCGGCAAATACCTGATGGAGGATTTCGCCTATGCCGGCGGCATGCCCGTGGTGCTGTCCGAATTGCGCGCGGCCGGGCATCTGCGTCCCGCGACGACCGTGCTTGGCGGCGATATCGCGGCCTTCACCGAGGGCGCCGAATGCTACAATGCCGAGGTGATCCGGCCCTTCGCCGATCCGGTGAAACCGGCCGCCGGGCTGCGCGTGCTGCGCGGCAATCTGGCCCCCGACGGGGCGATCGTCAAACCCTCGGCCGCCACCGATGCGCTGCTCGAACATGAAGGGCCGGCCTTCGTTTTCGAGAATATCGAGGACATGAAGGCCAATATCGACCGCGACGACCTGGAGGTGACGGCGGACACGATCCTGGTGCTCAAGGGCTGCGGGCCGAAAGGCTATCCCGGCATGCCCGAGGTCGGCAACATGCCGATCCCCGCCCGGCTGATCCGCCAGGGCCTGCGCGACATGATCCGGGTGTCGGATGCGCGGATGTCGGGCACCGCCTTCGGCACGGTGATCCTGCATGTCGCCCCCGAGGCCCAGGCCGGCGGCCCGCTGGCGCTGGTGAAGACCGGCGACCGGATCCGGGTCAGCGCCAGTCGCGGCGTGCTGGAGCTGCTGGTCGACCCGGCCGAACTGGACGCCCGCCGCGCCGCCTGGGCCCCCGACCCGCCACGCTACGCGCGTGGCTATGCGAAACTCTATGCCGATCACGTGATGCAGGCCGACCGGGGCGCCGACCTGGATTTCCTGACCGGCAAGGACATCCGCCCCGTCACCCGCGAAAGCCACTGACCCGACGCGCGACGCGGACAAGGAAATTACGTAATTTCCTTGTCCCCGGCCAGACGAAAGGAGCCGCCATGACCGCAACCTATCCCGACCTTGCCGGTGCCTCGGTCTTCATCACCGGCGGCGGGTCCGGCATCGGCGCCGACCTGACCGAAGGCTTTCTGCGCCAGGGCGCCCAGGTCGCCTTCGTCGGCCGCTCGGACGCCAGCGCGTTCTGCGACCGGATGCAGGCCGAAACCGGCTCGCGGCCGCTGTTCGTGCAATGCGACATCACCGACACCGCGGCGCTACGGGCCGCCATCGCCCGCGCCGCCCAGGCCCATGGCCCGATCGCCGTCCTGGTCAACAACGCGGCCAATGACGCGCGCCACGCCACGCTGGAGGTCACCGAAGCGTTCTGGGACCGGAACCAGGCGATCAACCTGCGCGCCTATTTCTTCGCCGCCCAGGCGGTGATCCCCGGCATGCAGGCGCGCGGCGGCGGGTCGATCATCAATTTCACCTCGGTCAGCTACATGATGGGCAATGCCGGCTATCCGTCCTACACCACCGCCAATTCCGGGCTGAACGGGCTGACCCGCTCTCTCGCGCGCGAATTCGGCCCCGACGGCATCCGGGTCAACGCGCTGGCCCCGGGCTGGGTGCTGACCGACAAGCAGCTCGACAAATGGGCCACGCCCGAAGGGCTGGCCGCCCATCTGGAGCGTCAATGCCTCAAGGAACACCTGGCCCCGGCCGATATCGTCGGCGGCACCTTGTTCCTTGCCTCGACGGCCAGCCGCATGATGACCGGCCAGGCGCTGGTGATCGACGGCGGCGTGGTGATGACCGGATGACGGAGCCGGCCAAGGATACCCCCGACTGGGTCGCCGCCGATTGGGGCAGCTCGCATCTGCGGCTCTGGCTGATGGCGGGCCCGGCCCGCGTGCTGGCCCGGATCGACAGCGATGCCGGCATGGCCGGCCTGGCCCGGGACGAGTATGAACCGACCCTGATCGGCCTGCTGGGCGATGCCTTGCCCCAGGGGCGCGCGCTGCCGGTGATCGTCTGCGGCATGGCCGGGTCGCGCCAGGGCTGGGCCGAGGCGCCCTATGCCAAGGCCCCTTGCGCGCCGCCGTCGCTGTCCCGGGCGACCCGCGTCGCCACCGCCGAACCGCGCCTGTCGGTGCATATCCTGCCCGGCATCCGCCAGGACAGCCCCGCCGACGTGATGCGCGGCGAGGAAACCCAGATCGCCGGACTGCTGGCGGCCCGGCCCGAGTTCGACGGCATCGCCTGCCTGCCCGGCACCCATACCAAATGGGCGCGGATCAGCGCCGGTGAGGTCGTGAGCTTCCGCACCTTCATGACCGGAGAGCTGTTCGACCTGCTGTCCACCCGCTCGGTGCTGCGCCATTCGGTGGCGGGCACCGGCTGGGACGCCCCCGCCTTCGACGCGGCCGTCTCCGATGCCCTGTCGCGCCCCGCCGACATCGCCGCGCGGCTCTTCGCCCTGCGGGCCGAGGCGTTGCTGCAGGATCTGGCGCCGCAGGTCGCCCGGGCGCGGCTGTCGGGCCTGCTGATCGGCATCGAACTGGCCGCCGCCCGGCCCTATTGGCTGGGTCAGCAGGTCGTGGTGCTGGGCGCGGATGCGATCGCCGGCGCCTATGGCGCGGCCCTGCGCGCCCAGGGTGTTCCGGCCGAAACCGCCGATGCCGAGGCCCTGACCCTGGCCGGCCTGGCCGCCGCCCATACCCACCTGCGAAAGGTCCAGCCATGGCCCGCAAACTGATCGCCATCCTGCGCGGGATCACCCCGCCCGAGGCGCCCGCCGCGCTGGCGGCCCTGGTCGAGGCCGGGATCGACACGATCGAGGTGCCGCTCAATTCGCCCGATCCCTATGAGAGCATCGCCGCCATGCTGGCCGCCGGCACCGGCGCCACGATCGGCGCCGGAACCGTGCTGGCACCGGCCCAGGTCGACCGTCTGGCCCGGATCGGCGCCCGCATCGTCGTCTCGCCCGATTGCAACCCGGAGGTGATCGCCGCGACCCGCGCCGCCGGCATGCAATCCTGGCCCGGCATCATGACCCCGACCGAAGCCTTCGCCGCCCTGCGCGCCGGCGCCACCGGGCTCAAGCTGTTTCCCGGCGCGCTGATCGGGCCCGCGGGCCTCAGGGCGATCCGCGCGGTCCTGCCGCCCGATACCCCGGTCTATGCGGTCGGCGGCGCCGGGCCCGACACCTTCGCCGCCTGGATCGCCGCCGGGGCCGACGGGTTCGGCATCGGCAGCGCGCTCTATGCCCCCGGCATGAGCGCGGCCGAGATCCACGCCCGCGCCACCGATATCGTGGCCGCCTATGACGAAAGCCTGCGCCGATGACACCGACCCTGATCAGCCCCACCCATTGCCACCTGGGCGAAGGCCCGCTCTGGCATCCCGGCCGCGGCCAGCTGTTCTGGTTCGACATCCTGGGCAAACGCCTGCTGACCATCGAGGACGGCCGGCAAATGCACTGGGAGCTGGGCGAACATGGCTCGGCCGCGGGCTGGATCGACGATGACACCCTGCTGATCGCGACCGAGACCGGGCTGGACCGGTTCGACATCGCGACCGGCGCCCGGACCCGGCTGACCGATCTGGAGGCGGACGATCCGCTGACCCGGTCCAACGATGGCCGCGCCGATCCCTGGAGCGGGTTCTGGATCGGCACCATGGCCAAGGACAAGACCGCCGGCGCCGGCGCGATCTACCGTTATTATCGGGGCGAATTGCGACGGCTGCACCCGGGCATCACCATCCCCAACTCGATCTGCTTCGCCCCGGATCGCCCGCTGGCCTATTTCGCCGATACGCCGACCCGCCGGGTGATGCGCCAGCCGCTCGACCCGGAGACCGGCTGGCCGGTCGCTGCGCCGGAGGTGTTTCTCGACCTGCGCACCGAGGGTCTGAACCCCGACGGCGCGGTGACCGATGCCGAGGGCTGCCTGTGGTCGGCGCAATGGGGCGCCAGCCGCGTCGCGCGCTACAGCCCGGCGGGCGCTTACCTGTCGGCCATCGGGTTGCCGACGCTGCAGGTGTCATGCCCGGCCTTCGGGGGTGCCGATCTGAAGACGCTGTTCGCCACCACCGCCTCGGAGGATCACGAGGATGCCCATTCCGGCCAGACCTTCGCCGTGCCGGTCGACGCCACCGGCCTGCCCGAACCGAGGGTGATCCCGTGACCGCCCTGACCCGCACGCTCGGCACCTGCTATTACCCCGAACACTGGCCCGAGGAGGTCTGGGACCAGGACGCCGCCCGCATGGCCGCCCTGGGGCTGACCTGGGTCCGGATCGGCGAATTCGCCTGGAGCCGGATCGAACCCGCCCCGGGCGATCTGCGCTGGGACTGGCTTGACCGGGCGATCGCGGTGCTGGGCGCGGCGGGCCTGAGGGTCGTGCTGGGCACGCCGACCGCCACGCCGCCGCGCTGGGTTCTGGACAGGTATCCCGACATGCTGGCGCTGGACGCCGAGGGCCGCCCGCGCGGCTTCGGCTCGCGCCGGCATTACTGCTTCAGCCACCAGGGCTACCTGGAGGAATGCCGCCGGATCGTCGCCCTGCTGGCCGACCGCTATGGCACGAACCCGCATGTCGCCGCCTGGCAGACCGACAACGAATACGGCTGCCACGACACCACGATCAGCCATTCGGCCGCCGCGCTGGCGGGGTTTCGCGACTGGTGCGCGCAACGCTATCAATCGGTCGAGGCGCTGAACCGGGCCTGGGGCAACGTGTTCTGGTCGATGGAATACGACAGCTTCGATGCGATCGGATTGCCGAACCTGACGGTGACGGAGCCGAACCCGGCGCATGTGCTGGCCTTCCGCCGCTACACCTCCGACCAGGTGGTGCGCTTCAACCGGGTGCAGGCCGAACTCATCCGCGCCCGCTCGCCCGCGCCGATCAGCCACAATTTCATGGGTCAGGTCACCGATTTCGACCATTTCGCCGTCGGCCGGGACCTGGAGATCGCCACCTGGGACAGCTACCCCTTGGGCTTTCTCGAGGACCGGGTGGTGGCCGAGGACGCCTACAAGCGCCGCTTCGCCCGCCAGGGCGACCCGGATTTCCAGGCCTTTCACCATGACCTTTACCGCGCCTGCGGCCGGGGCCGCTGGTGGGTCATGGAACAGCAGCCCGGCCCGGTGAACTGGGCGCCCTACAACCCCGCGCCGCTGCCCGGCATGGTCCGGCTCTGGACCTGGGAGGCCTTCGCCCATGGCGCCGAGGCGGTCTGCTATTTCCGCTGGCGCCAGGCGCCCTTCGCCCAGGAACAGATGCATGCGGGGCTGCTGCGCCCCGACAGCGCCGAGGCGCCGGCCATGGCCGAGGCCGCCCAGGTCGCCGCCGAACTGGCCGAGGCGCCACAGGTCGCGCCCGCGCCGGCGCCGGTCGCCATCGTCTTCGATTACGAGGCCGATTGGTCCTGGGCGATCCAGCCCCATGGCCGGGGCCTGGGCTATTTCGGGCTGGTACTGGACCATTACCGCGCTCTGCGCCGGGCCGGGCTGTCGGTGGACATCCTGCCGCCCGATACAGACGATTTCAGCGGCTACGGCGTGGTGCTGGCCCCGGGGCTGATGCACATGGCCGACGCGCTGAAAACGGCGCTGGCGACAAGCGGCGCGCAGGTCCTGCTGGGGCCGCGCTCGGCCGCACGGGACGGTGATTTCGCCATCCCCGTGCCGCTGCCGCCCGCGCTGCCCGGCCTGGACGCGACCGTGGCGCGGGTCGAAAGCCTGCGCCCCGATTGCCCGGTGCCGCTGGCCGGGGGCGGCGCCGTGACCGGCTATCTCGAAGCGCTGGAAGGCGGCGCCGAGGTCGTTTTGCGGACCGAGGCCGGCGCCCCGGTGGCGATGCGGGCCGGCACGTTGACCTACATGGGCGGCTGGGGCGATGCGGCGGCGCTGGACCGGCTGGTGGCCGATCTTTGCGCCCGGGCCGGGGTCGAGACCGAGACCATGCCGGGCAGCCTGCGCCGCCGCGACACGGGCACCGAACGGTTCTGGTTCAACTACGGCCCGGAGCCGGTTGAAATCGAAGGCGAAACCCTGCCCCCCGCGGGTGTCCTGCGGCGCCCGCACCAATGAATGATGCGGTCACGCTCGACAATGGCCGGCTTCGGGCGGTGATCCTGCGCCGGGGCGCGGCGGTGCAGGACCTGCGGCTGGGCGGCACCGGGCATCCGCTGATCCTGGGCCATGCCGATCGCCGGGCCTATGGTGGCCACGATGCGACCTATATGGGCCAGATGGTCGGCCGCGTCGCCAACCGGATCGGCGGTGGCCGGGCGGTGATCGGCGGGCGGACGCATGCCCTCGACCGCAACGAGGACGGCAGGACCACGCTGCACGGCGGGGCCGGTGGCAGCGGCGCCCGCGACTGGCAGATCACCGGGCACGGCACCGACGCGGTCGCCCTGGCCCTGACCCTGCCCGACGGCCATATGGGTTTTCCCGGCCGGCTGGAGGTCGCGCTGACCTATCGACTGGATGGCGCCACCCTGGAGATCGCGATCAGCGCCCGCAGCGATGCGCCGACGATCTGTTCCTTCGCGCCGCATCTCTATTTCAACCTGTCGGGCAGCCCGGAGATTTCCGACCACCGGCTGCAGGTGCCGGCCGACACCTATCTGCCGGTCAGGAACGGCATCCCGACCGGCGGGCCGGCCCCGGTCGCCGGCACGATGTTCGACCTGCGCGACCCCGTGCCGCCGCCCGAAGGCATCGACCACAACCTGTGCCTGGCCGCAGCCCCGCGGGACCCCGCCCCGATGGCGTGCCTGGCCGCGGGCGGGATCGAGATGCGGATCACCAGCACCGAGCCGGGGCTGCAGATCTATGACGGGCTGGGGCTGGCCCTGGAGGGCGGGCTGGACGGGCGCCGCTATGGCCCGCGCGCCGGCATCGCGCTGGAACCGCAGCGCTGGCCCGACGCGGTCAACAATGCCTGGCGCGCCCAGACCGACCTGGCCCCGGGCGACAGCTTTCACGCCCTGTCGCGGTTCAGCTTTCGGCGGACAGCGCGGCCATGATCCCGCGCAGTTCGGCCAGGCCCCGCATCCGGCCGATCAGCGGATAGCCCGGCATCAGCGGCCGGTCCAGGTCGCTCAGCAGCGACTGGCCGTGATCGGGCCGCATCGGGATCTGCCAATCGGCGCGGGCCTCATCGCGCCGATGGCGCTCTTCGCTGATCAACGCCCGGATCGTCGCCACCATGTCGGTATCGCCGTCCAGATGTTCGGCCTCGTGAAAGCTGACCATTTCGCCCGCCGAAGGTTCGTCGCGCCGCGTGTTGCGCAGATGGACGAAGTGGATCTTCGGCCCCAGCCGCCGCACGAAATCGACCGCATCGAAGGCCGCCGACACACCCAGAGACCCGGTGCAGAGCGTGGCCCCGTTGGCCGGGCTGTCGACCGCCCCCAGCACGGTTTCGTAATCCTCGACCGAGGACATCACCCGCGGCAGGCCCAGCAGCGGAAACGGCGGATCGTCCGGGTGGCAGCACAGCCGCAGGCCCAGCCGTTCGGCGGTCGGCACCACCTCGGACAGGAAATCGACCAGATTGGCGCGCAGCCTGTCCGCATCGATCCCGTCATAGGTCGCAAGACAGGCGGCGACATCCGCGATCGTCCAGTGTTCGGCCGCACCGGGCAGGCCGGCCACGATATTGTCGGCCAGGGCCGCGCGGTCATCGTCCTCCATCGCCATGTGGCGCTGCTGTGCCTCGACGCGCAAGGCCTCGGGGTAGTCGTCCTCGGCCCCCGCGCGGCGCAGTTCGAACAGGTCGAAGGCGGCGAAATCGGCCAGGTCGAAGGCCATGGTCGTGCCCCCGTTGGGCAGCCGGCGGCGCAATTCGGTTCGGGTCCAGTCCAGCACCGGCATGAAATTGTAGCAGATCACCCGCACGCCGCAGGCCGCGAGGTTTTCCAGGCTGGTCCGGTAGCTGTCCAGATGTGCGGACATGTCGGGCCCCTGGGTCTTGATCACTTCGCTCACCGGCAGGCTTTCGACCACGTCCCAGGTCAGGCCCGATCCGTCCCAGGCGATCTGCGCCTGGCGTTCCTCGATCGCATCGACCGACCAGACCGCGCCGGGCGGCGCGTTGTGCAAGGCGCTGACCACGCCCGCCGCCCCGGTCTGCACGATCTCGGGGATGGTGATGTCGTCCTGCGGGCCGAACCAGCGCCAGGTTTCCTTCATCGGGTCGTCTCCTCGCGCAGGGATTGGCCGGTCTCGCTGTCGAACAGGTGCAGCTGCCCGGGGACCGCGTCCACGGCGATGACTTCGCCCGGGCGCACCGAGGTCTGGCCGGGATTGTGCAGCGTGACCGGCGTGTCGTTTTCCAGCTGGCCGTAGACATAGCTTTCGCCGCCCAGCTGTTCGACGCTGCGCACCGCCATGGTGATCGCCCCGGCGCCGGCCGGGCGCAGGTCGTTGGGCCGGATGCCCAGTGTCACCGCCTCGCCCGGGCGCTGGGCGAAACCGGTGCCGGGCAGGTCGATCCGTTCGCCGGTCTCCAGTTCCATCACCCGGCGGTCGGCCCCGGCCACGCGGCCGGTGATGAAGTTCATCTTCGGGCTGCCGATGAAGCCGGCGACGAAGATGTTGCGCGGCCGGTTGTAAAGGTCGAGCGGCGCGCCGAATTGTTCCAGCACGCCGTCGCGCAAGACGGCGATCTTGTCGGCCATGGTCATCGCCTCGACCTGGTCATGGGTGACATAGATCATCGTGTTGCCCAGCCGCTTGTGCAGGGCCGCGATTTCGCCGCGCATGTCGACCCGCAGCTCGGCATCGAGGTTGCTGAGCGGTTCGTCGAACAGGAACACCCGCGGCTCGCGCACCACCGCCCGGCCGATCGCGACCCGCTGGCGCTGGCCACCCGACAGGTCCTTGGGCCGCCGGTCCAGCAGCTTGTCGATCTGCAGCATCGTCGCCACCTCGGTCACCTTGGCGGCGATCTGGGCCCGGGGGGTGTTGATGTTCTCAAGCCCGAAGGACAGGTTCTGGCGCACCGACATATGCGGATAGAGCGCATAGGACTGGAACACCATGGCCAGGCCGCGATCGGCGGCGGGGATGGTATTGACCA
>HLSNC_1000600_pt1 | contig 25357 bp, 20 predicted proteins | sample HotLakmetagenome_2_FD_14041 | JGI IMG/M metagenome (IMG submission 14041)
AATTCGCAGAAATGGACAACCGCCATCCCCTGACAGCAACGTCCCCGCCGCCGGTGAAGCGCTATCTAGGCGACACACAAAAAACCCGCAAGAGGAAAACGACGGTTTCATGACGTTTTTCCTGCCGCGACCGCGATCTTCCCTTGTTTCATTGGCGCTGGCGCGGCCTTCGCTGCCATAGGGTTTCGGCGGCGACATCCGATGCAGGGAGCAAATCTTGCGCGAACAGCGTAGCCAGGGAAACTTTTGCCAAGCCGCGCCGCGCCGGTTCGGTGCGAATGCGACTCGCATCGCGCAAGCCCCTCGTAATTCAGAATCATTTTCCGAATCTCTGGCCCGCGATTTGGCCGTCAGGCAGACCCAAAGGTGACGTGGGGTTAGCGCGGCAACCACGCCCGTCAAGGCGCGCGAACCCAACTCTTTTGTGATGGCGGGGCGGTCATCCAGCCCGCAAGCGGCGCGTATTCGTTTGTGTTTCCCGCAGTGGGATAGCAACGAAAGAGGAGAAGCCAAATGATCCGCACGACACTTGCCGCGACCAGCCTTCTGGCGCTTGCCGCGATCCCCGCCCTGGCCGACAACCATGGCCATTCGCAGGACATCGTGGACATTGCCACCGAGAACGGCAACTTTACCACCCTCGTTGCCGCGCTCGAGGCGGCCGATCTGGTCGACACCTTGAAAGGCGAAGGCCCCTTCACAGTCTTCGCACCCACCGATGAGGCGTTCGAGGCTCTGCCGGAAGGCACGGTCGAGGCCCTGCTGGATGACATTCCGACCCTGACGTCGATCCTGACCTATCACGTCGTGCCCGGCGCGGTGATGTCCGGCGATCTGAGCGACGGAATGATGGCCGAAACCGTCAATGGCGAATCCGTCGAGATTTCGGTGGGCGACAGCGTGATGGTTGACGGCGCGACCGTCACCATGGCGGATATCGAGGCATCGAACGGCGTGATCCATGTGATCGACGCGGTGATCATGCCCGAATGAGGCGCATCGCCTGACCATCATAGGGCCCGGCCGGCTGGCCGGGCCTTTTCATTTGGTTGACGCCCCCCGCAGCGCCGGGCAGTGATAGTCCAAACGAAGGGGGGAAGCGATGCCGATACTCGCAATCGACCAGGGCACCACGTCAAGCCGCGCGATCGTTTTCGACGACCGGATGGATGTCATCGCCAGCGCGCAGCGCGAATTCAGCCAGCACTACCCGGCATCGGGCTGGGTCGAGCATGATCCGGCAGAGCTTTGGGACAGCGTCCTGGAAACCTGCCGCGCGGCACTGGACGAGGCCGGGACAGTCGATGCCATCGGCATCACCAACCAGCGCGAGACCGTGATCATCTGGGATCGGCAGACCGGCGCGCCGATCCATCGCGCAATCGTCTGGCAGGACAGACGCACGGCCAAGACCTGCGCCGCGCTGCGCGCCGAGGGGCACGAAGGGATGGTGACCGGCCGCACGGGTCTGTTGCTGGACCCTTATTTCACGGCGACCAAGGCGCGATGGATCCTGGACAACGTGCCCGGCGCGCACCAGCGCGCCGAGGCGGGCGCGCTTGCCCTTGGAACGGTCGATACCTTTCTGATCTGGCATCTGACCGGCGGCAGGGTCCATGCAACCGATGCCACCAATGCCGCGCGCACGATGCTTTACAACATCCGCACCGGGGAGTGGGACGCCGATCTTTGCCGCCTGTTCGGCGTGCCGATGGCGTTGCTGCCCGAGGTGCGCGACTGCAACGCCGCCTTTGGCGAAACCGACCCCGCGCATTTCGGCCGCGCGATCCCGATCCTGGGCGTGGCCGGCGACCAGCAGGCCGCGACCATCGGACAGGCCTGTTTCGCGCCGGGAATGATGAAATCCACCTATGGCACCGGGTGCTTTGCCCTGATGAACACCGGCCGGCAGATGGTGGCCTCGCACAACCGGCTGTTGACGACCGTTGCCTATCAACTGGACGGGCAGACGACTTATGCGCTGGAAGGGTCGATCTTCATTGCCGGGGCGGTGGTTCAATGGTTGCGCGACGGTCTGGGCATCATTGCCTCGGCGCCCGACACGCAGGCACTTGCCGACCGGGCCGACCCGCAGCAGCAGGTGATCGTCGTGCCTGCATTTACCGGCCTGGGCGCACCCTATTGGCGCCCCGAATGCCGCGGGGCGGTGTTTGGACTGACCCGCAACTCGGGACCGCCGGAACTGGCGCGCGCGGCGCTGGAAAGCGTCGGGTTCCAGACCCGCGATCTCTGGTCGGCGATGCAGGACGATTGGGCAAAAGGCGGCGCACAGGCAAAGACCGGCGTCCTGCGCGTCGATGGCGGCATGAGCGCCAGCGACTTCGCCATGCAATTCCTGGCCGATATTCTGGGGGCCCCGGTGGATCGCCCGCGGGTTCTGGAAACGACGGCGATGGGGGCGGCATGGCTGGCCGGCGCGCACGCCGGCCTTTACCCCGATGCCACACGTTTTGCCGAAAGCTGGGCGTTGGAGCGGCGCTTTGACCCGGTCATGCCGGACGCCGACCGATCCGCGCGATACGATGCATGGCGCCGGGCTGTCGCCGCAACGATCGCCGCGGCGGGCTGACTTCAGGCCACGTTTTCCAGTTGCACCTGGGCCGTCACGCCCAGCGCATGGCAGACATCCCGCGTCAGGTGCGCCCGGTTGAGGGTGTAGAAATGAAGATCCCGCACCCCCTCGGCCATCAGCGTATCGCACATCTCGGTGCACAACGCCGTGGCCAGCAATTCCTCGCGACCGTCGCGGCGCGCCTTGTCAAAGGCATCGTCCAGCCAGGCCGGAACACTGGTGCCCGTGGCCAGCGCGAACTTGCGGATGCCCTGCCAGTTCTCGATCGGAATGATGCCCGGAATCACCCGTTCCGCGTCGATGCCTGCGCGCGCGCAGGCATCGCGGAAACGCAAGAACGTCTCTGCCTCGAAAAAGAACTGTGTGATCGCGCTGTCGGCGCCGGCCTCGAACTTGCGCTTGAGCCAGCGCACATCGGCCGCGGTATCTGCGCTTTCGGGATGCGGTTCAGGATAGGCGCCCACCCGCAACGTGAAATCGCCGACCGTGCGCAGCGCCTCGATCAATTCGATGGAATTCGCAAAACCGTCGGGATGCGGCTGAAACCGCCCTTGCCCCTTGGGCGGATCGCCGCGCAGCGCCACGATCTCGCGCACACCAGCGCTGGCATAGCTCTTGGCGATCTCCAGCGTCTCGGCCCGCGTGGCATCGACGCAGGTCAGATGCGCTGCCACGTTCAGGCCGAACTGGGCGCCGATTGTCGTGACGGCCTCATGCGTAAGCTTGCGGGTCGTACCGCCCGCGCCATAGGTGACCGACACGAACTTTGGCGACAGCGGCGCCAGCATGCGCACGGTGTCCCACAGCCGAAAGCTTGCATCCAGCGACTTGGGCGGAAAGAATTCGAACGAAACCTGCGGCGCGGACATGGGGCATACTCCTGTTGATGATCCCTTGTCGCACGATCCGCAATGTGAAACAAATTCATTATGTTCATCATCCTGATGAGGCAACGCTCATAATGCACCTGGAATTTCGCCATCTGCGCACGATCCGCGCCATTCACCAGGCAGGCGGCGTGGCGCGTGCGGCAGACCTTCTGAATATCACGCAATCGGCGCTCAGCCATCAGCTCAAGGGGCTTGAGGACCAGTGCGGGGTCGAGCTGTTCGTGCGCCGGACCAAGCCGCTGAAACTGTCGGCGGCAGGCATGAAACTGCTCAAGCTGGCCGATGACATCCTGCCGCGCATCGACGCGCTCGAGGACGAGTTTCGCGCCATGATCGCGGGCAAGTCCGGGCGGTTGCATATCGCCATCGAATGCCACGCCTGTTTCGAATGGCTGTTTCCGGTGCTCGAACTCTTTCGTCACGCCTGGCCCGATGTCGATGTCGATATTCGCCCCGGCTTGGCCTTTGGCGCCCTGCCCGCGCTCGCCCGCGAAGAGGTCGATCTGGTGATCTCGTCGGACCCCGAAACGATCGATGGGATCGTCTTTCACCCGCTTTTCGACTACGAGCCGCGCTTTGTCGCATCCGGCTCTCACCCGCTGGCAGGTCGCAGTCATATCGAGGCCGAGGACTTTCGCGACCAGACGCTGATCACCTATCCGGTGGATCGCGCGCGCCTCGATGTCTTTACCGGCCTTCTTACCCCGGCCAAGGTCGAACCCCGCGCGATTCGCCAGGTCGAACTGACGGCAGTGATCCTCATGCTGGTGGCCTCGGGGCGCGGCGTGTCGGTTCTGCCGGATTGGGTTCTGCGCGAGGTGCGTTCGTCGTCGGATTATGTCACGCTGCCATTGACGCAATCCGGCATGACCAAGCGGCTTTACGCGGCCACGCGCGACGAGGATGCGCTGAAACCCTATATGGCGCATGTCCTGCGCCTAGCCCGAACCGAGCCCGTGAAACTGCAAAGGGCGTAAGCGAATGACACGAATCGTCATCCTGACCGGGGCCGGAATTTCGGCCGAAAGCGGCCTTGGCACATTCCGCGACAAGGATGGGCTTTGGACGAAATACGATCTCGAAGAGGTTGCGACGCCGCAAGGCTTTCGCCGCAACCCCGCGCTGGTGCATGACTTCTATAACGCACGCCGCGCCAACTGTGCCGCGGCCCGGCCAAATGCCGCGCATGTGGCGCTTGCCCGGCTCGAAGCCGCAATGCCCGATGATGTCTTGATCGTCACCCAGAATGTCGATGATCTGCATCGCCGCGCCGGTTCGCGCAATGTGTTGCAGATGCACGGCGCGCTGATGCGCGCGACCTGCCATGCCTGTCGTCACACATGGCCCGCCCCCGAGCGGATGGAGCCCGGCGATCGCTGCCCCGCCTGCAACAAGACCGCGACCCGGCCTGACGTGGTCTGGTTCGGCGAAGTCCCGTATCACCTCGACGAGATCGGCAAGGCCCTCGAAACCGCCAGTATCTTTGCCGCCATCGGAACGTCGGGCCAGGTCTGGCCCGCCGCGGGCTTCGCCGCCGCTGCACGGCAAAACGGCGCACATTGCGTCGAACTCAACCTCGAACCATCCGATGCCACCGCCGATTTCCACGACTGCCGCACCGGCCCGGCGACCGAACTGGTCCCGCACTGGGTGGATGAATTGCTGGCGTCCTGATCGCCGCGCGGCAACATGGTGATGAAAAGAGGGTGGTGGGCGACCCTGGAATCGAACCAGGCATGGGTCTCCCCGGCGGAGTTACAGTCCGCTGCCGCACCTTGCAGCACGTCGCCCGACGCAAAGGCGGAAATATCGGAGGGTATGCGGGGCGTCAAGGCCCTGATGCAGGCTTTTGCCGCCCTTGCGTCGGAACCCCACAAGGCGCATTCTGCGGCCCTCGCAATACGGGGACCATGATGAAAAAGCCCACCTGGGTCATTGAAAAGGAACGCGCCAGGCGGGCCGCCGCGGCCGAGACCGTGTGGCTGTTCGGCCTGCACGCCGTGCGCGATGCCCTGTGCAATCCCGCGCGCGAGAAATTGCGCCTGCTGGTGACCCGAAACGCCGCGGACCGGCTGGCAGATGCCATCGCGACCTCGGGCCTGGAGCCGGAGATCGAGGACGCGCGCCGTTTCTCGGCCCCGCTTGCCCCCGATTCGGTCCATCAGGGCGCGGCGCTGGAGGTCAAACCCCTTGATTGGGGCAGTTTCAAAGAACGCTGCGCCACCGGCCCCGGAGCACCACTGGTGGTCCTGCTGGACCGTGTGACCGACCCGCATAATGTCGGCGCCATCCTGCGCTCGGCCGAGGTCTTTGGCGCCCGCGCCGTGATCGCGCCCGCGCGCCATTCCGCGCCGGAAACCGGCGCCCTTGCGAAAACCGCCTCGGGCGCACTGGAACGTCAGCCATACCTGCGCGTGGGCAACCTGGCCGAAGCGATGGCGATCTTGCGGACCATGGGCTATGTGCTGCTCGGGCTCGACGGCGAGGCCGGGCAGACCGTCGCAGGCGGGATCGCCCTTGCGGGCACCCGACCGCTGGGACTGGTTTTGGGTGCCGAGGGCCCGGGCCTGCGCGCACGCACCCGCGAGACCTGCGATCACCTGGTGCGCATTCCCGCGCAAGGCGGCTTCGGCTCTCTCAATGTGTCGAACGCGGCTGCGGTCGCGCTTTACGCCGCATCACGCCGTGAATGAGGCAACCGGGAATTTCACATGTTCGCGATAATCCCTTAACTACAGCGATTTGATCCCTATTTCGTGCTATGAAGCGTGAAGCAGGAACACTCGCGTTTCCTCCACTGTCCCTCGTTCCCCACTTCGCCCGGTCATCCATGACCGGGCGATTTTTCTTGCGCCCTCGGGGAGAGCACGGGCAAGACAGCCTTCACGCGCCCGAACCAACGATTGAGGATTCGATGAACGCCGCCCCCTACAGCCCGCCCGATGACGCCGCGCTCAAGCACATTCTGGCCAGCACGAAAACCATCGCGGTTGTCGGCGTGTCCGCAAACCCGGTGCGGCCCAGCTATTTCGTGGCGCGATACCTGTCGCTGCGCGGCTACCGGGTGATTCCGGTCAATCCCGGCCATGCGGGCGCGGAACTTTTTGGCGAGCGCGTCCGCACCAGCCTGTCAGACTGCCCCGATGAGACCGACATGGTTGATGTCTTTCGCCGCTCCGAGCATGTTCCGCCGATCGTCGCCGAAGCCATCGAACGGTTCGAGCATCTGCGCACCATCTGGCTTCAGATCGGCGTCGAAAGCGACGCGGCCTATTCGATGGCGCGGGCAAAGGGCCTGAACTTCGTCCAGAACCGTTGCCCCAAGATTGAATATCAGCGCCTGTTCGGCGAATTGCGCAAGGGCGGGTTCAATACCGGGGTGATCTCGTCGCGGCTCTGACCATCATGCGCGCTTCGATGGCTCAATCGCCGAGCGCGATGCCCTCGCGCCGCGGGTCCGCCCCGCCGCGCAAACGCACGCCGATGGCGATGGCATGCAAACCCGAGTTCAGCGCGGTGACGTTCGTGCGATAACCCAGCGCCTCCAGATCGCCCGCCATGTCGGCCGCCCAAGTCCCCTCCTCAAGCGCATAGGTGCCGAAACTGTTGACAAGATGCGGCAGCGATACCGCCGCCTGCACATCCAGACCCCAATCCAGATGCGCGATAATCGCCTGCGCGGTGAAACCGATGATCGTGGCGCCACCGGGACTGCCGATTGCCAGAACCGGTGCCCCGTCACGCAACACGATCGTCGGCGCCATCGACGAGCGCGGGCGCTTTCGGGGCGCCACCGCGTTGGCAATGGGGCGCTCGCCATCATGGCTGCGAAAGGAAAAATCCGTCAACTCGTTGTTCAGCAGGAAGCCACGCACAAACAAGCCCGAGCCGAAACCGCTTTCGATCGTGGTCGTCATCGACAGCACATTGCCTTGCGGATCGACGATGGAGATATGCGACGTGGCCGGCATTTCGTCCCGTGTATCGTCGGCCCAGTTGATCGCATGGTCCCATCCCGGCGCGCCCGGCGCGACCTCGGGCAGCGCATCGTCGCGCCGCAGCAGGGCCGCGCGCCCGCTCAGATAGGCGCGGTCGATCAAACCCTCCACCGGAACCGGGACAAAATCGCTATCGGCCAGGAAACGCCCCCGGTCGGCAAAAGCCAGGCGCGTGGCATCGGCCATCAGGCGCCGCGCGGTCAGGTCGCGCGGCCCCATGCCCGGCAGATCGAACGGCTCCAGCAGACCCAGAATCTGTGCCACCGCCACCCCGCCCGAGGATGGCGGCCCCATCCCGCAGACCTCGTGCTCGCGATACGGGGCACAGACCGCCGGACGTTCGATCACGCGATACTGCGCCAGATCCTCTGTCGTCATGCGGCCCGGATTCGTATCGGTGCGCGTCGCGGCAACGATATCGGCGGCGATCTCACCGGTGTAAAAACCCCGCGCACCGTCGCGCGCGATCCGGCGCAGGGTCTGCGCATAGGCGGGGTTGCGCAAGCGCTGGCCCGCCACGACCGGCTGGCCCTCGGGCAGGAAATACGCTGCTGCCGCCTCAAAGGTGCCTAACCGGTCGGCGCTTGCTGCCACCGATCCGGCCATCCGTGGCGAGACGGTGAACCCCTCTTCTGCCAGCGCAATCGCCTCGGCGAACAGGCCTTGCCAGTTGGCGCGGCCCCAGCGGCGGTGCGCCTCCTCCAGCAACCGGGGCGTTCCGGGCACACCGACCGAACGGCCGCTGGCCACCACACTGCGAAAATCCAGCGGCGCGCCCGCGTCATCCAGCAGATAGCGCGGATCGGCCGCCAGCGGCGCGGTTTCGCGCCCGTCCAGCGTCGTCACCGCATCGCTTCGTGCATCGTACCAGACCATGAACGCACCGCCGCCCAACCCCGAGGATTGCGGCTCGACCAGCCCCAGCACCGCCTGCGCGGCGATCATCGCATCCGCCGCGCTGCCGCCTGCGCGCAGCACCCGTGCGCCGGCGTCGACGGCCAGCGGATTCGCCGCCGCGATCATCCAGTCATCGCTTTCGACGGCCGCGCCCCGCGTGCGTGCCTCCAGCGCGGTCATCGCCTCGGACGACGCTTCTGGAAACCGTTCGCCCAGCGCCGTCGCCCCTTCGGGCGCCAGCCTGTCGGACACCTGCTGCGCCCCCACCGGCTGCGCCAGCATTGCCAGAACGATCGAAACCCAAATCCCGCGTGTCATCCGCCCACCCCTTTGCGCAACACCGTCTTCATCTTGCCAGAAATACGCTGGGGGGTGAATTGGCGCAGCCAAGAGGGGGGCAACGCCCCCCTGCCCCCTGCCCCGGCGATCACGTCGATCCGGTAAGCGCCAGGAACGCATCCTCCAGATCGGGTTCGGCCGTGCTCAAATCGGCGATCTCGACCCCGGCCGCAGACAGCGCCGCCAGGATCTGCCCGGCAGACACCTTGCTGCGCGGATAGCCCAGTGCCAGCCAGCCCTGCGCGCGATCTTCCCGCGTCACCCCTTCAGGCAGGGTCAGTGCGCCGACCGGCGCGGTTGGCCGCACCAGCAGCGTCTTGGCATCCAGCCGGCCGACCAGCGCCTCGGTGGAATCGTGCGCCACGACCTGGCCGTGATCGATGATGGCGATCTCGTCGCACATCTGCTGGGCCTCTTCCAGGTAATGCGTCGTCAGGATGATGGTCATCCCCTGACGGTTCAGTTCGCGCACATTACGCCAAAGCATCTGTCGCAACTCGATATCCACGCCCGCGGTCGGCTCGTCCAGAACCAGAACCTGCGGCCAGTGCACCAGCGCCTTGCCCAGCAGCAAGCGCCGCCGCATGCCGCCCGACAGGGTGCGCGCATAGGCATTCGCCTGCGCCTCCAGTCCGATCAGGCGCAAGATCTCATCGGTGCGCCGCTCTGAACGGGGCACACCGTAAAGCCCGGCCTGAACCTCCAGCGCATCGCGCGGGCTGAAAAAGGGATCGACGTTCAGCTCTTGCGGCATGACGCCGATCGCGGCGCGCGACTGGCGCGGGTTGGCGTCCTGGTCGAAGCCCCAGATCCGCACCTTGCCCGAGGTTTTCACCACCAGCCCCGCCAGAATGTTGATCAGGGTCGATTTGCCTGCGCCGTTGGGGCCCAGCAGGCCAAAGATCGACCCGCGCGGCACCGCCAGATCGACGCCTTTCAGCGCCTCTTTTGGCGCTTCGCCGCCTTGCCCGCCATAGACCTTGCGCAGGTCCGCGATCTCGATTGCATTGTCGGTCATCTTGCTCCTGCCGGGCAAATCGCTATCTTCGCGCATGACCTAGGCTCAAACGCCCGCCGATACAAGGAACGCATGCATGAGCGCACAGCCCAGCCACCCCGCGCCCGAGACCCAGACCGTGACGACCACCCGCATTGCCTGCGACGGCGGCGAGGGGGCCTTGGGCCATCCCCGTGTCTGGCTGTCGATCCCGCGTGAAACCGGCTGGATCGACTGTCCCTATTGCGACAAGCGTTTCGTCCTCGCCGAAGGGGCGCAACCGGGCCATTGACACGACCGCTTCACCGCCTTCGCGGCTGCGTCCCGTGACAGCGTGGCTTGTGGGCCGCGACCCGCCCGCTATGCTGGCATATCGACAACGGAGAGCTTCATGGCATTCGGCAAGGGCGATCATCTGCACCTGATCGACGGCTCGGCCTTCATCTTTCGCGCCTATCACGCGCTGCCCCCGCTGACGCGCAAATCCGACGGTCTTCCGGTCGGCGCTGTGGCCGGGTTTTGCAACATGCTGCAACGCTATATCGACGGCCACAATGGCGGCAACGCCGCGACCCATGCGGCGGTCATCTTCGACTACTCGTCCAAGACCTTTCGCAACGACCTCTTTCCTGCCTACAAGGCCAACCGGCCCGAGCTGCCCGAGGATCTGCGCCCCCAGTTCCCGCTCACCCGCGAGGCGACGCGCGCCTTCAACATCGCCAGCATCGAAACCGAGGGCTATGAGGCGGACGACATCATCGCCACGCTGACCCGGCAGGCACGCGAGGCCGGTGGCAAGGTCACGATCATCTCGTCGGACAAGGATCTGATGCAACTGATCGACGATGATGTCGAGATGTTCGACGCCATGAAAAACAAGCGCATGGGGCGCGACGCGGTGTTGGAGAAATTCGGCGTGCCGCCCGAAAAGGTGGTCGATGTCCAGGCGCTGGCCGGTGACAGCGTCGACAACATCCCCGGTGCGCCCGGTATCGGCGTCAAGACCGCGGCACTTCTGATCAACGAGTTCGGCGATCTGGAATCGCTGCTGGAACGCGCCGACGAGATCAAGCAACCCAAGCGGCGTGAAACGCTCATCAGTTTCGCCGAGCAGATTCGCCTGTCGCGCCAGCTGGTGCAGCTTGACCCCGAAACCCCGCTTGACGTGACACTGGACGATCTGGCCATTCGCGACCCCGAGGCTGACGCGCTCTTGGGGTTTCTGGCGCGAATGGAGTTTCGCACGCTCAGCCGGCGCGTGGCCGATCGGCTGGGCGTCGAGCCTCCGCCGGTCTCCGAGGCCCCCGCCAATGGCCCCAACAGCGCGCCATCGCCGGATGAGCCCGACGACCCGGCGCAACTGCCCTTTGACCATACGGCCTATGTTTGTGTCCGCGACCTTGCGGCGCTTGATCAATGGATCGCGCGCATCCGCGATCAGGGGCATGTCGCCATCGACACCGAGACCACCGGACTGGACGAGATGCGCGCGGAACTGGTCGGCATATCGCTGGCGCTGGGTCCGAACGATGCCGCCTATGTGCCGCTGGCGCATCGCGCGGGTTCGGGCGATCTTTTCGGCTCGGACGCGCTGTGCGAGGGGCAGATCCCGCTTCAGGACGCGCTTGATGCGCTGAAGCCCGTGCTTGAGGATGACGCGATCCTCAAGATCGGTCAGAACATGAAATACGACGCCAAGATGCTGGCGCGTTACGGCATCACGATCGCCCCGTTCGACGACACGATGCTGATCTCGTATGCGCTGCATGCCGGGTTGCACGGCCACGGCATGGACACGCTCAGCGAAACTTACCTGGGCCATGTTCCGATTCCGATCAAGGACTTGCTGGGATCGGGCAAATCGGCCCGTCTATTCGACCGGGTGCCGATCGACGAGGCGACCCGCTACGCGGCCGAGGATGCCGACATCACGTTTCGGCTGTGGGAAATCCTGAAACCGCGGCTGCATCGCGCGCGCGTCACCACCGTTTATGAAACGCTCGAACGGCCGCTGGCGCCCGTTCTGGCAGCGATGGAGATGGCCGGCGTACTGGTCGACCGCGATACGCTGTCGCGGATGTCGAACGCCTTTGCGCAGAAGATGGCGGCACTTGAGGCCGAGATCCACGACCTTGCCGGTGAGAGCTTCAATGTCGGCTCGCCCAAGCAACTGGGCGCGATCCTGTTCGACAAGATGGGCCTGCCGGGCGGCGCCAAGGGCAAGACCGGCGCCTATGCCACCGGCGCCGACATCCTTGAGGATCTGGCCACCGAACACGAATTGCCCGCCCGCGTGCTGGACTGGCGGCAGCTGTCCAAGCTGAAATCCACCTATACCGACGCGCTGCAAGATCACATCAACCCCGAAACCGGGCGCGTGCATACCTCTTACGTTCAATCGGGCGCGAATACCGGGCGACTGGCCTCGACCGATCCGAACCTGCAAAACATCCCTGTCCGCACCGAAGAGGGGCGGCGCATTCGCGAGGCCTTTGTCGCCGCACCCGGTTGCACGCTTCTGTCGCTGGATTACAGCCAGATCGAATTGCGGATTCTGGCGCATATCGCCGGGATCGACAGTCTGAAACAGGCATTCCGCGACGGGCAGGACATCCATGCGATGACCGCCTCGGAAATGTTCGGCGTGCCGCTGGACGAGATGACACCGGAAACCCGGCGCCGGGCCAAAGCGATCAATTTCGGCGTGATCTACGGCATTTCGGGCTTTGGCCTGGCCCGGAACCTGCGCATTCCGCGCTCCGAGGCGCAGTCCTTCATCGACACTTATTTTGAGCGTTTCCCTGGCATCCGCGCTTATATGGACAAGACGATCGACTTTGCCAAGGAACACAAATACGTCGAAACGCTGTTCGGCCGGCGCATCCACACGCCCGAAATCGGCGCCAAGGGCCCGGCTGCGGGCTTTGCGCGACGGGGGGCGATCAATGCCCCGATCCAGGGCACCGCCGCCGACATCATCCGCCGCGCCATGATCCGCATTCCCGACGCGATTGCCGATCTGCCTGCGACGATGCTGTTGCAGGTCCATGACGAACTGATTTTCGAAGTGCACGAATCCGCGGTCGAGGAAACCGCCGAATGCGTGCGCAACGTGATGGAAAACGCGGCCAGCCCGGTTCTGACACTGGATGTTCCGCTGATCGTGGATGCCGGCTGGGGGGACAACTGGGCGCTGGCTCACTAAGTCAGCCGCCGTCAGGCAACCATGGCCTCGGCCCGCTTGAGATCGACGCTGACCAACTGGCTGACACCCTGCTCGGCCATCGTCACCCCGAACAGGCGGTCCATGCGGGCCATGGTGATCGCATTATGCGTGATAATCAGGAACCGGGTTTCGGTGCGGCGCGTCATCTCGTCCAGCAGGTCGCAAAACCGCACGACATTGGCATCGTCCAGCGGCGCGTCGACCTCATCCAGAACGCAGATCGGCGCGGGATTGGCAAGAAACACACCGAAGATCAGCGCCAAAGCCGTCAGAGTCTGTTCGCCGCCCGACAGCAGACTGAGCGATGACAGTTTCTTGCCCGGCGGCTGGCACAGGATTTCAAGACCGGCCTCAAGCGGGTCATCGGATTCGACCAGAACCAGACGCGCCTCGCCGCCACCGAAAAGATGGGTGAAGAGCGTCGCGAAATTGGCGTTGACCTGGTCGAAAGCCGCCAGAAGCCGCTCGCGCCCTTCGCGGTTGAGGGCGGATATTCCGGCGCGCAGTTTTGCGATCGCGGCCTCAAGATCGGCCTTTTCGCGCAGCAGTGTGTCGTGCTCTTCCTGCACCGCGCGGGCATCCTCTTCGGCGCGCAGGTTGACGGCGCCCAGCGCATCGCGGGCGCGGCGCAACCGGGCGATGTCTTGCTCCAGTTCGGCGGCGCTGGGCATTGATTGCGGCTCGGCATCCAGTCTGGTCAGCAGATCCTGCGGCGTGCATTCCAGATCCTCGGCGATGCGCGACGCGCTCAAGGCAACGGCCTCGGCAGCCGCGTCGACGCGGGCCTCGGCCCGCGCGCGGGCTTCGCGCGCCTCACCGGCACCACGCTCGGCCGTGCGTTCGGCCTCCTGTGCCTGGCGCAGGGTGCTCTCTGCCGCCAGCAACGCCTCGGTCGCAGCCGTGCGGCGGATCTCGGCCTCATGAATTGCGGCGGCGAGTTCCTCGCGCCTGGTCATGATCTCTTCGGGCGCGGCGCTCGCCTCTTCCAGCGCCGCCGTCGCCTCGTCTGCCCGTTCCTCCAGGTCGCGGATTCGTTGCGCCGCCGTGGCCTTGCGGGTTTTCCAGCTTTCGATCTCGCGCGCGACCTCTTGCGCCCGCTTGAGCCGGGCAGCGCCGTCGCGGCGCAATTCGTCCTGTGCGGCCCGGCGCGACATCATGGCGATGCGCGCGGCCTCGACCTGCATGCGCACGCCCTCAAGCGCGTCGCGCGCGGCATCCAGATCGTCCAGCCCCGACAACTGATGCTGGGCCTCGTCCAGCCGGTCGCGCGCCTGTCCGGCATCCGCCAAAAGGCGGTGCAGCGCCTGTTCGGCCGCTTCCCGACGGGATGCGGCGCGGCTGAGTTCGGCCTCGGCGCGGCTGGAGGCGCGACTGGCCTCGGTCAGATTCTGGTCGGCCGCGCGTCGGGCCTCGCGCGCCGCGCGATCGGCTTCGGTCGCCCGGGTCAGTTCTGACTGGTGCTGGTGATGGGCTTCCTGTGCGGTGACCTGAGCGGCCGTTGCACGCTCAAGATCGCCGCGCAACTGCTCCAGCCGGTTCATCTGGGCCAGGCGCAGGGCCGCGGTGCTGGAGGCATCCTCGGCGCGCATCATGAACCCATCCCACCGCCACAGATCGCCCGTCTGCGTCACCAACCGTTGTCCGGGGCGCAACTGCGCGTGCAGATCCTGCGCGGCTTCGGTCGTGACCAGGCCGATCTGCGACAGGCGCCGCGCCAATTCGGGGGGCGCGGTGACATGCGCGGCCAGGCGCTTGACGCCGTCAGGCAACGCAGGCGTCGGGTCGCAAGGCGGCAAGCCATGCCAGCCGGTCCCCTTCCGGACGGCCGGGGCGCGCAGATCATCGGCCAGCGCCGCCCCAAGGGCCTGTTCGAAACCCGGCTCGACGCGCACCGAATCAAGGATCTGTCCACCCTGAACAGCCTCGCGCGCCATCAGCCGTTCCAGCGCGGCCAGTTCCGCGCCCAGCGCACTGACCTCGCCCTCGGCCTCGGCGCGGGCCGCGCGGGCTTCGACTTCGGCGGCCTGCGCGTCGGCGCGGGTGGTTTCGGTCTCCTCCAGCACCGCCTCGGCGGCCTCAAGCGCCGCGCGCGCGGTCTCCAATGCCCCATCCGCGTCCCTCTGGGCGGCGGTCGCGCCCTCGGATGCGCTGGCGGCGGCGTCAGCCTCCTGGTGGGCAGCTTCGGCTGCCGCCTCGGCGCGCGTCAGGTCGCTGCGCGCATCCTGCGCCTGACGCTGAACCGACTGATGCCGTGCCGACAGCCGTGCCAGATCCTCGGTCGCCTCGGCCAGACGCGATTCGTATTCGCCAAGAACATCGGCGGCTTCGCGGGCCTGTTCGGTGGCCTCGGCAATGCGCTCGTCATGGCCCTCGCCCGCGCGGGCCAGTTGCTCGTCCTCCCATTCCAGCCGCGCGACGGTTTCATCGGCGTCCGACGCCAGACCGGCCTCGCGCTGGGCATCCAGGCGCAACTGCTCGATCCGGGCGGTCAGCATGGCGATGGTGTCGCGGGCGCGGGCCTCCTGCTCGGCAAGCGTGTCGCGCTGCACCTGCAACCGTTGCAGGATCGCCCCGGCAATCGCCTCTTCCTCGCGCCGGGGGGGCAAGGCATCTTCGGCGGTCTCGCGCCGGATGCGGGCTTCGCGGGCCTCGCGTTCGGCCTGCGCCGAAAGCCGCATCGCCTCGGACAGATGGGCCTGCATCTCGGCATGTGCATCCTCGGCTTCACGCCACCTGCGATACAGGATCATGCCCTCGGCCCGGCGCAGCTCGATCCCGATCTCGCGATACCGTGCGGCCTGACGCGCCTGCCGCGCCAGCACCACCAGCTGCTGGGCCAACTGCTCCACCGTGTCGCCGACGCGCGACAGGTTGGTCTCGGTCGCGTTCAGCCTGAGTTCGGCCTCGTGCCGGCGCTGATAGAGGCCGGATATGCCCGCCGCCTCTTCCAGAACGCGCCGCCGGGCCTTTGGCTTGGCGTTGATCAGTTCCGAAATCTGCCCCTGGCGCACCAGCGCCGGGCTGTGCGCCCCGGTCGAGGCATCGGCGAACAGCATCTGGACATCGCGCGCGCGCACCTCCTTGCCATTGACCTTGTAGGCCGATCCGGCGTCGCGGGTAATCCGCCGGGTGATATCCAGAAGATCGCTGTCATTGAACCCCGCAGGCGCCAGCCGTTCGATGTTGTCGATCTGCAACGCCACCTCGGCAAAGGCGCGCGCCGGGCGCGAACTGGTGCCGGCAAAGACCACATCCTCCATCCCCGATCCGCGCATGGCGGTGGGGCGGTTCTCGCCCATGACCCAGCGAAGCGCCTCCAGCAGGTTCGATTTTCCGCACCCGTTCGGCCCGACGACACCGGTCAATCCATCGCGGATGACCAGATCGGTCGGATCGACGAAACTCTTGAAGCCATTGAGGCGGAGTCGGGTGAAGCGCAAGGCGGTATCCTGTCGGTCTGGTGCGCCAGTCTTGCCACGGCCCCGCCCCGAGTCAAGCGCGGCACACCGCATCTGGGACCGAGTCACCATTTATCCACAAGATATGCGGCGTTCAGGTGCGACACCCTGTCACTTGATCGAACACATTCAATTATTCATATTCACGACAACGAATGTTTTAGCGAGGAGCCCTGCCATGTCGATGACATCCCGCCCGTCCGATACCTATTCGCCGCTCTACTTCCTGGCCTCGCTGGGGGCCGGGGGCCTTTCGGTCACCTTCTTCATGTGGCTGATGCACTGGATTCCGCATCCGGGGCGCACCGTGCCGGTCTTCGAAGACATCGCCGCAGCCTTTGCCGGCGGATCGATGCTGACCCAGGCCATGATCGCCACCGCCATGGCCGCGATCGCCTTCTTTGCCTTTCTCAACATCCGTTCGCTGACCTGGAACCTCGGCCGGTTCGCGGCATGGCGCAGGACCGAAGGTTACGCCAAGTTCGCCAAGACCAACGCGCAAAGCCAGATCATGGCGCTGCCGCTCGCGCTGGGCATGAGCGTCAACGCCGCCTTCATCCTGGGTCTGGTGTTCGTGCCGGGGCTCTGGTCGGTGATCGAATACCTGTTCCCGCTGGCGATCGTCGCCTTTCTGGCCATCGGCGTCCTGGCCTTCCGGCTCTACGGCGAATTCCTGGGTCGGGTGCTGACCGAGGGTGGCTTCAACATGGCCGCGAACAACAACTTCGGCCAGATGCTGCCCGCATTCGCCTTTTCGATGATCGGCGTCGGGCTGGCCGCGCCCGCGGCGCTGTCGTCGGTTCAGGCCACGGCCGGGATCGGGCTGATCCTGTCCAGCTTCTTCTTCATCACTGCTCTGACCATCGTCGCCGTGACCCTGGTCTTGGGTGTGCGCTCGATGATCGAGAACGGCGTGGGCGCCGAAACCGCGCCGACCCTGATGATCCTGATCCCGCTCATCACGATCCTGGGCATCCTGACCCTGCGTCAGGACCACGGGCTGGGCGAACATTTCGCCGCCCATGCACAGGCCGCCGACAGCATGATGATGCTGACCCAGATGATCGCGCTTCAGGTTCTGTTCGGCCTCTTCGGCCTGTTCGTTCTCGCCCGGCAGGGGTACGCCAAGCGCTTCCTGTTCGGCCGCGAGAACTCGGCCGGGTCTTACGCCCTCGTCTGCCCCGGCGTCGGTTTCGCGGTGCTGATGCAGTTCTGGGTGAACAAGGGGCTGGTGGGCGCCGGGCTGCTGGACAAGTTCTCGCCGACCTACTGGGCCATTACCGCGGTCGCGCTGGTGTCGCAGTTTGCCATGGTTTGGCTGGTGCTCCACCTCAATCGCCGCCACTTTGGCGCGCCGCGCGCGGCCGCCACGGTCCCTGCGGAATGAGCGAACCAGACCACTGACATGCGATGTGAAAAGGGCGGCCTTCGGGTCGCCCTTTGCATTTCGTGGTGCACGCTCAGGTGGAAACCCTTGCGGTTAGGAGGCTACGTCGCGCAGAGGCTCCCGTAGAAATCTTCGGGAGCAGTGTGTGCTGAAAGCCTTCTTTGCGGACTTTGCTGCCGTTCGTCTTGGCACCGCGAAGGTCTGCTACAGGTTTTGTCGTCGCCCTATCATTTCAGGCCAGTGTGTCCCCTGTTCCGGCAATCAAGCGGCGTAGCATCGAGGCGAACTGATCCATCTCTTCGTCTTCCCAACGGTCGCCGAACAGATAGCCTGCTCGCTTTGAGAACGTCGCAAGCGCTTCGGACAATTTTTCTCGCCCGGCATTCGTAGCCACCACGAACACCAGCCGCGCATCCCGCTCATCCACCTCTCTGTCAACAAGACCGATTTTCTCCATTGGCGCGGCCATTCGCGTGATCGTGGACGCACTGACGTGCATCCGCTTCGCCAGGTCAACGCGGGACAGCCGGTTCGCCGCAGAGCGCTCAAGATGAATCATCATCAGAAACTCGTTCACAGATATTCCGTGAACGGCTGAAAATTCACCGGCAAGTCCGGCCCGGAAATCGTCAGCGGCCTGAAGCAGCCGCAGCGCATTGATTGTGTGTAAATCTGTCATACAGGTTATCTATTGCGAATCAATTTCGATTGCAAGCATATTGCAAGATATAAAGAAACTTTGTTTACGTAAAAGGCAACTCCCATGATGAACATTGAAACCTTGTTCTCAATCGCCGGTGTTATTGCCATGACAGGGTGGCTGTTTCTGCTGTTCTCACCGCTCATTCCAAAATGGTCGAACCGGATCGCGGGGACGATCCTGCCAGTTATCCTATCGTTGGGTTACGTCATCCTGCTGATAACGCCGTCCTCTGGCAACGCCGGTGGCTTCGGCACGCTTGCCGATGTGATGGAACTTTTCTCTTACGAGCAAGCCGCACTTGCGGGATGGGTTCACTTTCTAGCCTTTGATCTTTTCGTCGGTGCATGGGCTTGCCGCGCAGCTCGCGCGGAAGGTGTGAGCTTCTGGTTGGTTGCTCTATGCCTACCCGTGATCTTTCTGTTTGGGCCTGCCGGGCTGCTCGCGTTCCAAGCAATCCGCACTCTTCGTTTCCGAATGATCCGGACGTAAGTGGTATGCTTAAGCAGCCATTCGCGCACACCGCAGCATCGGTCACTATGGGCTCAGAGCGGACATCGCGCTCTTCGCATCAGGATCGCTCATCTGCACCACGAAATGCAAAGGGCTGGCGCCTTCGGGTCGCCCTTTCTTTTTCAGGCCGCGCCGCGCTATGAACGTCGCAATCAAAGGAGGGGACACCATGTTCAAGGCGCTCGTTGTCGACAAGGATGAAGCCGGCCAGACCACCGCCAGCCTGCAAACGCTGTCCGATGACACGCTGCCGCCCGGAGACGTCACCGTGGCGGTCGCGTATTCGACGCTCAACTACAAGGACGGTTTGTGCCTGACCAGTGGTGGCGGGCTGGTACGCCAGTATCCGCATGTTCCGGGGATCGACTTTGCCGGCACGGTCGAAACGTCGGACGATCCGCGCTACCGGCCGGGCGATGCGGTGATCCTGACCGGCTGGCGCGTCGGCGAAACGCATTGGGGTGGCTATGCGACGCGCGCGCGGGTCAAGGGCGACTGGCTGGTCCCGCTTCCCGAAGGGCTGAGCGCGCGGCAAGCCATGGCCATCGGCACGGCCGGGCTGACAGCCATGCTGGCTGTCCTGGCGCTGGAAGATCATGGGCTGACACCCGACAGGGGCGAGGTTCTGGTCACCGGCGCCGCGGGCGGCGTGGGATCGGTCGGCGTGGCACTCCTGGCGGCGCTGGGCTACCGGGTGGCCGCGGTCACCGGCCGCGCCGAAACCACGGATTACCTCAAGACGCTGGGCGCCAGCCGGATCGTGCCGCGCGCCGATCTGGCCGAAACCGTGAAACGTCCGCTGGAATCGGAAACCTGGGCCGGCTGCATCGATGCCGTCGGCGGCGCCATGCTCGCGCGCATCCTGGGGCAGATGCAGTATGGCGCCTCGGTCGCGGCGGTCGGGCTGGCGGGCGGAACCGCCCTGCCGGCCACGGTCATTCCGTTTCTGTTGCGCGGGGTCAACCTGCTGGGCATCGATTCGGTGATGCGCCCCCATGACGACCGGGTCCGCGCCTGGTCCCGCCTGGCCCGCGACCTGCCGCTGGAGACGCTGGAAACGATGATCCGCCCCGCGACACTGGCCGAACTGCCCGAACTGGGTGCCGCCATCCTGAAGGGGCAGGTTCAGGGCCGCGTCGTGGTCGATACGCGCGCCTGAACCCGGCGCGGACCCCGGTTCATTTTCTGTCCGGAAATATCCTGCGGGGGGTGAATTGCGCAACGCGCAAGAGGGGGGCGCAAAGCCCCCCTGCCCGGCGCCCGCATGCGCCGCGGTATCGCTGCTGGATCAGCTCGCCTTCAGGACGCCGCGTTCGATCTGATCGCGCTCGATCGATTCGAACAGCGCCTTGAAATTGCCCTCGCCGAACCCGTCGTCACCCTTTCTCTGGATGAACTCGAAAAAGATCGGGCCGATCACGGTCTTTGAGAAGATCTGCAACAGGATCTTGGTCTCGCCGCCGTCCACGACCCCCTCGCCGTCGATCAGGATGCCGTGTTTCATCATCCGCTCCAGCGGTTCGTCATGGCCGTGCACGCGCTCGTGGCTCATCTCGTAATAGGCGGCGGGCGGGGCCGGCATGAACTTCAGGCCACGTTCGGCGATCTCGTCCACCGACGCATAGATATCCTCGGTGCCGACCGCGATATGCTGGATGCCCTCGCCGTTATAGCGCTTGAGGTATTCCACGATCTGCCCGGTCTCGCCGCGATCCTCGTTGATCGGAATGCGAATGCGCCCGCAGGGCGAGGTCAGCGCACGGCTCAGAAGTCCGCTGTGCTTGCCCTCGATATCGAAGAACCGGATTTCCTTGAACCCGAAGATCTCGCCATAGAACCGGAACCAGACATCCATGTTGCCCTTGTGGACATTGTGGGTCAGGTGATCGAGGTAATAGAAACCGACGCCCTCGGGCTTGGGGTCGGCGACGAAGTCGAACTCTCCCGCATAGGGGCCGGTCAGGTCGTCGGTGCCATAGGCGTCGGTGAAATAGATCAGGCTGCCGCCGATGCCCCGGATCGCGGGCAGGTCCATCATCTTGCCCGGTCCGTCATAGGGCTCGGCCCCCGTGGCGACGGCATGTTCGTATGCCTTGAACCGGTCCACGACGCGCCAGCCCATGGAGGGCGCGCAGGGGCCATGCTCTTCGACAAAATCGCGGGCATGGCTGCCCGGCTCGTCATTCAGGACATAGGTGATATCACCCTGTTGCCACAACTCGATCGCACGGGTCTTGTGTCGGGCGGTCAGCGTATAGCCCATGCGGGTGAACAATTCGCGCAGCTTTTCGGGTTCGGGGTGGGCGAATTCGACAAATTCGAACCCGTCGGTGCCGGCGGGGTTCTTGGCCGAAATGGTGGCCTTGGGGGCGGCGTGCGGGAAAGGGCCCATGATATCCTCCTAAGCTGTGTCTGAAATGCACGATAACGCTGGGACCTTGCGTCAAGTGCGCGAATCGTGTCACAGAACGAATCTCTGATGCGCCTTTTGCGCGCTATGCAGCCCAAACACGCGGATTTTTTGCATGCTGGATGAAATCGACACCCGGATACTCGCGGCAATCCAGGAAAACGCGCTTCTGACCGCACAGGAACTTGGCAACCGGATCAACCTGTCACCCAGCCAGGCGGCACGGCGGCGCGCCCGGCTCGAATCCGAGGGCTACGTAACCGCCTGCGTTGCCCGGATCGACCCTGGCAAGGTCGGTCTTGACGTGCAGGCTTTCGTGCAGGTGCAGATGGCCACCCATGCGCCCGAACAGGCCCGGCGCTTTGCCCGCCTCATCGCCACCCTGCCCGAGGTCGTCAATGCCTGGACCCTGACCGGCGAGGCCGATTACCTGCTGCGTATCTGGTGCGCCGATCTGGCCGCGTTGAACCGGCTGATCCATGAACAGCTATTGCCGCATCCTGCGGTCGCCCGCGTTCAAAGCCAGATTGTCATGGACCAGCTCAAAAGCTTTCGCGGGCTGCCGCTTTGAGATCAGAAACCGGATTTCCCTTGGCCCCGCCAGCCGTTATGTAGGGCCCATGAACGACGACATTCCCCCGATCGACCCGACCGACGCCCCGCTGGCCGAGCCCCTGCGCCGCGCCCTGGGCGAGCGGTATCTGCAATACGCTCTTTCGACGATCATGCACAGGGCCTTGCCCGATGCGCGTGACGGGCTGAAACCGGTGCACCGGCGCATTCTCTATGCGATGCGCGAGCTGAAACTGTCGCCGGGTGGTGGCTTTCGCAAATCCGCCAAGATCAGCGGCGATGTCATGGGCAACTACCATCCGCATGGCGATGCCGCGATCTATGACGCCATGGCCCGCCTGGCACAGGATTTCAACGTCCGCTACCCGCTGGTCGACGGCCAGGGCAATTTCGGCAATATCGACGGCGACAACCCTGCGGCCAGCCGTTACACCGAAGCCCGCCTGACCGAGGCGGCCGAATCCCTGCTGGAAGGGCTGTCCGAGAACGCGGTCGATTTTCGCCCCAATTACGACGGCACGCTGTCCGAGCCGGTGGTTCTGCCTGCGGCCTTCCCCAACCTGCTGGCAAACGGCGCAAGCGGCATCGCGGTGGGCATGGCCACCAACATTCCGCCGCACAATCTGCATGAGCTGATCGACGCCTGCCTGGCGATGATCGCCACGCCCGACCTGTCGGACGAGGCGCTGGTCGATCTGGTTCCCGGCCCGGACTTTCCCACCGGCGGGGTGATCGTGGAGCCGCGCGCATCGATCCTGGAGGCCTATCGCACCGGTCGCGGCGCCTTTCGCCAGCGTGCGCACTGGGAGGTCGAGCCGCTCAACCGCGGTGCGTGGCAGATCGTGGTCACCGAGATCCCCTATCAGGTCCAGAAATCACGACTGATCGAGAAACTGGCCGAGGTCATCCAGACCCGCAAGGTGCCGCTTCTGGCGGATGTCCGCGACGAGTCGGCCGACGATGTGCGCATCGTCCTGGAGCCAAGGTCAAAGAACGTGGACCCCGAGCTGTTGATGGGCTTGCTGTTTCGCAATTCCGACCTGGAACTGCGGTTCAGCCTGAACATGAATGTTCTGATCGACGGCCGCACCCCGCGCGTCTGCAGCCTGAAAGAGGTGCTGCGCGCCTTTCTCGATCACCGGCGTGACGTGTTGTTGCGTCGCTCGCAGCATCGCCTCGACAAGATCGATCACCGGCTCGAGGTGCTTGAAGGCTTCATCATCGCCTATCTCAACCTCGATCGCGTGATCGACATCATCCGCTATGACGAGGCCCCGCGCGATGCCCTCATGCGCGAAACCTGGGGGCGCAGTTTTGACCGCGCGCTGTCGGAAAAGGACTATGTCCCGCCGGCGCCGGGCGAGGGTGAGCTGACCGAAGTGCAGGCCGAGGCGATCCTGAACATGCGGCTGCGCAGCTTGCGTCGGCTGGAAGAGATCGAGCTGCGCAAGGAGCGCGACGACTTGCTGAAGGAACGCGCCGAGCTGGACGACCTGCTGGCCTCGGAGCGCCGCCAGTGGAAACGCATCGGCGAGGAATTGCGCAAGGTTCAGACGCAATTCGGCAAGGAAACCGCAATCGGCCGCCGCCGCACCCGCTTTGCCGAGGCCGTCCAGACCGAGGACGTTCCGCTTGAAGCGATGATCGAGCGCGAGCCGATCACCGTGGTCTGTTCGAAGATGGGGTGGATTCGCGCGATGAAGGGCCATGTCGCCCTCGACGGCGACTTCAAGTTCAAGGACGGCGACGAGGGCCGCTTTGTCTTTCATGCCGAGACCACCGACAAGATCGTTCTCTTCGGCTCGAACGGACGGTTCTATACCCTGCTGGGCGCCAACCTGCCCGGCGGGCGCGGCATGGGCGAACCGGTTCGGCTGATGATCGACCTGCCCAACGAGGCGCAGATCGTCGACCTGTTCGTTCATCGCCCCGGCGGCAAGCTGATCGTCGCCTCGTCCGAAGGCGACGGCTTCGTCGTTCCCGCCGATGATGTGCTGGCCCAGACCCGTTCGGGCAAACAGGTGCTCAACCTGCGCGCCGGAGCCCGCGCCCTGATCTGCCGTCCGGTGGCCGGGGACCATGTCGCCGTGGTGGGCGAGAACCGCAAGCTGCTGGTCTTTCCGCTGGACGAATTGCCCGAAATGACGCGCGGCAAGGGGGTCCGGCTTCAGAAATACAAGGACGGCGGATTGAGCGATCTGACCACGATCACGCTGTCCGAAGGGTTGAGCTGGAAAGACCCGGCAGGACGCACCCGGCATGAGGGCGATCTGGCCGAATGGCTGGGCCGGCGCGCGGGCGCGGGCCGGATGGCGCCGCGCGGCTTTCCGCGCGACAACCGCTTCACCTGAGCGCGCGCCCGCCTGCATTGTCTTGCGGGGGCGTTTGCGTTACCTCTGGGCCAGAACCGACAGGATATGCCCATGACCGCGATCTTTTCCCGCCTGCGCCTTGTCCCCCTGCTGGCGCTTGCCGCGTTTCTTGCGGCCTGCGCCGATGGCCGCAACCTTGGCGAGCAGCGCCCGGAACTGGGCGATTTCCGCCTCGCGCACAATATCGTCGTCACCGAGAATGTGCAGGTCGGACCGTTCTCGCGCCAGGCCGACAACGAGGACTGGGAAGAGGCGATCCGCAATGCCGTGGCGCGGCGTTTCGATCGGTATGAGGGGGACAGGCTGTATCATATCGCGGTTTCGGTGGATGGTTACGTGCTGGCGGTGCCCGGCATTCCGCTGGTGGCGTCGCCACGCTCGGCGCTGATCGTCGGCGTTCACGTGTGGGATGACGCGCTGGGCCGCCCCCTGAACGAGGAACGCAAACAGCTTACCGTCATGGAAAGCGTATCCGGCGGCACCGTCCTGGGGTCGGGCCTGACCCAGACCGCCGAAGAGCAGATGCAGAACCTTGCCACCAACGCGGCGCTGCAAATCGAGAACTGGCTGGCCGACAACCCGCAATGGTTCAACACCGCCGAAGGCGATGCCGCCGCCGAGGACGAAACCGAAGCCGATGAGGATTCGGCCGAGGATACCGACAGCGCAGCGCTTGAGGAGGAGGAGGAACGCATCGACCCGGTTCCCGACACCGAGGATGCCCCCGTCAACGACTGATCCCCTGTTCACGCGGCCTGCAAAAACACCGCGCCACCCGCTTGATTTTTCCGCGCTTCCTGAGTAGGACGCGCGCGATGTTGACCGGGCCAGCCGGTGGTCTGACCCCACGCTGCCGCAACACAGGGGGTGGGTTGTCCACCGCGCGATCTGACAAAGGAGCCTCTGATGGCGAAGGCAAAGTTTGAACGGACGAAACCGCATGTGAACATCGGGACCATTGGTCACGTTGACCACGGCAAGACGACGCTGACGGCTGCGATCAC
>HLSNC_1000606_pt1 | contig 25168 bp, 27 predicted proteins | sample HotLakmetagenome_2_FD_14041 | JGI IMG/M metagenome (IMG submission 14041)
TCCACTCCGTTGTGAGGGGCGATGCGCCCAGTCACCGGGTGCAATCGCCTGGGATTGAAATGTGAGCTCACACGGTAACGCTTTTTGGTGGGCAGTCGTAGAAAAGCGGGCGTCACGCTCTCGCCATTCTCATCGTAATAATTACCGTTGTCATGAAGAAAGGCGTAGTGGGTTCTGGTACTGCGTTCCAGGGATAGGGCTTCGATGCGGGTCTTCCCAGTGCTTTCCGTGCCCGTCATTTCGTGGTCAATGATTACGGAGAACTGATCGCCGGCCCGGAGATCTCTGCGGAAATTGAGTTGGCTTCCCAGAAGCTGGTCGATCAGAAGGATCTGCGCCCGCGTTACGCCTGCTTGTATAGCTGAGGCGTAGAAACTGCCATTGATCGTCCCCCTGAGCACCTCGGAGACCCAAAAAGTCTCTTCCTCCCAGGCCCGATGCACGAAGGCGCCATCGGGTTGGCGCGAGTAGATGACGTGCCGTGCCGGGTCGAGAAACAGAATCAGTTCTGAAAACTGGCCCTGCTCATCGAAGTGCAGGCCGAGTCTGGTGCCAGGTCTCAGGGTTTCCAAATGCAGATACTCGGCGTCTGCTGCTAAAATTTCCTGAAGGTTCTCCACGGGCGCTTTGTTTGTCCGGAAAATCCGGCTTAATGTGTCTCCCGCCTCCACAACCCAATGGACGGTTTTACCCTTTGGGCGCTCCGCCGTCTGACGGTCTTTCGTACCGGCGGGTTCAATGGCCTCTTCCGGAACTGAGGTCATGTGGTTCCTGCGCTCCGGCACTTCCGATGGCAGAGCGGCCATGACCGGTGACGATTTGAGTGGCATCAGGTTTGATGTCAGCAAAACGGCGGCAGCCATCGCAAGCGCAATTTTCTGGGGTGTTGAAAACAATGAGAATATCTTCATTCTCTATATCTCTATGCCACGTTCTGACCGTTCGACAGTTGACGGTTCGTTCGACGGATCAGGGCGTTTACCACGTTCAAGGCCACGAACAGGAAGGCGACAACGCACACAATGGTTGGCCCCGTTGGCAAATCGAAGTGATAGGAGAACGCCAGACCTGCAATATTGGCGCAAACACCAACTACGGCAGCCATGACCGCCATGGCTTCCGGCGTTCGGCTGAATCGGCGCGCTGTGGCCGCCGGGATGATCAGCATGGCGGCAATCAGCAGAACACCGACCACCTTGATCGCCACCGCAACCACAATGGCAAGCGCGATGGTGAGCACCAGTTGCTCCCGGCGCGGCGATATTCCGCTGGCAAGCGCCAGGTCAGGGTTCAGGGTCGATAACAGCAGGGCCGACCATCGATATCCGATCATAACAAGAACCAGGGCAGCACCGCCCCAGATAACGGCCAGATCCGTTTTTCCCACGGCAAGGATGTCTCCGAAAAGGTAGGCCATCAGGTCGATTCTTACCCCCGATAGAAACGAGACGGCGACCAGCCCCACCGCCAGCGCAGAGTGGGCCATAACGCCGAGCAGGGTGTCCATGGCATATCCCCGGCCGCTCAGTGTCGAGACGGTCACCGCCATCAGGAGCGATATCAAAAGCACGCCGGCGAAAATTGGGGTGGAGAGCGTCAGTGACAAGGCGACACCCAGCATCGCTGCGTGTGCGGTGGCATCACCAAAATACGCCATGCGCCGCCACACGATAAAGCAGCCCAGAGGGGCCGCCGCCAGGGATACGCCAACGCCTGCAAGTGTGGCCCGAATCAGGAAGTCATCTAACATTATACCGCCTCACGCATAGAGCCCGCCTTGTGGTCATGACCTCTGTGGCTATAAAGCGCCAGTGTGTCATCGTCGTCTTCAAACCCGAACAGCGCGCGGTATTCGGAGGAATTGCTGACCACCTCCGGTTTACCTTCACAGCAGATACGTCCGTTCAGACAGATCACCCGTTCAGACTGGCGCATAACCACTTGCAAATCGTGGCTCACCATAATGACACCACAATTCAGCGAATGCCTGATGCGGTCAATCTGCTTATAGAAATCTGCCGTGCCCCGACGATCCAATCCTTGGGTCGGTTCATCAAGGAGCAGTAAATCAGGCTGTTCCAGAAGTGCTCTTGCCAACAACACACGCTGCAGCTGCCCCCCTGATAATGACAACAGTTGCTGGCCAAGAAGGTCGGGTACACCTGCATTAGCCATGGTTGACTGAATAGCGGCAGCTGAGGCCCTGCGAGGCAGTCGCAGAAAACGCTTAACCGTCATGGGTAGGGTTTCATCGATGTGAAGTCGTTGGGGGACATAACCAATCGAGAGCCTGGGTGAGAGGACGATTCGCCCGTTAGAGGGTTTAAGGGCCCCGATTATGGTTTTAAGTAGCGTCGACTTTCCGGATCCGTTGGGACCAATTACGGTCACAATATCGCCGCGCTGAACCTGCAGATCAATATCCCTCAATATGGGAGTTTGGCCAATCTGAACGGACAGGTTACGAGTTTGAATCAACATTGAAAAATCCTCGATGGACGGTTTCCTCTTCCGGGCCGGTAATCTCTCTTAGCGCTCCTGGCGAGGTGAGGGTTCTAAAATTTAAAGTTATGTTATAACATAACAATAAACGCGTCACGCTTAGTCGTCACTTTTAATCAGTCCCGAACGCATCAGGAGTTCTCGATGATCCGATCACCATTTGTAGCAGGTTTAGCCTTGAGTCTTTTGCCCATAAACGGTTGGGCGGCCGGTCCCAAAGTCGTTGTTGATATTGCGCCACTGCATTCGATTGTTGCCGAGGTCATGAATGGCGTTGGAGAGCCAGCGCTGTTGATCGAGCCCGAAGCGTCACCGCACAGCTATTCCCTACGCCCCTCTGAAGCTGAAGCACTTGCCGGGGCTGACGCGGTTTTTTGGATAGGTGAAGGCCTCACTCCATGGTTGGAAAAGTCCCTCGATACGCTGGCAGGAGACGCACAGCGGACAAAGATGATGGCAGTAGAGGCCACAACCACTCACTCATACCGCGAAGGAGCCACCTTTGAGGCTCACGATCACCACGACCAGGAAAATGGGAGGCATGGCGGTGCTTCCCAAGACGATGGTCATGCTTACGAGTGGGCTGGCGCGTTTGAGCTTTCCGCTGGTGAGTATGTGTGGTCATTCGCGAAAGTTGATGGTGATTACGCAGATCCGAGGATGAAAATGGCCATTATTGAAAGCGATGCAAAAGGAGAGGCTGCCATTGAAAGCGAGGAGAAAGCGGCGGAAGACTTAATCAAGTCGCCTCGCTCTTCAGAGCGAGTGCATGGTGAATTGCTCACACCGAACGATAGTAGTGCATACCAGCTGATGTTCGATCCGGATAGAAATGTGACCGAATTCCGGATTGTTGTTGAATCCGCGGGCGTTTACACATTCTTTACTGAACATATGCCTTTTGAATTTGAAGCGGGAGAGCATTTCTTTAAAACGACGGACAGGCAGGACGTTGAACCGACATCTCAAGAACCTGACAGCGTGGATCATCATCACCACCACCACCATCATCATCACGGTGAAGACGCCCACGCCTGGCTGGATCCCATGAATGCGAAGATATGGGCCGGCGAGATCGCAAGCGTCCTCGCTGCTATTGATTCATCCAATACCGAGGTCTATCAACAGAACGCCGAGGCATTTGCTGAATCCATGGATGAACTGATGGCTTCTCTTGATGAGAAAGCGACGCGCCTGGATGGCACACGCTTTGTCGTTTTTCACGATGCTTACCAATACTTCGAGCGTCGTTTTGATTTGCCAGCGGCCGGCGCAATCTCGATCTCTGATGCTTCTGATCCAAGCCCGGCACGAATTCGGGAAATCCAGGGGCTGGTCTCTGAGCTCGGGGTAACCTGCGCCTTTGCCGAACCGCAATTCAACCCAGGTCTGCTCGATACGGTGTTTGAAGGTTTAGAGGTCAGGACCATTGGCGTAATGGACCCATTGGGCGTAGACATCGACGTCGGTCTTGGTCAATACCCGACGTTAATCAGGCAATTAATGAGTAGTCTCGAGAAATGCCAATAACAGGTTTTAAAAAGCCAGTCTCTTACTGGAGTGCTATGGGCAGTCAATGTTGTGGCTAGCCTGACACCAAACCAGCAAAGGGTTTTGCATGTGCTTCAGCAGGAGCAGGCGCCTCTGGGCGCCTATGCCATCCTTAAGAAAACCGGCTTTCGCGGAGCAACCCGGGTCTATCGGGCATTGGACCGACTTGGCGATCTCGGATTTGTCAGGAAACTGGAAAGCCTGAATGCCTCCATTGCGTGTTCGGATCGAGGTAAGGCCTCCCCCGCCGCCTTCCTGATTTGCGATCAGTGCGGATGGATCCGGGAAATCGTCGATGCCCGGAAGATGAAAGAATTGCAGGCATCTCTCGGCCAATCGGACTTTCAGGTTGTTCGGGCGGTTGTGGAATTACACGGTATCTGTTCCTCGTGTGCCGGCCGGACAACTCACGCTGAAAAAGTATCAACCTCTAACAGATTGAGACAGGTTTAGCATGAATCAGGATTTACCCGATGTTGCCAGTAATGAAACTTCAGCTATCCGTGCGCCGCTGGAGTGGGTAGGAATGAGCCGGATAGACATACCCGTCCAGCTCGACGAGCCCGGGTGTCCGGGCACCGTTCATGCTGTTGCGGATCTTCAGGTCAATCTGCCGGCCTTGACGGTGAAAGGCATCCATATGTCTCGTTTGTATCGGATGCTGGACGAGTTAAACCGATTGGAAGCAGTGGCGCCCGGAGACCTCAGACAGCTTCTCCAACAGATGGTAGCAAGTCACAAAGACTGTTACACAGATGGTGCGCGGGTGGTGCTGGATTTCAGTCTTCTCGCCAGACGACCGGCGCTTCGTACGCCGGGGTTGGCCGGCTGGAAGTCTTATCCGATCCGGCTTGAGGCCACACTGGCCGACACCTGGTTCGCGCTCAAAGCGTCGGTTCAGGTGGAGTACTCATCGACGTGTCCGTGCTCGGCAGCACTGGCTCGGCAGCTGGTGGCTGATGGTTTCAGAGAACATTTTCCCGACAGGTCCGGGCTGACAAGCGAGGAAGTGGCTGCCTGGCTGCAACAGAATGCCACGCTCGCTACGCCTCACAGCCAGCGCAGCGAAGCAACGGTGAGTGTAAATATCTCCGACTCGTCAGAGAGCTTTCGCCTGATGGCGCTTATTGATCAGATAGAGGCGGTTCTGGCAACGCCCGTCCAGACCGCCGTCAAGCGGGCCGATGAGCAGGCATTTGCGTGGTTGAACGGTCAAAACCTGATGTATGTCGAGGATGCCGCACGGCGAATCCAGAGCGCTTTATCCGGGCTTTACGATAACCTGCGAACCCATGTTCGGCACCTGGAGAGCCTGCATTCACACGATGCCGTTGCCTCTGCCAGCGGGGATTTCCAGGGGGTTATCTGATGGGCGCCGATGGAATCCAGCTTTTCAATACGCTGGCGGGCCAGAAAGAGCCACTGAGCACGGAGCTCCCCGGGCGAGTGACCATGTACGTCTGTGGGCCCACGGTCTACAACTATGCGCATATCGGTAATGCGCGGCCGGCGGTGATCTTCGATATGCTGGCCCGGCTGCTGCGCCATGACTATTCCTGTGTACTCTATGCCCGCAACTTCACGGATGTTGATGACAAGATCAATGCCGCGGCGGATGCCGAAGGGGTGAGCATCAAGACGCTTACGGATCGGTATATTGATGCCTACCACGAGGATCTCGAAGCTCTGGGAGTTGAAGCCCCGGATTTGGAGCCCCGAGTCACAGAGCATATTCCGGACATTATAGAGTTGATTCAGGCTTTGATGATTCGGGGGCACGCCTATGAAGCATCCGGGCACGTGCTCTTCCATGTGCCCTCCTATCCCGACTATGGGGCCTTGTCCAGACGCAAACCCGAGGACATGCTTGCCGGTGCCCGGGTAGAGGTCGCCCCCTATAAACGAAGCCCTCTGGATTTCGTGCTCTGGAAACCATCAACCAGCGATCAGCCCGGATGGGCAAGCCCCTGGGGGCGCGGCAGGCCCGGATGGCACGTCGAATGCTCGGCGATGATCGGCAAGCACCTTGGCACAACGATCGACATTCATGGTGGTGGACAGGATCTGGTATTCCCGCACCATGAAAACGAAATCGCCCAGGGTACTTGTGCCAATGGCACCCGCTACTGTCGAAGCTGGGTTCACAACTCCTTTGTCACCGTGGATGGGCAGAAGATGTCCAAGTCACAGGGCAATGTGCTGTTGATCCGGGATATGCTTGCCAAGGCTCCCGGTGAAGCTATTCGCCTGGCTCTGCTGTCGACCCATTATCGCAACCCCCTCGACTGGAATGAGCGCCGCCTGACTCAGTCGATCGGAATCCTGGCTCGTTGGTACGGCTGTCTGGCCGACGCGGAGGATGACACGCTGCAGGTTGGTGCCGAGAGCGAGCCAGACGCGGAAATTCTGGCAGCTCTTCGCGATGATCTTAACGTGTCCCGGGCGTTGAAACGGCTGCATGAGCTGTGTCACCAGGTGCAGCAGGCCGATACACGCGAGCGGGCGAGGGAGGCGGCGCGGACCTTCCGTGCCTCGGCCGGCATGCTAGGCCTTCTTCGCTCGCCTAGCCAGCTGGTGCTTGCTGATTTACGGGTCGCTGAATCTAGTAGTCGTCGCGAGAAGCTGCCACCCGAAAACATTGAAGCAATGGTCCTTGAGCGACGGAAGGCTCGTGATCAAAAGGATTTTGCGCGTGCCGACGCGATCAGGGAGCAACTGAGCCAAGAGGGGGTGGTGATTGAGGATACGGCTCAGGGTTCACATTGGCGCTGGGAATACGAGCCTCATCGATAAATCGGCAACGGCGCAGATACTCTTGGGCTGATCGGCCGAGCTTCTCCGCAAACATTCTAGAAGGAAGAAATCAGATGATCCCCCAAACCTACGAAGAATGGCAACACTGCATCACTGTGATCTGCAATCAACCTATGACCAGAGGGTACATCGAACAACGAATCAAGGCATTGAACACGCCGAGTGATCACATGACGGCCAAGTTTGTCCAACTCTATGGAGAGCAACAGCGGGCACGAACGCTTGAATGGTTTGAGCGAGCCAGGAACGAGCTTTGATGCAGAAACATCTGAGCGACAGGAAGAAGGAATGATCTGCGCAACAAGAAGGCCGGCTACAAGATCCACGGAGGCAGTTAAGGCGAACACATGAGCAAGATACTTATTCGGAATGCATTCACGGTAAAACGCCTGTTGGGGCTGGGTTCTGATGATCGGGTGACCATCCATGTCGCCACTGAAAATAATAGAATTGCGTCGGTTTCCGAGCAGCCTATTGAGGGGCATTTTGATAGCGTAATAGATGCGACCGGATTGTTTTTGTCGCCAGGCCTGGTGGATCCTCAGGTCCATTTCAGGGAGCCGGGTTCAGAGTACAAGGAAGATATTGAGTCAGGCAGCAAAGCGGCTGTTAAAGGCGGATTTACTTCGGTTATTTCTATGCCAAACACCCGTCCAACAGCGGATAACCCGGAAGTGGTCGCCTTTATGGCCAATCGTTCCAAAAAATTGGGTATCTGTAAAGTTTACCCAACAGGGGCCCTGTCTATGGGGCTTGCTGGTCAAACCATGACTGATTTTGCCGCCTTAAAAGAAGCCGGAGCCGTTGCTATTACGGATGACGGAAAAGGCGTGCAAGATGACAAACTGTTTCTTCAAGCGTTAAGAAGCGCCAGGCAGCTTAACTTGCCCGTATTGGATCACTCTGAAGATGAGTCGCTGTCCAATGGCGGCGCCATTCACGAGGGCGACATATCGCGAAAATTTGGGTTAAAGGGCATCAAGGCCAATTCGGAATCCATGCACGTTGAGCGTGGCTGCCGTATGAGTGAGGAGACGGGCGCCCACTATCATGTGTTGCACATTTCTACCCGAGAATCCATTGATGCCGTGCGATTTGCAAAGGCAAAAGGCATTCCGGTGACCGCTGAGGTATCACCGCATCACTTACTACTTTGTGATGAAGACATTCGCTTGAGAAAAGACAACAGCTTGGATGCAAACTGGAAAATGAACCCACCATTGAGGTCTCGTGCCGACAAAGAGGCTTGTCAGCAGGCTTTGCTAGACGGAACGATTGATGCCATCGCGACCGACCATGCGCCGCACTCTCCCACTGAAAAAGCGCAGCCTATCGAATCGGCGCCATTCGGTATCATTGGCCTAGAGACTGCATTCCCGCTGATTTACAGCCATTTTGTACGAACTGGGCAACTTTCACTGGGCAGCTGTATTGACCTCATGAGCAAGCAAGCGGGAGCGTTATTTAACCTTGAATGCGGGCGCATCCAGGTGGGGGCTGCTGCTGACCTTTGCTTGCTTGACCTGGAAACAGCGTTTGTCGTTTGTGACAAATTTTTCGCCTCAAAATCGACAAACTCGCCATTTATCGGTGAAACACTTTACGGCCGAACCCGAATGACCATGACCGAGGGGCGAGTTGTTTACACCTGAGCATTCACCAGGAATGCATTCAGATAGTCGATTTCGGCATCTTCCCGCCGGATGCCCAGGTAAATCTGTTTAGTGATGCCCTTTTTACCGAGACGGGTGGGGGTGATGGGGTACCGCTTGAATTGCCACAGCCATTGAGAGTGAACATATCATGAAAAAAACGTCTGATCAGTCTCAGCCCGCCGGGCCGGATGCCGTTAGCTTCGCCCCCAGAAACTCCATTGAGCAGGTGGAGGAGCAAGCTGAACTGGCCCCCAAGTTCGACGCTGATGGCTTGATTACCTGCGTAACCACAGATGCAGAAAGTGGGGAAGTGCTTATGCTGGGGTATATGAACACCGATGCATTGGCGAGAACCATTACCACCGGTGAAGCTCACTACTGGAGCCGCAGCCGTGAAGTTCTATGGCACAAAGGCGCTACCAGTGGGCTGGTTCAGGAGGTGGTTGAAATGCGCATCGATGACGACCAGGACGCGGTGTGGCTTAGGGTCAAAGTGGCCGGCTCCGGGGCCAGCTGTCATGTTGGTTACTTTTCATGCTTTTACCGGCAGGTTCCTGTCGGGGCTGACAGGATAAATGGCGAGGCCCTGGTGTTTGTTGAGCGGCACAAAACCTTTGATCCCGCTGATGTCTATGGCGATGCGCCCAATCCGACAAGGCTTTGAGTAGCGGATGAAGCGAGTTTCGCCATGGATCAGGCCTGCCCGTATCGCGCCTCCAGATTCACCCAGAAAATTTTGCCGGCTGCATCTCCAACCAGAAATCGCATCGCGGACTCGGTCACCGCAATGGCTGTAACCTCATCACCGGTTGAGCCCCTGAAAACATAGTCTCCGGCTTCGTCGTCGGTGCGGCTCATGAGTACGGCTCCGTCCTGGAAGCCAGCAAGCACCTCGGGTTGGCCCGGTAAGCCTCGAACCGCAGTGACAATCTGCTCGCCACCAGAAGCGCCACGCCCAGGCTCACGATCCATTGGCCCGGACTTGCTATCGAACGGCCACCAGATGGCTTGGTCAGCGCCGCTGGTGGCCAAAACCGGCAAGTTTCCCACCCAGTCGATTGCACGGGGCTTTGCCGGATAGCCGGACATTTGCATGTCGGCCCGGTCCCGGAGTCGCCAGCCATGCAGTGCATTCTCTTGCATGATGGTTACGACAAACTTGCCATCCGGGCTCCAGGTAACACCGATGTGTGACCCCGCCCAGGCCAGCTTGCTCTGCTGCCAGCTCCGTTTGCCCCGTTCCCAGATAGTGGCACCGCCGTAATGGGCCACGGCCAGACGTTTCCCCTTGGGATCGAAGGCAATGCCGCCTACCGTACTGGGGTGCTCGAAACGCTCGGGGTGTGACACCCCCGTGCGCCAGATATGGACACTTCGGCCCACGGAGCAGGCAACCCGGCCAGCCTGCTCATGGGCTGCGACACTATCGACCCAGGCACCGCCGAAATCGGCCAGGAGCTCGACGGTGCCATCACCCCGAACGCGCAGGAAACGTCCATCATCACCACCGGTAACCACCGAAGCATCGGTTTCACGGGCCATGGCCAGAATGACACCGTCGTGGGCGTTGATGACCTGGACGCTGCCATCCGCGGCGAACAGGCGCAGTCGCCCGTCTCCGTGGGCCGTGATTACCCGCTCGCCAAGGGGAACGGCACCAGTGACGGGCGCTCCTGTCTCCGTCCATTGGCCCAGGGTTTCCAGTTTGCTCGGCGGGAACCTCAGTTCTGTACCGTTCATCGTTTCTACGCTGCCTGGCATGATGCAAAACCCTGCTCAAGATCCATCTCGTCCAGCCCCCTGCCGATAAATACCAGGCGCGACTGGCGCGGCTGACTGTCAGGCCAGCTCCCGAGAAAATCGCCCTCCATAAGCATATGAACACCCTGAATCACATACCGTTCCGACTCGCCCTGGATGTCGAGGATGCCTTTGGAGCGGAGAATTTCTTGCCCATTTTCCCGCAGTAGTTCCCCGAACCAGGCATTGAATTTCGCCGGGTCTAGCGGGCGGTCGGCCTGAAGTGACACACTTTTGACGTCATCGTCGTGTTCATGGGCATGGTCGTATTCCAGGAAATGGGGCTCGATCTCCAGCACCCGTTGCAGATCAAACGCATTCTGGCCCAGAACATCTTCAATCGGAACGTGACAACGTTCGCTCTTCACAATGCGTGCGTACGGGTTCATGCCACGAATCCGCGCCTCAACCCGGGCCAGGTCATTTGCATCCACCAGGTCTATCTTATTGAGCAGCACGATATCCGCAAAGGCGATCTGCTCAGCGGCCTCGTGGCTGTCTTTTAGCTGGGATTCGAGGTGCCGGGCATCCACGAGAGTGACAACGGCATCGAGACAAGTTTTATCAGCCACATCGGCGTCCATGAAAAAAGTTTGTGCCACCGGTGCCGGATCGGCCAGCCCTGTTGTTTCCAGTAGGATGGCATCGAAACGGTCGGCGCGCTTCATCAAGCCGCCCAGTATGCGAATCAAGTCGCCGCGAACGGTGCAGCAGATACAGCCGTTATTCATCTCGAATACTTCTTCGTCGGCATTGACCACAAGGTCGTTGTCGATTCCGGTTTCGCCGTACTCATTGACGATCACCGCGTATTTTTTGCCATGCTCCTCGGTCAGAATCCTGTTCAGTAAGGTAGTTTTGCCGGCTCCCAGAAAGCCAGTCAGTACCGTAACGGGGGTTTTAGCATTCATGATCTGCTCCTTGAATTATCTAGTACGTTATAACATTCTATTTATGTTGGACAATATGGCTAGGAGGAGTAAAGATTTAGAAATGCGGTACAACGCTGCCCGTCAAGAGGATTTCTTTCGGAGCTTTTTGAGACGGGCAGACGCCGCTTTCACTGCGGCCTGTTTCTCCGGCCGCTTCATCTTTTTCCAGCCTCTGATTTCGGCCCGGGTACGCCCACAGCCAGCGCAAATGCCGCCACTGAGTTGGCATACGGACGTACAGGGATTCTCTATGGGCGTTGCCATATCGACGCATCATCCGCTTTTGTGTCGTCAGGTGCCAAGGCAATCCGCAGCTGCTGATCCAGCGCGGTCGGCTCCAGAGAACGGCTTATGATTTCCAGCCGGGACTCATCGGCCGGTTCCGTATCCATTAGGGTCAAGGCGCCATCAACGGCGTTGAGCACCCACCAGCCACTGGTGGTGTGAGCCACCCCTTTGAAACGTTCAAAATCGGCATCGTTGGCCATGCTCTGCAGTTTTAAAGTGTCGAATAGCAAGTCTTTGTGCGCCCGCCAACCTACGCTCGTATAACCGTCGCCCTGATTGAAATAATACTGCCAGGGCTCCTCGGCCAGTGACGGTTTGTCCGGCAGGACTTCCTCTTCGTGATGGTGATGGTGATGGCGGTGGCTGTCGGGAAATTGTGCCGGCAAACTCTCGGATTCACCCGCTAACCACTCGACAGGCAATTGGCCGTTACTGATCTGACCAATACGACGTTTCGCTGGCTCCCAGTCCCGGGCCCAGGAATCAAAGCGCCTCAGTTGTTCGGCGGTGCAGAGGTCAGATTTGCTGGCAACCAGCACCTCCGCAACCGCAATCTGATCGTGGAACTGACGGCTGGCCAGCACCCGCTCCTCTTTCAGTCTCCGGGGATCAACCAGGCAGACCGCCGCGGACAGGTGCAGAAGGTCCCGATAAAACTCACCGGTCAGCGTCTCGATCACCTGAGAGGGATGACCCAGTCCAGTTGGTTCGATGAACAACCGGTCGGGTCGGCTGAAACCAATCAAGCTGTTAAGGCCGATCTGCATCGGGAGCCCCGAAACGCAGCACATGCAGCCGCCAGGCACCTCTTTTATTGCCACGCCCTTATTGGCTAAAAGGGCTCCATCGATACCAACCTCCCCAAACTCGTTGACAAGCACCGCCCATTGTTCGTCCTCCGGTTTCTGCTTTAAAAGGTTAAGAATGGCCGTGGTCTTGCCGGCGCCGAGAAATCCCAGCACTAGGTGAGTGGGAATGGGTGTCGAGCTGCCTGCGGCGGTCAATGTCGTGTCCTCCGTATTTGTTCGAGTCTTTTAAGCCAGTCACCATTCTGGCTTTTCTCACAAGCTTCCTCGCTGTCGAACTGAAGGCACGATGCGATGAGCTCGGGGGCGATGCCTGTCCACTCGAGTGCAACGCGGGTCAGCGTCCTCATGCGCTCGTCATCACCATTAGCCAGAGCGCGTTCAAGATTCGCCTGGGTGTCGAAAACCCATGTGACTCGCAGCCCTTCCGGAAATTCCTGTTTACCATTGTCGTGAGTAAGCCAGAGAAAGCCGGGTATTTCGGCTTTGGCGGTTTCGCAAGCGTCCGACAAAGTTGCAATAAGTTCACGCTCCATATGTTTCTGTCTGGGTTTGCTAGTCACTATTGTTTACCTCCTGTTGCGACCGGTATTGAAGCAGATTCGGTTATATCAGCTACAATGACCAAAAAGTGCCGGCCCCTCGAGCATTTGTAATGCAAACTAATGAACACACCGATTTAGAGGAAACTTTCATGGGCAGCTGCGATATTCACAAAGATCACGATCATGCGCACGGTCCTGACTGCGGCCATACGGCGATCGAACATGATGGCCACGTTGACTACCTGCACGATGGTCACTTGCATCATCCGCATGGGGATCATGTCGATGAACATCGGCTTGAGGTCTCGAACACTAATCCGGACAGCTGCACCCCGAACCATACCTGTGCAGGCCACGAGCCAGGTCATGTGCATGGGCCAGGATGTGGTCATGAACCGGTTCCCCACGGTGACCACATAGACTATCTCGTTGATGGCCACCTGCATCATCCCCACGGGGATCATTGCGACGACCACGGGCCCGTGAACGTAGTCGGTTGAACGCCTGCACGCTCGAATGCCAGGCATTGCGGTAAGCATGGCCTAGTGCCGGTAGTTCAGCTCCTTTCGCTCGTTCAGGGTTTTGACCTCTGCGCACAGTTCTGCAGTGGGGCGTGCCAGCAACCGGGGAATCCCGATGGGTTCCCCGGATTCCCGGCAATAGCCGTAATCACCGTTTGATATTCGCTTGATCGCAGCCTCGATTTTCGGGAGCAGGCGTCGTTCCCGGTCGACAATGCGGAGCGCCAGCCTCGATTCCTCCTCGTAGGCCGCGCGATCCGCTTCGTCGTTCATCTCCGGCGGGTTCGCCAGCTGCTGTTTGGCAGCCTCGATACTTTCCATGGTTTCGATACGCAAGTCTTCCAGCAATTTCCGAAAGAACGCCAGTTGCGCCTCGTTCATGTAGTCGTCGGCTGGTGCCTGCAGAATCTCGTCTCGCGTCATCGTCATGATGGCCTATCTCCAGGCAGGAAAGGGATCATTGAGGGTCTGCCAGAACTCCTTGCCCGCGAGCAACTGCTCGTCATCCAGCAGGCAGTCGTCCAGCTGGCGGGTTATGAAGTCCCGATCCAGATTCTGCCCAATAAAAACCAGCTCCTGGCGCATATCGCCGAAGGGTTCCTCCCAGCTTTCCATGATGGCCGTTCGATATTCCGGGTCTTTTGGCCAGTTGGTTTCCGGCACGGCTTTCCAGAACATGCCGGCAAAGCCATAACGCGCAATACCGCCGGCCTGACTCCAACTGCCTGCGAATTCGGGGCGGGTTGCGAGCCAGAAATAACCCTTGGAGCGGATCAGTTTGCCTTTCGAGGTTCCCTCGTGAAGGAAATCGAAGAACTTGGCGGGATGGAAAGGTCGGCGTGCGCGATACACGAAGCTTGAAATACCATACTCTTCGGTTTCAGGAATGTGCTCGCCGCGCATTTCCTTGAGCCATCCGGGCGCCTGCTGAGCACGTTCGAAACTGAAACGACCGGTCTCCAGCACCTTTTCGAGCGGCACTGCGCCCTTGGCGATCGGAATGATTTCCGCTTCCGTGTTGAGGCTGCGGAGCACCCCTTTGAGCCGTTCCAGATCTTCCGTGCTAGCCAGGTCGGTCTTGCTGATCAGCAGGATGTCACTGAACTCGATCTGGTCCACCAGCAAATCCGCAACGCTGCGCTCGTCTTCCTCGCCAAGGCTCTCGCCGGTATCCTGGAGTGACTGGGCCTCGTCATAGTCTTTCAGAAAGTTCACCGCATCCACCACTGTCACCATGGTGTCCAGGCGGGCGATATCAGACAGGCTAACGCCGTCTTCGTCGGCAAAGGTAAACGTCTCTGCCACCGGCAGAGGCTCTGAAATACCGGTGGACTCGATCACCAGGCAATCAAAGCGCCCTTCGGATGCCAGTTTTCGGACCTCCACCAGCAGGTCCTCCCGGAGCGTGCAGCAGATGCACCCATTACTCATCTCAACCAGCTTCTCTTCCGAGCGATTGAGGGTTACCTCCTGTTGGACCTGAGCCGCATCGATATTGACCTCACTCATGTCGTTCACAATCACCGCAACGCGTTTGCCAGCGCGGTTGTTGAGAATGTGGTTGAGAACTGTGGTTTTACCGGCGCCCAGGAAACCGGACAGTACCGTAACCGGCAGCCGCGAGTCGGATTGGTTCATGCTTTACTCCTGCCTTTTTCGCTATTTGCCGCATGCACGGCACTTTACTTTAGATATGTTATAACATAACATTTGCGGCCCCGAAACGTTACCTGTGTTTAATTTCATTCCTGCATGCGGCAGGCGCGGGAGGTTGTCCATGACAGTAGAGTCCAATTCGGTTGCCGGCCCTGTGGCTGTTCACGGTGGCAAACCTGAATGCCTGACAGAGATATTCCGGGATGAGGTCAATCTGGCGGTCTGGCGGCGGGAGCCGGGAGCCGCGTACTGAATCTCTTATGTTTGCACGCCATTTCGCATCAGAGATTTCCAGCTTCGAACGCTTTGTGGCGCAGGAGAAAGACGAGCCCGTTGATGAGGTTCTCCCCCGTTGGGCGCTGGAATTGCCCGGTGCCCGGGCGTGGCTGGCGGATGTGAGGGAGCTGATCGCCATGTATCGATGCCTGTTCGAGCCAGCGGCCGTGGGCATTCGGGTCCATGTGTTGGCTGACACCATGTGTCCCCGATTTCACACGGACCGGGTTCCGGCTCGATTGCTCGTGACCTATTCAGGACGGGGAACCGAGTGGCTTGCAGAACCGGATGTTTTGCGTCCGGAAGGCCCGAGGCCATTGCCGGAACAGCCAGTAGCTGAAAACGGTATCCAAATCATGCCTACCGGCTCGGTTGCGATCCTGAAGGGAGAAGCCCGGATTGGCAATGAAGGCCGAGGCCTCGTTTACCGCTCGCCTGCGCCGGGTGAAACACCAAGGCTGGTTCTGGGACTGGACTGGCTTTCCTGAAACAACAAAAGCAATGTTATAACATTAGATAAGGAGTTCTTGATGTCTGATCAATCCCAACCCTTCCCTTTTCGGATTCGTCCGTTGGCCGCATCGCTGATGATAGCCTCGGCAACTCTGCTTGCCGCCTGCGGCGGAAACAGCAGCTCTGATGAGCCACACGAGTATACCGATATCGACACGGCAGGTCGTCTGGCCCTATTTGATACCGATGCTTCGCAGCTGAAGATTCTGGACCTCGACAACAGTGAAATTCTGGCCGCCATGGCCGTGGATGGAGAGGCGCCGCGCCTCTACGCATCACCCGGTAACCGGTATGCGGTCGCCATTCAGCGTGGCGAAGACCTGGTCTCTTTTGTGGACGGTGGGCTCTACACCGAAGATCACGGCGATCATATGCATGATTATGCCGAGACGCCGAGTATGTTGTCCCTGACCCTGAACGATCACAAGCCGACGCATTATTCCGCCGGTGAGTCGCAGGGCGCAGTCTTCTTCGACGGCGGCGAAGCCGCGACCTCAAAAGTCACCGTGTTTTCTGATGCGACCCTGGGAAGCGGCTCTACTTTGGCCAGCCTGCCGCTGGAAAACAATATGCACGGCGTCGCCAAAATGATCGACGGCCACCTGTTCGTGACCTACAGGGACAGCTCGGTCACCGACACCACGCTGCCGGCAGCGGTCGAGCGCTATCACCTTGACGGTTCCGAGTTCGAGTTTGAGGAACGATACACCGAAGCCTGCCCCAGGCTTCATGACGCCGCCGCCGCCAATGCCCATAGCCTCGGCTTAGGCTGCAGTGATGGCGTGCTGGTGATTGATCTGCACGAAACCGGTTACCCGGCCACCAAACTGGATAACCCGGAAGGTCTTGCCGAAGGCGCACGCATCGGAACGCTGGTTGCGAATCACGATGTTGAGGAATTGGTTGGAATTGCCGGTGATCGCCTGTTCGTGATCCATCCGGAATCGGCCACCGAGGTCTACCACGAACTGGAACTTGGCGAGGGCGTGGGTCGCCTGGCCCAGGGCTTCACTACCCACGGAGAAGTGTTCTATGTGCTCGGCGATGACGGCGGCCTGCGGCTGTTTAACCCGGCCCATGACTGGGAACTGATCACCACCGCTGAGCTGATGGATGCTCCTGGCGACGAGGACACCCTCTCCGCGACCGTGTCTGCCGCCCAGGAGCGTCTGTTCGTGCTGCACAACCAGTCTGTTATCGATGTTGATACCAGCGATGGCGAAATTGTGCGGACCATCGATCTTGGTTTCAGCGCTTCGGCCATTGCCTGGCTGGGTCTGGCGGAAGCCGGCCACGACCACGGTGACGAGCACGATCACGAAGAAGAGCATTCCCACTAAATTATTTTGAACCAGCAGGACTCGTCGGCCACTGCCGTCATGTCCTGCTGCACGAGCGCTGGAGTTTTTATGGTTTACCGTGTATTACCTTTCGTGTTGATTCCTCTGATCGGGATCAACACCGGCGTTGCTGCCAACGAGCTCAACCCTGATGTCAGCGTGACACTGGACGGCTACTACAAGCAGAACGACACAGCCCTGTCCCACCGGGAAAAGGGGTTCGGCCTCGGCCACACCGAGCTTTCCCTTTCGTCCCCGATTGATGATCTGTTTTCCGGTCGCCTGACGGCCGTCTTCGAAGAGCATGACGGCGAGAGCGAAGTATTGATTGAAGAAGCCTATCTGCAGACCAACGGCTTGCCGGCAGGGCTGGGTGTCCGGGCAGGGCGATTCCTTTCCCAGGTGGGGTATCTCAACGGCCGACATATGCACGAGGACGATTTTGTTGAGCGTCCGGCCGTGTATCGCGCGCTGTTGGGCAGTCACTACTACGACACCGGTGTGCGACTGAACGCCGTTCTGCCCACGCCGTTTTTCTGGCAGGTGGGGGCCGAAGCCTTCAATGGGAATCAGCTATCTGAAGGGGATGAGGACATCGGCGTTTATACCCTCAATACTCGGGTTGGTGGCGACCTATCTGTTTCCCAGAGCTGGCAGGCTGGGCTGTCTTGGTTACGCAACCGCCAGGTCAGTGCCGAGGACGACGAAGGAGAGCATGATCACGACCATGAGGGCGGGCACGATCATAGCCATGGTGCGTCCTACACCGGCGAAAACCTTTATGTGGCCGATGCGGTCTGGAAATGGTCGCCCAACGGTAATACCCGCGAGCAGCAGATCACGCTCAGCGGTGAATATCTCTACGCCGACGAGCTGAACGAGTTCGCAACCTCGGATGACGTGCATGAAGGCTGGTATGTGTCCGGTGTTTATCAGTTTGCCCCACAATGGTCGGCGGGTGTTCGCTATGGTGAGGTGGATCTTCGGGAGCCCCATGGTGACCATTTCCACAGCCAGAGCCTGGAGGAGACGGACGTCATGCTGTCGTGGTCCCGGTCTCACTTCTCGACGCTTCGCCTGCAGTATACCCATCAGTCTGCAACAGGTTTCAGCAAGGCGGATAATACCGTCATGGTGCAGTACGTGATGTCGCTCGGTGCCCACGGCGCCCATGGGTATTGATATGCGGTTTGGCCAATGGTTTTTGATTGCGTTTCTGTTCGGGCTGGCTTCAATGCCGGCCCGGGCGGACTTTGAGGTATTTGCCTGTGAGCCCGAGTGGACATCCCTGGTCCGGGAATTTATGCCGGACGCGCGCTTTACCACAGCCACAAGCTACCTGCAGGATCCCCACTACATTGAGGCCAGGCCCAGCTTGATTGCGGCCATGCGCCGGGCCGACATTGCCGTATGTACCGGGGCGTCACTGGAAGCAGGCTGGTTGCCGACTCTGTTGCAGCGCGCCGGCAATCCGAAGATTCAGTCGGGGCGGCCAGGTTTGTTCTTCGCTGCAGACCATGCCCGCTTGCATGCTCCCCATGAACATGTGGATCGCAGCATGGGAGACGTCCACCCCGAGGGCAATCCCCATGTGCACCTGTCTCCGGATCAATTGCCGCGGATTGCCGAGGCGCTTGCTGACCGGCTTGGCGAATTGAGGCCGGACGCTGCTACCGACATCCAGGCACGCTACATAAAGTGGCGTGTTCGGTGGAACAATCACCGTGCAGAATGGCAGGAGAAGGCGAAAGGGCTACAGGGGCAGGCTGTTGTTATCCAGCACACCAGCTTCGGCTATCTCTTGAGATGGCTGGGCGTCGAGGCAACGATTGATTTGGAACCAAAGCCGGGGCTGCCGCCAAGTGCCAGTCATTTGAGTGAGCTGCTGTCCGAGCCGGGCCTCGATGCCGCCGGGGCCATCCTGATTGCAAGTCACCAGGACCGCCAACCTGCAGAGTGGCTTGCGAAACGAACTGGAAAACCCGTTCTTGTGTTTCCCGGTACCGTGACCGACGAAGCACCCACAGAGACCCTTGCAGGGCTGATTACGACCATCGTGAATGGCCTTGAGGAAACCATGGCGGGAGCCTCTTATGGCAGCCTATGAGTGGATGCTCCTGCCGGTAATGGCGAGTGCGCTGCTCTGCCTGCTGCTGGTCCCCCTGGGGTATCAGGTGATTGCCCGGGGGGTAATCTTTGCGGATCTTGCCATTGCCCAGTGGGCCGCTCTGGGCTCGTTGGCGGGACTTTATCTGTTGCCAAACCATACTCTTGCCGGAGCACCGGTGAGCAGCCTGATGTTTGCGCTGCTCGCCGCCATGGCGGTGCATCTGATTTTCCGCAGGCTGGGCGAGGCGAAAGAGGCGTGGATCGGTATTCTTTACGTGGTGGGTGCCAGCCTGGCGGTGCTGTTGGTGAGTGGCGACCCTCACGGTGCCCAAGTGCTGCAAAGGGCCGCTTCGGGTGATCTACTGTGGTCAAGCTGGGACCTTGTGATCGCCGCGGCAATACTGACCGTGCTCGTCTGGCTGCTTGGCATCTGGCGGCCGGAGTGGCTTTCGGGAGCTGCGTTCATGCCGGTCTTTGCAGTCGCGGTGACCTATTCCGTATCGCTGGCCGGCATCTACGTGGTGTTTGCCACGCTGATTATCACGCCGCTGATTCTCGGCTTCCTTCAGGGACAAGCGTCTCTTGTGGCGGCGTTGTGCGCAATCGCAGGGCATCTGAGTGCCATCGCGTATTCGGTTGTTTCGGATGTGCCGGTGGGGCCGACCATTGTTGTCGCCACGTTGGTCATGGCGTTGCTCTGGCTGGCGTGCCTACGCTGGTTTGCTGGCAAGTATTTTCGTGCGTTGCGGCCGGAAGCCAGCGGTCGCTAACAAACCGGCGGCCCTTCTGAAGGCCGTGATCGCCCAGCATGAATGTTCGCTTTGCGACCTAACCGAACAATGAATTGTTAGCCAGACCTATTTCTCTGGGCTTCTGATGAAAACTACGTTTTTTTCTCTGGTATCGATGTCAAACAACTCACTCGCCCGGATCAGGTCGCTCAGCTTCTTGTACCCATAGTTCACCGGGGAGAAGGAGCTATTGTTGGAAATGTACTGGCCAACTTTGCCCAGATGCGCCCAGCCGTCATCATCTGCAGTCTGTTCCACCGCCGTTCGCAGTGTTCGTACCAGCACCGTGTCACCTCTCAACTCGTTGCGCGTGCGCTTTGCCGTGGCGGTTGGTTTCGCGACGTCGCCGCTATCATCGTCGTCTTGCTCTTCCGACTCTTCGCGCAGGTTTTCCGTGTAAATGAACTGAGAGCAGGCGTTCACGAAGGGCATAGGCGTTTTGCGCTCGCCGAAGCCAAAGACCGGTAGCCCAGCCTCAAGAATACGCATGACGAGGGGAGTGAAGTCGGAATCGCTGGTCATCAGCGCGAAGGCGTTGACGTTGCCGCTGTAGAGCAGGTCCATGGCATCGATGATCATGGATGCGTCAGTCGCGTTTTTGCCGGTGGTGTAGGCAAATTGCTGAATTGGCCGAATGGCGTTAGCGTGCAGTTTTTCAATCCAGCCGCCCAGTTGAGGGCCATTCCAGTTGCCATGGGCATGGCGCACGTTCACCGCGCCGTACTTGGCAAGTTCCTGCATCACGCCCTCAATGGATTGGTGGCTGACGTTGTCGCAGTCGATCAGGAGCGCAATTTTGTAGTTGTTGGTCATCGTGTTTGGGCTTTCCCTGTCTCGGATGAAAGTAGCCTAGAGGGCAGAGCGGTAAACTTCCATTCGGAAATTAATGGTCACCTGGTTGCGGCATGCCATTCCATCGTTAGCATATTACTGTGCCCCGATTCCTTTCAGGATTTCGTGTTCGATTTCTTCCCAACTGAAGTTGTCCAGTACCAGTTGAGTAAACAGGTCCGGCTTATCCGGTGAGGTGAGCATGATGATGGTTTTCTTCGGATTGAAAGCGATATAGGCGGTGATCTTGCCAATGGTTACCACGCTGGTTTCCTTTTCTGCGGCCGGTTCCAGGGTCATTCTGATGACGCCTTCGAGCTCCTTCCGGAACTGGGGGTTCTGAACTGCACTGAGGTCGCGATTGAAGATATAGCTGGGCGCCTCATTCATTTGAATGGCGGGATTGCCCCAGTCATCGGATGTAACTACCGTGGCAAAAAGACCTTTGTGTTTGTTGTACAGAATGAGCTCGCCATCACTGCCGATGAAGGTTGCGCCGGCCAGTGATTCAAGGGGGAGCTTAATAGGGTGCGCTGTACGGCTGATGGTGACGCCGGGTGTCTCTGTACGTGGTTCGACAGGGTCAAGCACACTGAGTTTGGGAGAGGCGCAGGCCGAAGCTGACAGGCATAGCAGCAGGGCCAAAACGGTTGTTCCGAATCGCTTCATGTTCCGGTTCCTTTGGAGAAGTCTCAGTCCTTTGGGTGAAAGTCTACTGTTTGAACATGCTGATGGAAAGGGTGGGCGGTCCTGGTGTAACTCTCACAACGCTTATTAAAGCAGGGCGGCCTTTGGGATGACCTGGACTTTGCAGGCCGGGTTCTGTTCGCGAGGCTTGACGAGAAACCGGGACAAATCTATTTTCTGGCTCTCAGTTCCAGGGCGTGAAACCAACCCTTCTTCCAGGAAACACCTCTAGGGCTGGAAATTAAGGGAAGCCGCAGTCGCTTATTCGGCAACACCACGATCTCCCACACACAATGCCCGAAAAACTCGAAAGTGATCCCGCCGGAATCCTCACATTTTAGGTTACGAAAATGCCCGGTGGTGTAGGGTGCGCCGAGTGTTGCTGTGTCGATTCTGTTGAGGTTTTCATCCAACAAGTGGATATGAAGCGAATCTTCGGAAGGGATGTTGTCGGTCAGGAACAGAAGGTATTGATTGCCATGCTGCACGCAGGCTTCGAGAACGGTACCTTCCAGTGGTTCTTGGGATGTCCGTCCAGCAATGGTTGCGAAGCTCGTGGCTAGCGCATGGTCAGTGCCTTCTTTTGCCAGTGTCAGGCTGGCGTCTTCCCGGATTAGCTGGTTCACGTAGCTCACCATGGCGAGGGAATTATGCCCCGTTTGATGTGTTCAATGGTTCGAGCTCTGTATTCATCAGCATCACCGCTGACTACCTTCGCGCTGACTTTATCGATCAAAGGTTTACTAAAAGCTTGGTTACGATCACGGCCACAGGGCAGGCAACTTGCCTTCCACCATGCAATGGCTTCGCCTTTGCCCGAGAACCCGACCACGAGGTAATGCATATACTGGTAGTCCTGCCGGGGGTATTGGCTGTACCAGTCGTCGAGTTTTTCATCCAGGTCATCGGGAAGCTGGAACGTTGTTTCATAAAAAGTCTGGGTTCTGTAGGAGAACCACCGCGCGTAAACCTTGGTCGGCGCCGGTTTGGGGTCGACAACAATTATGCCCCCTTGAGGTGGCCGCTGATTGAAGCCACTTTCTTTGGAGCCTCCTCGCGCACTCCAGTTGTCATCAAAAATGACTTCCTCTATCCACACCGGCCAGCGTTCCGGGCCGCCTGCAACCTGAACTGCGAAATCATAGGTTTTAGGCTCCGATCCGCAGGCAGTGGACGTTAGCACTGCCAGTGCGAGTAAAACGCTTGTCAGTAACTTAATTGACGGCATGATCTGCGATTTCCATCAGCTTTGCAGCATTGGCAGGATTATTGGAGTAAATCTCCCGCTGGCCCGATGGGTGTGGCGGATTTGAAATACTGTAATGTGGGTCGTGTGATGTGTGAATGTAATCACCCAGGTATTGCTTGGCAGACTTCAATGCCATTCCGCTGGATTTCCACTGTTTCAGCACGAGCTTGAGGGCTTCAGGCAGTGCATAGTCCTGGCTGCTTGGGTCTAGCCCATCTAGGGGCACTCCGGACTTGACCGCATATTGGTGCATTTGGTGCAGCGCATAAATAGCTAGCTCCTTTCTTGTCCGCCTTCTTTCCTGAACATGAATATCTCCATTGGGTTGTGGAACGGCAACAACAGTTCTGCCTGGTTTTGCATACTGCTGCTCCAGTTGTGACATTGCCGTTCTCTGGGTATGCCCCGCCATCGGCGAGTCCGGAGTGAATACCGAGGATGATCTTCTCAATATTTTCAAAGCCTTTATCCGGGTTTTCATAGCCTCCGCCTACATCAGCATGGACACCTGGCAATGGCTGTTCAGTAAAATGCGACGGGCCATCGCCATTGGCATCTATGATGCTGGATAACGGGAAGTGTTTCCGGATTTCGTGGTAAGCAGTGAAGTGCACTACTCGTTTTGCACTTGGTGCAGCCAGGTTAAGGTTGAAGTCCAGGTTTTGATTATTTCCCGGAAGGTAGAAGCTACCGACGGTATCGAATATTCCAAGAAAATTTACTTCTGCGATCACGCCTTCTGGAAAACCGGGAATGTTCTCGAAGCTGATCATTCCGTCGCCGGAGAACGCAGATCGGAATACAGGTAACCTTATTGTTTTCGGCCACTGGTTTATCAAGTTGACGAAATGCCTGGCTAAAGCGGCTCCGCGACTAAAGCCGAAAACGTCAAAGACTACCCTATCGTAATCACCCTGATTCAGAATCTGCTTTGTGTTCAACACCGCTTGCGCTATACGTGAATGCCCGCCTTCGTTTCCTATTCCAAGCGCCATATTAAAATTGTGTTCCTGAACTTCGAAGCCGTCCTGCGTTTGTTGGCCGTCAGAAGTTCCGGGTCCGGGAACGTAAATCGACTGTACGGTACTTTGCGCACTTTGGTCACGGTAAAGGTCGTGAAGTTTACCTATGTTGGTTATGTCACGGCTTGGTAGGTTTCGGTCGTTGTATTTGTGATTCCCGGTCCCGTCAAAGAAGATCCCAATACGCAATGTATTACTGTCTTCCTGTATCGATGTTTCTCGCCCATTTGTTTGGGCAGTCTTTAAACCCTGAGTCAGGTCAGACCGACTTCGACTTCTGGTCGCAATGTCGGGATTAGACGGCGGTGTTTGTGTGTTGCCTGTTCTGGAATCAAAAGGGGCCGTTCTTTCGCTTGATTGTGATTGTCTGTGCGTCGCCAATGACTCGCTATTTTCGTGAGTCGGGGAAGAAGGCGTCCTTGAAAATGGTGCCGGCGCGTAGCTGTCCCCGATAACGACGCTACCACTCCCAATCGTCACCCCGCCACAACTGACAGTGCTGCCGGTAACAGCGGCTGGTATACCATTGATCAGTACAGTGGATGAGCCTGCGGCAATTGCACGAGCGTGCGGCGGGTGCTTGGGTTTGGAGTGAGGGGCAAGTGGATCTCCAACGCGGGCAACTGGCTTGCCATCAATCAGCACATCTGGCGAGCCGGCAATCACCGTGGTTGGTGGAAATCCGTTATGGTCTGTACCGATGTCTCCGAGCAAGACGACTTTCTTTGCGCTCATGGTTGTTCCTTTTATCATCCTTGACGAACGCAGCGCTGGTGATTAGTCGAGCACTGCGGGCCTTCCGTTGGGTCACGCTAATCCGTCGCGACCACAGGGAGTCTACCAAGGCGCGAGGGGCTGTCAATTTCCCAAGTGAATAGTAAAACCGGGATAGATTTATTTATTCTGCTTGCAACCAGTCATCAGATAGTTTGACGGTCAGAGATGCGCCTCAGGATCCATCCTTTGGTGCAAGACCCGAAGAATGATTATGGACTGATTGTGCGTATCCTTTTCCATTCTGAGATAAAACTGATGCGGTGAAGCTTTGCCTTCCCTTGCAAGCGGATAGGTAGCGATTCCGGGCCGGATGTCAGGCCTGTGTTTCAGTAGTGGTGCGAGGTTTCCGGCTTCTTCCAGCTCCCTAATCGTCCTTTCGATTTGCTCGGTATATCGTTTCAGTCGCAGTGTGCCGAATTCCTCAAGGGTGGTTTCGAGAATAGCGTCGAGATCGGCTAGAGCAGCGTCTGTGAGAATAACCTTCCATGGTTTCATCGTAATCA
>HLSNC_1000617_pt1 | contig 24679 bp, 20 predicted proteins | sample HotLakmetagenome_2_FD_14041 | JGI IMG/M metagenome (IMG submission 14041)
ATCCCTGCTCTTATCCACCTGGTTCTAAGGGAAGCGCTTCGGCAACCCTATAGCAGGGAGCGCAGGTTGGGATGAGTTGGGCGCGTGATTGTACGAAAAGCCGCGAGCCAATACAAGGGAGATTACGACTCAAGTTGACACTGTAGGCAGCAATACCTAGCATTGCCGCGACCTGCCCGAAAACTCAACGAAAACACCAGCAAGGGACTTTTCAGCCCGATGACAGCCCAGCGTATACACGACACCGTGGCGGAAGACTTCAGCCGCGTTAATGATCTGATTATTCAGCGGCTTGCCTCGGATGTCCCGATGGTCGAGAAAATCGCCCAATATATTATAGAAAGCGGTGGCAAACGCCTGCGGCCTTTGCTCGTTTTATTGGCGAGCCAGGCGGCCGGTTATGCCAAAAACGATCACCTTAAGCTGGCCGCCGTGATTGAATTCCTGCACACCGCCACCTTACTGCACGACGACGTGGTAGACACCTCCGATATGCGTCGTGGCCGCAGCACCGCCAACGCCAAGTGGGGCAACGCCCCAAGCGTGCTGGTCGGAGACTTCCTCTACGCGCGCGCATTCGAAATGATGGTGGAGCTGGAAAACCTGCCCATCATGAACGTGCTGTCTCACGCCACCGCCGTGATCGCTGAGGGTGAGGTGATGCAATTGATGAACGTGAAGAACCCGGACTTGACTGAAGATCAGTACATGGTGGTGATCCATAACAAGACCGCCATGCTGTTTGAGGCTTCATCCCATAGCGGCGCATTGCTGGCCGGCGCCAACCCGGAGCAGGAAAGCGCGCTCAAAAACTACGGTAAACACCTGGGACTGGCCTTCCAGCTGGTGGACGATGTGCTCGATTACCAGGGCGACGCTGAAACCATGGGCAAGAATGTCGGCGATGATCTGGCCGAGGGCAAAACCACTCTACCCCTGATCTACGCCATGGCCAATGGCAGTGAAGAAGAACGCCAATTGATACGCCAGGCCATTCGTAAAGGCGGGCTAGACGACCTGCCCAAAGTATTGGAGATTGTGAAGGCATCCGGCGCAATTGAATACACCATGGCGAAAGCGCGGAAACAGGCAACTGCGGCACGCGAGCTACTGGCATGCTTGCCCGCATCCGAGCACCGCGATGCCCTTGGGTTGCTTACCGAGGTCGCCGTCGCTCGCGTCAGCTGATCAAAGAGGGGGTGAATGTCTAACGCATTCTGCCCCACCTTCTTTACAGAGCAATACGCTCCCGCCCATGAGGCGCATCGAAATCCAGGAGCGGACCAACCGGCACGATCTGCGTCGGATTGATGGTGCGCTGACTCACATAATAGTGCTGCTTGATCTGCCGGATATCGACGGTTTCTGCCACACCCGGCACCTGGTAAAGCTCCCGCAAATAACCCGACAGGTTCGGATAGTCCCTGATTTGCCGGCGATTGCACTTGAAGTGGCTGTAGTACACCGCATCAAACCGAATCAGTGTGGTGAACAGACGCCAATCAGCTTCGGTCAGCTCGGGCCCGGCGAGATAGCGCTGCCGAGACAACTTATCTTCCAGCCAGTCCAGCGAATCGAACAACGCCGTGTAAGCCTCTTCATAGACTGTCTGCGCGGTGGCAAAACCGGACTTGTAGACACCATTGTTGACGGTATCGTAAACCCGCTCGTTCACCGCATCGATCTCACTGCGCAGGCTTTCCGGATACAAATCCAGACCGGAATCCACACCGTCCAGATCGTTGAACGCTGAATTAAACATCCGAATGATGTCGGCCGACTCATTGCTAACAATAGTCTCTTTCTGCTTGTCCCAGAGCACGGGCACTGTCACTCGGCCAGAATAATTAGCCGCCGCGCGGGTGTAAATCTGGTGCATAAACGCTGAGTCGTAGAGGTGATCCTGATGCTGCGCATCGCCCGACAGGAACTCCCAGCCGTTCTCGACCATGTCCGGATGCACCACAGACACCGAAATATGCGACTCCAGTCCTTTTAGCGCCCGGAAGATCAAGGTCCGATGCGCCCAGGGGCAAGCCATGGACACATAAAGGTGATAACGCGTACTCTCAGCCGCAAAACCACCCTTACCCTCCGACCCCGGCGACCCATCCGCCGTCACCCAGTTCCGGAACCGGGCCGCTTCGCGCTCAAACTTACCACCAGTCTTATCGGTGTCGTACCACTGATCATGCCACTTACCATCAACCAACAATCCCATAACACCCTCCCTTGGGGTCAGACCCAAATGCATTTAAACTCGTCAACTACACCGGGGTCAGACCCAAGTGCATTTGGCGGGGCGAAATGCACTTGGGTCTGACCCCGTTTAATTTAGAGACAGGCTAGCGGGTTGGCTGCTAGGCTGATAGCAAGCATTTCTGGTAGACACTTTCAGATTATTCGAACATGCATACAGCGATTACGATAGACGCACTCAAAGTACTGGACGCCATTGACCGCAAGGGCAGTTTTGCCGGCGCGGCCGGCGAGCTGTTCCGGGTTCCCTCGGCAATCAGCTACACGGTTCAAAAGCTCGAAGAGGACCTGAACGTCAGTATCTTTGACCGTACCGGCCATAAAGCGGTGTTAACGCCGGCCGGCCGTTATTTGCTGGAGGAAGGGCGATCCCTTCTTGAGGCGGCAGAGAATCTGGCCCACACCACCCGACAAGTGGCCCAAGGCTGGGAAACCCGACTACGCATTGGCTTCAACTCACTGTTGCCGGCGGACTGCCTGTTCAGCGCCATTGAAGAGTTTCAGCAATTAGGCGTACCCGTCGACGTGCAAATTGTCGAAGAAGTCTTCGCCGGTGCCTGGGACGCATTGCAGAGCCGACGGGTGGATATGATTGTCGGCGCAGACCAGCTGAGCAAGCCGGCCGGCTCTTTCGCCACTCTGGCGCTCGGCGACGTGTCTTTTGTGTTTGCAGTCGCCGCCGATCATGCTCTGGCTAACGCGTCCGACCCCCTGACCGAAGCCGATATCGTGCAATTCCCTGCCACGGTTGCGGCCGACACTTCCCGCTCTCTGCCCCCCGGACACGCTGGTATTTTTCGGCAGCAACGAACCCTGACGGTCAGCAATATTGATCAAAAGATAGCAGCTCAGGAGGCCGGTCTCGGGGTTGGCTGGCTGCCGCGCCCCAGAATCCAGGAACAGTTGAAACATGGCACGCTGATCGCCAAAGAAGTGCATGAGCCAAGATCCCCCATCAGTATCCACCTGGCCCGCCACAGCGAAGACCAGGGTAAAGCCTTGATGTGGTTCTGGAGCCGCCTGAGTGAAGATCAGAGCATCCGGAACTGGCTTCAGCCGGAACCTGCCTGAGGCACTCAGGCCAACCGACACCCAAGCGCATTGGGATATACTGAAAGACCTGTCGAATCTAACGTGACACATAAGGGAGCGCACTCAATGCGGCAACTGTCGGAACTGGACGCCTCGTTTCTGTACCTCGAGTCGGAAACCACGCCTATGCACATTGGCGGCGTGTACCTGTTCGACGCCAGCAGCCTGAACAAGCCTTTGGCTTTCAGCACGTTTGTCGCCTACCTACGCAGCCGCCTGCATGTGGTGCCGCTGTTCCGGCAGAAACTCAAGGAAATCCCCTTACGCCTTGGCAGACCTTACTGGATAGATGACCCCAACTTCAGCATTGAGCGCCATCTGGCCTATGTAAATCTTGGCGAGCACGGCAAGCAAGCAAGCCTGATGTCCTTGGCGCCGAAAATTCTGGAAGAGCCTCTCAAGCGGGACCGCCCGCTTTGGCACATCACCTTTGTGGACGGATTCAAGATCGATAGCCCGGAAGGCGAAAAGGAAGGGTTTGCTCTGATCGTAAAACTCCACCATGCCGCCATCGACGCTTTCAGCGGCGAAGAAATCATGGGAAAGCTGTTGGAATACACACCCGAGCCTCACCCCATTGCAACGCCCCGGGCCTGGCTTGCCCGTCCGGAGCCTTCAGAAGAACGGGTCTTTCTGCAAGCCGGCGCCAACATTCTGAAAACCCCCATGCAGTTCGCTTCCCTCGCTTACAACACGGCAGAAGCAACAGCCAGGGGTCTGATCAAGAAACAACTTCAGAAACTGCCTTTACCCTTGCCGCTGTTTACCGCCCCGCACAGTCCTTTTAACCGGCAGATCACCGCCAACCGACGAATCGTCTCTGCCAGCATTCAGCTCTCAAGACTAAAAGCGATCAAGGCAAGCTTGGGCGATGTGACGTTGAATGACGTAGTACTTGGGCTGTGCGCTGAAACTCTGCGGCGCTATCTTGAGCAGCAAGGCAGCGATACCGACAAATCCCTGGTGGCCATGACGCCGATTTCGGTGCGCTCCAGCAGTCTGCGCCGAGCCACCGGTAACCAGATGTCAGCCATGCTGCTGGACCTTGCCACCTGCGAGCCCAATCCGGCCGCCCGGATTCGCCATATTCACCGAAACGCCGTCGAGTCAGAGCCTTACCGGGAAGCCATCTCCGCGGATCGGCTAACCGAGCTTCTGCCATCCACTCTGCTGGCACTCTCCGCCCGCCTGTACTCGGAGTTACAGGTCGCCCAGCGCTATCACCCTCTGTTCAATCTGCCGATCACCAATGTGCCTGGCCCTCAGGTGCCGCTTTTCCTGCAGGGCGCTCGGCTGGTCAGGCAATACAATTCTGCACCACTGTTTGACAGTCTTGGACTGGTCATCGTGGCCGTCAGTTATCAGGGCCAGTTGACGCTAAACTTCACTTTATGCCCGGACGTGGTGCCAGACGGGGAGTCTTTGCAAGGGTTGGTAACAGAGAGTCTGGAGAAGATCGAAGTGTGCACAGCGATTCTGGAGCCTGATCACGGCCTGGCGGCATGTGATCAGGCCCAGCACAACCTGACGGATGAGGCGCTGACGTTTCTGGAAAATCTGCTCAAGGGCAGTATCGGAAGATTCCGGCGCTGATCGCATGGCCGGGCAGTTACTCGCCCGGCCAGAAATCTCGCTATTCAAACGCCCAGCGTAAGAATGTCCGCTTCTCTTCCTCTGACGCTTCAGACCACAGAGACTTCAGGCGGTCCAGCGCGCTGCCCTCGACCTCTGAACTACCAATGCCCGACGACGAGCTCAACGGTGTACGTGCGGCTTCCGCCATGGCATTGCCATCCCAAAGCTCTGAACGCCCCGCTATCTCTCCGGTGTCGCTGACAATGTTCGCAGAAAAATCGGCCATCATGGCTTCGGCCTCTTGCCTGGAAGACGGCTTGTCGAGTTCGAACTGATAAACGACACCCGGTTGCGCCTCAAAACTTACCCGCTGAAGTTCACTCACGACGGTATGCACTTTGGACTCGCCATTCCGCACCACACCAGCCTTGGCCCAGATTGTTTTATAGGTGAACACGACGTCGTTCTCCCCAGGCAGCAATCCGTAATCCAGAGCCAGGTCGTCCATCAGGAAGTTGGTCATACTTCTGCCGTTTACCGAGACCACCTTGATTTCACCGGGCGCCTTGAGAACCGCAGGATTCTGGCCTTCCGCCGGAGTTCCCTGCCAGGTATCAATACGAGTGAGCGATGATGCGCACCCGGCCAAAGTAAAACTAAGCACCAGGGCAAGCAATTTGGAAACCCTGGAAACATGACACTTGCTCATTTCAATTCCTCTTCCTCGAAGTGGCCAGATCCGGCCTGGAACACTGTTTAAGCCTTCCGCATTCTGACCACACGAGCCTGCCGGGGCAAGTTTCGCATAAAGAATGTAAAAAAATGTTGAATTTGGCGGCAATTGGATTAATTTTAATCAGGTCGGCAAACATTACGTGTCGCCCGAGAAGAAAAAACAAGCGGGCCCAGGAGCGTTAGCATGGAGATTCATCGCAGAACCGGCGAACAAGGCCCGGCCCCGTTTCGCAGCAGCCGTTTTTTTTGTGTCGGCAGCAAATGGTATTTCACGACTCGAGAAGGCTTTGACAGCGGGCCCTTCGCCTCTCGAGAGCGGGCAGAAATCGGCCTCAAACGCTTTTTGCACGTGGTTCAATTGTTGCCGGAAGAGCAACAGATTCACTGATATCACAGGCAAGACAAGCCACGGCGATGCCCCCGTCATCGGGGCATTGCCGATTACACGATAAAGGGCATTACCCACATATCGATGGCCCAAAGGCAGGCCAAGGCCATGATGCCAGCCACCACATCGTCCACCATAATACCCAGACCCCCGGGCATGCGTGCATCTAACCAACTGATCGGCCAAGGTTTGACAACGTCAAACAACCTGAAAAGCATGAAGGCCATCAGCACGCCATAGATCTGATCCGGAAACAGGCCCAGAGCTATCCACATTCCGACGAACTCGTCCCAGACAATACCACCGTGATCGTGGACTTTCAGATCGTCTGCCGTTTTCCCACACAACCAGATACCGACCAGAAACGCCGCCAGAACAACCAGCCAGTATGCAACTGGCGGTAACCACGCAAAGGCATACCAAACCGGAATCGCCGCCAGGCTTCCCCAGGTACCTGGCGCTTTCGGCATAGCGCCGCTGCCGAAGCCAAACGCCAGAAAATGCACGGGATTACGCAGAAAACCCGGCGGCAGCAAAGCCTTGGGCGCGTCTGGGTCGGGTGCTAAATTGTCACTACTCAAACCAATCTCCCAAAATGGTCGAATCCAGGCGGCATGCCAGTTAGGTCGGCCCCGATCAGGCTCAGGCCCGGTGTCTTAACGACCTGACCAACCACGACCAGCTGCGCCTGTATGTCAGGTGCCAGCCGCTTCAACACCTCGGGGGCTATGGTGACACACAGCTCATAGTCATCGCCCGCCGTCAGGGCCAGGTTCAAAGACTGATCGCCATGCAACTGCACCAATTCCGGCATCATCGGTATTGTTCCAGCCTGGAGCTCTGCCCCCACCGAAGAGGCTTCCAAAATATGCTGAAGGTCCGCCAGCAAGCCGTCCGAGATATCAATCGCGGCCGAAGCCTTGCCAACCAGTTGCTGCCCAAGCTCCAGGCGCGGCTCCGGAGAGTGATAACGCACCAGCATGGCCTGAGCCAGCGGGCTCGGCTCCGGATCATCCAGAAACGCCAGCGCAGCTCCGGCAGCGCCCAGCGGGCCCGTCACACAGATCAGATCTCCGGGCCTGGCGCCGGAACGTTGAATCGCTGCGCCCTCAGCCACGGTACCGTGTACCTGAATGCTGATCGTCAGTGGTCCTCGGGTGGTGTCTCCGCCCGCCAGAGCGATACCAAACGCCCTGCTGGCTTTCGACAGACCTTCGGCAAAACCCGACAACCAGTCCGAACTCGCCTCAGGCAAGGTAAGCGCCAGGGTAAAGCAGACAGGCTCTGCCCCCATGGCAGCAAGATCGCTGACCGCAACCGCCAGCGCTCGCCAACCCAGGTAACAGGAGGAATAGTTCAGGGGAAAGTGGACACCCTCCACCAGGGTATCCACTGAAAAAACAAGATCCCGGCCCACCGGAATGCGCTGGATAGCACAGTCATCGCCCGGGCCAAGTACGAGCTGATCGGTCATGGCACTGTCGGCCAGGGGCTGAAAATACTGCCTGATCAGTTCGAATTCGCCCATAAATCAGCGCGAGCGTGTCTCAGCAAGACGCAAGCGCTGGCTGAGCTTGTCCAAAACACTATTCACAAACTTGTGGCCTTCCGTACCGCCGAAGCGCTTGGCCATTTCGATACCTTCGTTGATCACCACCTTGTAGGGAACATCAATACGATGCTTAAGCTCGTAGGCTCCCAACCGGACGATCGCCAATTCCACTGGGTCCACTTCTTTGAGTGGCCGGTCAAGGTAAGGCTCGATCAATTTGTCGAGCTCGGATTGCTCGCGATGAACACCACGCAGAATATCGCGGAAGTACATCAGGTCAACCTTGCTCATGTCGTTATCGATCATGAACTCGGCTTCAATATCCGAGATCGGCGATTTGCTGAAATGCCGCTGGTACAGGCCCTGCATAGCAAGTCCCCGGGCGCGGCGACGGTCGCCGGCCTTGGGCTTGCTGGGATTCCCCGGCTGGGGAGAAGTATCACCCGCTTCGCTCATTACTCACCCAACTTTTTGAACAGACTGACCATTTCCAGGGCGGTCACTGCGGCTTCCGCGCCTTTGTTGCCAGCCTTGGTGCCAGAGCGCTCAATGGCCTGCTCAATAGAGTCTACCGTCAGCACACCGAATGATACCGGCACATCAGAGTCCAGGCTGACCGCACCGAGCCCACTGGCTGCTTCACCCGCCACGTACTCAAAGTGGGGCGTGCCGCCACGAATCACCGCACCCAGTGCTATGATGGCATCGTACTCTGTGGTTTCTGCTACGCGTTTGACCGCCAAAGGCATTTCGTAGGCGCCGGGCACCCGAATAATGGTGATGTCGTCTTTTGCAATACCATGGCGCAGCAAGGTATCCACCGCGCCATCTACCAGGCTCTCCACCACAAATCCGTTAAAGCGGCCAACCACCAGGGCGTAACGTCCGCTGCACTGGGTGAAATCACCTTCAATTACTTTGATATCTGCCATCTCGGGCTCCTGTTCGGGCTGCGGCAGCTCGGGCCACAACCAAGTTGTTCATTCGGGGGTGTAGGGGACGTATTCAACCACTTCCAGATCAAATCCAGAGATGGCGGAGAACTTCACCGGAGGGCTCAGCAAACGCATCTTGCCAACACCAAGGTCGCGCAAAATCTGAGAGCCGGTGCCAACGGTAAAGTAGACACCGGAACTGCCTTTGCCTGCTGCTGCAGCCCCCTGGTCATAAAACTCCTGGATGCGTTCTTCCAGGTTGTAGCTGTCTTCGGCACTGTTCAGCAGCACCACTACACCACGGCCTTCACTGGCCACTTTTTCGAGGGCGTGATGCAGAGGCCAGCTGCGCGAATCTTTGCGACGGGCACCTAGCAGATCGCGCAAGGTATCGGTTATATGCACACGCACCACCACTGGCTCATCAGGTGTAATATCACCCATCACCATGGCCAGGTGGGTCGCGCCCTGAATGTTATCCCGGTAGGTATGCAGCTTGAACACGCCATATTCGGTGTCCAGTTCATGCTGTTCCTCGCACTCAACGGTGCGCTCATTCATGGTGCGGTAGTGAATCAGGTCAGCAATGGTGCCGATTTTCAGGTCATGCTCCTGGGCGAATTTTTCCAGATCCTCACGGCGGGCCATGGAGCCGTCATCGTTCATGACCTCACAGATCACGCCGGCAGGCTCACAACCCGCCAGGGCCGCCAGATCACAGGACGCCTCAGTATGGCCGGCACGGCTTAACACACCGCCGGGATCAGACATCAGCGGGAAGATGTGGCCAGGCTGAACCAGGTCAGACGCCTTGGCATTGCGAGCAACAGCCGCCTGCACCGTACGCGAGCGGTCAGCCGCCGAAATGCCGGTGGTAACGCCTTCACGGGCTTCGATAGAAAGCGTGAACTTGGTGCCGAAGCCGGAGGCATTCTGATGAACCATCAGCGGCAACCCAAGCTGCTCGCAGCGGTCACGAGTCATCGGCATACAAATCAGGCCACGACCAAAGCGAGCCATGAAGTTAATGGCCTCTGGCGTACAGTGCTCCGCCGCCATTACCAGGTCGCCCTCATTCTCGCGGTCTTCATCATCCATCAGGATCACCATCTTGCCCTGACGAATATCTTCGATCATCTCTTCAATGCTGTTCAGTGCCATAGGATTCTGCGTCCTGTCACCCCCGCCGGCTCTATAGCGGCTGAGGGGAATGAATTGATTAATTAGCGGCGGCCAAGGATCAACCGCTGGTCCTCACCCACCTGACGCCGATCGAGCACGCTCCATTGCACTTTATCAGCCATACTTTCAAGCGGCAGATGGGCGGTCGGGCGGCCAGTACTGCCAAGAAATACGGGAGCCTGATATAACCAGAGCTCATCCGCCAGATTTTCGCGAATGAAGGTTCCAGCCAGAGTTGGCCCGGCTTCTACCAATAATTCGTTGATCCCCAGCTCGCCGAGGGCGTCCAGCAACTCGGAAACATCCACACCGTTGTCTTTCCAGGCAACGCCCGTCAGGCTTACACCCAGTGCTGCGAGATCCTGCGCCGGAGCTGACGCCAGGGCCGAGCTGGCACAAAATACCTGTACACTGCCGCCCTGAAGAATACGCGCGGTCGGGGGCGTACGAGCATCCCGATCGGCAATCACCCGCAACGGCTGGCGCGACGGATCAGTGGCGTCACCAATATCGCCCATGTCATCCCGACGCACCGTCAACGACGGATCGTCCGCCAGCACGGTACCTACTCCCGTCAGAATAGCATCACTGATGGCGCGCAACCGTTGCACATCACGCCGCGCTTCCGGGCCCGTAATCCACTGACTCTCTCCGGAAGCCATGGCCGTTCGTCCGTCCAGGCTCGCGGCCATTTTCAGCCTTACCCACGGGCGCCCGGTGTTCATGCGCTTCATAAACCCGGGATTCAGGCGGGCTGATTCCTCAGCCATCAGACCTTCGGTCACCTTGATGCCCGCCTCCCGAAGCATATCCAGACCCCGGCCAGAGACCGACGGATTGGGGTCTTTGGTCGCGGCAAATACCTGGGCCACACCCGCATCAATCAGCGCTCGCGCACACGGCGGTGTCCGACCGTAGTGACTACAAGGCTCCAGAGTGACATAAGCCGTGGCGCCCCGAGCCTCCTGGCCTGCCTCACTCAATGCCCGCACTTCTGCGTGAGCCTCACCCGCGCGTTCATGCCAGCCTTCGCCCACGATGCGATTACCTTTTGCGATCACGCAGCCGACACGCGGGTTAGGATGAGTGGAGTAACGACCGCGCCAAGCCAACTGCACGGCCCGCGCCATCATTGCCCGGTCACGGTCTGAAATCATGCCTTGCCTTTACCTGACTGGCTGTCGGCCAGGGCTCGAGCCACATCAACAGCCGTGTCGCCGTTACCCTGAGACAACTTTTCAATTTCTTCCTTGAACTCGTTAATATCCTGAAAGCTGCGGTAAACAGAGGCAAACCGCACGTACGCCACTTTGTCTAACTGGCGTAGCTCGGTCATGACCTCTTCGCCCAATTGCATTGATTTGACCTCTCGCTCGCCTGTCGCGCGCAAACGATATCGGATCCGGTTAAGCGCCGCATCGATCTCTTCAATGCTCACTGGCCGCTTTTCCAGGGCCTTCATGAGTCCGGCCCGGAGCTTCTCCTCGTCAAACGGCTGACGGGTACCGTCTTGCTTGACCACCCGCGGCATCACCAGTTCGGCCGTCTCAAACGTGGTAAAGCGCTCACGGCAAGACAGGCACTCCCTGCGGCGACGAACCTGGTCACCCTCGGCCACCAGGCGTGAATCAATCACTTTGGTATCCGCTTCACCACAGAAAGGACAATGCATAGTTCAGATGCTCCGGAAAGAAAGAACCCGGACGCTCCTTTCAGAGCGCCCGGGCAGGCTCAGACGTACCCAGCTCAGCCGTAGACCGGAAAGCGGTTGCAAACCGCCTCGACCTGCTCGCGTACGCGACTGATGACGGTTTCGTCTTCAAGGTTGTCGAGAATGTCGCACATCCAACCTGCCAGATCGCGACACTCAGCCTCACCAAACCCGCGCGTGGTCACCGCCGGGGTGCCGATGCGCAGGCCAGAGGTGACGAACGGTGAACGTGGATCGTTCGGAACCGCGTTCTTGTTCACGGTGATGTGGGCCTTGCCCAGAGCGGCATCGGCGTCTTTACCGGTGATGTCCTGCTTGATCAGGCTAACCAGGAACAGGTGGTTCTTGGTGCCACCGGAAACTACGTCAAAGCCGCGCTCGATGAAGATCTCGGCCATGGCGGCTGCGTTCTTGACCACTTGCTTCTGGTAAGTCTTGAACTCGTCGCTCATGGCTTCTTTGAAGCAGATCGCCTTGGCGGCAATCACGTGCATCAACGGGCCACCCTGACCACCCGGGAATACCGCGGAGTTCAGCTTTTTGTGCAGGGCTTCGTCGTCGCAGGCCAGAATCAGGCCGCCACGCGGGCCGCGCAGGGTTTTGTGTGTGGTGGTTGCCACTACATGCGCATGAGGAACCGGATCCGGGTAGACACCGGCAGCCACCAGACCTGCCACGTGGGCCATATCAACAAACAGGTACGCGTCCACCTTATCGGCAATGGCACGGAAGCGGGCGAAGTCCAGCTCCTGAGAATACGCAGAGAAGCCGGCAATGATCATCTTGGGCTTGTGCTCAAGCGCCAGGGCTTCGATTTCGTCGTAATCGATCAGACCGGTTTCCGGGTTCAGACCATACTGGACGGCACTGTAGATCTTGCCAGAGAAGTTGACACTGGCACCGTGCGTCAAGTGACCACCGTGGGCCAGGCTCATGCCCAGAACCGTATCACCAGGCTTGAGCAGTGCCATGAAGACCGCAGAGTTGGCCTGAGAGCCGGAGTGCGGCTGCACGTTGGCGTAAGCAGCACCGAACAGTTCCTTGGCACGGGCGATGGCCAGGTCTTCAGCAATATCGACAAACTCACAGCCACCGTAGTAACGCTTGCCGGGATAGCCTTCCGCGTACTTGTTGGTCAGTACACTGCCCTGAGCTTCCATCACCCGCGGGCTGGTGTAGTTTTCAGACGCGATCAGCTCTATGTGCGCTTCCTGACGCTTTTCTTCCGCCTGCATGGCGCTCCACAGTTCGTCATCGAATCCGGCGATCTTCATATCACGGTTAAACATGGATGTGCTGCCCCTGTCTGAATGGCTGGCCCGGCCACGCGCTGTGCGTGCCGGAACCCCTGAAAATTTGGGTCGCTATTCTATCGCGAAAGCGGGTCAAAAATCATCCTTTATGCCGTCCGCACATACCGACACCCCGGCAGTACGAAATTTCGCTCAATTGCTATCCCTGACCGGTTTAGATACCTTAGCCGGTTAACGTTCCAAGGTACTGGCTTTGGCAGTGCCGGCCTTCGGGGTGGGCGATCCGGGATACGCTGTGAATACATCCCTGTACGCTCCGCAAAAACATCCATGTTTTTGAGGATCCCGGATCGCCCACCCCGAAGGCCTCAGCCAGACACCTGCATTGATTTCTTCGTGTTACGCACATTTCTGAAAAAGGATTCTGACAACATGGCCCAATACGTCTACACCATGAACCGCGTGGGCAAGGTAGTACCACCCAAGCGGGAGATCCTGAAAGACATTTCCCTGAGCTTCTTCCCCGGCGCCAAGATCGGCGTTCTGGGCCTGAACGGGTCCGGTAAATCCACCCTGCTTCGTATTATGGCGGGCGTAGATCAGGATTACATCGGTGAAGCCAGGCCTCAGCCGGGCATCCATGTGGGCTACCTGCCCCAGGAGCCGGAGCTGGACGAATCAAAGACCGTCAAAGAAATCGTCGACGAATCCGTTGCCCACGTACACAACGCGCTGGCTGAGCTTGACCAGGTTTACGCCGCCTACGCTGAGCCAGATGCCGATTTCGACGCCCTGGCCAAGAAGCAAGGTGAGCTCGAAGCGATCATTCAGGCCACCGACGGCCACGATATTGAGCGCAAGATGGAAGTGGCCGCCGACGCCCTGCGCCTGCCCGCCTGGGATCAGAAAGTCAGCGTACTCTCCGGTGGTGAACGCCGCCGTGTGGCCCTGTGCCGCCTGCTGCTGTCCGGCCCGGACATGCTTTTGTTGGACGAGCCCACCAACCATCTGGATGCCGAATCGGTAGCCTGGCTGGAGCGCTTCCTGCACGATTACGACGGCACCGTGGTCGCCATCACCCACGACCGCTACTTCCTCGACAACGTCGCCGGCTGGATTCTGGAACTGGACCGTGGCCACGGCATCCCGTTCGAAGGCAACTACAGCCAGTGGCTGGAGAACAAAGAAAAGCGCCTGGAAATGGAATCCAAGCAGGAAGCCTCGCACCAGAAAGCCATCAAGCAGGAGCTTGAATGGGTGCGCTCCAACGCCAAGGGCCGCCAGTCCAAGAGCAAGGCCCGCCTGGCCCGCTTTGAGGAGATGAGCTCCCAGGAATTCCAGAAGCGCAACGAAACCAACGAACTGTATATCCCGCCCGGACCACGCCTGGGCGGCAAGGTGATCGAAGTAGAAGGCATCAGCAAAGCCTTCGGCGACCGCCTGCTGTATGAAAATGTGTCATTCAGCGTACCGCCCGGTGCAATTGTCGGCATCATCGGTGGTAACGGTGCCGGTAAATCCACCTTGTTCAAGATGATCGCGGGCATGGACCAGCCGAACTCCGGCACCATCACCGTGGGCGAGACCGTAGAACTGGCCTACGTCGATCAGATGCGCGACCTGGACGGCAGTAAGACCGTGTGGGAAGAACTGTCCGACGGCAACGACATCATCAAGGTGGGCAACTACGAAACCCCGTCCCGCGCTTACGTTGGCCGCTTCAATTTCAAGGGCACCGACCAGCAAAAGCGGGTGGGCGATCTGTCCGGTGGTGAGCGTAACCGCCTGCACCTGGCCAAGCTGCTAAAGCAAGGCGGCAACGTGTTGCTGCTGGACGAACCGACCAACGACCTGGATGTGGAAACCCTGCGCGCACTGGAAGAAGCCATTCTGAACTTCCCTGGCTCCGCTCTGGTGATCTCGCACGACCGCTGGTTCCTGGACCGCGTCGCCAGCCACATTCTGGCGTTCGAGGATGATGGCGAGGTAGTTTATTTCGAAGGCAACTTCACCGACTACGACGCCGACTTCAAGAAGCGCAAAGGGGAATCAGCGATGCAGCCCAAGCGCATGAAATACAAGAAGCTGGCGTAATGGCAAAAGCCAAAACCGCCTTCGTCTGCACCGAATGCGGCGCTGACTATTCCAAATGGCAGGGCCAGTGCACATCCTGCCAGGCCTGGAACACCGTCAGCGAAGTGCGCGGCGTCTCCGGCGGCAACAGCACCAAAGGCGTGCGCGGCATCCGCTTTGAGGGTTACGCCGGCAGCCTGTCGGAAGTGAAAAGCCTGGACGAAGTCAGCCTGGCTGAGCAGTCCCGCATCAGCACCGGTATGCAGGAGTTCGACCGGGTGCTGGGTGGCGGCCTGATCGAAGGCTCGGCGGTGTTGATGGGCGGTCATCCCGGTGCCGGCAAGAGCACACTGCTGCTTCAAGCTGTGTGCCAGTTGGCGGCCCAACACCCTGCCCTGTACGTGACCGGTGAGGAATCCCTGCAGCAGGTGGCGATGCGCGCCAAACGCCTGGGCTTGCCCACCAAAGACCTGAAAATGCTCTCGGAAACCAGCGTGGAACGTGTCATGCAGGTGGCCGAAGCCGAGAAACCCCGGATTCTGGTGGTGGACAGTATTCAGGTGATGCACGTGGCCGAGATCGAATCGGCACCGGGCTCGGTCTCGCAAGTGCGAGAAAGCGCTGCTTACCTGACCCGTTTCGCCAAGCAAACCGGCACCATTCTGTTCCTGGTCGGCCACGTCACCAAAGACGGCAGCCTGGCCGGCCCGAAGGTTCTTGAGCACATGATCGACTGCTCGATCCTGCTCGAAGGCTCCAGCGACAGCCGCTACCGCACCCTGCGCGGCATCAAGAACCGCTTTGGCGCCGTCAATGAGCTGGGCGTGTTCGCGATGCTGGAACAGGGACTGAAGGAAGTGAAGAACCCCAGCGCCATTTTCCTGAACCGAGGCGAAGAAGCCGCGCCCGGCAGTGTGGTGATGGTGGTATGGGAAGGCACAAGACCAATGCTGGTGGAGATCCAGGCCTTGGTGGATATGGCGCAAGGCAGCTACCCGAGGCGGGTCGCCGTGGGCCTGGACCAGAACCGCTTGGCCATGCTTTTAGCGGTTCTGCACCGCCATGGCGGCATGCACGTGGCCGATCAGGACGTGTTCGTGAACGTGGTGGGTGGTGTTAAAGTCAACGAAACCAGCGCCGACCTGGCCCTGCTGGCGGCGGTCGTCTCCTCTTTCCGTAACCGGGCCTTGCCGCAGGATCTGGTAATCTTCGGAGAAGTCGGCCTATCCGGCGAAATCCGCCCCGTGCCCAGCGGACAGGAACGGATTTACGAAGCCTCCAAACACGGATTCACACGCGCTTTGGTGCCCAAAGCTAACGCGCCCCGCAAGCCCGTGGAAGGTATGAAAGTTATTCCAGTGACCAAGCTCTCAGATGCGCTGTCGGCTTTGGAGGAGTTTTAGTCACTCGCCCAAGCCTGCTTATTGCGGTGCGTATGGCTATTACTGGGACTTCCTTCCAAAAAACGCTACGAGCACATCCATGTGCGCTTCGCTCTGGCCATCCATGGCCTCCGAGATTTTTGGAAGGAAGTCCCAGCAATAGCCACCCAACCTTTGGAGTGGTCCGCCACAAACTCAATCAATCAAATGAGCAAATTCTCGCTCCAACAAAGCCTGATCGCCTAAGTTCAACTCCACCAAACGCTTCAGATGCGTGGCACTCTCAAGATCAATGTACTGACACCGAAATCCCAGACGCTGATCCTCGACGTGTTTTAGCTCCACTGCCATAACAATCGCAGCTTCACGCTCGTTCAGGTGCACCACCAGCTCGCAAGGCTTGTTTAACGGAACAGCCCAGCCGTCCGGTCGCTGAACCAGAACGCCTTTCAGAGAAATATCCAACACCTCCGTCGACCACACTTGATCCTGACAATGCAGCTCACAAGGTGCGTCAAAATTGATCCGGTGGAAACGGCGTTTTTCAGATGTTTTGGTAGACAAGGGACAGCTCCGGCTCAACGGTCATTACTCTCTATGACTATAGACCGGGCATAAAAGGGAGTACAGCGTGGAGTGGTTAGCGATAGCTTCGCTCCTGAGGGCTTAAGACATCCACGAGACGTTGGACTGCAGGGTGGCGATAGGGCCTCCAAAAAATCTCGGAGGCCATGGATGGCCGGAGCGAAGCGCACATGGATGTGCTCGTAGCGTTTTTTTGGAGGCCCTATCGCCACCCTGCCTACTCCGCAACCCGCAGGCTAGGAGTAAGCAAAGCACAAACTCGAACCTACTGGTGATACTGCCCGCTAAGCTCAACGACCGCCTCAATGAACGCCCCCGCATGCTCCGGATCCACATCCGGTGTAATGCCATGGCCGAGGTTGAAAATGTGCCCAGGGCCAGAACCGTAGCGCTTCAGAATGTCCGCCACTTCCTCACGAATCCGCGCCTTCGGCGCATACAGCATTGCCGGGTCCATATTGCCCTGCAACGCTACCCTATCACCGACCCGGGCGCGGGCATTGCCGATATCCGTGGTCCAGTCCAGGCCGACCGCATCGCAGCCGGAATCGGCAATGGACTCGAGCCACTGACCACCGTTCTTGGTGAACAGAACCACCGGCACTCGCCGGCCTTCGGCTTCACGAATAAGTCCCGCCACGATCTTCTTCATGTAGCGCAGGGAAAACTCCTCATAAGCCCAACCAGTCAACACACCGCCCCAGGTATCAAAGATCTGAACCGCCTGAGCACCAGCCTTGATCTGGCCGTTCAAATAGTCGATCACTGCATCCGCCAGATGATCCAGCAACCGGTGCATCACTTCTGGCTGACCGTACATCAGCTTTTTGGCTTCCGAGAAGGTCTTTGAAGAGCCACCCTCGATCATGTACGTCGCCAGCGTCCACGGGCTGCCGGAGAAACCGATCAGCGGCACGCGACCGTTCAGCTCACGGCGAATGGTGGACACCGCATTCATTACGTAGTCCAGGTCCGACTCAGCGTTCATCTTTGGCAGAGCATCTACATCTGCCTCAGTACGAATCACTTTGCGGAACTTGGGGCCTTCGCCAGTTTCGAAATACAGGCCCAGGCCCAATGCATCCGGAATGGTCAGGATGTCAGAAAACAGAATGGCCGCGTCCAGCGGATAACGCTCCAATGGTTGCAGGGTGACCTCACAGGCGAGCGGGGTGTTCTTGCACAGACTGAGAAAATCGCCGGCCTGAGCCCGAGTTGCACGATATTCCGGGAGATAACGGCCGGCCTGGCGCATCATCCACACCGGGGTGCGATCCACAGGCTGTCGCATCAAAGCGCGCAGGAAGCGATCATTCTTCAACTCAGTCATAAGCAATCCCGTTCTCGTCGGTAAATGGTCAGAGATAATGGGGAGCAATGATACCCCGTTTGTACGAATAAAAAAGGGCGGCTTACCCTTAGCAAGCCGCCCTTCTGACCCTGATCAACTCAGAGCTATACGTCCAGGTAATCCAGAATGCCCTCGGCGGCCTGTCGACCTTCCCAGATGGCCGTCACCACCAGGTCAGAACCGCGCACCATATCACCGCCGGCAAAGATCTTCGGATTACTCGTTTGGAACGGGAACTCGGTCTGCTCCGGAGCAGCCACCCGGCCAGAGTCATCGGTATTCACCTCGAACTCATCAAACCAGTCGGCCGGGCTCGGGCGGAAGCCAAATGCCACCAGGACCGCATCGGCAGGGATCACTTCCTCACTGCCGGCGACCACTTCCGGGCGACGGCGACCGTTTTCATCCGGCTCGCCAAGTTGGGTAGATACCACTTTGACGCCCTCTACCCGGTCTTCGCCGATGATGGCGATCGGCTGGCGATTGAACAGAAACTTAACGCCCTCTTCTTTGGCGTTGGATACTTCGCGCCGAGATCCCGGCATGTTCTCCTCATCCCGACGATAGGCGCAAGTCACGCTTTCCGCCTGCTGGCGAATGGACGTGCGGTTACAGTCCATGGCGGTATCACCACCGCCCAGAACCACTACCCGCTTGCCTTTCATATCGATGAAATCAGAAGCCTTCTTCTCGAATCCAAGGCGGCGATTTACATTGGAAATCAGGAACGGCAAGGCATCGTGAACACCTGGCAGCTCTTCACCCGGGAACCCACCTTTCATGTAGGTATAGGTGCCCATGCCCATGAACACGGCATCGAACTCTTCAAGAATGTTCTTCAGCTGGACATCTTTGCCCACCTCGGTGCTCAGACGGAACTCAACGCCCATCTCCTCGAACACCTTGCGGCGACGGGACATCACGGACTTTTCCAGCTTGAACTCGGGAATACCAAAGGTCAGCAAGCCACCGATCTCGGGATAGGTATCGAAAACTACCGGCTTAACGCCATTGCGAACCAGAACGTCGGCACAGCCGAGGCCTGCCGGACCGGCACCAATCACGGCCACTTTCTTGTCGGTCCATTTAACGTTCGACATATCGGGCTTCCAGCCCAATGCAAAGGCGGTGTCGGTGATGTACTTCTCAACCGACCCGATCGTAACCGCACCATAACCGTCATTCAGGGTGCAGGCACCCTCACACAGACGATCCTGAGGGCAAACTCGGCCACAAACTTCAGGCAGGGAGTTGGTCTGATGACACAGCTCAACGGCCTTCATGATGTTGCCTTCCGACACCAGCTTCAGCCAGTTCGGAATATAGTTGTGCACCGGGCACTTCCACTCACAGTATGGATTGCCACACTCCAGGCACCGGTGGGACTGGGATGCCGCGTGGGTCTCTGTGAACGGGTGGTAGATTTCCCCAAACTCTTTTTTACGCTTCTTGGCAGGGACTTTCTTGGGATCAACCCGCCCGACTTCCACAAACTGAAAGTCATTATTGAGACGTTCTTTCATGTTGCTACTCTCATCAGCTCGATTTCGACGGGGCCGCACCCATCGGATGCAGCCCATCAATCACGTTCAACCCGGACGTTATTCCGGACGGGCGCGGGTGCTTGCCAGCAGGCTACGCAGATTGGCAGCCTTTGGCTTGACCAGCCAGAACCGGCCAATGTAGTCGTCGAAATCTTCAAGAAGGTGCTCTGCCCAGGCACTTCCGGTTTCTGAAATGTGCTCCCGAATCACACCACGCAGGTGATTTCGGTAGGCTTCCATGTCTTCCCGTGAAATGCGCTGAATCTCAACCAACTCATGGTTGTACTTGTCCACAAAGGTGTTATCCAGATCAAGCACGTAGGCAAAACCACCGGTCATACCCGCACCAAAGTTCGATCCAGTTGCACCCAGAACCGTTACCAGGCCACCGGTCATATATTCGCAGCAGTGATCGCCGGCGCCTTCAACAACCGCATGAGCCCCAGAGTTACGGACGGCAAAACGCTCGCCAGCTGTGCCAGCCGCGAACAGTTTGCCACCGGTTGCTCCATACAGACAGGTGTTACCGACGATGGAGGTTTCCTGGGTCTTGAATTCGCTGCAGCGGGGCGGCTTGATGACCAGCTTGCCGCCGGTCATGCCTTTGCCCACGTAGTCGTTGGCATCACCTTCCAGAATCAGGTTCAGACCGCCGACGTTCCAAACACCAAAGCTCTGCCCGGCGGTGCCGGTCAGATCCAGAGTAATCGACGCGTCCGCCATACCCTGATTGCCGTGCAACGCGGCGATTTCACCCGAGAGACGCGCACCGATTGAGCGATCGCAGTTGGTTACTTTATAACTCCAGGCACCGCCGGACTTCTCGGTGATGGCGGCCAGAGTGTCTTTCACCATCTGCTCTGCCAGCTTACCTTCATCAAACGGCTGGTTTCTTTCAACTTGGCAGGTCTGGGGCTTATCTGCCGGAATGTGATCGTTCTGCAGCAGGCGCGAAAGATCAAGCTTCTTCTGGCGCTCCGTGTTACCCGGCAAGCGCTCGAGCAGGTCAACACGCCCCACCAGTTCTTCCAGAGTGCGCACGCCCAGCTTAGCCATCCACTCGCGGGTTTCTTCTGCCACAAAGCGGAAGAAGTTCATGGCCATTTCAACCGTACCCTTGAAGTGCTCCTCCCGCAGATAATCGTTCTGGGTCGCAACACCGGTCGCACAGTTGTTCAGGTGACAGATTCGCAGATATTTACAACCCAGCGCCACCATCGGTGTGGTGCCAAAGCCGAAGCTTTCAGCGCCCAGAATGGCACCTTTGACCACATCCAGACCGGTTTTAATACCGCCGTCTGTCTGCAGACGGATCTTGCCACGCAGATCGTTGGCGCGCAGCGCCTGTTGAGTTTCCGTCAAGCCAAGCTCCCACGGAGAACCGGCGTAACGGATCGAGGTTAACGGACTGGCGGCAGTACCGCCGTCGTAACCGGATACGGTGATCAGGTCAGCGTACGCCTTGGCAACGCCGGCCGCGATGGTGCCGACGCCAGGTTCGGATACCAGTTTCACCGACACCAGAGCTTCCGGGTTTACCTGCTTCAGGTCGAAGATCAGCTGAGCCAGGTCCTCAATGGAATAAATGTCGTGATGCGGTGGCGGTGAAATCAGAGTGACACCCGGCACCGAGTAGCGCAATCGGGCAATCAGGTCGTTGACCTTACCTCCCGGCAGCTGGCCACCTTCACCGGGTTTGGCGCCCTGAGCCACCTTGATCTGCATGACATCCGCACTGCGCAGATATTCCGCCGTTACGCCAAAGCGGCCCGAGGCAATCTGCTTGATCTTGGAGCGGCGGTTGGTCCCGTGCCGAGCCGGGTCCTCACCACCTTCACCAGAGTTCGAGCGCGCACCCAACGTATTCATGGCAACAGCCAATGCTTCGTGGGCCTCTGGCGACAAGGCACCAAGAGACATACCTGCGGAGTCAAAGCGAGGGAAGATCGCTTCTACCGGCTCTACTTCGTCTAGATTAATCGGCTTGATATTCTTCTTGAACACCAGCAGGTCCCGCAAGGTCGCCACAGGCCGTTCGTTAACCAGCCCAGCATATTCCATGTAAACGCCGTAGTTACCGCTGATCACGGCATCCTGCAGCTTGCCCACCACGTCCGGATTGAAGGCGTGATATTCCTGCCCATGGACATACTTAAGCAAGCCACCGGGCGATAATGGCTTGCGTGGCTTCCAGGCAATCGAGGCCAGCTGCTCCTGATCCTGTTGAAAGTCATAGAAATCAGCACCCTGAATTCGGCTGGGTACACCTTTAAAGCACAGATCAACCACATTATCGGCCAGGCCGATCGCTTCAAAAAGCTGTGCACCGCGGTAAGACGTGATGGTAGAGATGCCCATCTTCGACAGAATCTTTAATAGACCCTTATTAATACCTTTGCGGTAATTGTTCTTCGCCTCAATGGGATCCATCAACAGTTCACCCGTGCGGATCAGATCATTCATAACCTGATAGGCAAGATACGGATAAACCGCGGTCGCGCCGAAACCAAACAACACAGCAAACTGGTGTGGGTCTCGGGCCCAACCGGTTTCTACGATGATGTTGGAATCGCAACGCAGGCCTTTATCGACCAGGTGATGGTGCAGAGCGCCCGTCACCATCATTGCGTTGACCGGCAGCTCGCCCTCAACCAGATCCTTATCGCTCAGGATCAACAGCACCTTGCCACTGCGGACGGCTTTTTCAGCTTCGTCACACATCCGGCGAACGGCCTGCTCAAGGCCTTCTTCCGGGCGGTAACTCATGGCGATTTTGGCCACTTCAAAGCCGGGCCGATCGTTATTACTGAGTTTCAGAAACTTCGCCGGTGACAACACTGGCGTGGTCAGAATGATTCGGTTTGCGTGGCCCGGCGTTTCCTCGAAAACGTTTTGCTCAACACCAAGACAGGTCTCCAAAGACATCACGATGGTTTCACGCAACGGATCGATCGCCGGGTTGGTCACTTGCGCAAACTTCTGGCGGAAATAATCCGACACATGTCGAACTTTACTGGAGAGCACGGCCATCGGGGTGTCATCCCCCATGGAACCCACAGCTTCTTGAGCGCTTTCTGCCAGCGGGCGCAACACCTGGTCCCGCTCTTCAAACGATATGCTGAACATCTTCTGGTGAACCAGCAGTTCGTCAGGCTCCATCAACTTGAATTCTGGCGTAGCCTGGTTGAGCGTGGTTTCCACCCGCAGAGAGTTCTCTTTCAGCCAACGCTTGTAGGGCTGGGCTGTTTTCAGGCGCTGATCAATATCCCGGGTATGCAAAACTTCACCGGTTTCGGTATCGACCGCGAGCATCTGCCCAGGTCCGACCCGGCCCTTGGCAACCACATCTTCGGGCTTATAACCGTGGGTACCCACTTCCGATGCCAGGGTGATGAAGTCGTCCTTGGTAACAACCCAGCGAGCCGGGCGCAGACCGTTGCGATCGAGCATGCACAGGGCGTAACGGCCATCCGACATGACCAGACCCGCTGGACCATCCCAGGGCTCCATGTGCATGGAGTTGTACTCGTAAAACGCGCGCAGCTCAGAATCCATGGTATCCACGTTCTGCCAGGCAGGCGGAATCATCATGCGCACCGCCCGGAACAGATCTACACCCCCGGCCAGCAACACTTCCAGCATGTTATCCATACTGGATGAGTCAGAGCCGGTCAGGTTAACCAGGGGCTGCAAGGTTTGCAGGTCTGGCAAATCGGGCGAACTGAATTTGGCGGCCCGGGCAATCGCCCAGTTGCGGTTACCATCAACGGTGTTGATTTCGCCGTTGTGAGCCAGGAACCGGAACGGTTGTGCCAACGGCCACTTGGGCATGGTGTTGGTGGAAAAGCGCTGATGGAATACACAGATGGCCGTTCGAAGATCCGGATCACCCAGATCCTTGTAGAAGTTGGCCAGATCGGCCGGCATCATCAGGCCTTTGTAGGCCAGTGTGCGGTGCGAAAGACTGCAGATGTAAAACTCGGAGTCTCCGGCCTCGGCCATGTCGCGCTCGGCGTGACGACGCCCCACAAATAGACCGATGGCGAACTCTTTTTCCGACTTGCCAGCCGGCTCCACAAAAACCTGCTCGATGCGCGGCAGGCAGTCCAGAGCCATCGGCCCCAGGCAACTGTTATCCACTGGCACTTCGCGCCAGCCCATAATTTCCAGACCCTGTTCGACCAGGCGCTTCTCAATGGTGGCTCGTCCGGCAGCAGCTTTCGCTTCGTCTTGAGCTAAAAAAACCTGGCCGACTGCAAACAGTTCGCCAGGTTTTTTGCCAAACGCTGCTTCCGCAGCCTTGTAAAGGAAGGCTCTGGGGCTCTGCAATAACAGGCCACAGCCATCACCGGTCTTGCCGTCAGCGGCGATGCCGCCCCGGTGGGTCATGCACGTCAGAGACTCAATAGCCGTTTGTAACAACTTATGGCTGGACTCGCCCTTCATGTGGGCAATCAGGCCAAAACCACAGTTGTCCCTGAACTCATCGGGATGATACAAGCCTGTTGTCATAAGCGTTCTCTCGCGTGTAAATGCTTTCTCGCCAGACAATTTTGCACCAATTAAGTGCGCAAAATGGTTTGACACCAAAAAAAGGGGGGAGCGATTTTACACACGTGAAACTACGTATTCAATTTTTTTCGCTGTTTCAGAGCCAAAACAGCGATGACCTGCACTGAAATGGTGCACCTAATAGCTATCGAATGATCGAACCCAAGGCTCTGCAACCCCAAGCACCGAGGGAAGCTCTTCCACCCCCTCACGGGCAGCTTCACGGCTTGGGTATTCACCAAATATCAACATGAACCAGGGCTCACCCTGACGCTCTCCGAGCGTGTAGCTGAGCCTCGCATCCTCCGGCGCCCGCTCCAGTACGTTGAGTACCGTACGCTCTCTGTTGCCCGCAACCAACTGCAGGGTCCAGCCCTCACGTGATCGAATTTCATCCAGGGCGACAAAATTCGCGGGTTGATCCGGTACGAAGCCTGGCTCTGGCTCTGGCTCTGGCTCTGGCTCTGGCTCTGGCTCTGGCTCTGGCTCTGGCTCTGGCTCTGGCTCTGGC
>HLSNC_1000639_pt1 | contig 23616 bp, 22 predicted proteins | sample HotLakmetagenome_2_FD_14041 | JGI IMG/M metagenome (IMG submission 14041)
TTCGCCGGCACGGAAATAACGGTGGGCTGTCCCCCGTGGACTTCGAGAAGCAGTATTTCACAAAGCTGTCAGGTGTCTAGGATATCGGGGGCTTGCCAGTGGGGCTCATGAAGTTGAGACCCTAATCGGGCGGATACAGCACGGCATTCCATCGTGATGCTTCACGTGGCTGGACGTTATGAGGGTAGGTAATTCCAATCAAAGATCCGGAGCCTATTGCATCTGAATAGGTAGTTTTTTGGGAGAGTTCGCCCCTTCCGCCGGGGGAGTCCATGTGGAGCTAGCTGAATCTAAAGTTCCTTGGGGAGAAATTCAGCAATGAATACATCAACAATCAGCAAACGGTTCCACAAAACTACCTACCTGGAACCGTCACTGAGCAACGAGTCCCATAGTTAGTTTTTCGGGATAGTTCGCTCGTTCCACAGGGAGTGGCTATGCGGTGCTGGCTGGAAATAGAAGACCCTTGGGGAGAAATTTAGCGATGAATACACAGTCCAGCATCAGGTCCTATGTCATAGACCTCGCCGACCAACTCGGCATCCGTTATCAAGCTACACCCGAGGACGCGCTGGCAGACATTGCCACACGGCTGGCCGGCGATGAGGTGGTGACCGATGAGATTGAAGATCTGATTGTCGCGCTGAAACGAGCGGGGGCAATCAATGGTGATGAGATGGTGAGTTTACTTAGCCGGTATTTGGCAGAAAAACGCCAGAATGGATGCTCAGGCTTGCCAGATAATGATGCCCTCCCGGGCAATGTTCTGAAGTAGGTTTGGAGTGGAATAGCCGGCCAGATCTTCCCATTCGCTCTCCCACACCGGCAGGGCCTGAATCAACACGCCAGTTTCCGTGAGTACATCAAACGCCACGCCAGCCATTACCAGCTTGGTCTCCACGAAGTCCCCAGGCTGCCCGCGCAAGATAACCGCCACGTCGGCATCGCTTTCGTCGTGATAATCGCCACGGGCCCGGCTACCAAACAGGATCAGTTGAACCGCATCGAACCGGCCTGACAGTTTTTCGCGAAAGACGAGTACCGCCTCCCGAATATCCACCTGATCACCCATAACGACCTGTTCCAGGCCAACCGGCGCAGCCTGCTCCCAGTCCTGCAGCGCCTCTGGCATCGTCGCGTTGGGGTCACACTGGGCCACCAGGTCACTCAAGCTGTAAGATTTCTTATCCTTCATGGCCTTACCTTCGATGCCCTCTGCGTCCCCGGATCACTGCGGCTTGCAGCGCTCCGGTTTCCTGGCTGGAGAACCTGTCGAGTGTTTGGTATTCACCATCCCACTCCTGAGCGTGTCGGTACCGGACAACCTGTTCTGGGGTGAATTCGACAATATCATCGAACCCTGTTTCGTAACCCTCAACGAGCACTGGCGTATCCGGTGGCAGGGCTTCCAGGCGCGCAATCAGTTCTTCTGCGGTCACGTTAGACACCCTCAGAGTATGGAAGATTCGTCGTCATCCAGATTAACGTGCACATTCTTTTCATTCATCCGCTCTTTGCACAGGTCAACGAGTACGTGATCATCAATTGATGTTGCAAGCCATTCAGGCAACTCGCCCTTGTCCGGTAAAGGCATCCATCCAGCAATAGTGATGCCTTCAGGGATATTGATCCACTGCCCATCCACAGCATAGGTATCAGTAATGCCGCTGTTTCCTCGACCAGGCCAATATCCGAGGTACAGAGCGATAACAACCTCCATATCCGCTGGCATTTGTTCTTTACAGTTAATCCACGTCATTAGACTCGCCATCTCCGAGGGTTCTTAATCATTCGGATCAACCTGGCACTTTTCCTGAAGTGGTGGACCTTCCTCGGTCAAATTTGACCGTATCAAACGTCCACCACAATTGGCGCGTTGCGCGGCTCATACCGTGCGGTGCAGGTACTGGCATTGATCAGGCGCGTTTTTCCCCGCAGGTACTCCCCATAGCCTTCATGGATATGGCCAAAAATGTGCGCCTTCAGTGAAAGCTGATGGATTCGAGCCAGCAAATCAACGCAGCCCACATTTTTGCACTTGAACCCCAGGTTCGCCTCATCACCAACACCTTTGGGTGGCCCATGGGTGATGAGCACATCGGTGTTATCAGGAATGAGCTGCCATTTCTGGTACAGCGGTTCACCACGCTCCAACATGAACGCCCAATCCATAAACGTGGGCGTCCAGGGGGAACCCCAAAATCGAATTCCCTCGATCTCCACGCTGCTGTCTTCTAGGTAAACCGCATTGGTCAGCGCCTCTCGGGCCAATTCTGGAGTTTCCTGAAACGCCCAGTCATGATTTCCGGCAATCACAACCTTATGCCGGTGCGGCAGCATTCCAAGCCAATCGTTGAGGTCTTCGATGTTCTCCAGTGTTCCCTGGCCCAAGCTGTCGCCGGCATGAATCAGCACATCGCCATCCGGAACCTCTGGGATGCGCCGGTGCAGGCTGTGGGTATCTGAAATACAGACCAGTTTCATACCATCATCTCCGGTGACGTCAACAGCTCAGACTCCAGTGCCCAATCCATATAGGGGAGCACTCGAGCCATGTTTCGAGCATCGTCCACGCCACGATGGTGGTGCCCCTCAAAGTCCAGATCGTGAAAGGCCAGCGCGTGGGCAAATCCATTTTTTCTCTTTTGGCCGGTGGTGCGGCGCCAAATGCGCTTTAAGTTCAGATGGGGAAGCGTCAGAACTGCAGGTCGTGCATCATGCTCTTGGCTTTGTGCCTCCAGGTGCAGGCGGTCGTAGTTACCCCAGCTGCACCAGATGAAATCATCTGGCAGATCGCCCAGCCAGGCGTTCATAGCCTGAATAGCCTCCGGGAACGCCGGCGCTTCGTCCACCATCTCCTGAGTAATGCTGGTAAGCCCGGTGCAGAACTCACTCAGAACCGGATGCCGGATGGGGCGCACCAGAAACGAGTGGGTATCCAGCAACTCCCCTTGCCGGGTCGCCAAAGCACAACCGATTTCGATGATCTCCATGTTGTCGTTGCTCTGGGCCTCTCCATTGGGAGCTTGCCGGTTCTCCCAGCAGGTGGCTTCCAGGTCGATGATTAATAAGGTAGATGTAGGCATCTCTGGTTCTCGTTCTGGCAAGCTCAGCTCTGGGCATAAGCCAAGCTTTGAACATCTCTTGCTGGTCATTATTGTCATGCGGTCGGTCAATCATCAACGTCTGCACAGGACCATTTACTTGGAACCGTTACAGGCCAAGGAACTTTCATAGGTAGTTTTGCAGGACAGTTCCACAAGACTACGTACCCTTAAACGCGTCTTGGCTCTCAGGCGACCAACAGGTAACGGGAAGTTGGCACTCCGGGTGCACTTATTCCGACTCTTCACCGCCCGGAAAGAAAGGAGCTATCTCTGGCTTCATCCTCCATGAATTCGCTGCTGTAAATATCATTCCCGAAAAGCCAGGGCTGACGGCAGAAAGCTTTTTACTTTCTTTCTTTCTTTCTTTCTTTCTATAATTATAAATCATGTTTTATCGATGGAGCTTACAGATGCGACCAGCCGAAATTGCGAATCAAGAAATAATTGACGCGGGAAAGAGACTGCAATCCACAGGAAAGAACATCACCGGCTATGGGCTCCGACGCATTCTTGGGGCAGGAGATCCGAAACGCCTGAAATCTGTTTGGGATGAATTCAGCGCCAAAGACAAAACCGATAGAAATACTGACTTGCGCCTTCCCGCAGAGCTCGAGGATCTGGTTGCTGAACTTGAAAACAATCTAGTGGAACAGATTCGGCCGTTAACCGTTCAGATCTATGATGGCGCTTTAAAAGCAGCGCAAAGGCAGGTTTCAGAGACATCTCGCGAACTTAAACAACTGAAATTAGAGATAGACGCTGAGATTCTGGACGCGAACGCCATCATTGAAGACTTAGAGCAGCGGCTTGCCCACTCTACTCAGCGGCTTCAAGAAACCTCAGAAGAACTGAAGCAATCGGAAGAAGCTCGTTTTAGGTACGAGCGACAAGCAATCACTCTGGAAGCTGAGGTAAATCAACTCAGAGAAAACTCAACACATGAAGAGTTGATGAAGCGAATTATTGCGCTTGAAAGCAAAGGCAAAAATGGTTGATTACATGTTTCACATGTGAATGGAGATAGTCGGGGAAAATCGCCGACTGTGCTTTACGATTTCTGGATGAAATTGGGCTACAGAGGAAAAGTGCAGGTGGTATTTTCAGGGCAAATCGAAGCCAGGCCTCTCCCTGGCGTGTCACACCACTATGCAGGTGTCGCGCTCGCCTGGCATCCATGCCGGCGGTGAGTTCAGGTCGTTCTGACCAGCGAACTCCCGAGCATGATAGGCATCGACGGCAATAATTTCTGAGTAAAGGATCACACGATCCTATCCTCGAACAGGGACAGAATTTCGCTCCAATAATGGTTACTCATAGAAAGCTCGGTTGTTTCCTTTTGCGCCGCTTGTTCAGGTCCAGAGATCCGTGAGCCAGTCGCATCGATACTGAAGCCCCACTCGGTAGCCTCATCGTCTTCAGCGAAAACCGCATACTCCGAAGTGGCATCCAAGTTTTGCTTTGACGATATTGGTGAAAACGAAACCACGCTTTGCTCTGGAAGGTCGTCACTAATTCTTCGTGCGAACTCTGTCAGGCTCGATTCTGCAAGTACGTAGAGCCAGCCTCCAACTTCAGGAGGTTCGCCCGCTTGGCTTCGGAGGATTCTGCCGAGAACCTGCCGAAAATGGAGTTCTGTCCGAATTCTACTGAGGTGGCAACACACTTGGAGTCGAGGGCTGTCGGTACCTTCACTGATCATGCCCACCGATATGATCCAGCGATCTTTGGACACCCTGAACCTATTGATTATTTCGTGGGCGTCTGGTGTTCGACAACTGGCAACGGCGGCCCTTTCACCCAGCGAGCGGACAAGATAGTTGGCGTCGAACAGTTAAAAGTCCAAATCGGCCAAACTTCGCTATTATTGACAAATTTTTGTGATCATGGACTCGACAGCACGCAGATATCCTGTTTATGGTTCATTTGGAAGCCCGGTTGGGTGCCAGTTTCTCGCAGTTCTTATGGATGGTCAGGCACGTTGATACGTTATTTGGGCTATCTCCCATACTTTTGACCCCCCCGGCGTGCTTACTATGAATTCTTCTCCTTCACTCTTTCCAAGGCATGCTTTTACAATGGGAGCATGAACAGAGACGTAGTCTGATTTGCCGTATATCTCATCGGGGCCGACAATTCTGAACGTAAGTCGGTTATCGTTTTCATCGACCAGCGTTATCCATGCTCCAAAGAAGGCTTTGCCATTCTGGATTGGGCTATACTCGACAACACGTAGCTGCGATAGGCGATTTCGTAAGAAACGCACTCGCCGATCGATTTCTCTTAGCCTCTTTTTATTGTATTGATAATCCGCGTTTTCTGAGCGATCGCCAAGACCTGCTGCCCATTGAACCTTTTTCGTAACCTCTGGGCGTTCCTCCCGCCAAAGTGTGTCCAGTTCTTGCTGTAGTGCTCTATAACCCTCTGGTGTAATTACGTTCGTGTTCATGTTGCCCTACAAGAAGGTAAGTGCTTTTTTTACGGCATCGACAGTCGCTGAACGCAATACTACGGTGCCTGAATCATCCACTATCTCACCGTATGCCGAGATGGAGAATCCCCATTTGCCAAGAAACTCGTCGGATATAATGTATTCCAAGGCTCGGCGCTCCAGGTTGTTGAGGGCTCTGTTTTCGTCATCGGCTTCATTCTGAAAATCCTTCACCTCGATGCGTGTGCCGGGCGGCACGAACTCTCGGAGCTTTTTGTTGGCAGCCGCCAATTTGGCCGCCTGAATGCGAGCCAGAAGCTTGTGTTTCGGGTTTTCGATTTCCTCTATCCAATCGTCCTCTCCCTTCGGATTCATGCGAGGTTTGTCGCTTTTATTATGCTCTGCAAAAGATTGGAGTAGCGCTCGATAGGGCTCTCCAGTTTTATTGCGTATGCTTTGCGCTTTAGGGACTCCTCGTTTATGGCCGAGCCTGGCGATTGTGGCGATGGAGAAATCGTCCAGGCCCCGTTGTTCCTGCTCTTTGCAGATTTCATAGATGGCTTCGAGAGTTTTGGCAGCCCTCGGTGTGGCCTTTTCTTTCAGGTGTTCCAGCAGTTCTTCCGGTTTCATGGCTGTCTCTACTGTAATGTCGGTAGTGGCTCTTTGGTAATCAGCTCGATTTCAGAGGGCTCAATCTTTTCCGGCCCCACGAGATCACAAAGCTTCAGTTGACCGTCGATTAATTTGTTAACCGTTTCCCAAGACTTCAGGCGTGCTTTGAATAGCGCGACCAGTTGGTTGCCCACGGTTAACTGTTCATCTTGAGACAGCATAAATAGCCGTGGTGCGAGTTCATTAAAGCTGGCCATTCGGTCCAAGAGCTGGGAGCGAGGGATGATGGCCCTTGATGGGTTAGAGCTCTCGTAGATGGTTGCGTTCTCACAGACCTCGTGCAGTTGCTGAAAGTGGGAGGTGTCATCAATTTCGATCTGTATCTCGGAGTCTGGCATCTTGATCAGTGCCACGCTGGAATCCTCAGGCTCGATCCTGCCGTTCGCGACAGACTGGGATAGCTGAATGAGCTTATAAGAAGACTGGAGATCGCAGAGCAGCATATCCATTTTTTTGGCGGCGCTTTCATATTCGGATTCCAGTTTCCGAAGCTTGAATTCAAGTGGTGTTCTCTGGCTGGCATCAAACGTCTGCTGCTTAAGATTGGCGATGTATTCCTGCCGATCTAACTCAGTGACCTGCTCTTCAATAGCAGAAATTTTGTCCTGTAACTGCTGACAAATCTCGGACTGGTCGTTGGCCTCCAAGAGAATCTCGTTGGTAATGGATAGCAGTCCACCCAGGAAGACTGGCCCTGTAATGAAGTGGCGGCATCTCAAGCAGTTTTGGAAACCAAGATAACCTGATGGCGCGGGGCTATGGACCTTGGTGGCCCCAATTTCTTCACCGCCGTCGTTACAGCGTGTGGCGGCAAAGGGACAGATACCGTAGTCGCGGAAAACATAGTTGCCTGCTGGTACATCGTTGTTGAGCGATTGCAGTAAATCTTGATTGGTGCCAACAAGCTGATTTTTAACGGCTTCGATATTGTTTTGCTCAATGGCCGCCTGAGTTGCTTCCGCCTGGGATTTGAGTGCTTGCTTCTCGCCTTCTTCGAATCGCTGCCGAATGTCTCTCTGGGTGACTTTGCAGTAGTAGATCGACATAACGATGGAGGAATGTCCCACCACTTTCATCACGACTTCGACCGGCATGCCCATGTCCATGATGTAAGCCGTAATAAGGCTCACGCGCATGGAGTGCGGAGTGTATTTGGATTTGTAGTTTGAAAGCCGGTAGGCGCTTCCCCGGAGTTCAGCTAGCTTCAGGCTGGATGGTTGAATATGGTAAAGGGCAGCGGCCAGGCGCATGGTAAGTGCCGTTCCAGGGTTTTTGGGCTCTATATCGTTAAAGGCCCGGAACAGGAAACAGTTGACGCCTTTGGCCTTGCGTTGCAATTCGTTCAGATTGGTGCGGACGCATTGAGTCCAAGGGGTGGCTTTTTCTATCGGGTTGTACTTTTGTTGCCATTTGCGTAGACGAACCAACCAATAGGCGAGGTCTTCCGGAATCCATGGAATGGAATAACCAGCGCCATTGTTGCTGGTTTTGTTTGTAGTGACATACATTCCCAGATTGCCGTCAGGAAGTTTTTTGATAAATGACTGACTCTTGGTGCTGCCGGAAAGCGGGCTGGGATTTCTGGCCCAGGTTACAGCGCCTTTGACATCAACGTCGGCAATCTCTCTGTCGCCCTCGCCAGAGTCATTGTAGGCGATCTGACGGCCTCTCAAAGGCACCTTGGTGAGGGCAAAGGTGTGAATCCAGTCAGTGGGACACCAGAGGTAGTATTGCTGGCCTTGCTTTCGGACCACGCAATCCGGATCTGAGTGATCAACCAAATGCGCGGGTATTTTTACCCAGTCGGTGTCGAATTTTTGAAGGTGTTTGAGATCCTGAAACGTTTTTGCGTTTTCCGGGATGATCCATTCCTGGGCTTTGCGGACGAAGGAGTATTGCAGACAAGGCTTGGTGGATTCGCTCCGGGTAGGTGCGGTTACGCTTTTATCCTCGACGAGCAACGCAAATGGGTTTCGGGCATCCATCACCCGAATGATTTCACCGGTTTCTTCATCTTCGTCCGTGAGGTCGTTGCTGATAACGTAATCTAGGAATTCGTTAACGGCGATGATGATATTTCGGCGGTAGTTGTCTGTGGGAAGACGTTTCAACTCTTCTCGAAATGGTCTGATGTTAACCCGCTCCTTGGTGAGTAGCTCTTGTGGAGACAGGCTCTTGTCATGCTTTTCTATATACATGCGAACGAAGCGGCACAGGTGGGTTTCTTTTGAGCCACCCCCCTGCGCTTGTGTCATGAATTCCCGGATTTTGTCAGCCCACAGGCGGTACGGTGCGGAGATGTACGCGGGTTTGAATGGCTTTTCTTTACCACAGAAGTCGAACCAGTTCTCCCATTCGTCCTTGTATACCTCATGAGGGGTGAGTGGGTAGCGGGCATCATCAAGAGAGTTTGTCCACGACTTGTACTCCCGCTGGTTCTTAATGCCTTGCGCCTGAACTTCCCGCTTTAGCTGTTGGTAGGGGATCACTTCAGGGAGATCGAAAAATTCCGTGTAGCTATCCCATTCATTACTAAACATCCGTTCCGGGTGTGCTGGCAACCCTGGCACATCTTTGTATCGCTTTTTGTACTCCACGGTATTCGTAATACCGTGCTCCTTACAAATAGCTTTGAGTTCCGCCAAATTGGCTGCACTGGGCGCTTTGGCTGTGATGTCAGGCTTCTTCCCGGAATTCATTTCTCTGATTTCCTCATTTCCGTTCGGATGTCATCGCTGGTTGGTTTGATATAAACAAGGCAGGAGTTCGGGCTTTTGTGATGCATAGCCTTTTGCAACTCAACCTGGCTCAATCCACGCTGTCTGGCTCGATAACCGTAGGCATGTCTGTGTCCATGCTCTGTGGTTCCATGTTCTTTTTTACATTCGAGCCCAATGCGTTCTACCGCACGTTTATGGCGACGTTGGAAGTTCTTCAGTGTTTCTGGTTCGCCGCGGTCATTAGTGAAGGCAAACGGATGATTATCGCCGGGCTCCACGCGCTGGTATTTAAGGTATTTGACCCAAGTAGACAGAAACTCCTTGGCCTTATAGGTTGGGCTGAAGATCACTTCAAAATAACCGTCCTTACTGGTCATAAGTGGGTTCTTCCATCCAGAGTAGAGCCGTTCTGTTATCCGGTATTTGTTCCTGGGTTTGTAGCAGCTTTCGGATAGAAGGTATTCATAGCGATTTTTATATTTTGGGTCTGGCGATTTTCCGTAAACCGGATGGTAGACCCGAACCAAAGCTTCGTCCTTATGGTTCGGGTGAATAGTAATATCGGAAGTAAAGATATGGAAAACCTCGCTTTTACGCAGACCACCATAATTTAGAAGCATAGTAATCGCCTGGGAGCGATAATCCGGCGCACCCTTTATCATGAAGCCATCGTTAATTAACGATTCAATCTTATCCTCTGGAAAACGTTCTGCTTTGTCATTACTGATCATTAGCTGGATCGGGGTGTAGATGAGCCGCTTCTGGGCAGCCGCCTTCTGCGCGTCAGAGTAAGAGGACAAATGGTTCAGGAAAACGTTTGCTTGTTTATGGTAATACGCGCACCAATTCATCCTTTCTTCCCACCCAGTCGCTTTTCTGAATGGGTTTATACGGCTATGTTCATACCCATCCTGCCTTGCCAGAAAGTCCGTGTAGTGGGTTACATGGAAGAGTATGTTGTTGGCGACGGTGAGATCTCTCGGCTCCCAGAAAAGACCAATAGGGCAATTGCTGGCTTGGCGGTCTATGGTTCCGGTTACCAAGGCTTCGGTAAAGCTCTTCAGTAGTGCCGTTGTCTTCTTGAATTCCCGTGCAGACTCTATGTAATCAATCAGCAACCGTACTGCCTGAACTGACTTCTCCTTCCATGAATCGCTCTTTTCTGAATACCATGCTAGGTACCTGAGATGAGAAATCAGAATGCCGCTACGAGTATAGACAGCTGGCAACTGATGTTGGTTGCCGCTTGCAGTATCCGTGTAGCTGACAGCAAGTTTTAGGGTGTGAAGCATAAAATATGATTATAGTATGAGGTTACTTCCTGATCCTATACTTCTAGGGATGGGAGGTAAAGAGATACAGAGGTTAAATAATAGTATGGTTTGGAGTGGGGTTATAATACATCTATGGCAAAAAACAGTTGCGGGAAATTGACCGACGCGTTCGGTTTTTGAGTAAGCGTCTGGATGAGTTAACGGTGGTCGATCGCCTGCCGAACGATCAGAGCCGGGTATATTTCGGCGCCTGGGTGACGGTGGAGGACGAGGCGGGTGAGGAGCAATGTTATCGACTGGTCGGGGCGGATGAGTTTGATCTCAGCAAAGGCTACCTGAGCATCAATTCGCCGCTGGCGCGGGCACTGATCGGTAAATATCTGGATGACGAAGTGTCGGTGAACACACCCGAAGGCTGGAAAGTCTATGGTATTACAGGGATCCGTTACGAAGAGCTGAATGCCGACAAGTGAGAGTTGTCACAAATCCGTCCTTTTGTTGAGCAAAGCGTCATTGATGGCGATAGACTGATCAAATATTGTCACCCGCAAGGGTAATGGACGATCAGTCGGAGTTGTTGCCATGAATTCGCTAGATTCACCCACCCCACCAAACGCCATGCCGCATCGGTGGCTGACATTGGTATTGATGCCGCTGGTATTCATGGCGACCACCGCTCATGGCCAGGGTACGGACAATAACGCTTCGGCCTTTGAGTTTGAGCAGCGTTCAACCATCGACACCATCCCGTTCAGCTCTATCGAAGAAGAAGCTCTCGCTAATACCGTTATAGAGGGTGGTCTGGAGGCGCCTGCGGCTGGCATACCGGTGCAGGCTACCCGGGATGACGATTTTTATCTTGACCCGCTCGCGCTGCAACCCCGGGATAGTCGCACGGATCTGGGGCGTTACGAGATTCCGGTGGACATCCGGTTCAGCAATCCCAAGATGATTCCAGGGCAGTCTCACAGTAATAACTATTCTATCCGGCCTCCGGAAAACCGCACCTACGACACGCTGAACGTCAATATGATCGGGCGCTGATCAAAAGTCAGATGCTAGGCAGCGGCCGTAGTCTGCGCCGCCGGTATACCCAACACATCTTCGTAAAAGAATGTCAGGGCCTGGGCAGCTTGATTGAGCCTGGCTCTGGACGCCTGCACCGTCTCTTTCAAGTAATCAAGAAACACCTTACGGTCTTCTTGCGCCAGGCTGTCAGGGTCTTTCAGATCGTGGAAAAGCACAAAACGACTGATCCAGTGCAGATAGGTTTGTTCTGCCCGCTGGTTTAGTTGTCGTTTGCGGATGGCGGCTTTGACTTCATTGACAATACCAGGCCGTGACTGTTCGAGTGCCTCGGTAATATTCATGATTTGTACTCTTTTTAAAGCTTGTTGTTCTTATGGTGCGCGCATCATATGACAAACGTTTGAACGGCGCAAAAATAAACCGGCAGGAGTCTGTTTTCGGGGCGGGATAGCTCGCCGGCAGGGCCGGCGAGGGCGTGACAGGCGTTACTTCAGGGAGTCCAGTTTATCGATGTATTTCTGCATGGCTTCCTCACTGGAGGTGCCTTTGAACTTTTCCCACGCGTCGTATTTGGCGCGGCCGACAAAATCCATCATGCCTGGTCGTTTTCCGGACACATCGCCGTCGGTTGCCTGCTTGTATAGACCGTAGAACTCCAGCTTTAGCTCGTTGGACGGTTTGAAATCGCCTTCGGCGGTCTGGATATAGTTCACGGCGTCATCGAATTTGGCTTTCAGGTCACTCATGGTTGCTCTCCTTGGTAAGACGGGTTATTTCCTCTGAGAATCTGGCGAGTATAGCCGTGGCTGGGTCAGTCGTCATTGACTGAAAGCGCATCTTCGCGGGCAGTCGGGCAATCTGGCAAAAGTTTGCCCGACTGCACATTTTGGATGATTGCTGGCCAATTTTTGCTTGAGAATGCCAGGTCACCTGTGTAGAGTTTCGATCGTTGTCTGCCAGGACGGTAGCCACCAAGGATCGAATTACACTGCAAATGAATTGCACAGGGAGCACGCCATGTCTGCCAAAGACGGTTCTGTCGCGCCGAAAGAGCGCATCAATATCAAGTATGTCCCCGCTACCGGAGATCAGCAGGCTGAAACTGAGCTGCCGCTGAAGATGTTCGTGGTTGGCGATTTTAAAGGCCATGCTGAAGAAACCCCCATCGAAGACCGCAAAGCCATTTCTATTGACAAGAACAACTTCCGTTCGGTCATGAAGGAAGCTGGCCTGACGATGTCTACCACCGTGTCCAACAAGCTGGAAGAAACCGCTGATGACCTGCCGGTCAATCTGGAGTTCCAGGGTCTGGACGACTTTTCTCCGGACAGCATTGCCCGCCAGGTACCTGAACTGAAGCAACTGATCGAGTTGCGCGAAGCTCTGGTCGCCCTGAAAGGCCCGCTGGGCAACGTGCCGTCTTTCCGCAGCAAGCTGCAGGAACTGCTCGACAACGACGGTGCCCGCGAAAAGCTGTTGGCCGAACTCGAACTGGCCACCGACGGCGGCGAGTAATCGCACGACCGGAACACGGTAACCAACACCGATTATCAATCACGTACTGAAGGGATGTGGTATGTCTGATACTGCTGTGCAGCAATCTGCTGCCTCCGAATCTGTAGCAGAAGGCTCCTTGCTCGACCAGGTCATGGCGAACAGCCGTATGGCACCGGCCGACGAAGGTTACGACGTTGCCCGCAAAGGCGTTGCAACCTTTATTGCCAACCTGCTGAAGAGCGACGAAAAAGGCCAGCCAGTCAACAAGGCTCTGGTCGACCAGATGGTGGTCGAGCTGGATCGCAAGATCAGCGCCCAAATGGATGAAATCCTGCACGCTCCACAACTGCAGGAGCTGGAATCGTCCTGGCGCGGCCTGAAACTCATGGTAGACCGCACTGAATTCCGCGAGAACATCAAAGTCGACATCCTGCACGCCACCAAGCAGGAGCTGCTGGAAGACTTCGAGTTTGCGCCGGATGTCACCCAGACCGGCTTCTACAAGCACATTTATGCCGCAGAATACGGCCAGTTCGGTGGCGAGCCGGTGGGTGCCATCGTTGGCAACTACGCCTTCAGCCCATCAACGCCAGACATGAAGGTGCTGCAGTACGTGTCATCTGTCGGCGCCATGTCCCACGCGCCCTTCCTGTCCTCCGTTGCACCGTCCTTCTTTGGTGTCGACAGCTATCAGGAACTGCCGGCGATCAAGGAGCTGAGTGCCGTCTTCGAAGGCCCGAAATACGCCAAGTGGCGCTCCCTGCGGGAATCCGAAGATGCCCGTTACCTGGGCCTGGCGGCACCGCGCTTCCTGCTGCGAGTACCTTATGACCCGACCGAAAATCCGGTGCGCAGCTTCAACTACAAAGAAGAGGTGTCTGGCGACCACGAGCATTACCTGTGGGGCAACACCGCCTACCTGCTGGCTACCCGTCTGACCGACAGCTTTGCCAAGTACCGCTGGTGCCCGAACATCATCGGCCCCCAGAGCGGTGGTGCGGTAGAAGACCTGCCAGTGCATACCTTTGAATCCTTCGGCCAGCTGGAAGCCAAGATTCCGACCGAAGTGCTGATCACCGATCGTCGTGAATACGAACTGGCGGAAGAGGGCTTCATTGCCCTGACCATGCGCAAGGGCAGCGACAACGCTGCGTTCTTCTCCGCCAACTCGGTGCAGAAGCCCAAGCAGTTCCCGAACACCAAGGAAGGCAAAGAAGCGGAAACCAACTACAAGTTGGGCACCCAGTTGCCGTACATGATGATCGTGAACCGCCTGGCCCACTACATCAAAGTGTTGCAGCGTGAGCAGATCGGTTCCTGGAAAGAACGCCAGGATCTGGAGCGGGAACTCAACACCTGGATTCGCCAGTACGTGGCCGATCAGGAAAACCCGCCGGCAGAAGTTCGTAGCCGTCGTCCGTTGCGCGCCGCCCACGTGGAAGTCTCCGATGTTGAAGGCGATCCGGGCTGGTACCAGGTATCCCTGGCCGTACGCCCGCACTTCAAATACATGGGAGCCAACTTCGAACTCTCGCTGGTTGGCCGCCTGGACAAGGATTAATCCGTGTTTGGCGACACCGGCACTGACGGCGTTCGCAATACCGGCAGCCTGTTTGAAAGACTGGAGCAGGCCGCCGCCCCGGCGGGGCAAAGCATGGGCGAAGTGACCCATGTGGTGGAATCTATCAAACGCCATCTGGTAAGGCTGCTGAATGCTCACCCGGGCAACAGCGCCAGCGTACCAGACCTGGGATTGCTGGATTTCAACGACGCCACCCTGGGTACTCACGACCTGAGTATCCAGATCCGGGGCTCCATCCGTCAGTGTATCGAGAAGTTTGAGCCCAGAGTTAAGCGAGTCGAGGTGCTGGCACTACCGCCGGGGCCAGACCCGCTGCAGTTGAAGTTCCAGGTGACGGTGTATCTGAGTGTCGCGGGAAGCGACGATCGGACCACGATTGACCTGGTATTGGATGACAAGCGCTACTATCGGGTGATTTAAAGCTGACCGAAGTAGTTTGAAGGCAAGGATGAGAGCGAGGGTGTGGTTGGCCTTTCCAAAAGTGCGCGGAGCCATGGATGGCGCAGCCCAAGCGCCCCACGGACGGGCTTGAAGCGTCTTTTGGAAAGGCCAACCACACCCTTGCTCGGAGCCAGACTGGTGCAGTATTTATGAAGTTGAATCGGTTCTACAGGGATGAGTTGAGCTTTTTGCGGCTGCAAGGCAGGGAATTTGCCGAAGCGCACCCGCAACTGACCCGCTTTCTATCCGAACAAAGCACCGACCCGGACGTAGAGCGCCTGCTCGAAGGCTTCGCCTTCCTGACCGGCAAACTCCGTGAAAAAGTCGAAGACGAATTCCCGGAGCTCACGCACTCCCTGCTGAACATGCTGTGGCCCAACTACCTGCGGCCCGTGCCCAGCTGCACCATCATGCGCTTTGACCCGCAATTGCATGCGATCAGCGAGCGCCAGACCGTGGAGCGACACACCGAAATCAAAAGCCGACCGCTGGGCGAGCCCAGCCGGCAGACCCAGTGCCGGTTCCGAACCTGCCGGGCCGTGGACATCTTTCCGGTCAGCGTGGCTGATGCCCATGCCGAGCATTCCCGGGAAGTCTCCTCAGTAACCGTAGACCTGGCCCTGCATACCGACCAGCCACTGAACAGCCTTGGCCTCGACAGCCTGCGCTTTTATCTTGGGGGCGATAACCACACCGCAGAAACCCTGTACCTGTGGCTGAACCATTACCTCAGCCGCATGGAGCTAGTGATTGGCGGCAACGTATACAGCCTGCCGTCATCGTTGATGCAGCCAGTGGGGTTTGCCACCGACGAGGCTATTCTTCCGTACCCGAAGAACGCCTACGCCGGTTACCGGATTATTCAGGAATACCTGAGTTTTCCGGAAGCCTTCCGGTTTATTGATATCGGTGGTCTGAAATCCCGACTGCCAGCGGTGCAGGCCGATGAAGTCAGCCTGCGCTTCCACTTCAGCCGGATATTGCCACCGGATGCCCGGGTAACGCGGGACTCCCTGCAGCTTTACTGCTCGCCGGCGGTGAACCTGTTTAACCACGAAGGCGAACCAGTAGACCTGAATGGCCGCCAGACGGAATACCGTATTTCGCCATCCAGCCGCTGCCCGGAGCACTTCGAAGTGTTCAGCATTGAACAGGTCGAAGGCTGGCTCGAAGGCCGTTCCGGACGTGGTGAGCCGCGCCTGTACACCGCATTCGAGAGTTTTCAGCACGAAGTAGAGCGCGATCGTGGCCGTGCCGCCCTGTACTACCGGGTTCGCACCCGCGAGAGCGTGAGGGGTGACGGTTTTGATCACTACATATCGTTTGTACGCGGCGACGAATCCGAATGCATGAGCCGGCAGGAAGCGGTCTCGCTGACCCTTACCTGCACCAACCGGCAACTGCCCCAGCAACTGGCGGTCGGTGAAATCTGCATGGCGACGGAAACCACGCCGGCGTTTGCCTCTTTCAGCAATATTACCCGGCCGACCGCGACACTGCGGCCAACTTTGGACGGCAGCCTGCTGTGGACACTGATCTCCAATTTGTCCCTGAACTACCTGTCGATGCTGGATGTGGATGCCCTGCGCACGGTACTGCGGGTGTATGACTTCCGGGCACTGGTGGATCGCCAGGCCGAGCGAGTGTCGCAAAAGCGGTTGGCGGGTATCAGCGAAATCACCACTCAGCCGGTGGACCGGATGATCCGGGGGTTGCCGGTGCGGGGCATTCGCTCGGTGCTGAAGCTGGATCAACAGAACTTCGGGAGCGAAGGCGATCTTTACCTGTTTGGCACCGTGTTGAGTCGGTTTTTTGCGCTTTACGCCAGTATTAACGCCTTTCACCAGCTGGAAGTGGTGAACACAGAGAATCAGGAACGCTACACATGGACGTTACAGCAAGGTCAGCAGCCGCTGATGTAGCCGGGCTGGAACCCGTTCTCGGCGACGCAAAACGATACAGCTTTTTTCAGTTGGTGGATCTGATTCACCGGCACCACGGTGATGATCTGGAGCGCCCTGGCAGCAGTGAGCCCCGGCATGAGCGTATTCGCTTTTCCGCCTCGGCCGGTCTGGGGTTCCCCGGCAGTGACGTGGTGTCGGCCTATTCGCCGGAGCACGAACACGCGCCCTACCAGATGGAAGTGAGTTTTCTGGGTTTGCACGGTTCTCAGTCGCCGTTGCCCGGCTATTACCTGGAAGACCTGGCCTGGGAAGCGGGTCAGAACTTGGGGATTCGCCGGCACTTTCTGGACTTTTTTAACCACCGGCTGGTCACGCTTTTTCATCGGGCCTGGCGCAAGTATCGCTATTACGTTCGGTTTCAGCCCGGGGCCAGTGACGGTTTCTCGGAGTTGGTGTTTTCTCTGGTCGGCCTGGGCGACAGTCGGCTGCGGGAAGCAACGCCGGTTAACTGGTCCAAGATGCTGGCCTACGCTGGCCAGATGGCAGGCCGTAGCCGGTCGCCGGAAGTCGTCAGCGGCATTGTGGCGCATTGTTTTGATCTGGAAGACGTGAGTATTGAGCAATGGGTGCTGCGCAAGGTCGCCATTGCGGAAGATCAGCAAACCCGTCTGGGCCGGGCTAACGCCAGCCTGGGTCAGGATACTCTGGTGGGTGCCAGCATTCGGGATCGCAGTGGCAAGTTTATCTTGCGTCTGCGAAACCTGAGCCGGCAACGCTTTGCGGATTTTCTGCCCAACGGTCGTGATCACGAGCGTCTGGTGAAGCTGGTCGAGTTCACCACGCGGGAGCAGTTGGCCTATGACCTGGAGCTGCAGATGCGGCCCAAGGATATCCGCCCCATGCAACTGGGCGAGGATGTTCGACTGGGCTGGAATTCATTTGTCACACCCGATCGGGCCCGCGAGCGCCCGACGGTGCGAATTCAGATAAGACGCTAAGGCAAGGAGCCAGGCACGTGAGACATCAAACAACAGCGCTCAAGCTGGTGATCATCAACCCGACCGAAACCGGGGGCGGCGCGAGCATTGAACATCGTTTCAGCACGTCTGGTGGCTCTATCGGTACCGCCGCCAATGACACCTGGCGGCTGTCACCGCATCGCACAGGCGCCGTCGCGGGGCACGCCGAGGTGCGGTATCTGGAAGGCGGGTTTTGCCTGATCGATCGCAGTGGCAGAACCTACATCAACAGCAGCAGTCAGCCCGTGGGTCGGGGTCGGCGCGCTCGCCTGAACCACGGCGACACACTGACCATTGGTCGCTATCAAATGCGGGCGGAGCTGAACGATGAGACCGCGGAGCGCCCGGAGCTGGATGAAGATTCGGGCCAGGACCGCCATCTGGTGGATATGGAAGAAGGCGATTTGCTGCGCTCCAGTTCACGCCGGTCGGTGCCCGAAGGACGGGAGCCACTGGAAGGCCTGAAAGCGCCTGCCGGAGAACCGGTCAGTGACGACCCGCTGGCACCCTGGCAGCAGATCGACAGTGACCCCCGCAACGATGCCCCGGACCTGCTGGCCAGCGACAAAGCCTGGTTTGCCCGTTCGGCGGACGTCAGTGATGAGTACCGGGAAAACCGGGATGTGGCCATGGGCTTACCGGTCAATCGAAATGCCCGGAATAACAACAGTCAGACACAGGAGCGACACGGAATGTCAGACACCAAAACCCCGGCTCGTGATGCCAGCCGGCAACACATCAGCGGCGCACCGTTAATGCGTGGCCTGGGTGCCGACATTGATTTTGCCGACAGCGACGACATGCGGCTGTTTCTGGAAGAAGCCGGTCAAACTCTGAAGGCCACCGTGGAAGGTTTGCTGGCCCTGCATCAGGGCGAAGACTCACGCCATCGGGCTCTGCGCACCCGCCTGCAGCCGATCGAAGACAACCCCCTGCGGCTGGGTGACGACTACGGCGGCACCATCGAGACATTGTTTGCCGCTGAACGCAGCCCGGTGCATCTCTCTGCCCCGGCGGCGGTCAGGGAAAGCCTGGAGAGCCTGAGCCATCACCAGCAGGCTACCCGCGAAGCGATTCGGGAAGCGCTCGAGGCCATTCTTTACGCCTTCTCACCAGAGGCACTGTTGCGCCGGTTCCACGGTTACCGCCGTGGCCTGCAAGACAACGAAGAGGAGGGCCTGTGGGCCTGGAATATGTACCAACACTACTACCAAGAACTCAGGTCCAGTCGTCAGCAAGGCTTCGAGCGCCTCTTTCAGGAGGTGTTTGATCAGGCTTACGACCAACACTTGCGCCAATTACAGAGGGAGAGTCTTTCATGAAGTACTGCAAATGGAGCTTGCTGGCAATTGTCATGCTGATGGTGGGGTGTAGCACCCCGTATAACGCGGTCACCAAAACCGCCAAAGTACTGTGGGACCCGTCGATTCCCGTGGGTTATCCGGAAGATCTGCCAAGTCGCGTTGCCCTGACCATGTTGGCCGAGCCGGACGTCAATCCGAACGAGTCGCTGGCACCCACGCCGATTGCCTACCAGGTGATTGAGCTGCGTGACAGTTCCCTGCTGATGGCGGGTGACTTTGATCAGCTGTTGAATAATCTGGAAGACTCACTGGGCCGCAACTACGTGGATCACAGCGATTACACCCTGGTGCCCGGCCAGTTCAAATACGTCGCCCCCTTCGAGATCAGCAAAGACACCCGCTTTATTGGTGTGATCGCTTTTTACGCCTATCCCAACCTGTCCCAGTGGAAGAAGGTGGTCAAAGTGGACCCGATCGGTGATACCTACCACCTGCTGATCAACCTGCGGGAGCGGGAAGTACAACTCAGACGTTCGGAAGATACCTGATGGCAGCCAATAATCGAGTCGTCTGGAGTGACGGGCTGTTTATCAAGCCCCAGCACTTCCAGCAGCAACAGCGGTACCTGGAGCACCAGATCAACGAGCGGGCGCTGGCGGTCTCGGACTACCTGTTCGGATTTTGCGATCTGGAACTGAACGCTGAGTATCTGAGTTTTGGCCGGGTTGGCTTGGTGCGTGCGTCTGGATTGTTTCCGGATGGCACCCGTTTCAACCTGCCGCAGGATGATGTGATGCCGGAGCCTCTGGAGATTACCGATGCCTCGGTGGCCAATCAGGTGGTGTATCTGGCCTTGCCTCTGGGCAGTGACAGTCTGGCCGAGGTGGAATGGCCGGATGCTCCGGTGGCGGGACGGTTTCGCGCCCAGACCATGGAAATCCGCGATCTGCATTCCATTGACGGCGACGCACACAACATCGACGTGGGTCGTGTCGCGCCGCGCCTGATGCTGGAGCGGGACGATCGCAGCGCCTATGCCGCCCTGGCCGTTGGCCGGATTCTGGAAAAACGCCCGGACGGCAGCCTGGTGATGGACCCGAACTTTCTGCCGACCATGTTGAGCGTGCGCTCTGCGCCGCGTTTGCAGAGGTTTGTCGGGGAGATGGCCGGACTGATGCAGGAACGGGCCCGCAACATTGCCGAGCGTGTCGGTGCGCCGGGGCAGGGCAGCGTTGCTGACGTTTCGGACTTCATGCTGCTGCAGATGCTGAACCGGGCGCATCCAAAATTCATGCACCTGGCCCGCTTGCGCCAGCTGCATCCCGAGCGCCTGTACGAGGCGTTGCTGGAGCTTTGCGGTGAGCTGGTGACCTTTACTGACGAAAGCCGGATGCCGAAAGAATTTATGCCCTACGACCACGACTTGCCAGAAGGCTGCTTCAGCCCGTTGATGCAAGTGCTGCGTCAGGCCCTGAGCACGGTGCTGGAGCCGCGTGCGTTGTCGATCTCCCTGCAGCAGCGCCAATACGGTCTGACCGTAGCGCCGGTTCAGGATGGCCAGATCATCAAGGATGCCGAGTTCATCCTGGCGGTGAAAGCCGACATGCCGCTGGATGACCTGCGCAAGCAGTTTACCCAGCAGTGCAAAGTGGCGTCGGTGGAGAAAATTCGCGACCTCATCAGCCTGCAGTTGCCGGGTATTCCGTTGTCGGCACTGCCGGTGGCCCCGCGCCAGCTGCCGTATCACGCCGGTTTTGTGTACTTCCGGCTGGACGACCAGAGCCAGGCCTGGCAAATGCTCGATAACGCCAGCGGCTTTGCCTTCCACGTGGCAGGCAGCTTCCCTGGGCTGGAAATGCAATTCTGGGCAATCAGGAACTAAATCATGGCAAATGCACCGGTAATGGACAGACCAGACAACACCAGGGATTCGGGTGATCGTGCATTCAGCGACCTTCTGTTCGCAAATTCTGGCAACGAGGGTTCCCGGAACGAATTCGATAACGCCGGTTTTCAGCTCAGAGGGCTGGAAGTCAACCGCCTGATCGACGCCGCTACGCCGTTGTTGGGTCTGGTGATCCGAGTGCGCCGGCTGGTGGACTTTCGAGACGTCGAGAGCCTGTATCAGCAAGTAGTAGATGAAGTGGCGGCCATAGACCGGGAACTGATCGAACAGGGCTACGAGCGCCCGACCGTAGTCGCCTATCGCTACGTGCTGTGCGCGTTCATTGATGAGGCGGTGCTGGGCACGGACTGGGGCGCCCACAGCGTTTGGTCGCAACACTCCCTGTTGTCGCGCTTCCACAACGAAACCTGGGGCGGGGAAAAAGTCTTCGCGATCCTCGCTCGCATGGAAAAGGAGCCGGCTCGTTACCGTGACATGCTGGGCTTCATCTACCTGTGCCTGTGCCTGGGTTTTGAAGGTCGCTACAAAGTGATGGAAAACGGCCGGGATGAGTACAACCAGATTGTCCGCGGCCTCTACGAGCAGTTGCGTGAGCTTCGGACGGATCGGGACCCGCAGCCGCTGGCGGATGCCTCCGCCAATGTCGCCCCGGCTCGCAACCGTTTGCGCAGCGGCCTGCCCCTGTGGGGCATTGGCGGACTGTTTATCGTCGCCATGACGGGTATTTACCACCTTTACAACATTGCGCTGAACGAACGCATCAGGGATGTGCTCAGCGTACTGGACCAACTACCGAAATAAGGATATCACTGTGATTCGGGTAGAACTGCCGGCGCTCATCGGGCGCCTCAACGACATTTCACGCCAGGCTCTGGAAGCCTCCGCCGCCCTGTGCATCAGTCGCCAGGGCGCGGAGATTACGCCCGCGCACCTGCTGTTCAAACTGCTGGAAACACCTTTCTCCGATGTGCGCCAGATTCTGGAACACACCGGCATGAATCATCAGCAGCTGCAACCACAGGTGGGCGACAGCCTGAACGGCGAAGCGCAATCCGCCGAGCCCTATCCGTCGTTTTCACCTTTGTTGGTGGAGTTGATGCAGGACGCCTGGCTGCTGGCCTCCACCGAGCTCGGGCACACAGATCTGCGCTCCGGCGCGCTCTTCCTGGCGCTGTTGATGAACGCCGACCGCTATCTGATGCCGCGAGTGGCCCAGGCCCTGGTGGACATCAACCGGGAACAGCTGCGCAAACAGTTTGACCGGCTGACCGAAGGGTCGGTAGAGCGTCCGCAACTGGCTGACAACGGCAGTGGTAAACCCGCTGTTGAAACCGACATGGACCCGCTCAAACGTTACGCCACCGACTTCACCAAACTGGCCCGGGAAGCAAAGCTCGACCCGGTGGTGTGCCGCGACGCGGAAATCGACCAGATGATCGACATCCTCTGCCGCCGCCGCAAGAACAACCCCATCGTGGTGGGTGATGCCGGCGTGGGCAAAAGCGCCCTGGTGGAAGGCCTGGCTCTGCGCATCGTCAACGGCGACGTGCCGGATCGTCTGAAAACCGTCGAACTCTGGACCCTGGACATGGGCGCCCTGCAGGCCGGGGCCTCGGTCAAAGGCGAATTCGAGAAGCGCCTGAAGGGCGTGATCGAAGCCGTTAAAGGCTCTACTACGCCAATCATCCTGTTCATCGACGAGGCCCACACCCTGATCGGTGCCGGCAACAGCGAAGGCGGCTCTGACGCCGCCAACCTGCTGAAACCGGCCCTGGCCCGGGGCGAGCTGCGCACCATCGCCGCCACCACCTGGCGCGAGTACAAGAAATACTTCGAAAAAGACCCGGCCCTGAGCCGTCGTTTCCAGCCCGTGGCCCTGAACGAACCGACCCCGGGCGAAGCGGTTCACATCCTCCGTGGCCTGCGCGCCGTCTATGAAAAAGCCCACCAGGTGCTGATCGCCGACAGCGCCCTGAAAGCCGCCTCGGAAATGTCAGCCCGCTACCTGGCGGGTCGCCAACTGCCAGACAAAGCCATCGACGTACTGGACACCGCCTGCGCCCGGGTCAGCCTCAACCTGAGTACACCGCCACGCCGTCTCAGCCACGTGCGCAGCGAGTTGCACCAGCTGGCTATGGAACAGGAACTGCTGAGCCGGGAGCATACCCTCGGCCAGAGCGTGGATGCAGAACGTGAACAGGCGCTGGAACAGCAGATTGCTGACCTGACCGCCGAATCCGAAGCCCTGGAACAAAGCTGGAACGACCAGCGCGAGCTTGTGGCCCGCCTGGTGGAAATCCGCGAACAGATGCTGTTGGGTGATGTCGAAGCCGAAACTGCCGGTGACGCTGCTGTTGAGTTGGCCGAGAGCGATCACGAAGAACGCCCGGATCTGAAAAGCGAAGCCGCCGCCATCGAACAGGAACTGGCCGAGCTGCAGGCAGATGAGCCGCTGGTACACGCCCGCGTCGACGCCCGCCAGGTGGCCGAAGTCATCGCCGACTGGACCGGCATCCCGGTCAACCGCATGACCACCGACGAGCTGGAAAAGATCACCCATTTGCCGGCGTACCTGCAGGCCCACATCAAAGGCCAGGACACCGCCATCGACTGCCTGCACCAGCATCTGCTTACCGCCCGCGCCGACCTGCGCCGGCCCGGCCGCCCCATGGGCGCCTTCCTGCTGGTAGGCCCCAGCGGCGTTGGCAAAACCGAAACCGTGGTGCAACTGGC
>HLSNC_1000644_pt1 | contig 23466 bp, 24 predicted proteins | sample HotLakmetagenome_2_FD_14041 | JGI IMG/M metagenome (IMG submission 14041)
TACACCGCGCTTGGCATACCCGTCACAGTGGCCGTAGGGTAAATCCGTCCGGGGAAAGGGGAAGTCCGGCCTTCAGCAGATTTATGCAACAAAGCCCTTCGAGATCAATCCCGAAATCATGCGACTGAGTTCGACAAATCCAATTCGGTGCGTCCAGGAACGCTCCTTGAGCAAGATGTTCAGCCTGATCACCGATCCTCTGAGAAACTGATCTCTTGGGCAACGCTCTACTCCAAGATGTATCTGCAATCGGCTTTTTCTACCATCACTGTAGAGCAAGCTTTTGCACGAAGTAACATACTAGTGGCAGCATACCCTCGGCAGGCGATCTTGAAATTAATCATCAACCACATGGCCGACTTGCTCACGTCCCCAATACATTTGATAGTTCGGGCCGTGGCTTTCTGGTTGCTGACCTTTTTCGGGTTTGTTCATCATGATCGGCAAAGGTGCAGGCAGATCGGGGCCCACGATGATCGCTTCGCCCTGCGAAAGAGATGGAATGAAAGCCGCTGCGCTGCGATCAAGATCACCGCAAGCTCTTTCGATGGTCTCCCGGTCTCGGTCATTGGTAAGCCGATGAACAAACAGGGTTCCAAGCTGACTGAGAACATCCTGTGGCACATCTCTCGGACGCTGGGTCGCAATAACAGTAGTCAGCCCATACTTCCTGCCCTCCTTTGCAATCAGACCAAACGCATCAAGGCTAACGCTATTGAATTCATCGCCAACTGTCCGGCCGATAAATTGATGCGCTTCATCCAAGCAACAAACGAGCGGATTCTGGCGAAACCGGGCTTGCCGTGCAAGACCAAGCAGGTATCGACCCAATGCATTCAAAAGCAATTCTCTGGTGTTGTGTTTGAAGCTCACCTTTTCGAATGAAAGTACCATTGCTCTGGCATTTGGATCGGCTAAGAAGCGCTCAATCTCTCGACAAATGTCCAGACCATCGTCTGAGAACAGGCAGGCCAATTCAGGGGAAGTCAAAAAGGTTTCAATTCGAATGATCAGTGAGTTGCAGTATCCAACTGCATTGTTGTCGAGTTGACCATATTTCGATGCATCACTGTTATGCACTGGCCGTACACACTCGTTTCGCACCTGCCGTGACAGAGCGCTGAAATCGAACCGGCATGTTTCAACTGCCAACTCGTCCGCAAGCATCAGTTCAGCTTGACCGAATGCGAGGCGGCTCTGATTTGCTTTTTCAATGGTCCCTTGCTCTTCCACGACGACATGCCCAACCGGATCGGCGCCCCTACGAATTAAGACACTTCGCCTGGAACCATTCTCCTCGACGGGGAACCGTTCTGCATCAGCCGTCAAGACCCGAGCCATTCGAAGGCTTTTGGTTGCACTACGGAGGGCTGGACCCTGACTTTGACCGGTCGGAGTAAAAAGCGCGTGCAGGTCCAGTTCCGACAATTTCTCACTCGGGAACCGCACCAAAGGCTGATCTTCATTGCCAGTTTCGCTAAACGAATACTGCCACGCGCCAGCTATCTTCCCTGTGAATTCTCCGGTGGGATCAAACAGGATACACTTCCCACCGATACGCACGATTTCATTGACGAGACGGGAAACCGTCCAGCTCTTCCCCCCACCAGTCGCACCAAAGACCCCGCAATGACGACCGAACAGTTTCTCCGGCGGAATGCTGAGGGCAGCATCGTCCAACCCAGAAAGATGGCCTAATTCCACGAGCAACCGCCCACCATCACGCTTTACGTCACCTTCGAGGGCATCCTTGATGGACTTGGACAGCGCCCCGCCTTCTGCGAGGTAGACCCCATCACCGACCCTTGGCTGAGTGTTAATGCCGCGCGTCACTTTCCGATTGGTCTTGCTGACGGTCGCCAACAGCTGGACGCGCCCCTGCGGCTCTACCGTCGGATCAGTTTCGATCTGGTGTTCAAGAACGTTTCGCTGCCGGTCTGGAATGCCAACCTCCGTCACGCGCCCCAAGATCGCTGAGCGGTCGCAATCGACAAACACGAAATCGCCAACTGAACCCTTTGCCAGCCCACGCCGACCAAGGGCCGCGAGAGCATTTGGCAAGGTGAGTTCCACAGCATTGGCGGTCACACGTGTGACGGTTCCGATACGCTTGGATGGGTCGATCAGGGAGGCAAGCTCGCTCATGTGCCATCGTCCTCGCGCAGATTCTCAAGCCGATCCTGTAAAAGCTGGCGATCCGTCTTGCCCGATATTATCGGCAGCGCGTCGGCAAGGTCTTCGAAGCGCCCATTCAGAATCGTGATGCGCGTGTCGCCCTGCTGAACAAGACGCGCGATCTTGCTCTGATAGGGGCGTTGTCCACTTAGATCGAGGTCGATCTCCTGTGCGTCTTCATCGAAGAGCTTGTGCTGTTCAACGAACCCGCGATCACAAAGCACAAGGCGCAGAGACAGGTTCGTTTCGATGGCTGACCAGATCGGAGCGCTGATGTGATCATCCGCGAAACCGAAGCCGGAGACGATCAACGTTGTATCGGGTTCCCGCAAAGCTGCCTGCAAGGCCGCGAACATGTCTAGATAGGGGCTTTCGAACGCCTCCTGATACTTCGAAGACCGAGGATAGATCAGGACTGGCATACGGTCCTCGCCGGGGTCTTCGACGCTTCGAATAACAACCTCATCAGACCGTCGCCGCCAATCCACCGACCCGTGCAGTTTGTAGAGGTGAAACACGCCATCGAGGTAGTCGGCTTTCGTACTGGAAGCGGCCCGCCGCACAATGTCGTGGTCGAAATGGTCGCGGTTAAACCGCTGTTCCGCACTGTGGGAAAATCCGTCGATCAGCACGACGCCGAGGCGAAGGCCTGCCGTCTCAATGCATAGATCGTAATTCGTGGTGAACAGCTTCACTCTGGGCTTCTCAGGGGAACGGCGGGCGAATTTGCGAAGAAACCCGGTGTGTGCTGGCAATTCCGTGTCGCTGCGCACAAAACCGACCTGCGCCAGAATTTCACGTTCTGCGGTGGCCACGAAGTCTTTCAGTTGTTCCAGTCTGGCGCGGTCAGGGAACGCGGCATCCTTTTCAGCCCGAACCTCCAGCAACTCGATGGACATCTTGCACAAGCTCAACAGGGCTTCGATGTTATCCTCGCCGTCGGCTGGCACATGTCCAATCACGGATTTCGCGATGTCGTTGAACGCAGCTTCGCCGCAACCGTTCTTGACCGCCTCCCACAGGTGCCACATGCCCGGCGCGTTCGGCCCGCCTTCGTTCTTGGCCGAGAAGGAGGCCCCAGACCCCAACAGCACCACGACATTGGTTGAATGCAGCGCCGCCAAGAGGGCCTCTTCGACCTGATCCTTGCATCCGGCCTTGGGTTTCTTGCTGGGGTCGTTCGGGTCTTCCTTCTCCCCCTCCCAGCGCAGCCACTTGCCATCGCGTGTCAACAGGCGCAGCAACTCTTTCTTGCCTACTGGCTCGCCATCCCAAAAGTTCTTCAATTCTTACACCCAAACATTCAATTCTAAGGCGAGGCTAGTTTATCTGAACAGACAGGTAAATCGTCCAGGAGTCAGGAATCACCAACGGGGGTGGCGCACTGGGGCCGCAAGCAAATCAATGTCGGCTTTTGACGTGGTGCTTTTGCAACTTGTTCCTGCAGCGAACGACAGGAATCCGCCCGAACTGCCCCCATCCACCTATCACCGGAACGCCTCTGCCCTTCCCAGTTCCGGTCTCCGCCTGCATTCCGGTCCTGCCGCCATGCTTTGCTTGATATGGGCGCGAATCCACGCCTCATGTCGAGACAAGCAATGGGGAGTAATCCATGGTCAACAGGCTGAAACTGAATGAGAAAACCGTCCGAGAGGCCGAGAACCTGGGGCGGGACTACCAGATCTTCGACACCGATGTGCGGGGGTTCTCGATCACCATCTACACCTCGGGGAACCGGGCTTTTACTCTCGATTACCGGTTTGGCGGGCGGCAGCGGCGGATGACCATCGGGCGCTGGCCGGAATGGAGCACGGTGGCCGCGCGGGAGCGGGCGAAAGAACTACGCCGCGACATTGATCAGGGTATCGACCCGCTGAGCCTGCGCGAGTCGGCGCGCGAGGCTCCCCGGGTCAGCGACATGATCGAGCGCTATCTGAACGAACACACCCCGCATCTCGCGCCGCGCAACGCGGCCGATCATCATTCGATCATGCACAAACTTGTGGCGCCCGACTGGGGCAACAGGCTGGTGACCGACATCACCAAGGCCGATGTCGAAAAGCTGCTCAACAAGATCGCCGCTGGCCGCGCGCGCCCCTCGAAGGCAAAACCCAACAACCGGGCCCGCAAGCTGCAGGGACCAAAGCCCACGCCGGTGCGCGCCAACCGGGTGGGCGAGGTGCTGCGCAAGATGTTCTCGCTGGCGATCGACTGGGGCTGGCGCAATGACAATCCCGCCAGCGGCTTTCGCCGGCGGGTCGAGACCGAGCGTGAGCGCTTTCTGACGCCCGAGGAAATCCGCCGACTGGCCAAGGCGCTGGATGCGGCCAGCGATCAGCGCGCAGCCGGGATCATCCGGCTCTGCATGCTGACCGGCGCGCGGGTGGGTGAGGTGCGACAGGCCCGGTTCGAGCAGTTCAACCTCGACCTCGGCAGCTGGTCAAAACCAGCGGCCACCACCAAGCAGCGCAAGATCCACCGCATCCCGATCTCAAACGAGGTTGCCGCCATCGTGCGCCAGCGCCAGCTTGTGGTGCCGCGCGGCAATCCGTGGCTGTTTCCCGGCGACACGCCCGGCCAGCCGGTGCAGGAAATCCGCCGGTTCTGGATCGCCATCCAGAAAGAGGCAGACCTGCCCGGGGTGAGGATCCACGATCTGCGGCACACTTTCGCATCCCTGCTGGTCAGCGGCGGCGCCTCGCTCGAGATGATCGGAAAGCTGCTGGGCCACACGCAGATGCAGACGACCCAGCGCTATGCACACCTGATGGATTCCCCGCTGCGCGAGGGGGTCAATACCGTTGCCAGCATCTTCCGGCCCCGCCCGCAGCTGGTGCACGATGCCGGGCAGGACCGGAAAGGCGCCTGACGGGCCACCCCGGTGACCCCCTTCCTCTCCAGTCCTCAGTCCTTCTCCCGCAGCGCCCGCCAGATCGGCGCGATCTTCTTGCGCGTGGTGCTCTCCTCGGGGATGTCGCCCGTTGGCGAATTCTGCGCGAACCACTCCTGCACTTCGCTGATCAACTCGCCCTGCGTCGCGGGCAGACCACGGTCGTTTATCCTCTTAAACAGCATGATATTGACCGCGTCCCAGTCATAGCGAGGCGAAGCCCCGGGCGACAAAGCCGGGCGGCGCAGCAAACCCCGGTCATCCTCGAACCTGTGCACCTCGTCAGCCATCAGCAACAGGTCGGTCAGCTTGATCGGCACGCCGTCTGGCGGGTCGGTGATGTATTGCCACTCGGTGCTGCCCGACAGTCGAATGCGAAACACCCGGCACTCTTCCTCGCTCGGCCCATGGCGGCGGAACATGCGCATCATGTCGGCGGCGCTCACCGCCACGATCCCCGCCACCGGCAGTTTGCCGCAGAACACAGCGGCGATGCTGGTGACCAGCGACAGATAATCGGCCGCGGCCCATCCGGCCACATCGGCCGCGGGACATCCCCAGCGTGCAGAAATCTCGGTCAGGGAATAGAAAACTCTGGGTGGCAGGTTCATGGAATGTGCATCCTCTCATCAAACGGAGACACCCGGGCCAGCGACGGGCATCACAGGCGGCGTCCTGACACGGCCACTTGCAAACGGGATCGCGGGCCAGAAACACGCCTCAAGGCGACATCATCGTGCATGTCCGGAGAACCCGGCGAGATGCCCCCGGTGATCTGAAACACGCAAAATGGAATCGGCCTGAGCTGACCGGAGTCAGCTACTCGCCTTTTAGGAGAGTTGTCGTTAACGTCCCTGTCAGATTCGGTCAGGGATGGGTCATGGACAGCAAGCGCCTCGGCAAAGCCCTCGACCTCATGCGCCTGGCCGAAGAGGCCGCGGCCCGGCCGGGCGGTATCAGCCTCGCGCAGATCACCGAAATCTTCGCCGTGAACCTGCGCACCGCGCAGCGCATGACCCGTGCGCTGGAGGAGGCATTTCCGATGGTGCAGACTTACACCGACCGAGATCGGCGCAAATGGTGGCAGCTGAGCGACCATCGCCTTTTGCGCCTGCAGGGCCTTCGCGACAGCGAGCTGTCCGCGCTCGACATGGGGATCCGGCGCGCGGAACGCGACGGGGCATTGACCGAGGTTGTCGCCCTCACCTCTCTGCGCAACCGGCTCTTGGGGACAATGCCGGCATCACTTGCCCGGCGCGCCGAGGTGGATGCCGAGGCGCTTCTGGAGGCCAGGGGCCACGCCTGCCGTCCGGGACCACGCGCGCAATACGACCCACGGGTTCTCAGCGTGATCGATTCCGCCCTCAAGGGGCCGTTCATGCTGGAGATCGCCTATTCCGGTGCCAATGACGCGAGCCCGCGGTCGCGCGCCGTGAAGCCCTACGGCGTGCTGTTCGGCATGCGTTGTTATCTGATCGCACGAGAGAGCGAGAATGGTGCGGCCTACCGGCACTTCCGGCTGGACCGGATCAGCCACGCCACCCTGATGCCGAACTCCTTCGTGCGCGACCCCGGATTTGATCTGGCTGCGCATTCCGCCCGGGCGTTCGGATCGTTTCACTCGGACGCAGAATACGGACCGGTGGTCTGGCGCTTCGCACCTCTCGCCGCCGACGTCGCGCGCGATTTCGTCTTCCATCCCGATCAGCAGGTCGAGACGGAGGCTGACGGCAGCCTGACCATCCGCTTCACCGCGGGCGGCTGGCTGGAGATGGCCTGGCACCTTTATCAGTGGGGGGATGCTGTGGAGGTGATTGCCCCGCCCGAGTTGCGCGCCATGGTCGACGCGCATCGCCGCAGCGATTTCCCCGCCCTGCCCTGAAGGCTGCTGCTTAGCCGGAGCGTAACCGGAACGGGTTTTGCCCCGCGCCGTCCGAATTCTGCTGTTGCATGCCGTTGAACGCGGCCCAGCATCGTCCCCCACGCCGGACGACAGAATCGACCTGTCGCTGACCACCGGAAACGGCGGAATGGCGCTGGGCGGCGCACCCGTTCCGCTTTCCGCCAGAGCAGCGAAACGCCCATGAAACATGGGGCGGAATTGCCCCCCACATCTCAATTCCGGTCTCCGCCTAGGTTCCGGTCCTGCCCGTCTGCTTCGCTCTTCCCGTCCCCGGCACCTGCCGGGATCTGGATGGGAGTTCGATATGCAGACCACAGCCCCTGCCCCGCAGGACCAACCCCTGAACCTGCTGGCCGACTGGATCAGCCGCGAACAACTTGCCGGTGAGCTCGGGCTTACCCGCGACACCCTCGCCCGATGGGAGGCCCGCCAGCTGGGACCGCCCTGCACGCGGATCGGCCGCAAGGTGTTTTACCGGCGCGCTTCGGTCGAGGCCTGGATCAATGCGCAGGAACAAAGCCGCCCGGCGGCCCGGACACGGCGGGGGCGGAAATGACCCGGCCCCTTTCTCACCCGCTTTCCGCACCGCCGGGTTCCGGCGACTGGATGCAGGACCGGCTGACCGAGGCGCGCGGCATCCTGGCCGATGCGACGCAGCACAGGGACACTCTGGTGATCCTCGCCTGCAGGACCGTCGTTGGCCTGACGGACGATGCGACCGAGCGAGGCGACGCGCTGGAGCTGTGGCGCCTGCTGGACCGCCGCCCCTTGCATGCCATCGCGGACGCTCGCGCGAAAGGAGGTGCCGCATGAACCGGCGCAGCACCCCCGAGGCGGACGCCCAGCGCGCCATCGTGCAGGCCCTGCGCATCGCCCTGCCCCGTGACGCCATCGTTCATCACTGCGCCAATGAGATCGCCGCAAGCGACCGGCGCGGAAGGATCCGCCAGTCGATCCTTGTGGGCATGGGCGTGCACCCCGGCTTTGCCGATCTGATCGTGATCTCCGGCGGCCACGTGCTGTTCCTCGAGGTCAAGAGCGAGACCGGCCGCTTGCGCAAATCGCAGGCGGTGTTTCGCGACACCGTCTGCGCGCAGGGCTTTGGCTGGGCGCTGGTGCGCTCGGTCGATGATGCGCTGGGCGCGCTTGCGGATCATGGATTCACCAGCCGGGCCCAACCGGCGCGGAGGGCCGCGCCATGAGCCACAAGGCGACCGTCTGGGCCATCCAGCAACGCGGGCTGAAGCCTGCCACCAAGATCGTGCTGTGGTTTCTCTGCGACCGGCACAACCCGGATTTCGGCTGTTTCCCGACACAGGCGCGGCTGGCCGACGACGCGGAAATGTCGATCTCGGCGCTGAACGATCACCTCGCCAGGCTCGAGGAGCTGCGCCTGATCCACCGCGTGCGCAGCCATGATCCGCGCACCCACAGGCGCCAGGCCACGCGCTACATCCTGGGGTTCGAGGATGGCTTTCCACAAGAGCCAGTTCCGAAAACCGGAGATGGGATTGCCGGAACGGACGACGAACAGGACAGCGACCCAACTCCGGAATTCGGACATGGAGCCATCTCCGGATTTCCGGCAAAGCCATCTCCGGATTTTGCCCAAAGCCATCTCCGGATTCCGGAGACTAACCTTGTAAGGGAACCTCTAAGTAAACCAGTAAAGGAGGAGGAGGGCGCGCGAGCGCGCGATGCCGATTTCGATCGGTTCTTTGCGGAATTGCTCGGTGCGCTGGGCTTTGCCGCAAACGCCACGCTCCCCGCCTGGTGGCAGGGCTGGCCTGCCCATACCCATGTACGGCGCTGGATCGATGATCTCGGGCTTTCAGAGGACCGGATCATCGAGGTGGCCCGCCAGTCCCGGCAGGATCACCCCGATCCACCCGATGGGCCCAAGGCGCTGGATCGCGTGATGGAACGCGAAGCCCGGCGCGATGCGAAGGCTGCCACGAGTGGCAACGGTCGCAGCGCCAAACGCAGCCGCAGGGGCCAAAACACGCCACCGCCCGGCCCGGATGAACTGGCGGAGTTCTACGCCGCCAAGGTCAATTCCGACGAATACCTGCCCCCGAGCATGATCAGCAACGCCATGTGCGAGGCGATGCTGGCCCGCGGGCTGGTCACACCGGAGCGCCTGCGTGAGCGCGGGGTGCGGTGAATGGCATGGTGTCACGTCCCCGGCACGGGCTCAGCCTCTGCGCAGGCGGCGGAGGCCTGGATATGGGCCTCATGCTCGCCGAGCCCGGCTATCACACCCGCGCCTTTGTCGAGTGGGAGGACTGGCCGCGAACTGTGCTCATCGCCGCGCAGCGCGCGGGCTACTTCGCCCCGGCCCCGATCTGGAACGATCTCCGCAGCTTCGATGCCCGACCCTTCCAGGGAGCGTTCGACACGGTCCTCGCCGGATATCCCTGCCAGCCGTTCAGCGCGGCCGGAAAACGCGGCGGCGCCGATGACCCCCGCCACCTCTGGCCCGATGTCGCCCGCGTCATCGGCGAATGCCGCCCGGCATGGGTCTTCCTCGAAAACGTCGCCGGGCACGTCACCCTCGGGCTCGAGACCGTCCTGCGAGAGCTTTGGGGCATGGGCTACACGCCTGCGGCGGGTCTGTTCAGCGCGGCAGAAGTCGGTGCGCCGCACCAGCGGCTGCGGATCTTCATCCTGGCCCACACCGATGAGCCTGCATCCCGGCACGGCCAGCTACAACCCGGCGGGGAACAGCGATTTTACCCGCAAGGCGGAAGCACTGGCGCTGGGCATCACCAACTGGTCGACGCCCAAGGCCACGGACGGCGCGAAAGGCGGGCCGGGCCAGAGCTATGGCTCGGGCGGAACCCCGCCCCTGCCAGCTCAGGCGGCGCAATGGCCGACGCCGGCCGCGCAGAACTGGAAGGGATCCAGCGAGGCCAGCATCACCCGGGCCGACGGCAAGAGCCGGATGGATATCCTGCACTACCGGGCGGAACAGGGCTTCACCCGCCCGGCCCCGGCGATCACGCGGGATGGGCGACGGTCCTCGCGACACGCCCCGATCTCGCGCCCGCTCTGGGCTTCGATGATTGCCTCGCATGGGCGCGCCGCATGTCGGCGGATCCTGAAGGGCCGGGCGCGACGGCGGCTCAATCCGCTCTTCGTCGGATGGCTGATGGGCTGGCCCATCGGGCACGCGCTCTGCGCCTGCTCGGAAACGGAGTTCATCCTCTGGCAGCAGCGCATGCGTGGTGCTCTCTCGGCGCTGCCCATGGCCTCGGGCCCGTGGATCTGGCGGCCGGCGGACGGAGCCCAGCGCCCGGCGCAGATGGATCTGTTTGAAGGATTGCTGCCATGAGCGCCCTCGGACGTATCGGTCGCGCGGGCGGCACCAAGGTAAAACGCGCGCTGGGCGTGCAAGCGGCGCTGGAATGGGCGTTCCGGATCGAGAAGGCCCAGCTGGAGCTGCCTGTTCCCCAGGACGTAACCGAGGAAGGCCTCGGCTTCGGCCTGGAATACGTCCTGCTGCAGCGCGCCGCGCTGGGCTGCAAAGTCGACGGCGGCCAGCACAAGATCGGGGGCTACACCCACGAGGACGCCGAGGTGATCGCTGCGACCGCCGCCGGGTTGCCCGACAGTTTGGGTGGTATCCGCATGGCGATCCGGGTGGCTGAACTGGCGCGCGCCGGGCGCACGCCCGACTGGATGCCCGGCGCCGTGCCGCGCTGCGTGCCGGTGGCAACGCGGCAAAATCAGCATGGCGTTCGAGCGATGACGGAAGTCGTAGGCACCGAACGGATCCTCTCGCGCGGACGGTGGCGCACGGTCGAGGTCCTGGCCTGCCCCGTCACCTGGACGCCCCATCCGGAGCAGATCGGATCCGCCCGGCGCGGCTACGACGATTGGTGGCAGGCGCTGGACTGGGTGCGGGATGGGTTGTTGGCGGGTGGGATGCTGCGGGAGGTGGAGGTGACCGCAGCCATGCCGAAGGTGCGGCCTTGGGAACATCCACGCGCGTCCAGGTAACCGATTGTTATTGCCTATTGGCACAATATCACTATATTGATGCCAAAGGAGAGAGCCATGCAGTTCGAGACCATCCAGCCTATCTCGGCCCGTCCCGACCTTCCCGTCATTACCGACGAGGAGGCGGCGGCCCTCGCACGCGCGACCGTCAACCTGTTCCGCGCCTGGCAGCTTACTGACGCAGAGGCCCGCACCCTTCTGGGCGACATGGCCCAGCGCACATGGGCGCGCTGGAAGACCGGCGACATCGGTCGCATCGATCGTGACCTCCGCGCCCGGATGGCAATCCTGATGGGCATCCACAAGGCGCTGCGCTATCTCTTCACCGAGCCTGCAAGAGGCTATGCGTGGATCCGCAAGCCCAATGAGGCCTTCGGCGGGCAGAGCGCTCTCGGCGTCATGATGCGCGGCGAGATCACCGATCTGATCGACCTGCGCAGCTATCTGGATGCCGAGCGGGGCGGCTGGTGACAGTGCCTGTCCGCCGCGTGGCATGGCCGCGCACGGTCCGTATCATCCGCACCATCTATCCACCGATCGACCTGTTCGAGGATATCGCGGACCCTGCGGACTGGGAGGCACTGGCCTCGGCCGAGGCCAAGTTCAACCCGCGCATCCGCGACAGCATCGGCGATCTGTCCAAGGTGCCGGTAGCGCGCCGCGTCACGGGCCCGGGTGCGAGCTGGGTCATGGCGCCCTTCGTGCATTGTTCACCGCTCCGGCCGGGACGGTTCTCGGACGGCAGCTTCGGCCTTTACTATGCGGGCGACAGCACCGAGGTGGCGATCGCCGAAACGATTCACCACCACGCGAGGTTCATGCGCGCCACGAACGAAGCGCCCGGCTGGACCTCGCAGTTCCGTGAGCTGATCGGCTCGGTCGATACTGATCTCGACGACGCCACCGGGCGGGCCGACCTGCTGCACCCCGACGACTATGGCCCCTCGCAGACCTTTGGTGCCGAACGCCGCGCCGCCGGGTCGAACGGCATTACCTGGCCCAGCGTGCGCTATCCCGGCGGGCAGAGCCTCGCAGTGTTCTGGCCGGACGTGATACCGATCCCCACGCAGGGGGCACATTTTGCCTATCACTGGAACGGCGCCGCGGTGGACTACGTCAAGCAGCTGGATACGGGCGAGGTGATGGGTGTGATCTGATCCCCGCCTTCATCACACGCCGCGACCGATTCCCCGGCAGCGTGAATTTCTGGATTTCCCCGCCCGCCTGAAATACGGTCGGGCCACGGGCAAGAAAAGGCGAATTAATCAATGGCATCAAATGACAACGGTTCCGACCTCGGCATTGAGGCCAGCCTGTTCAAGGCGGCCGACAAGCTGCGCGGCAATATGGAGCCGTCGGATTACAAGCACGTCGCGCTGGGCCTGATCTTCCTCAAGCACATCTCCGACGGCTTCGAGCTCAAGCGCCAGGAACTGCTGGCCGAATATCCCGAGGGCGCGGAAGACCCCGACGAATACCTCGCCGACAACATCTTCTGGGTGCCGCAGGAGGCGCGCTGGTCCCATCTTCAGGCCAATGCCAAGCAGCCTTCCATCGGCAAGCTGATCGACGAGGCGATGATCGCCATCGAGAAGGTCAACCCCTCGCTCAAGGGCGTGCTGCCCAAGGATTACGGCCGCCCCGCGCTGAACGCCGTCATGCTGGGCGAACTGATCGACCTGATCTCGGGCATCGCGCTGGGCGAGGGCAAGGACAAGGCGCGCGACCTGCTCGGCCGAGTCTACGAATACTTCCTCGGCCAGTTCGCGGGCAGCGAGGGCAAGCGGGGGGGCGAGTTCTACACACCCCGCTCGGTCGTGCGCACGATGGTCGAGATGCTGGAACCCTACAAGGGCCGGGTCTATGACCCCTGCTGCGGCTCGGGCGGCATGTTCGTGCAGTCGGAGAAATTCGTCGAGGCGCATGGCGGCCGTCTGGGCGACATCGCCATCTACGGACAGGAGTCGAACTACACCACCTGGCGGCTGTGCAAGATGAACCTTGCCGTGCGCGGCATCGACGCCGACATCAAGTGGAACTCCGAGGGCACCTTCCACAAGAACGAACTGCCCGACCTGCGCGCCGATTACATCCTTGCCAACCCGCCCTTCAACATCTCGGACTGGGGCGGTGAACGGCTGCGCGAGGATGGGCGCTGGAAATACGGCACACCTCCGGCGGGCAACGCCAACTTCGCCTGGCTGCAGCACATCCTGCACCACCTGTCGCCCACCGGCACGGCGGGGGTGGTGCTGGCCAATGGCTCGATGTCCTCCACCCAGTCGGGCGAGGGCGAGATCAGGAAGGCCATGATCGAGGGCGAGGTGGTCGATTGCATGATCGCCCTGCCGGGGCAGCTGTTCTATTCCACCCAGATCCCGGCCTGCCTGTGGTTTCTGGCGAAGGACAAATCCAACGGCATCGCGCGGGACAAGACGCTGCGCGACAGACGCGGCGCGGTGCTGTTCATCGACGCCCGCAAGCTGGGCTTCATGGTGGACCGGACGCGCAAGGAGTTCTCCGATGCCGACATCGCCCGGATCGCGGACACATACCACGCCTGGCGGCTGGGCGAAGGCTACGCCGACGAGCCAGGCTTCTGCAAATCGGCGAGCATCGAAGAGATCCGGTCGCACGGCCACGTCCTGACCCCGGGCCGCTTTGTCGGGGCCGAGGCTTTGGTCGAGGACGACACGCCCTTTGAGGAGCGGTTCGCGGCGTTGCAGGAACAGCTGGAGGCGCAGTTTGCCGAGGCCGAGGAACTGACGGCGACCATCCGGGCGCGGTTGGCGGGGGTTGGGTTATGAAGCGTATCCTTGGTGACTTTGTCAGCCTTCAACGCGGCACGACCTACAAGAGCGCGCTTCTTGGTAAGACTGGCCCGGTGCTGCTAGGGCTCGGCTCTATCGCCAAGAACGGAGGTTTCCGCAGTGACAATCTCAAGACTTACGGTGGTGACTCAGACCCCCGAATCTTGCTCGCCCCAGGGGACATCTACGTTTCATTGAAGGATGTGACGCAATCCGCCGACCTCCTTGGCGCCGTCGCGCGAGTTCCAGACGCGGTTCCGCAGGGGAGACTAACTCAGGACACAGTTAAACTTGTCTTTGAAGTTGGCGCACCGAGAGACCTCATCTATTGGGTGCTTCAATGCCCCCAGTATCGCGAATTTTGCAGGTCTCATTCAACGGGCACTACGAACCTCGGACTTCCGAGAGAGGACTTTCTTTCTTTCCCTATTCCTAAAGAGACCAGTGACCGGCTGAATCTGGTCAGCCTATTTGAGAGCATTGAACAGAAGATCGAGCTGAACCGGAAGATGAACGCCACGCTGGAAGCCATGGCGCGGGCGCTGTTCCGCGACTGGTTCGTCGATTTCGGCCCCACCCGCGCCAAGATGGAAAGCCACGCCCCCTACCTCTCCCCCGACCTCTGGTCGCTGTTCCCCGACCGGCTGGACGACGAGGGCAAGCCGGAGGGGTGGGAGGTTTCGACCATCGGCGACGAGGTGCGCGTGGTAGGCGGATCGACCCCCAGTACCAAGGAACCCGAGTTCTGGGATGGCGACATCAACTGGGGCACGCCGAAAGACCTGTCCAACCTCGCCGCACCCGTCCTGTTGGAGACGTCCCGTACCATCACTGCGGCGGGTCTTGCGAAGATCAGTTCGGGGCTGTTGCCGGTCGGGACGCTGCTGCTGTCGTCCCGCGCACCGATTGGCTATCTGGCCATATCCGAGGTGCCGGTGGCGATAAATCAAGGCTTCATCGGCATGATCTGCGACAAGCAGATTTCTAACGTGTTCGCCTGGCTCTGGACGATCGAGAGCAGAGAGGCGATCATCGCGAACGCGAACGGCTCGACATTTCAAGAAATCAGTAAACGCAACTTCCGCCCATTGCCCCTGCTTGTCCCATCTGAACCTGTCCTTGAAGCGTTCGATGCCGTTGCACAGTCGCTATACCAGCGTATCGCCCAGAACGAACGCGAATCCCGCACCCTCGCCCAGACCCGCGACCTCCTGCTGCCGCGCCTGATGTCAGGCGAACTGCGGGTGGCCGATCTAGACCAACTGGAAACCGTATGACCGACCTTTCACGCCCCCACCTCAAACGCGCCATCGTCAACCGGCTTGATGCCGTCGCGCGAGAACACCGCCTCGGCCATCAGGACGCTTACGCGAACCGCTATTCCATGCGCTCCGACGATGACGCGCCAGTGGAGATGATGTTCGAAAAGGACCCCGACACCGAACCGCACCTGTGGGTTCTGGCTGAGCAGGTCGCCTCCATACCCAAAGGTACCATCCCGGCGGAGTTCTATTCGAAGGACGACCTCTACAATGTCCCGGCAAAGAACGGCGACATGCAGTATGGCCGCCATTCCGCGTTGGAAAAGATGACTTGGCTAGGCAAGGCCGATCTGGTGCGGTTCACCCTGCGCAGCGTTGCGGACCTTGACCACATCGTATCTGTTCTCATGCAGGCCCAGCGCAGGAAGCAGACGGAAACATGACGACCCTGTCCGAAGCCGAAGTCGAAGCTGTCCTGATCGATCAGCTCGGGGCGCTGGGCTATGACTGCCTGAACGATGCTGTCTCCGGCCCCGATGGCAGCAACCCGGAACGTGACGCCTATTCCGACACCTTCCTGTCTGGCCGGCTTCGCGATGCCATCGCGCGATTGAACCCGCAGATCCCGGAAGATGCCCGCGAGGACGCGCTGCGCAAGCTGCTGGCGGTCGAGCGCCCATCGCTGATCGAAGAAAACCGCCGCCTGCATCGAGCCATGGTCGAGGGGGTGCCGGTCGAGTTTCGCACCGATGATGGCACAATCCGCGGCGATGCGGTGCGGCTGATCGATCCGGACGACAGGCTGAACGAATGGCTGGCCATCGCACAGTTCACGGTGATCGAGAACGGCAACAACCGCCGCCCGGATGTGGTGGTGTTCCTGAACGGGTTGCCGGTGGGCGTGATCGAGGTCAAGAAACCGGGTGCTGAAATGGCGACCCTAGGTGCGGCGTTCAACCAGCTGCAGACCTACAAGACACAGATCCCGTCGCTGTTTCGCGCCAACGCCGTGCTGGTTACGACGGATGGCGTCCAGGCACGCATTGGCTCGCTGACAGCGGACATCGAGCGGTTTATGCCCTGGCGCACGACCGATGGTATCGATGTGGCCCCCAAAGGTGCGCCGGAGATGTCGGTGCTGATCGAAGGGGTATTTGACCGAGTGCGGCTGCTGTCACTGATGCAGGATTTCACCGTGTTCGGCGACACGCCCGGCGGGATTGCCAAGATCATCGCGGGATATCACCAGTTCCATGCCGTGAAGCGGGCTGTGGCCAGCACAATCGAGGCCAGCCGGTCGGAGGGCGACCGTAAGGCCGGGGTGATCTGGCACACGCAAGGCTCAGGAAAAAGCCTTCTGATGGCCTTCTACGCCGGGCAGCTGGTGCGCGACCCAGCGATGGAAAACCCAACCATCGTGGTGATCACTGACCGGAACGACCTGGACGACCAGCTGTTCAGCACGTTTTCCATGTGCCGCGACCTGATCCGCCAGCCCCCTGTCCAGGCCGACAGCCGCGAGGATCTACAGCAAGTGCTTGCGCGGGCCTCGGGCGGGGTGGTGTTCACCACGATCCAGAAATTTGCCCCTGAGAAGGGCGAGGCCTATCCGATGCTGACCGACCGGCGGAATGTGGTGGTGATCGCCGACGAGGCGCACCGCAGCCAGTACGGGTTCAAGGCGCGGATCGAGAAAACGGGCGAGATCGCCTATGGCTTTGCCAAGCACCTGCGCGACGCGCTGCCCAACGCGTCGTTCATCGGCTTTACGGGCACCCCGATTGAAAAGGACGATGTGAACACGCCCGCCGTGTTTGGCCATTACATCGACGTCTATGACATTAGCCGTGCCGTCGAGGACGGGGCCACAGTGCCCATCTACTATGAAAGCCGTCTGGCCCGCATCGAACTGCCTGACGACGAAAAGCCCAAGGTCGACGCCGAGATCGAGGAGTTGACCGAAGACGAAGCCGTCAGCGAACAGGAGCGGCTGAAGCGCAAGTGGTCGACAGTCGAAGCGCTGGTCGGAGCCGAGAAACGGCTGCGCATGGTCGCCGAGGACCTGGTCTCCCATTTCGAAGCGCGTGTTCAGGCAATGGATGGCAAGGCCATGGTCGTCTGCATGAGTCGCCGCATCTGCGTTGACCTCTACAATCAGATCGTCGCCCTGCGGCCCGACTGGCATTCTGACGATGACAATGCAGGAGCGGTGAAGATTGTCATGACAGGCTCGGCCTCAGACCCGGAGTCTTGGCAACCGCATATTGGCGGCAAAGCCCGGCGCGATCTGCTGGCCAAGCGGGCAAAGGATCCGAAAGATCCGCTGAAACTGGTGATCGTGCGGGACATGTGGCTGACCGGCTTCGACGCGCCCTCGATGCACACGATGTACATCGACAAGCCCATGCGCGGGCACGGTCTGATGCAAGCCATTGCACGGGTGAACCGGGTGTTCCGCGACAAGCCCGCTGGCCTGATTGTCGATTACATCGGCATCGCACAGAATCTGAAATCCGCGCTGGGCCAATATTCCAAGTCGGACCAGGAGCAGGCGGGGATCGACGAGGCCGAAGCCGTGGCCGCCCTGTTGGAGCGGCTGGATATCGTGCGCGCCATGTTTCACGGATTCGATTATTCCAAAGGGCTGACCGGCACTCCGCACCAGCGCCTTGTGGCATTGGCGGAAGCGCTGGACTGGATCCTCGCAAAACAGGACGAGGCGGCCCAGCGAGAAACTGACAAGGAAGCCAAGAAGGCCGCGCACCGGCGATATCAGGACGCAGTGCTGGCACTATCAAAGGCATTCGCCCTTTGCTCGGCCAGCGACATCGCCCGCGAAATCCGCGACGAAATCGGCTTCTTTCAGACCGTGCGTGCCGCCATGGTAAAGGCCGCAGATACCTCCGGCCGCTCCGCCGCCGATCGCGATCTTGCCATTCGCCAGGTGGTGAACGACGCTGTCGCATCGACCGAAATCGTCGATATCCTTTCGGCGGCCGGGCTATCTTCGCCGGACATTTCCATCCTGTCGGACGACTTCCTGGCCGAAGTCGGGCAAATGGAGAAGAAAAACCTTGCCCTGGAAGCCCTGAAAAAACTGCTGGGCGACGAGATCAGATCGCGTAGCCAGTCAAACGTGATCGAGACCCGGAAGTTCTCGGAACGGCTGGAAGAGGCGATTTCGCGCTATCACACAAACGCCATCAGCACGGTCGAGGTGTTGCAGGAACTGATCGCGCTCGCCAAAGAGGTCCGCGAAGCCCGGAACCGCGGCGAAGAATCCGGGCTGACTGCGGAGGAAATCTCGTTCTACGACGCGCTGGCCGATAACCAGAGCGCTGTGGATATCCTTGGCAACGACCAGTTGAAAATCATCGCGCACGAGCTGCTGAACGGCCTCAAGGCCAATGTCAGCATCGACTGGGCTCACCGTGAAAGTGCTCGCGCCCGTTTGCGGGTTCTCGTGAAGCGCGTCCTCCGGAAGTACGGCTATCCACCGGATTTGGAAGACGCCGCTGTTCGGGGCGTTCTTGCACAGGCAGAAGCAATGCTTTCAGAAATGTCGGTGTAGGAAATCATCAAGACTCAGCTGATACGTTCCCCAATCCTGCTAATTGCTTTGGCGTTCGTATCGCCCGCGCTGGGCCAGAGCTTCTCCTGCCGGATCGGCACTCAGCCCGCCTGCCTTGATTACGGTGACACTGTCTGTTCCAGCGGAGGCATGTGTGTCGACCAAAACGCGGCCTGTTTCGACAGCTATCAGTGCGATTACGAGGGCTTCACCTGCAAATCCAATGTAACGGAATGCGTCGATGCGCATAACGTCCTTCTCCGCAAGCACAACAATCTGGTCGACGATTTCAACGCGAACCTCGAAATCGCAGAAAGGATGGCAGCCCGGTTGGACGACATAGAAACCTGCCTGATCTACGCCAGCACCCTCGAGGACGCAAAGTTGTGCGCGCCATGACCTTCAGCCCAGCGCGCGCATGTCAGGATTGTGCTACGCAAGCAGAGTGGCGGCCGCAATCAGGTATTCCGTTGCGGCGTTCCCAGGAGTGATTTCAGCATGGCGATTTTCAAATGGCTTTTCAGCCGCAGCCCCGAACCGCAGCAACGCACCCAGCCCCAGCCTGCTGCTTCTGAAAATCGGGCGCCTCAGATTATCCGCGACCCTGCTAGGCCGACATTCACTCATGCCCATCGTGTGCCAGCGGGCAGTTTCCGCTTTGTGGCATTGGATGTGGAAACCGCCTGCACCGATTCCGCCAGCATTTGCCAGATTGGGCTGGCATGTGTGCAGCCCGACAACCAGATCCAGACATTCTCCATGTTGGTCAATCCCGGCACCCGATTTGACGCGTTCAACATCCAGCTCCACGGCATCGGCCCAGATCATGTGGCGGACGCGCCCCGTTTCCCCGACGCCTTGGACATGCTGCTTCCTTTGCTGACGCGCCACCACCTCATCCAGCACAGCAACTTCGACAAGCAGGCGATGAATGCCGCCTGTGGATTTTGCGGCATCGACGCCCCTGACCTGCGCTGGAGCGACAGCGTCCAGATCGCGAGGCGAGCATGGCCCGAGTTAAAGGGCAACGGCGGGCACGGATTGGCGAACCTCAAGCGGACGCTGAACCTACAATTCCACCACCACGATGCAGGTGAGGACGCCCGCGCCGCAGCAATGGTCGTGCTGCACGCCGAGCGCCATCTTCGACTGCCCTTCGAGGAACTGATCAAACCAGCCACTCGGAAAAGCTACTCAGCCAAGGTCACCATGGACGGCGATCCCAAGGGCGCTTTGGCTGGGTCCGTGGTGGTCTTCACTGGCGCGCTGGGCATGTCGCGAAGTGACGCCGCAGCACTTGCCGCTCGCGCAGGCATGACCGTTAGGGCAGGAGTAACCAAGCAGACGACGCATCTGGTCGTCGGCGATCAAGATTTGGCTGTCCTTGCCGGGCATACCAAGAGCAGCAAGCACCGCAAGGCCGAAGACATGCAGAGCGCGGGGCATCCCATCCGCATTGTTGGCGAAAGCGAGTTCAAATCCCTTGTGGCCAAATCCGAGGGCACGTGACCCCCCTCCCATGGTTCCTCCCGGGCCCTATTCGTATACGGGGGGGCTGAGCGCGGCATTTCGCTAGCGACTGGCTTCTTCACCGGGGAATCCAGGTGGAATCCACCTCGGCGACAGCGCGATATAAAGTCACGACATTACAGCGCCTTACGTAGCATCCCCCCGCGCTCAAGGTGGATTCTTGACAAAAACAGTAAAATCCACCCTGCGGAAGCCAGGGAAGCCACCAGAGCCAGAAACCAGGCAACGGAAGCCACCCTTTCGCGAAGGCGTTGAATCCACGCGAGATTTTCTGTTGACAGACCTGCCCCCCTTGACTCATACCTTGATCATCGAAGAATAGCGCCCGGAGGAAACCCTCACGGGCGTTTTCCTTTTCCCGACATCGCGGACTTCGCTCACGCTGCTGACTATGTTGGCGGCGCGCGCGCGCGTCTGTTCGCCAATCCCTACATCCGAGACCTGCCCCATGGACCTTGTCTTCGCGCCAAGCGAGATCGAGACGTGGCCGATCGACCGGCTGCGCCCCTATGCCCGCAATGCCAAGATGCATGGGCACGACCAGGTGGCGAAGATCGCTGCCAGCATGGCGAAGTTCGGCTGGACCGTGCCCTGCATGGTGGCAGACGATGGCGAGCTGATCGCCGGGCATGGCCGGGTGCTGGCCGCCACGCTGCTGGGGCTGACCGAAGTGCCGGTGATCCGGCTTGGTCATCTCAACGAGGCCGAGCGCCGGGCCTACCGCATCGCCGACAACAAACTCACGGAACTTGGCGAGTGGGACGAGGCAATCTTGCGCGACGAGATCTCGGGGCTGCTGGCCGAGGATTTCGACCTGACGCTGCTGGGCATTTCCGACGAGGATCTGGACGCCCTGCTGCGCGACCCGGATCAGGTTGAAGGCGGGCCGGTCGAGGGCGAGGATGACATCCCCGAACCACCGGTGACGCCGGTGTCCATCGTCGGCGATCTCTGGCAGCTCGGATCGCACAGGCTGATCTGCGGCGACAGCACCTCGGCGGAGGTGGTTGGCCAGCTGCTCGGCGATGTGAAGCCGCTGCTGATGGTGACCGACCCGCCCTATGGCGTCGAATACGATCCGTCCTGGCGCAACCAGGCCGGTGCAGCCCAAACGAAACGCACCGGCAAGGTGCTGAACGATGATCGCGCGGACTGGCGCGAGGCCTGGGCGTTGTTTCCGGGCGATGTGGCCTATGTCTGGCACGGGGCGCTGCATGCGGGAGAGGTCGCCGAAAGCCTTGTGGCGGCGGGCTTCGCCATCCGGTCGCAGATCATCTGGGCCAAGGACCGGCTGGTGCTCAGCCGCGGCGACTACCACTGGCAGCACGAGCCCTGCTGGTATGCGGTGCGCGCCAGGGGCAAGGGCCACTGGGCCGGGGACCGCAGGCAGACGACGCTGTGGCAGATCGCCAGCCGCGATCAGGATGCCGAGACCGTGCACGGCACACAGAAACCCGTGGAATGTATGCGCCGACCGATCCTGAACAACTCGGCCCCCGGGCAGGCGGTGTACGAGCCCTTCATGGGATCGGGCACCACGCTGATCGCGGCGGAAACCACGGGCCGCGTCTGCTACGGCGTGGAGCTGAACCCGGCCTATGTCGATGTCGCGATCGAACGCTGGCAAGCCTTCACCGGCGCGGACGCGGTTCTGGCGGAAACCGGCGAGACCTTCGCCACGCTGAAAGCCAAGAGGCTTGCCGCATGACTGCGCCGCTCCTGCCGGGCCAGATTGAACACTGGCCGCTGGTCAAGCTCAAACCCTATGCCCGCAATACCAAGACCCATGACGCCGACCAGGTGGCGCGGATCGCCGCCAGCATGGCCGAGTTCGGCTGGACCGTCCCCTGCCTCGTGGCCGGGGACGGCGAGCTGATCGCCGGGCATGGCCGCGTCCTGGCTGCGGAGCAGCTCGGGTTGACCGAGGCTGGACCATCTGACCGAGGCGCAGCGGCGGGCCTACCGCATCGCCGACAACAAGCTTACAGAACTGGGCGGATGGGACGAGACGCTGCTGCTCGAAGAGCTGCGCGGGCTGATGGCTGAGGAGTTCGATCTCGGGCTGATCGGCATTCCGGAGGATGACCTCGATGCTCTGCTGGCAGACGCTGACGACCGCCCGGATATCTCTGACGATACGGCAGATTCCGTCCCCGAACCGCCCGCCGATCCCATCACCCGCCCCGGCGACATCTGGGCGCTGGGCAAGCACCGTCTGTGCTGCGGCGATGCCACTGATCCCGCTGCCGTGGCCAGGCTGATGCAGGGTGAACAGGGCACGCTGATGTTCACATCGCCGCCCTATGCCCAGCAGCGCGACTATGGCGCGGCGAAGGAGAAGGTTGGCGATTGGGATGCGCTGATGCAGGGCGTGCTCACCGCCGCTCCGGTCACCGACGCGGCCCAGCTGCTGGTCAATCTCGGCCTCGTCCATCGCGACAGTGAGTGGATCCCCTATTGGGAGGGGTGGGTGGAGTGGATGCGCCGCTCTGGTTGGCGGCGCTTCGGCTGGTATGTCTGGGATCAGGGCCCGGGCTTGCCCGGCGACTGGAATGGCCGCCTGGCCCCGTCGCACGAGTTCATCTTCCACTTCAACCGCCAGCCGCGCAAACCCAACAAAACGGTTGAGAGCAAACACGCCGGCGAAATTCTCGGCGGCGGTGGTCTGCGCACCATCGAAGGCCAGGTCAGGGCCAAGACCGGCACCGGCAACGCGATCCAGAGTCACCGCATCCCCGACAGCATCTTTCGCATCATGCGCCACAAGGGTGGGCTGGGTGCGGCCGGATCGCACCCCGCAGTGTTCCCGGTGGCGCTGGTCGAGGCGGTGCTTGCGGCCTTCACCGACCCGGGCGATCTGATCTATGAGCCTTTCTGCGGCTCAGGCACGCAGATCGTCGCCGCCGAACGCTCTGGGCGGCGGTGCTTCGCGATGGAACTGGACCCAGTGTACTGCGACGTGGCCGTGCGACGGTGGGAGATGGCGACAGGCAAAGCCGCTGTTCTTGCGACAGACGGAGCTGTTCCTGCCAGCAGCGAGCTTCGCCCATCATGACCATTTTCTGAGAACCGGATTTTGGGGTAATGAGAGTCCAGACTTGTGTCGGGAACCGCTATGATGATTGTCGCAGACGATAATTCCTCTGACGACGAACGGGCCAGAATGCTGGCTTGCATCGTAGAACTCGAAGATGCACTGGCAGATTATGTGGCAAAGTTCGGGATTGTGAATCGGCATGCAAAAGTGACCCACCTGGGTGGGTTATGATCATCTAAAACTGACCCACCTGCCACGTTAGCATCCGTGCGTCCATGCACGGAGG
>HLSNC_1000675_pt1 | contig 22457 bp, 18 predicted proteins | sample HotLakmetagenome_2_FD_14041 | JGI IMG/M metagenome (IMG submission 14041)
CCACTCGCTACGACAGATGCCCAAAGGTGTTCCTTTCCGCAGTCGCGCTCGCAGCAACCGTCCTCTTCTGGCTGTGAATATCAATGAGTCTGGAGCCTACGTCTCCTACGCCATTCTTAAAACATTGGGCATTTGAGGATAGGTGATCAAAGTGAGCCTTTGATCATAGCTTTGGAAAAGATCGACTTTCTTAACGGCGCGCGTTCAGAATCTTTTGTCCTCAGGCGGAGTTGATCAGATCCAAAGGAGTTTTCATCTGCCCAAGAAAAGAACGAAGGACATGTTGAGTGTGGGCTGACGGTGCAGCCGGAGCCTGTTCTGAAGACCAATCATCCATCGAAGCAGCTCGTTTCGTTGCTGCCGACACTGGGCGTTAGACTGCAGCCGATCGAGACGCATAGTTTTGAAGCATATCGCAGGGCAGAAGCATAATTTGGTAAGAGCTTACCCGATTCGCACTTGCATAGTTAATGTAATATCTGTACCGCTCTGGTGTGAGCGTTAACCCTGTTTTTCCTTGTGAGTCGAGATCGACACTTTGTTGGTGCCTTCACGGTCTTGCTGTGTGCGCCCCCGCGAGAAAGCACTCTTTGCATGAGCACGCAATGGAACAGGCTGAATGAGGATGCGAAGTTTCGCATTCTGCGCCTGCTTCAGGATAACCCGGAGATGAGCCAACGTGAATTGGCGCGGGCCGTCGGGATAAGCACAGGTCTGATTCATTATGTTCTGGCAGCGCTTGTTGAAAAGGGCATGGTAAAGCTGGGCAAATTTACCGCTGCCGAAGATAAGCGACGCTTTGCCTATATTCTGACACCGCAAGGCATCTCTGAGCGCGCTCGGCTGACCCGGCGTTTCATGCTGCGCAAACTGGCGGAATATGAAGCGCTCAAGGCCGAGATCGCCGAGGTTGGTGCCGAATTTTCCGAACAGGAAATGGACCAGATCCGGGCTGATCTGGAAGAGCGGAAGCCTTCCTCATGATTTTTCTACCGAGGTCTTGACCATGCCCCCTTCCTTCGGAACCAGCGGTCTGCGTGGCCTTGTTGCCGACCTGACGGAAGAGCTGGTCACCGATATGGTCCGCGCCTATCTCGCGGCCTGCACGCATGGCGGGGCCGTGATGGTGGGCTGGGACTTGCGCGAATCGTCGCCTGCGATTGCGGCAACCGTGCTGCGCGCGATCGGTGCAGCGGGGGTGACGCCAATTCGTGCTGGAGCCGTGCCGACGCCGGCCCTTGCCTTGGCTGCCCTGACGCGTGGCTGCGGGGCGATCATGGTGACGGGCAGTCATATCCCGGCAGATCGCAACGGGCTGAAATTCTACACCGTCACAGGCGAAATTACCAAACCCGACGAGGCGGCGATTCTTGCGGCCTCTGGTCAAGATTGGCCGCAGGCGCAGACAAGCGCCGAGATGATCGACGCGTCTGACACCGGTGCGGCCTATGTCGCGCGCTATGTGTCGGCCTATGGGTCGCATGCGTTGGCGGGTTTGCGCATAGGGGTTTACCAGCACAGCTCTGTCGCGCGCGACCTGATGATGGACGTGTTCGCAGGGCTGGGCGCGGTGCCGGTGGCGCTGGCGCGCGCGGACCATTTCATTCCTGTCGATACCGAAGCCGTCGCCGCAGAGACCCGCGCGCAATTGGCCGATTGGTGTAAAACGCACAGCCTCGACGCATTGGTGTCCACCGATGGCGATGCTGACCGCCCGCTTTTGTGCGACGCGCGGGGCGAGGTCATCGCAGGTGATGTGCTTGGTGTGCTGACGGCACGCGCACTAGGGGCGAATGTGGTTTGCACGCCGGTTTCGTCCAACTCCATGGTCGGTCTTATCCCGGGTTTCGACACAGTCCATCGCACGCGCATCGGCTCTCCGCATGTGATCGCCGCCATGGAAAACACCTTGGCTGCCGATCCCTTGGCCCGCGTCGTGGGCTATGAGGCCAATGGCGGTTTTCTGCTGGGTTTTGCGGCGCATGGCCCTGCCGGAGTGTTGCCCGCGCTGATGACGCGGGATTGTTTGTTGCCGGTGATTGCCCCCCTGGCCCGCGCCCGCGCTGCCGGGTGCGGGGTGGGCGACCTGCTGCAAGACCTGCCACCACGGTTTACGGCGGCGGACAGGTTGCAAGGCGTGGCAACCGACCTATCCAAGGTGCTGATCGACCGTTTGGCGCAAGACCCGGCCGCGCGCGCCGCGTTTTTTGACGCAGGCGCTGTAGAGGAGGCGACCGACCTGACCGACGGGTTGCGCGTAGAATTTGCCGGTGGGCGCATCGTGCATCTGCGCCCGTCAGGAAATGCGCCCGAATGCCGCTGCTACGTCGAAGCCCCCAGCGCGGCAGAGGCGCAAGAGCTTCTGGCCACGCATCTGGACAAGCTGCGCCACGCTTTGGCCGAGGTGGAGGGTGCCCAATGACCTTAACCGTCCGCCTGTGCCGCGGGCACAAAGTGCCGTTTTCAGCATATTCCCATGGACTGACCCAAAAAGGTGATTTGACATGATTACGCCCGTTATTTTGAGCGGTGGTTCCGGGACGCGCCTATGGCCGTTGTCGCGCAAAAGCTATCCCAAGCAATTCGCGCCGCTGACTGGGCAAGAAACCTTGTTTCAGGCGTCTGCGCGCCGTGTCAGCGGGCCGGAATTCGCAGCGCCCGTTATCATCACAAATTCCGATTTCCGGTTCATCGTGCAGGATCAGCTGGCCGGGGTGCACTTGTCGGCGCAAGCGATCCTGATCGAACCCGACGCCCGAAACACGGCTCCCGCGGTTCTGGCAGCCGCCCTGCACGCGCAGCAATCCGACCCCGACGCGGTGTTGTTGGTGGCCCCCTCGGACCATGTGGTGCCCGACAGCGCCGCGTTTGTGGCGGCTGTGCAGGCGGGTTTGGCTGCTGTGGAACAAGGGCGGCTGGTGACATTCGGCATTCAGCCCACCTATCCGGAAACCGGCTATGGGTATCTGGAGCTGGGCGAAGACCCCGCAGGCAAAACTGGCGCGCTTGCTCTGTCGCGCTTTGTCGAAAAGCCCGATGCCGCGCGCGCAACCCAGATGCTGCAAAGCGGGAAATACCTGTGGAATTCCGGCATTTTCCTGTTTCGTGCGCGCGATATCACTGCCGCGTTCCAGCAGCATATGCCGCAGATGCTGGACCAAGTTACCCAAGCGGTGGCAGAGGCGCAGGAAGACATTGGCTTTCTGCGGCTGGCCCCCGCGCCTTGGGCGCAGCTTGAAGATATCTCCATCGACCATGCCGTGATGGAGAAAGCTGATAACCTGTCCGTTGTGCCATTCGCTGCCGGATGGTCCGATCTGGGCGGCTGGGATGCCGTCTGGCGTGAAGGCGCGCGCGACGCACAGGGCGTGCAAGCCACCGGCGCCACAACAGCGATTGATTGCGAAAATACGCTCTTGCGCTCCGATAGCGAGGGGCTGGAGCTGGTCGGGATCGGGCTGAAGGACATGGTCGTGGTGGCCATGGACGACGCGGTTCTGGTGGCCGACAAATCCCGCGCGCAAGATGTGAAACTGGCTGTTTCCGCGCTGAAGAAAAAGGGCGCGAAACAGGCCACCGACCTGCCCAAGGACCACCGCCCTTGGGGCTGGTTCGAAAGCCTTGCCGTTGGGTCTCGGTTTCAGGTCAAACGCATCCACGTCAATCCTGGCGCGGCGCTGTCGCTGCAAAGCCATGTCCACCGTTCGGAACATTGGATCGTGGTTGAAGGCACCGCCAAGGTCACCGTGGATAGCGAAACGCGGCTGGTGACCGAAAACGAGTCCATCTACATCCCGCTCGGGGCCGTGCACCGCATGGAAAACCCCGGCAAGGTTCCGATGGTGCTGATCGAGGTGCAAACCGGGTCTTATGTCGGGGAAGACGACATCATCCGCTACGAGGACAAATACGCACGCGGGCAGGGGGCGAAGGGATAGTGATAGCAAGAATGATCAGGATATAATAGCATGCGAAGGACATCGCGGGCTATTGGGAAGCGGTACAACTGAATGACATTGAGTTCTTTCGCTAAGTTGGAGCGTTAGATAGACATTTCTCATCCACAGGAGCCTCGAAAATGATACAGGGACGTTTTTTCCTCGTTGGCTGCCCGCGCTCTGGGACTACTTTACTTCAAAGCATGCTTGGGTGTTCTCCGGAACTTGCGACCTTCAAAGAGTCTCACTTTTTTTCTCGGGCATTTCCTCAACGCTTAAAGACCTTTCCAGCAATGCGAAACCCAAGGCGGCTTGTCCAAGAATTTTATGCGGAAAATAATATTGAGCTTAATGCGGATATTTCTTTTTCTCTAGTAGAACGCTTGTCGCGAGTGTCCACTGGACGTTTTTTTATAAGGTCATTGGATCGCGCAGCTGAATATCGCGACTGTCTTTCGTGGTTGGAAAAAACGCCACGGCATCTTTTATATATTGATTTAATAGAGTCCTCAGAAACTCCCGAAACTGCGCCGATCCAGTTTATCCACTTGGTTCGTGATGGCGTTGCAGTCGCATCGTCTTTATATAGGGCGTCAGAATCATGGTCTAACCCTGTGAGTCCAATAAATGCTCTGTTGCGATGGCAGAAAGAGATCAACGTTACGCGACGCTTTGTTGGCAGGCCAAATCATCATTTGGTAATTTATGAAGATCTGGTTGATGACGCAGAGCGTATATGTCTCTCTCTTGCTAACGTATGTGGTATCTACCTCAAGCCTGAACATCTCTTAAAACGTGAAATGGTCTTGTCAAATATTACCCGTGATAATGAGACTTGGAAAATGGATACAGCACATCATCAGGTCAAGCATCTGTCTAGGGCAGAGTCCCATGTCGGTAAGGATGTTCTAGAAGTCCTAGAAAGTAAAATCGATCGAACAGATTATAATTGGCTCAGGCGTTTTTCCTGTAGTGAAAGGCCAAATTCTACAAGCTAAGGAGTTAGTGTGTTAAAGCATCGGTCAATGATTTGCTTCGATGGATTTTAATCTTCATGGCATCAAATTCATCTCATCATTTCTGAGGCTATAGTAATGAGGTCCTCCTTCGGGTATAATAAAGTAGATAGGAAAGTTCCCAAGGTAAGAATTAGTAGCCGAGGTTGAGAATCAGAATGGAAAATCTTGAGTGCAGCGCTGCTTCTCAATCGAGACGGAATATGCGTTTTACGCGTATAGTTGTTATGTTGACTTTTTCCTCAAATGCTGTGATAAATGTTTTCCTTATTGGATTCTTTGCTCGAATTGGTGGGATCGAACTGGTCGGGCATTGGGCCTTACTGGGCGCTGTAATGCTTGCGGTGATGATTCTAGACTTTGGCGCGGTGAATGCATTAACCTACCGAATTGCTAAGGACGGATTAGATTGCGTCGCACCCATTTTGCGCAAAATGCTTAGGTTGGCAGCACTGTTCGGCGTCGGAATGGGGATAGTTGTGGTCGGCGCTTTTCAGCTTGCTGGCGAAATCATTCAAGGTGTCTTGTTAGCTAGTTCTGCAGCTCTTTTTCAACTTACATCAAGCTGGCTCATAGCAATTCGCATGGGACGTCAACAGCATTACTGGTTCAATATCAAAACCATCATCCGGGTTGTAGTGCAAGCTTTGGCAGCAATCGCTTTACTTCAACTTGATTCTCCGTACCCCGCTATTGTTTTGTTTGGAATAGCACTTGTTTTGGGCGGGATGGCGGAACTACTGATGGCTTTTATTTTGACATTTAGAGTTTTTAATTTGAGTGGAACGGGGGCGTCTTTTGCGTCAGTACGCAAACTCCTCGCCGGTTTCAGCGTTACTGACATTGGTCTTCGCGCCTATCAGCCGCTTTCGCAACTGTTGGCCGCGCAGCTTCTGGGGGCGACTGCTGTTGGAATTTTTACTGTTGCGCTACGCATCCCTGTTGTCGTGAACCAAGCGTTGAACGAAGCCCTGAGGGCATTGCTGCCGAGTCTGGCGAACATGCTGACGAATGAAGACCTGGACTTGGCCATACGTTTGTTGCGCGACAGTGTCGCCATACAGCTGATCTTAGTAGTCCCTGCGGGGATATTCCTGCTGGTGCATGCGCCACTTGTTATCGCTCTGTGGCTAGGGACCATTGATCCGACTATCGTCTCTGCGATGCGGGCTTTCACCTGTGCATTGATCGTTGCTGCGCTTGGAATGCCGTTTTATTGGGCCGCACAAGCGGGTGGGCAGGCTGGCCTTTTGGGCTGGGTTGGGCTGGTGATCATTGTTGCAGTCCTCGCGGTCGGTGCGACGACGATGACATTCACGGGCAATATCGTCCACTTCACGCTTGTCTATGCGATGGGACAGGCCATAAGAGCGCTTTCAGCGATCACAATCTGTGCGGTTAAGCTGCGCCTGGTGCAGCCGGTTATAGCGCAAATGGGGTGGCTTAGGGCGACTGCCTACCTCTTGGTCGTTGTCACATTGAACACGGCGCTCATGTTTGCTTCCGCACATATGACAACGCTTGAAGGTTTCCTGATGGTCACCAGCCTGAACGCGATTGTAATCGGGCCGCTTGCCTTTCTGAGCATGTCAAGAAAGTGGATTTGAGCATGCAAAGACCAACGTTTCATAGTGCAAAAATAATGTCGCAGCAGTTCGGATAAAAGCATGACCTGCTTCTCCAGTTTCAATGCGCTTATTGACGGACATCACACGTTCTGGGCCTTCATGGCGATGTCATGTCTGCCACATGATCCTCGCGCGAGGGAGGTAAGACTGTGGACCAGTCCGACCATGTTGGAGCGGGTAGAAGATGTTGTGGCAGCGCGGGGTATCACCTGCGACATAATCCCCGCAGGGGATCTAGAGCAGATGACGACCGGGTCTCTTTGGCAGCGTGGGCAGGCGCAATGGACCATGGCGAAGCGGCTCTCCAAGGACAGTGCCGTGTTCTTGCCGTTTTTCGATCATGCGGTTGTCGCGGAGGCTATGGATCCCTTCCCGGTGCAGAGCGGATCACGCGTAAGTGGAATTATATTCTGCCGGCCCAACACGCATAACCTGCCCCGATCCATGAAAACAGGTATCAGTGCCTTGCACCGGTGGAGCACATATGCACTGGCGCGCCGCGTGACAGGCGGATCACTCTTTACACTGGATGAGCTTGCGCCGCTTGGGATTGCGGGGCGCATGACGAAGGCGTTGACATATTTGCCCGATCCCGCGCCGGAGCTAGAACTTTTGCATCTGGCGAAACCAGTGTCGCGCGAAGACAAGCGCCGAGTCGTTTTGCTGTTTGGCGCGTTGACCCGGCGCAAGGGCATTTTCGAAGCGCTGCAAGCCTGGTCCTGCCTTTCCCCCCCGGATCGCGCGCGCTTCGCGTTGCGTTTTGTCGGGCGATTGGGACAAGATGAACGCGCGCCTTTCTTGTCGGCGTTAGAGACAGCTAGACACGCAATGCCAGACGCAGTGATAGAACTTGAAGACGGCTTTGTCACCGATCAGCAGCTTGCATCAGAGCTCGCTGGTGCCGACATCATCCTGGCTCCTTACCAGAATCATATCGGTTCGTCGGGTGTCATGCATTGGGCTGTTGCTGCGAACAAACCGCTCATTGCGCAGGATACCGGTTTGATCGGATACCAGGTTTCGAAATATGGGATTGGCGCTGCCATAAACTGCCGAAAACCCGAGCTTGTCGCCAATGCGGTGACCAATGTCGCGACCGAAAGCAGACGGCCACATGGCGACTTTGAAAAGCGGCATAGGCCTGATGCTTTCGTAAAGAATATCTTGGAAGGTATAGTTCACTCTTAGCGTGCCAGGACAGGTCCTTGGTGCATCGCCCACGGCACAACGCCTAAAACATGACTAGATGGAGAAACACTTTATGGCTCTAGCGTTGATTGTCGCAGTGATTGTTTTCTCAGGTTTGGTAATCTACCCATACCTGATTTATCCGGCTTTGTTGCGACTTGTTCCAAGGGCACCAGCGCCTGATTTTGACCCGAGCTCGAAAGCATCCGTAACGCTTGTTTTCTGTGCTTACAACGAATCCCGCTCCATTCACGAAAAGATGGCGAATATCGAGCGCTTGAAAGCCAAGTATCCCGATATCGAGGTTCTCGCTTACGAAGATGGTTCGTCAGACAATACCCTCGAGGTCCTGCAATCTCGCCCCGACCTTTTGACGGTGTTTGTGGGGGCCGGGCGGCAGGGCAAGGCGCATGGCATGAAAAAACTGGCGGCGGTGGCGCAGGGCGATGTGCTTGTTTTCACGGATGCCAATGTCCTGCTGGACGAAGCTGCGATCCCCCGGATCCGGGGGTGGTTTGCCGACGCGACCGTCGGGGGTTTGTGCGGGACGTTGGCGTATCTGGGTGACGAGAGTTCAACAACGGCATCGGTAGGCGGCGCGTATTGGCGATTGGAAGAAAAAATCAAGGATTTAGAGTCTGCAACCGGGAATGTCATGGGGGCGGACGGTTCGATTTTCGCAATAAGGCGCACGCTCTATCCGGAATTCCCCGACACGGTGTTGGACGATCTGACAGTGTCCATGGCGACTGTCTTTGCGGGCACGCGCCTTATCAAATGCAATGATGTGATCGCCTATGAGCGGTTGGTGACGTCCCGCAAGGACGAGTTTGCGCGCAAGGTTCGCATTTCCGCTCGCGCGTTTCATACACATCTGTTCCTGCGTCCGCAATTGCGGGGCATGTCGTCCCTCGACAAGTTCAAATATACCTCACGCAAGATGATCCGGTGGTTTGGCGGGTTGTTTCTTGTGCTTGATGTGGTCGCGATGCTCTCGCTGTGCTTTATCGTGTCGGTCTGGATGGGCCTTGTCGCAGTCTTGGCGCTGGTTCTTGGCCTGACAGTCGGTCCCCGGCTGGGGTTCAAACCTTTGGACATGATACTGGAAATTGCATTGGCCATGATCGCCACTTTGCTTGGTGTCGTGAAAGCGCTCCGAGGGCAGACTTTTCAGACTTGGACGCCCGCGGCGTCACGTTGAGCCAGGGCGCAATCCGGCATTAAACACGGAGACCAAGGGTGACGACCAAACCATTCAGAATTCTGCTGCTTGAAAAAGTCATGCCCTATCCACCTGCGACGGCTGGTGATGCCGTCTATTCGCGCGGCATGATTGAGGCGCTTGCAGCCCATGCTGCGGTCACTGTCCTGTGTGCCGACAGCGGATCGGGCCACCAAGGCCATGCCCAAGTCGAATGGCATATTACCAAACCGGAGCGTACTGGTCGCAAAGGTTCTGTGTTGTCACGCTGGCCATTAATCGCGTGGAAAGGGGCGCAACCCGACTACCACGACCGACTGGACAAGCTGTTGAAACGCCAATGGGACGCTATCGTTGTCGATAATATCGGCACGGCGCATGCCATGCCGAAGCTTCTGGCGTATCGGCGGCTTAACCCTCGTTGCGCTCTGGTCCATTTTTCACATGAGCACGAGTATAATGCGCGCAGCAAGAAATACGGCGCGTATCGCATGGGGATTGTCGAACGACTGGCGTCGCGGTGGGATCTGCTAAAGATACAGCGTGTAGAAGACATGCTGGTCCGGAGTACGGATTTGGTGACCGTCCTGAACACGGATGACGAGAAGCTTTATCGAGATGTTGCCCCGAAACAGCGGTACCTGATGCAGACACCGGGCTATGATGGGACAATCGCCGCCCCGCGGAAGATTGATGCCTCGACGCCGCGGCGTTTGCTTCTGCTCGGGGGGCGCCGCTCGGCACAAAAGCAACAAGTCTTGTTGGATTGGCTGGAAGCCGGCCATGCGGCCTTGTCCGAAGCCGGGATAGAAACGCAAGTTCTGGGTGATATGCCAGACAGCTTGCGCGAAACACTGGTACGCGATTACCCCGATCTGACAGTCCTTGGCTTTGTCGAAGATCCTACATCCTTGATTGCGCAGGCCCGCGCGGGTCTCATCGTCGACACACTTGGCGGGGGGTTTAAGCTTCGCCTTCTAAGCCATGTCTTTAACCGCCTGCCAATTATTGGCCTCGAAGATGCGATAGAGGGCCTTCCGGTCGAGGCGGCTAAAGGGTATCTTGCGGCGAAGGATCATGCTGCTTTGGCGCGTCTGGTGGTGCAGACTATAGATGATTTCCCGCGCCTAAACGCAATCATGAACGCGGCTTTCGACGCCTGCGATGGTAAGTTCTCATGGGACAGCCGCGCGATCCGGTTGATTGCGGCTTTGGGTGGCAAACCCGTTGCGACGCCGCCAGAGGGCTGGCTCGTGATGCACGAATCAGAAAGGAACATGGGATGATGTCCAGTCTTTCACAATCTGATTTGGCGCTTGGGCTTGGGTGCAGTCGGCTAGGGTCCGTCAATGGCGCGACCGGCACCGAGGCGCGGGATTTGCTCCAAGCTGCGCTGGATCAGGGCGTTCGGTTTTTCGACACTTCGAACATCTACGCGCAGGGCGATAGCGAGCGCTATCTGGGATCCGTTATCGGAACGCGCGCGGATTGCATTATCTGCACCAAGGGGGGCAAATACCTGTCCTTCAAACATCGGATGCTGGCGCCAGCGAAAGGGCTTATTCGGTGGCTGACCCGCAGGCTTCCTTCGGCACGGCAGAGCGTGTCAAGGGCGCGCGCGCGGCCCATGCCGACCCGCTGGGATGGCCCTTTTCTGCTGCGTAGCCTGAATGCCAGCCTGCATCGGTTGCAACGTGACCGTGTTGACATCTACATGCTACATAGCCCGCCTGCCGCAATCATCCGTCAAGGCCACGCGATCGAGGCACTTGAAGAGGCACGCAGGGCAGGCAAGATCGAACATATCGGTGTTTCGGCAGATGACACGGACGCCGTGTCGGCGGCACTTGATGATCCGCGTGTGTCGGTCATCCAACTTCCCCTACACGCAGGCGACACCAGTTATGACCCGCTTATTCTGCGCGCGAAGCAGCAGGGCGTTGCTATAGTTGCGCGTGAAATCCTAAGTGGCCTGTCGCTTGACAGCGAGGACCGGGACAATCAGGTGTTAAGACGTATCCGTGAAGTTAACGTGAATCCCGATATCGCGATTACGCTGATCGGTACAACAAAGCGACCACATCTTATCGCCGCGATTGACGCAGCCCGCCAACACTAACAAGATATATTACGCGCGGCGTGACACGTTCCACTGCAAGTCGTCGTTCTCAGGCGGGCTAAGGTCGATGGTGTGCGCGGGCATGTCTTGCAAATACCGGCAGGCCCAATGCCCAATCGTGGCAGCGGTCATGGTGCCAGAGGTGACAGTCAGCGCCGCTTCGATACCGTCACGGGCGAAAACGACTGTCTGTGGCTCCAGCGTGACTATCCGCCACGACTGTGGCACGAGCAATCTGACGCGCCCTGAAATGGGATGGACTGGCCAACTGTCCTGAATGTAGAGCACTTCATGTGATAAAGTAACTTGGCGACGCAGCACGCCAGAGGGGGCATCCAGTTCCCCGGCAAGCGTGCCTTCCGACATGTTCTCAGACCGCATACGGGCGCTGGCAAGTGCCCCAACGCGAAACGCGCCTTTGTAGCTGACAGGCTCCCACCCGATAATTGCCGGACCGTTATGGCTTGCCGCGGCCCGGTCATGCATACGTCGCGCGCCGGTAGAATACTGATACGTGCCCGGATCGACGATAAACCTGTATCCGGCGACATCCACTTCTACCGAGAGGAAATCGGCATGGCCATGGCCGGGATTCCAAGAGGGGCCAATTGGCCCTGCATCGAACAGCGCGAAAATACTACCCTGCTGAAAGCGCCCATATTCTGCGTCTGGCAACACTTCACATTGCCCGAAATCTCCTTCTGCAACCAGATCGGCAGGGCATGGCACCTCTCCGAACCAAGCATCGTTGAACAGCGCGATTTCGCCGTCAGGATGTGTCATGAAGCGCCACGCGCGCTGCGCCTGCGACAGACGTTCTTGGGCCAATGCCCGCGTGGCAGGGGACAAGAACGGGGTCTGTACGAACACCTGCAAAGCCATCACGGACAGGCCTTGATACATGGCGGATCGCTCCGCAGACAGGCCATCGGGTAGGATCGTCTCGCGGATCAGTTTTGCCACATCGCGGTCCAGCCTGCGGGAAATTGCGGCCGGAACAGATTGCGCGTGCGCGTAGTAGAAACACAGCGCCGCTAAGTTGCGCTCGACATGGTTGTTTTTCAACTCATGCTCGATATTGGCAAGAACAAACGCCGCATTCCAACGCAGGAACGTCTCGATACGGTTTTGCAAGCCCTCAGGCAGCCTGTGCCCTTCGCGCGCTATAAGGTAACCACTAAGAATTGCAAGAATACGGTGCGATGCACTATAGGGAAACCAGACGGATGCATAGCATTCGGGCCGTCCGAAATCGGCCTGTTCCCGAAACCCGTCCATGAAATCTTCTACTGCCTTTTGCTGCGCGGCGTCGCCACGAATAAGCATGGGGCAGATAAAACCCATATGCCCTAACTTTTGCCGCCACAGGTGAAAATCTTGTTCTGCGGGCACCTTGTGGTGCCAGTCGACAGAAGCGGCGCTGCCGAAATCCACGTCTTGCGCCAGAAAGCTGAAGCGTCCCAATGCGGCATCGGGGGCCTTGCTGGCATAGGCTGAGTCATAAAAGCGCGCCACATCCTGCGCCATGGCCTGATGGGCGTTCCCAGATCGAAGGGTGGGAACGCGCGCCATGACCCTGTCGATATGGCGCGCGTAGGCTTTCGGAAACCTTGCGCTCAGCCTGTTCCGCAACACTCTCTTGACATGGTATAATACCATCTCGGGCGACAAGCGCGCCAAGGCTTGCAGGGTCATCCGGTCGATCATAACAGACCACGCCTTTTGTAAGAAGCTATGGGCGAATGGAACCGGGGACAGGACCGAGCGGGGCGAAGCTTGTTGTCGGCTTCACGGCGATTCCGTCGGGTCCGGCCCCTTGAATCAACAAGGTCAGCTCATTCAGGTGTAGCAGAAAGTCGGGGGAAAGATATTGATCCTGCCCCTCCGACAATTCACGGGCCATTTCCGCGACACCGACCAGCTTGTCCTGAGCATAGACCTCGCGGCGGCGCAGCCATTCGACTGCGCGCTGCTTCAAGGATGATCGCATCTGTTGATCTTTCTCGACAGCAGCGGATTTCCAGTTTTTGACCAGGGGCAGGCGGCGCCCGCCTATCCCGAACATCCGCCCCAGAAACGGATGGGACCGCAAGGTCTGGAACTTGCGCGCGCTCAGACTGCGCTTGGTAAACCGTTCCAAGTATACAGGCGACTGGTAGTGCCGATAGCTGTCAGCAGTGATCTCGCCCGTATCCCCGATGACACGCATGCGATGATCCCTTGGGGCGACCACGGTGGTTGAAATCCGCGCGGCTTGGCCCCCTGCAAATGTCAACAGCGCGACAGAATAGTCAGGAGTCCCGCTCAGGCCGGGAGTGGACGCGGACTTGTCTTGCAGCAGCTCGTTCGAGGCCGCGACCACGGACACCGCAGGTCCGAACAGGGCGCAGATCCAGACCAGATGATAGCCGACATGCTCGAATGTGCAGCCCTCATGTATTTCTTCTTCCAGTGGCCACGGCGCGCCGGTCGGGCTGCGCACGGATTCGAAATCCATCAGGTGGATGGGGTTGTCGTCCAATTCGGCATAAACCAGCTTGGGCTGACCGATCCGCCCGCGTTTCACGGCATCGAAAATCGTGCGAACGCTGTCGGAATAGACATTGGACGGGGCCGCATATAGCCGCACGGCATGGGCACGTGCTGTCTCGAACAAAAGCTTCGATTGCGCCAGGTCTTTTGTCAGCGGCTTTTCCGAATAGACATGCTTCCCGGCTTCGAGTGCGCGCTTGGTGACATCAAAATGCGCCCCGATATTGGTCAGGTTGATGACAATGTCGACCTCTGGGTCGGCCAGCAGAGCGTCTAGACTGTCATAGGTCGCAAAGCCATAATAGGCCTGAACCGCTTGCATCCGCTCGGGCCTGATATCAAACACCCCACGTATCGTCAGCTCCGGATGCGCGCGCACGGTGCGCATATAGATGTCAAACACAAAGCCGCAGCCGACAAAAGCGATGTTCATGCTATACTCTCTCTTTGGCGGAGTCGTTAAGTTCTAGCTTGTGAATTTACTATAATTCTGGAAGAAAATCCCAAATGATCTGACCCCCGGATTTTGAACAATCAAACCTGCGATTTCCGCTCTTGGGTACAAGTAAACTTGAGAGCACCGAGAGAAAATGCAACAACTACAAACCAGCTATGTGGATCGACAAACGCAGACCCAGCGTACCAAACAATAGCTGCACAAGTCATGCTACGCCATGGATACTGAACTCCGACCTCGCGAAGAATTCTTGACATCAGCAACATGAAAAATATGGTACCAACTATTCCAAGGTATATACACATCCACCAAAACCCATTTGAAAGTAGATGTTCGGCAGTAGCATTAGAGTACCATGGAAAAAGAGAAAAAGCACCTGAGCGATTCCAAGCATCAACAATTAGCGGGTAGACTGCTTCTCGATTTCCCAAACCATATCCGTAGAAGGGTTGCCTCGATAGCGCATCAATGCCAATCATATGGGCAGAGCCTATGCGCCCGTAAAAGCTACCAGTATTCAAGTGTTCTCCACCTAATTCTTCTAATAAGCTTATTATGACATCTGATGATATAAAAGTTAAACCTAAAGCACATACAACAGAAAATAAAACCACTAAAAATTGAAGTCTCGTTTGAGGCCAAGCCACCCATACAAGAAGTGCTAAAACAAAGAAAGCCATTTTGAAGCTTGGTACCGCAAAAAATGAGATTAGAATCATTACGGCTAGCAGTAGCCAAGGTTTCCAAGTGCCAAACCTACGCGTCAGCATGAACACCATGACGGTCAGAATCGAAAGTGTATCCGCTAGAAATGAAGGCTCACTAGCTAGAGCTGTTGCCCTCACTCTTCCATAAATGTTGACGTCACGATGCACTGCAGAGTAAACACCACGACCACTGCCTGAGTAAAGAAATTCTCGAGCGCTATCAAAAATACTTTTAAAAAATGCAACTTCAATGAATGCTAAAAAAACTAATCCAATCCATAAAAATAAAAGCAATTTTCTGGTCTTTCTTGGGTCGACCATGCTAAGCCCAAAAATAATAGCTGTAGCTACTGATATCGAAATAATAATCTGTAGTATGTTTTTAATCACGACGCTTGAGTCATTAACATCTCCACCAAGCCACGGCTGTATAAGGAAAAATAAACTGAGAGCAGAAAGTAATACGCCTACACGTGACCATAGCGCTGAGGAAAATAGTAATGCGATAGCGAATGAGCTGAACACCATCATAAACATAGGGACGAAAACTGTCCCACCGGAGTGGAGTGACAAGCGAAGGTGGGCACCAATTATGTATGCCGCAAATAGCACCAAAATAAGACGTTCTTTCTTGACGCTTATTGGCGCGGCTAAAGAAACTGGCACATATTCCGGTACTTTTTGAAGCCCAGGGAATCTGTCTATAGTCTTAGTAGAAGAATACACTTCACAAGTACCTCTTGTAGCCAGTTTATGATGTTCTTCTCGACAGTAAGGTCAGAGATTTGGCGAAATTCACAGTTCGACACATAGCAACTTCGGAGCAATCAACTCCTATCACCAGTCAACTGCACTTCCCCCGCACTGTCGCCTTGTGCAACCTGAGTGCCGGAGATGCGCAGCGTCACGTCGATATCGCCTTCTGACACGCCAATTCGGAAAAAGCTTATCAGGCGCGTTGCAGTCGCATCGCTTATCTCTCTTGTGACGATAGCGCGGCTGCGCTCGTCCAGTTCGGCGGTGATGTTGGTGCCGCTGCTGCCCTTGCCATCGGGGCCGGCAAATTCTTGGACCCGCAGGAAGACATTGTCGATATTGGTCAGATCGCCGCCGACTCGCTGGACATAGGCGCTAGAGGTCCAGGTCTGGCCCGGAGCAACTTCGACACTGTTGTCCGAGGTCACGAAATTCACGAAGATCGCGTTTCCGACAGGCGCGCCAGCCAGGCGCAGGTCGATATAGGGAAGCCCGGCTTCGAGGCCTGTTTGCACGATTTCGGCCCCTTGAAAACCGCCGATACCCCAGCCATCCGGGAGCGACCCGCCCGCGCCAATGACCCCGTTCGCGGCCCCGTCCAGGCGGCTGTTCTGCACCATGTTCTGCACGTGAACAGTTGGTTCAGCTGGCACGGCAGGCATGGGGGCTGTTTCGGACGGCGCGGACACGGCAGCGGTGTCCCGAGGTGCCTCTGTCTCGGCCACGCCCGTTTGGCGAGCCGAAAGTTGCAAGACCTGTCCAGCCAATATTCTATTGCAATCCGACAGGTCGTTCAGAGCGCATAGGTCACGCCAAGCTTCCACATCGCCCAATTCGCGCATGGCGATCTGGCGCAAACTGTCACCCGGTTGAACCGTGTATTGCTGCTGTGCTTGTGCGGCAGATGCCGTAACCGATATCGCGACAACGAGTTGATATAATTTCATGGCGACCTCTGGTTTCGTGTTAACTACGGGCTGTATCGCCGCTTTCGGTGTAACAGTCAATTTTCTATCGACGCTTCAGGGGTCCTTACTGGCCCGGTTGACGTGTTTGACCGCGTTTTGACATGGTGCCTTTCGAAGAGGCAGCTTTCAGGTTGCTTTCGCTGCGGTGTGCTTTTGTGCCGCCGTCAAGGCGGCGATGGCCGGGACATGGAGACGTCCAGCGGGCGTCAGGTGTCGGGCTGGCGCAGCCCGATGGCGTGGAGTGCCGCGCGTCCGTCCATGCCTGTAATGACACTCACGATGTCTGGAGTGGCTTGGGGCGGTTCGCTCGGGTCATAGATGTTGAACTCCCATGCGCCTTCCGGGGCATGTTCGCGAAAGCCGGAGGCTACCCGGTAGCCCATCCCGTCGGCATCGTGCCAGATCGGTGCGGTTGGAGTCGTCAGATTGGGTGCTTGCAAGGCCGGTTCGGCGATCGTGACGCGGATCATACGGAAACTCCTGCAAGTTTGGACAGATGGTTCTGCAAACGAATGCGGTTGATGTCAGAGAGAGCGGTATCGATCAGTGCGGCCCCATAGAGCCTACCCGAAGCGTGGGTCGCCCCGAAACGAAACAATGCGTCGGACTGCGCGGGCGTTTGGGTTCCCTGAAGGATGGTGCCGGCCGGCGCACCATTGACCCAGACCTCTGCTGTATTTGCAGAGCTCACGCGCGTCAGGTGGATGTGCCGTTGCAGGAAGGCCGGATCATCTGCCACGAGCGATCCCGCCCCGGTGATGTCGTTGCGCAGTTGTGACCCGGCGGCCCCGGCCGCATGTGTCTGGTATCGCATCGTGCCTGCTGCTGATGTGGTCGCGCCGAAAACCGGATTGACGGCTCCGTTTGCTGCGACCGCAACTGAATATCCACCTCCAGCATTGAAAGGCGTCGTGAACTGCATCCAGTCATCCACGCCGTCGGGTTGCAGATACCACAGGCTGCTCTGGCCAGCCTCGGTCACGTCGAACCCGTTCGCGCGCGCAATCTGTAAGCCACTCGGCTGTGGTCCCTGCTCAATTTGAGGGGAAGATACGTCAAGCGTGATGTCGATTGTGCCGGTCGCAGCGATGCGCAGGTATTGCGTCACCCGGTCGGCGCTTTGGTCCGTGATCTGGAACATTGTCGCCCGGCGCCCGTCCATATCTACAATATCCCGGAGGTTGTTTCCAAGGCTTCCACCAACAGGCGTGCCGCCCGCGAAACTGAACAGGGTAAAGGCCAAGTTGGTGATATTGTTGGTCGAGCCGCCGACACGCTGTATCCATGCGCTGCTTGTCCAAGTCTGTCCAACTGTCGCCTCTATGAAATCCGACGTTCCCACGGTGTTCAGAAACACCGTTCCCGTGGGCGTCCCGTTCAGCCTTAGCCGGATGTTGGGCCTGCCATTCTTAGGCGCCAGTGACACAATCTCGACTGTTCCAGCGGGCATTCCTGCCAGTGTCCAACCGTCCGGCAGCGCGCCGCCAGCCCCCAGAATGCCCAGCGCGGCCCCGTCGGACGTGTTGTTCGGCAAACGATTCACCAAGCCACGCGCTGGGTGCCGACCCAGGATCGGACGTTGTTCCATGATGGGCTGAAGAGCATGATTGCCACAACCTGACAGATCTTGCCAAAATGCGACCGGGTCTCTGGGATTGCTTGCGGGTAGGGTGCCTGCCGTGTCCTGGAACAGCCCTCGCCGCGCGGAAAAAAAAGCCCCGCGCTGGCCTTTTGCGAACAACCGCGCGGGTGACCATGCAAGCTTGCCCGCGATCGTCGCGCTGTTGGTTTGCAATGCGTAATCCAGTTTCATGCGACCACCAGCGCATGAATACCGGTTGCGGTTGTGCCGGTCGCGCGAACACGCCGCACTCCGACGGGCAACAAGGACAGATCACCCACTTCGATGGTTCTGACCTGATCGCGCACGGTAAGAATCGACAGGATGCCGCCTGTTTCGACATAAAGCGCTGATGCGACGAAAGATAGATCTGCCCCGTCATTTGGAGTGACCGGCAGAATGTCTGTTGCAGGACCGGCTGCGGTCAGGGCTTGGCTTTTGAAAATACTCATGGTGGTCCTCTTGCGACTAAGTTGATTGCCGCAAGTATCGCGCCCAAGTGCTAATATCGCCAAAGCGCAGCGCACGGTGGGCTGCACAGGGCCACCGCACGCTTGCCTTGCCTATACGCGTCGATATTGAAAAAACGCTGTTAATTCTTCAGCGCCCGACACCTGTATAATTGGTAAATCCGGCCTCCAGAACGTCGGAACGCGCATAGATGTTGCGCAAATCAGCCATCTGCGGTGTTGCCATACTGGCTGCCAGACGCTTCAGATCCAGCGCGCGAAACTCGTTCCACTGTGTCAGAAACAGCAGGCAATCGGCCTCTGTTGCTGCCGAGTAAGGGTCTGCCATCCATGTGACCCCCGGCAGCAGAGCTTCGCCTTCCTTGCGGCCGTGCGGGTCAACAACACGTACGGATGCACCGCCGCCGACTAGCGCAGGCACAATCGTAAGCGATGGGGCATCGCGCATATCGTCTGTTTCGGGTTTGAACGTAACGCCGAGAACAGCAATCGTTTTACCGTTGACCGACCCACCGCACAAGTCGACGACCTTGTCGATCATACGACGTTTCGTCAATTCGTTGACGGTAATCACCGTCTCGGTAATACGTTGCGGAACGCCAACTTCCTGCCCGATCCGGGCAAGCGCACTGGTATCCTTCGGAAAACAGGAGCCGCCATAGCCTGGACCTGCATGCAGAAACTTGTTGCCGATCCGTCCGTCCAACCCGATGCCCTTGGCAACTGATTTCACATCTGCCCCTACACGTTCGCAAAGTGCGGCTATCTCGTTGATGAAGCTGATCTTCGTCGCAAGAAATGCATTGGCCGCGTATTTTATCATCTCCGCAGACTCAAGATCGGTATACACGATGGGAAAATCACGCAAAAACAACGGGCGATAGATCGCCCCCATGACGCCTTTTGCTCGATCCGACTCAAGGCCCACCACAACCCGGTCGGGCTTCATGAAATCATCTATCGCTGCCCCTTCTCGCAGGAACTCCGGGTTCGACGCAACGTCGAACTCTGCATCTGGGTTGGTCGCACGCACGACCGCTGCTACTTTGCGATTGGTTCCCACAGGCACGGTAGATTTGGTCACAATCACTGCATAGCCAGTCAGTGCTTTCGCGACATCTTCAGCGGCCGACATCACGTAGGTCAGATCGGCATGACCATCACCGCGCCTTGTGGGCGTGCCAACAGCAATAAAGACCGCATCTGCCCCATCGACTGCGCTGGCAAGATCGGTTGTAAAGCGCAACCGCCCTGCTGCGACATTGCGCGCCATAACAGCATCAAGGCCGGGTTCATAGATTGGCACCTCGCCGCGCTCGAGCTGGGCAATTTTTTCAGGCAGTTTGTCAACGCAAACCACATCATGGCCGAAATCCGAAAAACACACGCCGGAAACAAGCCCGACATATCCGGTACCAATCATCGCAATCTTCATTCAATCAAAACTCCTTAGAATGCAGCAAGCCGTGAATTCTGACGGCGCACAGAGGCGGCAGCTTTTCTTTATCCCCGGCAGCTCCAGTTTGTTTGGCGTCCGCTGGCAGAACCGTATCTGAAGCAACACAGCTCAGCGATTTTGGTTAACACAATATCATTTCACTGTAAGGCATCCAACCGTGTTTTCTGCGTCGCAGCGAGCATCTTCTTAGCAAACCGCTGTGAAAGTCGGCAAGTTTGAGGTCTTGCTCTGCGTAGAAGTCAGCATTGTAAGCTTCACGCGCGAAACTCGTTGCGGCGGCCCGTCAGCTGCAGCCTGCCCCTCATGCCTGAGATGCTGAGCAGGAACTTTTCATCAGGCGCTAGGTTGGGCGCGAGCAGCCAGCCAGGTCACAGCGGTCTTGAGGCCAAGGGTGTCTAAAGTTCTGGGCATAGGGAATCGCATCCTGAACTTCTTGCACAATCGGGCGGCGAGGCTAGTCCGCTAAAAGACCACAGAGTTGCCCGTCTTACGTTCGGTTCTTGGGCAGGTCAGAAGCCAGGAACCCTTGTTCGGACTAAACCGGAGGACGTGCCCAGAAGGTATCGCAACTTATGGCTGCGAGACCACTGAACGCGCATTGCTCTGTCTGGGCATAGGTCTATTGTCAACGGCAGAGTAAAAGTGGGCCAAAGGGCAGCGCAAAATGTTGCCACTTTGGGTTTGGGATAATCAGCGCGTAGACGAGCGCCAGCATCCGGGCGACCGCGCTTGTCATATAGCTGGCGGTCGCCCGGATGCTTTGGCCCGTCAGGGCCAATTGATGCGGATCGTGATTTAGGTTTTGGGTGTTGCCTGACGCGCCTTGCTCTGGCCAAGGCGGTAGCTTTCGCCATTCATCTCGAGGATGTTAACATGGTGGGTCAGGCGGTCGAGCAGCGCGCCGGTCAGGCGTTCTGTCCCAAAGGTTTCCGTCCATTCGTCGAATGGCAGATTGCTGGTAATCAGCGTGGAACCGCGCTCATAGCGGTGGGAGATCAGCTCGAACAACAGCTCAGCCCCGGTTTTGCTCAGCGGCACAAAGCCCAATTCGTCAATGACCAACAGCTTGTAACCCACCATCTGCTTCTGAAGCCGCAGGAGCCTGCGTTCATCACGCGCTTCCATCAGTTCATGGACGAGTGCGGCGGCGGTGACAAATCCAACGGACAGGCCTTTTTGACAGGCAGATAGGCCAAGGCCCAAAGCAACATGGGTCTTACCCGTGCCTGAGGGGCCGAGAGCGATGACATTCTCACGCCGGTCAATCCATTCGCAACGCGCCAGCTCGAGCACCTGCATCTTGTTCAAGGCCGGGATCGCCTTGAAGTCGAAGCTGTCTAGGCTTTTGACGGCTGGGAACTTGGCCGCCTTGATCCGTCGTTCGATCATCCGCCGTTCACGGTCGATCATTTCCAATTCGACCAAACGTGCGAGGAACTGAACATGATCATGCCCCTCTGTGGCGCATTGGCGAGCCAATTTGCCATATTCTCGCAGCACGGTTGGCAGCCGCAGGGATTTGAGGCGGTGATCCAGCAGGATTTGAGGAGTGTCGCTCATGCTGCCTGCCCCCGCTTCATCAGGGACATATAGCTGGCCGCCGATGTGGTGCCGACATTGGCCTTTGGCAGATACGGATAGACATCCAGATCCAGCTTGGGCGGCCGCTTCTCGACTTGGCACAAGACAAGATGCTTGACGGCATCAAACCCAATCGCTCCCATGCGCAGTGCGTTTTTGACGGCGACATTCAGGTCGGCCATCTCGAACGTCTCCAACAACCGCAAGACCTGCACATACTCGCGCCGACCGGCCTTGATCATGCGGGCTTCCATTAAGCGGCGCAGGGTCGCGAATTCCTCTGGAAGCTCCCATTCAGCCAATGGGGCCGCCTGATCAAGGGCACCCACCTTCTGCTCCAAAAGGGGTAGATAATGCACCGGATCAAAGACCATATCCTCCCTGTCCCAGCATCTGGGGTGGCGGGCGATCACATTACCAGCACAGCCGATGACAACCTGATCGACATAGCCGCGCACCCAGACATCGCGGTGCCCATAGGCAACCGGCACCGAGTAATCATTAGTTTTGTAGCGTACCAAGGACTGCGAGTTCACCTGGCCGGTGGCCTGATCGCAGGCATCAAACGGAGACGCAGGCAGATCCATCATGGCATCAAGGTCACGGACGAGACGTTGTCCAATGCTCTCGCTGTGACCGCGCAAGACATCCCCCTGACGCTTGCGGCATTGCTCTTCAAGCCAAAGGTTGAAGACTTCCCATGTCGCAAAATGAGGGATGGGCACCATGAAGTTGCGCCGGGCGTATCCAACCAGACCCTCAACAGCGCCTTTATCGTTGCCCTTACCCGGTCGGCCATAACGATCGTGGATGAAG
>HLSNC_1000689_pt1 | contig 22006 bp, 21 predicted proteins | sample HotLakmetagenome_2_FD_14041 | JGI IMG/M metagenome (IMG submission 14041)
TCGTCTCGATCATGCGAAACACACTCACCGTACCGCTACATCGCCCCGATCAGGCGCCGCGGGCCCCTTCCATGGCCGATCCGATGAATAAGGTGGGCTGACCGGGCGGACGCGCCCTTACGGCCCGCAGTCTGGCGGCACCGCGTTTCGATCCGGGCCGGCATAAACCGCCCCGCCGGAAGAACGGACAGGACGGATCTCGGCCGCACCTTCCGTGCCCTTCACACGCCCGGCGATCCCTTCATCCCGGCCCATGCCCAATCCCTGGTCGCCGCGACCGGCCTGGCGGTGCCGGGCGATGTCATGGCTCTGGGCAAGGGCCTGACCGGTGCTATGGTGGATGCATTGCTGACCAGGGATTGATCCGATGCACCGATTGCTTGCGCTTCTCGCCGCACTTCTTTTCGCGCCCATGGCCGTGGCCCAGACCTTTCCGGACCAGCGCGGCCCCCATGTGAACGACTACGCCGACATCCTGTCCGACGAGGCCGAGGCCCGGATCGCCGCAGAGCTGGACGCCACCCTTCGCGACCACGGTGCCCAGGTCACCATCGTCACCTTGACGGAACTCCGGTTCTACACCAATGACCTGGCGATCGCCGATTATGCCCGCGGCCTGTTCGACGATTGGCAACTGGGCCAGGCCGACGGGAGCACCGCAATCCTGCTGCTGATCCTGCGCGACGACCAGGAGATGCATATCCGCCTGGGCGAGGCCTATGACAGCGACTGGAACATGACCGCGGCCCGGGTGGTCGGAGAGGTCATCACCCCCCGCTTCGCCGAGGGCGATTTCGAAGCCGGCATCAACGACGGGTCCATCGCGATCCGGGACCGGATCGTGATCCCCTTCACCACACCGGACAGCGCGCCGCCAGCCGACGCCGCCGACACCGAAGGCGGGATCGGGATCGGCCCGGTCCTTGGCGGGCTGGGGGTGATCATCGCGGCGCTGTTCGGCTGGGGCCGGTATCGCGCCGCGAAACGCGCCAGCGAACCCTGCCCAGCCTGTGGCGCGACCGGCCTGCAGCGCGACCGGGTGGTGGTCGAACCGGCGACGGATACGACCGAGGGCCGGGGCGAAGCCCGCGTCACCTGCCCGGCCTGCGGTCACGTCACCGTGCGCTCCTACGCGATCGCCAAGACCGGCGCCACGCCCGCGACGGGCGGCAAGGCCGGGAACGGCGGCGCGACCGGAAAATGGTAGATCGGGGCCCGATTTCCGGCGGCACGGCGAAGCAATCCGGGGCAGGATCACCACATGACGTGCGACCTGCCCCCCGATGATCTGCTGCATCGGGCCTTGCTGGCCCGTGACCCGGCCCATGACGGGCGCGGCTTTGTCGGCGTGACCTCGACCGGGATCTTCTGCCGCCTGACCTGTCCGGCGCGCAGACCCGAGGCGGTAAACCGCCGGTTCGTCGACAGCCCCGCCGCCTGTCTGCAGGCCGTCGCGCGCGCGGCCGTGGCGCGGGGCCGCGGCTGATCGAGATCGAACGCGCAGACATACGCGGCCGAGGTCGGAAAACGACCTGTTGTCGGTTTCGGGACAGAATCCGGCGCCGCGCCCGGCCCTGATACCGGCATGACGATGCTCCGCCATATCGCCCGCACCCTGGAACGGACCATCGGCGCCCGTCGCGGCCGCGCGGCCCGGGGGCGGCCCGGACCGGCCTGACCTGCCGCCGCCCCGTTTCCCATCCCCTTTCGAACAGACCCTGCCATGACCCAGACCCTGACCCGCCGCAGCGGTGGCCGCGCCGCCCGTCGCGCCGCCCGCGCCGCCCCGCTCGATGACCTGATCCGCCCGGTGCGCCCGGGGATGCAGGGCGGCCACTACCGCCCGCTCTCGGACGCCGACATCGCCCGCATCCACGATGCCGCCCTGACGGCGCTGGAGGACATCGGCCTGGCCGATGCCCCGCCCACGGGTATCGAGATCCTGACCGGCGCCGGCGCGACCCTTGGCGCCGACGGGCGGATCCGCTTTCCCCGGGCCCTGGTCGAGGACATGCTGGCGATCGCCGCCCGCGACATCACCCTGCATGGCCGCGACGCCGCCCATGACCTGCTGCTGTCCGGCGCCCGGGTCCATTACGGCACCGCCGGGGCCGCGGTGCATGTGGTCGACATCGACACCGGCAGCTATCGCGACAGCACCGTGCAGGACCTGCATGATGCGGCCCGCATCGCCGATGCGCTGGACAACATCCATTTCCTGCAGCGCCCGATGGTGGCCCGCGACATCGCCGACAATCTGCAGATGGACCTCAACACCATCTATGCCTGCTGCACCGGAACGCTGAAACATGTGGGCGTGTCGTTTTCCGACCCGTCCCACGTGGCGCCGGGGCTGGAGCTGCTGCACCTGATCGCCGGCGGCGAACAGGCCTGGCGCGCGCGCCCTTTCGTGAGCAATTCCAATTGCTTCGTGGTGCCGCCGATGAAATTCGCCACGGAAAGCTGCCAGGCGATGGAGGCCTGCATCGCCGGCGGCATGCCGGTGCTGCTGCTGTCGGCGGGCATGGCCGGGGCGACCGCGCCCTCGACCATCGCCGGGGCGATCGTGCAATCGGTCGCCGAATGCCTGGCCGGGGTGGTCTATGTCAACGCGCTCGCCCCGGGGCATCCGGCGGTGTTCGGCACCTGGCCCTTCGGGCTTGACCTGCGCTCGGGCGCGATGACGGTCGGGTCGGGCGAACAGGCGCTGCTGACCGCGGGCTGCGCCCAGATGCACCGGTTCTACGGGCTGCCCGGCGGCGCCGCCGGCGGGGCCTGCGATTCCAAGCTGCCCGACATGCAGGCGGGATGGGAGCAGATGTGCTCCAACGTCATGGCCGGCCTGGCGGGGCTGAACATGGTCTACGAGGCGGCGGGGATGCATGCCTCGCTTCTGGGCTTCTGTCCCGAAAGCCTGATCCTGGGCGATGACCTGATCGGCCAGGCGCTGCGCTGCGTGCGTGGCATCGAGGTCGACGACACGACCCTGGCGCTGGACCAGATGCGGGCGGTCTGCCTGGGCGGCCCGGGCCATTACCTTGGCACCGACGCGACCTTGGGCCGGATGCAGAAAGACCATGTCTATCCGACCCTTGGCGACCGGACATCCCCCAAGGAATGGGCCGAAAAGGGCAAGCCCGACCTGGTCGCAAGGGCCAAGGCCCGCAAGGCCGCGATCCTGGAACGGCCGACCCGCGCCGCGCTTGACCCGGTCATCGATGCGGCGATCCGGGACAGGTTCGTCATTCACCTGCCCCGGACCTGAGCGCGATCAGAAACTGTAGGCGGCGCGCAGCGACAGCGTGTTGGCCTCCAGCCCGATATCGTCGAAATCGTGGCGCAGATATTCCGCGCCCAGACGGATGCTGTCGGTGACGGCGAAATCGGCGCCCAGCCCGTAGAAGGTGCCGTTTTCCTTGTCGATGGCCAGGTCATCGCTGTCGAGCTGCGCAAAACCCAGCGCCAGATAGGGCAGCACCCGGCCGGCATCATAGCCGACCCGGCCCTTCAGCCGCAGCACGCTGGCATCGGGATCGCCCGCGGTGTCGAAGCTGTAGCGCCCGTAATCAAGCTCGCCGCCGATCACGACATTGCCCAGATCGGCCTGGTAGCCGCCGAACACGCCAAAGCCCGTGCCGTCCAGAGCGGCAAGGCCCGAGGTGTCGATATTGCCCAGATAGCCACCGGCGTAGGCGCCGCTCCAGTCGGTGCCGGCGACCGGCATCGGCGCCGCAACCGGCGCGGGGGCCGGCGTCGGGATCGGGTCGCTCAGGTTTCCGGCCAGGGCCGGGGCCGCGCAGATCATCGCGGCGATGGTCAGATAGGTCTTCATTTCGGTTCTCCGGTCATTGGTCGTCGGCACGATTTCCATGCGTGACACGAAGGGATTACGGACAAACCCGGTCACGGTGCCTTCACGATCCGGTGAGCCGCGGCGCCATGGGCGATGTCCCGCCGAGCGCCGCCGCCCCGGGGCGCGAGACGACGCCACCGCCGACGCTGGCACGCACCCCGGTCGTGCCCGGGCACGAGGTCGGCAGGCCCCGCGCGACCCGGACCGCCAGAAAGGCGAAGGCCTGCGCCTCGAGCATGTCACCGTCCAGGCCCACGGCCTCGACCGGGTCGACCGGGCAGGCGAGGCCCGCCGCCAGCCGCGCCATCATCGCCCGGTTGCGCCGCCCGCCGCCGGTGACCAGAACCCGTGCCGGCGGAACCGGGCAATGCTCCATCCCGCGCGCCACCGCATCGGCCGCGCAGGCCACCAGCGTGGCCGCCGCATCGGCGTCCGGCATCCCGGCCACGACATCCGACAACCCGGCGAAATCATTTCTATCCAGTGACTTGGGGGGCATCTTGAAGAAATAGGATGAGGTCAGGAAGGCCGCGACCTCGGCTTCGTCGGCGGTGCCGGACGCCGCCAGCGCCCCGTCTTCGTCACGCCCGACGCCGCGCCGCGCGCGCATCAGGTCGTCCAGCGGGGCATTGGCCGGGCCGGTATCGAAGGCCAGCAAAGCGCCCTCGGCCTCGGGCGTTGGCCGCGACGGGTCGATCCAGGTCAGGTTGCCGACCCCGCCAAGGTTGAGAAAGGCCAACGGCGCCTCGGCCCCGATCCAGCGGGCCAGCGCGAAATGATAGAACGGCGCCAGCGGCGCGCCCTGCCCGCCCAGCTGGACATCGGCGCTGCGGAAATCCCAGACCACCGGCAGGCCCAGCACCTCGGCCAGCACCGCGCCATCGCCCACCTGATGGGTGCCGCGACCGGCCGGATCATGGGCCAGGGTCTGGCCGTGAAAGCCCACCAGATCGACCCCGTCGAAGCGGCTGAGAAGCTGCGCATGCAGGGTTTCGACCACCTCGGCCGCCTCGGCCACGTCCTGATCGGGCCATTTGCCCAAAGCGCCGCGCAGCACCGCCTGCTGGGCCGGCGTATAGGGCAGAAACCCCGTGGCGCCGAAGCCGAAGACCGTTTCCCCATCGGTGTCGATCACCGCCGCATCGACCCCGTCGAGCGACGTACCCGACATCGCGCCCAACGCCCTGACCCTGCCTGGTTTCAACATCCGCTTTCCCTCTGTCCGGCCCGCCTTTATAGACTGCGCCGAAGCCAAGGCGGGGACAACCATGACCTACCATCCCAGATCAGAATTCATGGCCACGATCATGGAGCGCGGCTTTCTGGCCGATTGCACCGATTACCAGGGCCTGGACGAGGCTTTGTCGAAGGGGACCAGGACCGCCTATATCGGCTTCGACCTGACCGCGACCTCGCTGCATATCGGCAACCTGGTGCAGATAATGCTGCTGCGCTGGTTCCAGAAGACCGGCCACCGGCCGATCACGCTGATGGGCGGCGGCACCACCAAGGTCGGCGATCCCTCCGGCAAGGACGAAATGCGCAAGATCCTGTCGGTCGAACAGATCGACGCCAATGCCGAGGGAATCCGTACCGTGTTCTCGCGCTACATCACCTATGGCGACGGGCCGACGGATTCGCCGCTGGCCAACAATGCCGAATGGCTGGACGAGCTGCGCTATGTCGCGTTCCTGCGCGACATCGGCCGGCACTTCACCATCAACCGGATGCTGGCCTTTGAATCGGTCCGGGCCCGGCTCGACCGCGAGCAACCGCTCAGCTTCATCGAGTTCAACTACATGCTGCTGCAGTCCTACGATTTTCTCGAGCTCTTCCGCCGCTACGGATGCATCCTGCAGATGGGCGGCTCGGACCAATGGGGCAACATCGTATCGGGCGTCGACCTGGTGCGCCGGGTCGCGGGAACCGAGGTCTTCGGCCTGACGACGCCGCTGGTCACCCGCGCCGACGGCAAGAAGATGGGCAAATCCGCCGAGGGTGCGGTCTGGCTCAACGAGGACATGATGTCCTCCTACGAATTCTGGCAATGGTGGCGCAACGTGCCCGATGCCGATGTCGGCAAGTTCCTGAAGTTGTTCACCGAACTTCCGGTGGACGACTGCACCCGGCTGGGCGCGCTCGGCGGCACCGAGATCAACGAGGCCAAGATCGTGCTGGCCAACGCGGTGACGACGCTCTGTCGCGGCGCCGAGGCTGCCAGCGCCGCCGAGGCAACCGCGCGCGATGTGTTCGAAAAGGGCGGCATTGGCGACGACCTGCCGACCCTGACCCTGACGGCGCAAGAGATCGGCGACGGTATCTCGGTCGCCCAGCTGATCGTCCGGTCGGGCCTGACGGCCAGCGGCAAGGAGGCCAAGCGCCTGATCGCCGAGGGTGGCGCGCGGCTTAACGATCAGCCGCTGACGGATGCCGGGCTGATGATCGACGCGGACCGGCTGGCCGACCCGATCAAGCTGAGCGCCGGCAAGAAACGCCACGCCCTGGTGCGGCTGGGCTAAGACGCAACGGGGCGCCCAACGGGCGCCCCGTGCTGTCCTGTCCTCGACGCCGGATCAGCGGCGCCGGCGCAGCGCCAGAAGCCCCAGCCCCGACAGCATCAGCACCATGCCCGCCGGCAGCGGCACCGGCGCCACGGCCAGCGCCCGGATCGCGGCTTCGTCATATTCGGCATAGCGGTTCTGGCCGGACGGGTCCTGGAACTGGAAGATCTCCCAGTCGGCCAGGGCGATCTCGAGCCCGCCGCCAGCGTTTTGCAGGTTCAGCCGGAAGCCCTCGGGCAACAGGGAGACGCCGGCGATATCGTCGAAGGCGAAACCGGTGAAGCGCACCGTATCGGTATCGGCCCCACCGTCAAAGATCGCCCCCGCACCGCCGAAGGGATCGGCGTAATCGAGCCCTTCGACGGCAAGCAGGTCCTCGCCCTCGCCGAAAAGCCCGTCACCGATCACCACGCCGGAAAAATCGATGAACTGGTCATCTCCGGCGCCCAGCGACAACGCGGGCCCGTCCAGCGCGTGGATCGTGCCGCCGGCATTGATGACGGTCTGCGCCGCGGTATTGGCGCCCTCGGCCGGGTCGGTTTCGACGACGATCCCCGTCCGGCCGCGGATCAGGCCTTCGTTGGTGATGATCGATGCGATGGTGCTGCCGTCGAAATCGATCGCCGCATCGAGGGTCGAGATGATCTGCCCGGTCGCGGTGTTGAAGATTTCGCCGCTGTCGATGTCGATGGCGTCCTGCGGATCGCCGGGGATGCCGGTGGACAGGATCGTGCCCGCGTTCCAGATGAACGCCTCTTCGGCGACCTGGACCGCATCGTCATAGCCCTGGATCAGGGCGCCGGCGTAGTTGTAGATCGTCGCGCGGTCGCGGGCCTCGATCCCCTCGTTGTCGGTCGAGACGATGGAGCCGTAATTCTCGACGTAATTGTCATCGCCGCCGACACCGCCATCGTCGTCGATGTGCAGACCGCGTTTGACGGCGGTGATGTCGCCCTCGTTGATCACCGTGACGCCGCCGGCCCGGGCGTCGATCCCGTCCGCCCCGCCAAGAATGTCGCCGGTGTTGTAGATGTAGAAACCCGACCCGCCGCGCACCGCGTCCTTGCCGGCCCCGGTCGCATCGATCGTTCCGGCATTCACCAGAACCGTATCGTCACCGTCGATGTCGATCGCCCGGGCGTCATCGCCGAACACGCTCGCACCGGAATCCACGATCACCGTGATTTCGTCCGAGCCGTCCTTGAACCCGTCGAGATCGGTTCCGGTACAGGTCGCGGTCGCCCCTTTCGGGATGCTGTCCGGCGCACAATCGGCCATCGCTATCGTCGAAACGGAACAGAAAAGCGCCGCGAAACCGGCGCCATACAGGCGTTGCATGAATGATCCCCCAATTACCTGGCCGCCTTGTCGCGCGCCCATGTAACAGACGGATGACAAGCCGTCAGAACAACAGCAAATCTGCCAGCCACAACAGCCCGCCCACCGGCACGGCAAGGGCAAGGGCGACCAGAAAGGCCGCGAATCCTGTCGGCCGCGGGGCGGCGATGGTGAGTCCGTAAACAAGCATCATGGCCCCATTAACAGGATGGAAAGTTTCGGATGGCTTAACGGCGCCATGGACATCGCCCTGCCGCTGCAACAACACCCGCTTTATCTGGACGCCGTGGCCGCGATCGGCGGCGATGCCGCCCGTATCGAGGTTCCCGGCGCCGCGCCCGTCGGCCTGGTCCGGCGCCGGATCGGGCCGCTGGGCACGGTTGCCCTGGCCTCGCGCGGGCCGGTCTGGCACGCCTGCCTGACCGACCGGCAGGCCGAGGCATTGCGCGGCCTGCGGGCCGCCGGGTTGCGGATCGTGACCTCCGAGGGCGGGGACGAGGCGGCCCTGCGCCGCGCCGGGTTCCGCCAGATCCTGACGCCGGCCCATTTCGCCGAATGGGACCTGACCGGGGATGCCGCCGCCCGGCGCGCCGCCATGAAGGGCAAGTGGCGCAATCGCCTTGCCCGCGCCGAGGAGGCGGGGCTGACGATCCGGTCGGACTCCTGGCGCGGCCTGCCGCACTGGCTGCTCGATGCCGACGCGGCGCAGCAGCGCGACCGGCACTATCGCGCCCTGCCCCGGGTCCTGTTGGCCGCGATGGCCCGGACCAGGGGGGCGGCACGTGTCTTCGAAGCGCGCCATCGCGGTGCGATCGTCGCCGGGCTGCTGGTTCTGCGCCACGGTCCCGTGGCCACCTACCAGACCGCCTGGACCGGGCCCGAGGGGCGTCGGCTGAACGCCCACAGCCTGTTGCTGGCCCGCGCCGCGGACTGGCTGGCACGGCACGGCCATGTCCGGCTCGACCTCGGGCCGGTCGAAACCGAACGCAATCCGGGTCTTGCGCGGTTCAAGCTGGGCACCGGTGCGCGGTTGCGGCGCGGGGGCGGCACCTGGCTTGCGATCCCGTTGCTGTGACCACCGTCGCCGCCCCGGCATCGGATCCTTCCGGGGCTGGCGAGCCGCCTCGCGAGCCGTTAAAAGGCTCTGACAATGAGCGTGACCATCCTCGATCTTTGCGAACGACAGGGCCTGCGGCTGACCGATCAGCGGCGCACCATCGCCCGCGTCCTGGAGGAGGCCGACGATCACCCGGATGTCGAAGCGCTGCATGCCCGGGCCGCGGCCGAGGATCCGCGGATTTCGCTGGCCACGGTCTATCGCACGGTCAAGCTGTTCGAAGAGGCCGGGATCCTCGACAAGCACGAATTCGGCGACGGCCGCGCCCGCTACGAGACCGCCGACCGCGATCATCACGACCACCTGATCGACCTGGCCACCGGCGAGGTGATCGAATTCGTCGACCCCGAGATCGAGGAATTGCAGGAACGGATCGCCGCCCGGCTGGGCTATGAACTCAAGGGGCACCGGCTGGAACTGTTCGGCCTGCGCAAGGACCGCAAGCGGGACTGAGCCCTTTTCATTCCCCCGGTCCGACGCTATCGCGACCCCACCGATCCCGGAGAGCGACGATGGACAACCTGCGCGGCGCGGCGCTGCTGACCTTTTCGATGCTGTGCTTCGCGCTCGAGGACATGTTCGTCAAGCTCGCGGCCCAGACCCTGCCGCGGGGCCAGATCCTGATCCTGTTCGGCCTTGGCGCGGCGCTGGTCTTTGGCGTCGCGGCACGGCTGATGGGCCAAGCCCCGGTCACCCGCGACATGCTGCGCGGCCCGCTGGCCCTGCGATCCCTGTGCGAAGGCGTCTCGGCGATCGGCTTCGTCATGGCCCTGGCCCTGGTTCCGCTGTCGCTGATGACGACGATCGTCCAGGCCAACCCCCTGCTGATCACCCTGGGCGCGGCGTTGATCTTTGCCGAACCGGTGGGCTGGCGGCGTTGGAGCGCGGTGCTGGTCGGCCTGGGCGGCGTGATGATCGTGCTGCGCCCCTTCGGCGAGGGGTTCCAGCCGGCCGCGCTCTTCGCCGTGCTGGGCGTCCTGTTCCAGGCCGGACGCGATCTGGCGACGCGCAAGGTGCCGCCCGGCACCTCGTCGCTGCAGATCTCGATCGCCGGGTTCCTCGCGCTGATCGGCGCCGGCATCGGGCTGATGCTGGTGGCCGGGGAACGGCCGGTCTGGCCGGACCGGCGCGAATGGCTGTACATGCTGGGCATGCTGGGGATCGGGTTGCCGGCCTTCTATTCCATCGTCGCCGCGATGCGCCTGGGCGACATTTCCTTCATCGCACCGTTCCGCTATTCGCGGATCGTCTTCGGCCTCGCCGTGGGCCTGGTCGTCTTTGACGAACGGCTCGACCGCTGGATGCTGATCGGGGCGGCGGTGATCGTCGCCTCGGGGCTTTACACGCTCTGGCGCGAAGCCCGGCTGCGGCGCGCTTCCCTCGCCCGGTCGCACGCGCTATAGGACGGGCGGACCGGATCACCGTTAGCGCCAACAGCCCCGAAGGAGCAGCGCCATGAGCTATATCGTCGACATCCACGCCCGCGAGATCCTCGACAGCCGCGGCAACCCCACGGTCGAGGTGGACGTGACGCTCGAGGACGGCACCCTGGGCCGCGCGGCGGTGCCCTCGGGCGCCTCCACCGGCGTCCACGAAGCGGTGGAAAAGCGCGACGGGGACACGGCCCGCTACCTGGGCAAGGGCGTGCAACAGGCCGTCGCCGCGGTGAACGGCGAACTGGCCGAGGCGATCGTCGGTTTCGACGCCACCGAACAGGTCGCCATCGACAGCGCGATGATCGAACTGGACGGCACCGACAACAAGGGCCGGCTGGGCGCCAACGCGATCCTCGGCGTCAGCCTTGCTGCGGCCAAGGCGGCGGCCGAATTCACCGCCCAGCCGCTGTACCGCTATGTCGGCGGCACCGCCGCCCGGATCCTGCCGGTGCCGATGATGAACATCATCAACGGCGGCGAACATGCCGACAACCCGATCGACATCCAGGAATTCATGATCATGCCGGTTTCGGCCGCCTCGATCACCGAGGCGGTCCGGATGGGATCGGAGGTTTTCCACACCCTCAAGAAGGAACTCTCCGCCGCCGGGATGAGCACCGGCATCGGCGACGAAGGCGGTTTTGCGCCCAACCTCTCCTCGACCCGCGACGCGCTGGATTTCATCCTGCGCTCGATCGAGAAGGCCGGTTACACGCCCGGCGAAGACATCTACCTCGCGCTCGATTGCGCCGCCACGGAATACTTCAAGGACGGAAAGTATGTCCTTGCCGGCGAAGGGAAAACCCTGTCATCGGATGAAAACGCCGCCTATCTGGAGGCGCTGGTGAACGACTATCCGATCCTCTCGATCGAGGACGGCATGTCCGAGGATGACTGGGACGGCTGGAAAACCCTGACCGACACGCTCGGCGGGCGCTGCCAGCTGGTCGGCGACGACCTGTTCGTCACCAACCCCGCCCGTCTGGCCATGGGGATCGAGCGCGGCTGCGCCAATTCGATGCTGGTCAAGGTCAACCAGATCGGCACCCTGACCGAGACCCTGCGCGCGGTCGAGATGGCCCACCGGGCGCGGATGACCAACGTGATGTCGCACCGCTCGGGCGAAACCGAGGATGCCACCATCGCCGATCTGGCCGTCGCCACCAATTGCGGGCAGATCAAGACCGGCAGCCTGGCCCGGTCCGACCGGCTGGCGAAATACAACCAGCTGATCCGGATCGAGGAGATGCTGGACGAAACCGCGCTCTATGCCGGCCGGTCGATCCTGCGCGGCTGATCCGGCGCCCCCTTGCACAGCCCCGCGCCCGACAGGTCGCGGGGCGACCTGCCCGGTCGGCCCGCGACGGTCATGCGATCACGGGCAGGCCGCCGTGTAATAGGTGCCGTCGCCGCGGGCATAGGCACAGGTGCCGGCCGCGTTGTTCTGGGCCACCAACGTGCCCGCCGCCGCCCCGCCCAGGGCCGCGATCAGCCGCCAATCGTCATCGGCCCGCAGAACATCCGCCGCGATCAGACCGGCCGCGGCGCCGCCGGCCACGCCGACGATCGTGTTCTGGTCCGCCGTCAGCTCGTCACAGGCGCCAGCCGCCATCACGGCGCACAGGGCCGCGCCCTTGATCCAGGTCGTCATCTCGGTCTTCCTTTTCCGGGTCAACCGTCCACGCCCGTCCCCCGCCAAAAAGACTGCGCCGCCCGAGCCGCCCAGGCCAGCGATCGGCCCGACGCGCACCACGCCGGGCATTTTTCCGCCAAAGCGCATCCGCTCCACCGGCTCCTTTTCGCTCATCCGAACCTGTCGACCCGGTACGACGCCCAAAGATCGGGATCCGGGCCGTTTCCCAGCACCGCCTCGGCCACCGCCCGCCCGGCGAGCGGCGCCAGCGTCACGCCCGAATGCATGACCGCGATCACCAGCCCCGCAGGCCCCGCCGCGCCCAGAACCGGCAGATCATCCGCCGGCACCGGCCGCTCGCCGCGCACCACCCGGGTCCAACCCAGCTGGTCCAGCCCGAACATCCGCCGCAACCGATCGGTCGCGGTATCGGCCAGCGCCGCCATCGTGCCGTCCTGCGGCGGGGCATCGGGGCGTTGATGATCGGCCGAACTGGGCGCCATCAACCCGCCGCCGGGCACCTGCCGCACCTCCTGCATCGGGCTCACCAGAACCGGGTCCAGCCGGAACGGCACCGGCGCGGTCTCCACCAGCAAGCCCGGCGCCGGCTTCATCGGCAGCGCCACGCCCAGCGGCGCGACCAGCCCCGGCGCATCGCATCCCGCGGCCACGACGACCCGGTCGGCCGACAGCCGCGTCCCGCCCAGGCGAACCGAAGCCACGGCGTCACCGGCGGTTTCGATCGCCTCGGCCGCCTGGCCGACGATCAACCGCGCCCCGCTCGCACGCAACAACGCCTCGGCCACGGCGCGGGGATCGGCGACCCCCTCGGACGGAAAGGCGAGCGCCGCGTCGGGGACCTCCGCCAGCGCCGGCACCCGGCCGCGCAACGCCGCGCCGGACAGCCGTTCCACCGGATAGTCCAGGGCCCGCAGCGCGGTTTCCATCTGCGCCAGGGCCGCCCCCTGCCCCTCCCACCACAGCGCACCATCCCAGCGCAGCGGCAGCTCCAGCTCGGCAGCCAGCGCCCGCCAGGCGGCCATGGCGGCGGCGCGCAGGCGGAAATGCCGCGCATCGTGATGAAAGCTCGCATTGATCCAGCCAAAGGACCGCCCCGTCGCGCCGGCACCGGGCCCCTGCCCGTCGATCACCGTCACATCGGCCCCGCCCCGGGCCAGCCGATAGGCCGCCGCCGCGCCGACGATCCCGGCCCCGATCACCACGACTTTCATCGCACATCCCCTTTTCCCGCATCCTGCCCCAGCCTAGGCTGCCGCCATGACAGCGCAAGACATCATCGCCCGGCTCGGTCTCGCCCCGCATCCCGAAGGCGGGCATTATCGCCAGACCTGGTCCGCCCCCGGGCCCGGGCGCGCCTCGGCCACCTGCATCCACTTCCTGCTGGCGGCCGGCGAGCGCAGCCACTGGCACAAGGTCGATGCGGATGAAATCTGGCTGTTCCATGTCGGCGCACCGCTGATCCTGTCGATCGCCGCGGCACAAACCGGCCCGCGCCACGATCACCTGCTCGGTCCCGACCTGGACACTGGCCAGCAGCCGCAACGCATCGTCCCCGCCAACCACTGGCAGGCCGCAAGCAGCACCGGCGCCTGGACCCTGGTGTCCTGCGTGGTATCGCCCGGCTTCACCTTCGACGGCTTCACCCTGGCGCCGCCGGATTTCGATATCCCCCTTTAGGGCTGCCTTTGTCCCTCAAATACCTCGGGGGTCCCGGGGGCAGCGCCCCCGCCCCGCAGGCGCCGCCGCAAGGCGGCGCCGAGATATCCTGCGCGCGCAAGCGCCCCTTGATCGAAGCCACCGCTGAAAAGAAAACGGGGGGCCGAAGCCCCCCGATGAGTTTCGCCGTTCAGGCTCGTTCTGATGTACCGCCCGGTTTCTGCCTGCGGCCTGAACTGCAGACCCTCCGCAGAGGGCCAGCCGCGCCCCGCGCTCGCACGCGGAACACGTATCCCGGTCAGCTACACCCGCTGGTCGCCCCGCAGGTGTTGCATTTCATGCAGGTGCCGTTGCGCACCAGCGTGTAATTGCCGCATTCGCCACAGGCCTCGCCCTCGTAGCCCTGCATCCGCGCCTTGTCGCGCGCGCTCAGGCTCGTCGACACGGCCGAGGCCGACACCGCCGACCCGCCGCCCGAGGCCACGACCTGCGGCACCAGGGTCTGCAAGGCGACCTCGGGATCGGCGCCGTTCAGCGCCGTCGCGCCGGCCCCGCCCTGCAAGACCACCAGGTCCTGCGGCAGCCGCTTGCGCAGATAGCCGGTCGAGCTGATCTGCTTGAGCACTTCCAGGCTGCGCGACGCGGCGTCGCCCGACATCTCGCGGATATTGCTCACGCCTTCCTCTTCGCCGCGGCCCAGATCGTCGAAGGACGCGCCGGTCGGGGCGACATGGGCCAGGTCGGTGCGGTCCAGATAGGACACGGCCAGTTCCCGGAAGATGTAATCGAGGATCGAAGTCGCGTTCTTGATGCTGTCATTGCCCTGCACCATCCCCGCCGGTTCGAACTTGGTGAAGGTGAAGGCATCGACGAATTCCTCCAGCGGCACGCCGTATTGCAGCCCGACGCTGACGGCGATGGCGAAATTGTTCATCATCGCCCGGAAACCGGCGCCTTCCTTGTGCATGTCGATGAAGATCTCGCCAAGCGCGCCGTCCTCGTATTCGCCGGTGCGCAGATAGACCTTGTGGCCGCCCACGATCGCCTTCTGGGTATAGCCCTTGCGGCGTTCCGGCATCTTCTGGCGCCCGGCCCGGGCGATCTCCTTGATGACGATCTTCTCGATCACCTTCTCGGCCAGCACCGCCGCCTTTTGCTGCGGCGTGCCGCTTTCCAGCACCTCGGCGGCCGCGTCATCATCCTCGACCAGGGCGGCGGCCAGCGGCTGGCTCAGCTTGGAGCCGTCGCGATACAGCGCGTTCGCCTTGACCCCGAGCGACCAGGAGGTTTCGTAGGCCTTCTGGCAATCCTCGATCGTCGCGTCGTTGGGCATGTTGATCGTCTTGGAGATCGCCCCCGAGATGAAGCTCTGCGCCGCCGCCATCATGTGGATGTGGCTGTCGACGGACAGGAACCGCTTGCCGGTCTTGCCGCAGGGATTGGCGCAGTCGAAGACGTGGTAATGATCCTCGGACAGGTGCGGCGCGCCCTCCAGCGTCATGGTTCCGCAGACATGGTCGTTGGCGGCGTCGATATCGGCCTTGGAAAAGCCCAGGTGGCGCAGCAGGTCGAAGGACGCATCGTTCAGCCTTTCGGCCGGGATGCCCAGGGTCTTGCGGCAGAATTCCTCGCCCAGGGTCCATTGGTTGAAGACAAAGCGGATGTCGAAGGCGCTGGGCAAGGCGGCCTCGACCTTCTCGATCTCGGCGGGGCCGAAGCCATGGCCGATCAGCGCGGTATGGTTGATCCCCGGCGCCTGGCCCAGCGTGCCGTGGCCGACCGCATGGGCGACGATTTCCTCGATCTGGGCCGGGCCGTAGCCCAGCTTTTCCAGCGCCGCGGGAACCGAGCGGTTGATGATCTTGAAATAGCCGCCGCCGGCCAGTTTCTTGAACTTCACCAGGGCGAAATCGGGCTCGATCCCCGTGGTGTCGCAATCCATCACCAGCCCGATCGTGCCGGTGGGCGCGATCACGCTGACCTGGGCGTTGCGGTAGCCATGGGTCTTGCCCAGTTCCAGCGCCTCGTCCCAGCATGACATCGCCAGGTCGATCAGACGGCGATCGGGGCAATTGGCATGGTCCAGCGCGACCGGCTTGACCGCCAGATTCTCGTAGCCGTCCTGGGCGCCATAGGCGGCCTTGCGGTGATTGCGGATTACCCGCAGCATGTGGTCGCTGTTGCGCTTGTAGCCGTCGAAGGCGCCCAGTTCGCCGGCGATCTCGGCGCTGGTGGCATAGGCGGTGCCGGTCATCACCGCGGTCAGCGCGCCGGCCATGGCGCGGCCTTCGTCGCTGTCATAGCCCAGGCCCATGTTCATCAGCAGACCGCCGATATTGGCGTAACCCAGCCCCAGCGTGCGGAAATCATGGGACAATTGCGCGATTTCCCTGGACGGGAACTGGGCCATCATCACGCTGATTTCCAGGGTCAGGGTCCACAGCCTTGTGGCGTGGACGTAATCCTCGATCCGGAATTCGCCGTCCCTGTAGAAGGTCAGCAGGTTCATCGAGGCCAGGTTGCAGGCCGTGTCATCGAGGAACATGTATTCCGAACAGGGGTTGGAGCCGCGAATGGCGCCGTCTTCGGGGCAGGTATGCCAGGCATTGACCGTGTCGTGGAACTGGATGCCCGGATCGGCACAGGCCCAGGCGGCATGGCCGACCTTTTCCCACAGGTCGCGGGCCTTGATCGTCCTGGCCACGGCCCCGTCCTTGCGGTTGATCAGATCCCAATCGCCATCCTCGCGCACCGCCTGCAGGAAGGCGTCGGTCACGCGGATCGAATTGTTGGAATTCTGCCCCGACACGCTGGAATAGGCTTCGCTGTCCCAATCGGTGTCATAGGTCGGGAATTCGATGCTCTCATAGCCCTGGCGGGCGTAGTCCAGCACCCGCTTGATATAGGTTTCGGGGATCGCCGATCGCTTGGCCTCGCGGATCGCCGCCTTCAGCCCGTCGTTGACCTTGGGGTCACAGGCATCGGCGGCGGCCCCGTCCCAGGCCTTGATCGCCGCGAACAGGCCGTTCAGCTTCTGCTCGTGCATCTTCGAGCCGGCGACGATGCTGGCGACCTTCTGTTCCTCGATCACCTTCCAGTCGATGAAATCCTCGATATCGGGGTGATCGGCATCGACGATCACCATCTTGGCGGCGCGCCGCGTGGTGCCGCCCGACTTGATCGCCCCGGCGGCCCGGTCGCCGATCTTGAGGAAGCCCATCAGGCCCGAGGATTTGCCGCCGCCCGACAGTTTCTCGCCCTCGCCGCGCAGGGCGCTGAAATTGGTGCCGGTGCCCGAGCCGTATTTGAACAGCCGCGCCTCGCGGACCCACAGATCCATGATGCCGCCGTCATTGACCAGGTCGTCCTGGACGCCCTGGATGAAACAGGCATGCGGCTGGGGATGTTCATAGGCGCTGTCGGACTTGACCAGCTGCCCGGTCTTGTAATCCACGTAATAATGGCCCTGGGCCGGCCCGTCGATGCCATAGGCCCAGTGCAGCCCGGTGTTGAACCATTGCGGCGAATTGGGCGCGCCCATCTGCGCGGCCAGCATGTGGCGCATTTCGTCGTAATAGGCGCGGGCATCGGCCTCGGTGGTGAAATAGCCGCCCTTCCAGCCCCAATAGCACCAGGCCCCGGCCAGCCGGTCAAAGACCTGGCGGGCGCTGGTTTCGCCGACGAGCTCGGCGCCGTCCTCGGCTTCGCCGCGCCACAGGAATTCGGGAACGTCCTTTTCAACGACCTTGCGGATCTTCGACGGAACCCCGGCCTTGCGGAAATATTTCTGCGCGATCACGTCGCTGGCGACCTGGCTCCAGGCGGTCGGAACCTCGCAATCATCCAGCTTGAAAACCACGGTTCCGTCCGGATTTCGGATTTCCGACGTCGTGGTCTTGAATTCGATGCCTTCATAAGCATCGCTTCCAGCCCGCGTGAATGCGCGTTCGATCTTCATGGTGCCCCTCGTTCCAGTCCTGTGGCCGTCTGTGCGACCTGCCCTGTATGATCAGCCCGGTCGGGCCAGTGAAACCTGCCGTGCAAAGGTCTCGTGCATGTGGTCGGACACGGGGCCAGTCCCGGTCCGGTGCCTGGTGGCACCGGTCCCCTGCGGGCCGGAGGGCCCTGGATGGGTTGGTTAACTGCCCCGCGCCGCCTGCCACTACATCTTGTGTTGCTTTGGTCGGCCCCCACAACAAACCCCACAACCCATAGTGGGGTCAACGCAATTTTTACACTACATCTGGAGTTTTTTGACTTGACCGGGAGGAACCGGAAATCACCCGCCGATTCCTCCCCCGGCTTGTCCACAAGGGCCGCGTTTCGCGGCCGGCCGCACGGCGTGGCGAAAACGCTTCAAGACCGGCACACTAGGCCGCGCGGCTTCACCGATGGCTGAACCGGCCGGACCCGGAACCGGGGTCCGGCCGGTGCCGATTTGCCGCTTTTGCCGATCAGGCGTCCGTGCAACACTCGGGGCGATGAAACGCGCCCTCCCGACCCTCGTTGCCGCGCTGGCGTGTCTGGCCGCTTGCGACGCCACCGTGCCGACCGGCCCGCCGCTGCAGGGCGCCCAGCAGGCCCTGTTCGCCGACTACCCGACCGGTCTGTTCGCCGATGCGGCGCGCGCCTGCACCCGGACCGGCGGCAAGACGCGCCAGCACGACCGCGACGACCTGCTGTGCGAACAATTGCCCGATCCGCAACTGGCCGCAGCGCTGATTCTGCACTTCGACGGAACAATCGAGGACCTGCCAAGCCTGAACACCCGGATCTACGGCGCGCCGGCCGTCCAGGGCTATGTGGTGACGGTGGACAATTACATCGACATGCCCGGACGCGACGGACGCACCCGGCAGATCCGGCTGCCGTCCGAAGGGCTGGACGAGTCGATGCGGGCAATGTTGCAGCGGTCCGGCGGCCGCCCGTTCTGACCCGGCGCCGCAGGTGGTCGGGGCGGCGAGATTCGAACTCACGACCCCCTGTACCCAAAACAGGTGCGCTACCAGACTGCGCCACGCCCCGAAACCACGCGCCCTGACCTAGACCCCGGCGCCCGGCTTGAAAAGCCCTATTCGCAGGGCGCGGCGGGATCCGGACCGATCGCCGGATGCTGCAGCAGGTCGCCGACCCCGATCCCCAACCGATCCGACAGGCCGCCGTTGATCTCGAGCACATACTGGATGCCGTCGCCGCCCGAAATCGGCGTTTCGTCCAGCGGCACGGCATTGACATGGACATGGCGGATCGTGCCGGTTTCATCGGCAAAGATCATGTCCAGCGGGATCAGGGTATTGCGCATCCAGAAGCTGGCGGGCTGCGGGCGGTCATAGACGAACAGCATGCCGCGCATCACCGGCATCGCCTCGACGAACATCAGCCCGCGCGACCGTTCGGCCGGGTCATCGGCGACATCGACCGCAAAGCGCGCCGTGCCCCAATCGCCGATCACGGTGACCGCGCCCGGGCTGCACTCGGCCCGGACAGACCCGGCCAGCGCGCCCCAGAGCGCAAGGGCCAGGACCGACAGCCACCTCAGGCCTGCCCGGCTTCCCACGGCAGGACCTCCGCCGCCATCCGGCCCCGGCGCCCGTCGATCACCCGCACGGCGATCGCCTCGCCCGGCAGCAGATCGGCCAGGCCGGATCGGCGCAGCACTTCGATATGGATGAACACGTCGGCCTCGAAGCCGAAGACATTGGCAAAGCCGAAGCCCTTGGACTTGTCGAACCATTTCACCCGCGCCGGCTCCAGCGGCAATGCGGCAAGGGCCGCGGCATCAAGATGCGCGAAATCCGCCAGCGCACCGGTCGGCGCGCTGTCGACAAGACGGATCGCATGGACCTCGGTCGCCTGAAGCCCACGCTCGGTTTCCTGCACCGACAACTCGATCTCGGCCCCGTCGGCGACGGAGCTCTGGCCAAAATTGCGCAGCACATTGGCGTGCAATAGGATGTCCGGTCCACCATCCTCGGAAACAACAAAACCAAAACCTTTGGCGGGGTCGAACCATTTTACGTGCCCCCGAAGGACACGCGTCTGGTGCGTATCGTCAGTCATTCAGTTCAGTCCCTGGCCGGCGGTCCCCATCCCGTCCGGCACTAATCCCTGTCCATTGACTTGCAGTCACGGAGAAATGATTCAAGAGGAAAATCCGTTAAGATGGATATCGAAAAGGATAGGTCAGGGATTGAGCCGAGTCACGGTCCATCCCCCTTCACCACTCTGCCGCGACCACCGGAAACGGTCATGCAACCGGAAGGCCCCATCCGCCCAGAACTCGATCTCGACGGGACGGAGCCTGTAGCCGCCCCAATGGGGTGGCCGCGGCGGGTTGGGGCCCAGACGGGCGGTGACCCGCGCCACCTCGGCCATCAATGCGGCGCGCGACGCCAGCGGCTGCGATTGATGGCTGGCCCAGGCGCCAAGCCGGCTTTTCAGGCTGCGCGAGGCGAAATAGGCATCCGCCAGCGGCCCGTCTTCGCGGGTCACGGTGCCGCGCACCCGAATCTGTCGACGCAGGCTTTTCCAATGCATCACGAAAGCGGCCTTGCCGGCCTGCTCGAGCTCGGCGGCCTTGGCGCTTTGGTAATTGGTGTAGAACACGAAGGCGTCGTCCTCGATCTCTTTCAGCAGAACCATGCGCGCGTTCGGCAGCCCGTCGGCATCCACCGTCGACAAGGCGATGGCATTCGGATCGTTGGGCTCGGTCGCCTCGGCCTCGGCCAGCCAGGCCCGGGCGATGGCGAAAGGATCGTCGCCGGCGAAGATATCGCTGCGTTCGCTCATTTCGGGCCTCCTGCTCTGGGCGTACGGGCAACACTTGACGTGCGGCCCGTGCGCGTCAAGGGCCGCGACGCGTCTTGATGCCCTGTGGTCAATCGCCTACACCACCTCATCACCAGAACAGGCCGAACGGCCGAGGGGGACGGAGCATGGCAGCCAATCTCATGCATGGCAAACGCGGCCTGATCATGGGGCTTGCCAATGACAAGTCGATCGCCTGGGGCATCGCCCGCGCCTGCGCCGATGCCGGGGCGCAGCTGGCCTTTTCCTACCAGGGCGAGGCGCTGAAGAAACGCGTCGATCCGCTGGCCGCGCAATTGGGCAGCGACATCGTGCTGCCCTGCGACGTCTCTGATCCGGCCTCGCTCGATGGCCTGTTCGACGCGCTGGCGCAGCGCTGGGACACCCTTGACTTCGTCGTCCATGCCATTGGTTTTTCTGACAAATCCGAACTCCGGGGCCGCTATGTCGACACCAGCCGCGACAATTTCGCCATGACCATGGACATCAGCGTCTATTCCTTTACCGCGGTGATGCGCCGGGCGGAAAAGATGATGTCGGCCGGCGGCAGCGCGCTGACCCTGACCTATTACGGCGCCGAACAGGTGATGCCGCATTACAATGTCATGGGCGTGGCCAAGGCCGCGCTCGAGGCCTCGGTGCGCTATCTGGCCGAGGACCTGGGCAAGGACGGCATCCGCGTCAACGCCATCAGCGCCGGCCCGATCAAGACCCTGGCAGCCAGCGGAATCGGCGATTTCCGCTATATCCTGAAGTGGAACGAGCTGAACTCGCCCCTGCGCCGCAACGTGACGATCGACGATGTGGGCAAGTCCGCGCTGTACCTGCTGTCCGATCTGGGCTCGGGCGTGACCGGCGAAACCCACCATGTCGACGCGGGCTATCACATCGTCGGGATGAAGGCGGTCGACGCGCCGGATATCACCAAGGAATGACCCAGCGCCCGGCGCACAGATGCCAAGGAGAGTGCCCATGAGCCCCGCCGCCGACCGCCTGCCCCACGAAAAGGGCTTCCATGTCAGCTGGGACCAGATCCACCGCGACAGCCGGGCGCTGGCCTGGCGGCTTGATGGCCAGGGCCCCGATGACGGCGGCTGGCGCGCGGTCGTCGCGATCACCCGCGGCGGCATGGCCCCGGCGATGATCGTCGCCCGCGAACTCGACATCCGCACCGTCGACACGATCAGCGTCAAGTCCTACGACCACCAGGACCGGACCGAGGCCAAGGTCCTGAAATCGCCCGATGCGCAGATGATGGGCGACGGCACCGGCATCCTGGTCGTCGACGACCTGGTCGATACCGGCAAGACCCTGGAACTGGTGCGCAGCCTTTATCCCAAGGCGCATTTCGCCACCGTCTATGCCAAGCCGAAAGGCGAGGTCCAGGTCGATACCTTCATCACCGGGGTCAGCCAGGATACCTGGATCTTCTTTCCCTGGGACATGGCGCTGCAATATGTCGAACCCTACCGGGGCAAGGACTGACCCCGCCACCGGATCGGCCCGCAGCCGCCGCACTGGGTAGCGCCCCACCCCCCATGCCTTTGTCCCGAAAATACCTCGGGGTCCGGGGCAGCGCCCCGG
>HLSNC_1000700_pt1 | contig 21646 bp, 19 predicted proteins | sample HotLakmetagenome_2_FD_14041 | JGI IMG/M metagenome (IMG submission 14041)
ATCACCCGCTGATCACCTCCGTGGCCGAGACCGGAGACATGCTCGACGCCCGCCTGCGCCCCGGTGCCGTCGGGACCGCCGACGGCGCCACCGAGGTGAGCCTCGCTGTCTCCCGCACCCAAGGTACCCGATCTGTTCTACGACGGGCGCGACGGGTGTGGGGGGCACTCTTTGGGGCACTTTCGCCCCGACACCAGCTACGGGCGTCATCGGTCATTCGTCAGGAGGACACTGGCTGGGGTGGTAGGAGTCTCTGCTAAGTAATTGTTTATAATCGATATTTTTGACAACCCGAGGATATGGTGTCAAGTCGGAAGAGGCGGAAACGGTCCATGTGGCTCAACTGGTGCCACACCTTGGATCGTCGCGCCCTCGTCGCGGCGGCGCACGACCACCGGGCGGTACTCACTGATCGAGACCGGCAGGTACTCGATGCCGCTTTCGCTGCCCTGTCAAAAAAGGGTCTGTTCGACCCTCGTGCGTGGAGGTCGCCGAGGCGGTCATGGCGCCGATGGAGGTGGCGATCACGCGGGCCGGGGGCAGGCCAAGCGGCGACCCGCACTAACGCTGGCCATCAGCGCTACGTGCGGGCTGCCCGGTCATCCTTGGGTGGCTGTCGTATCAAGGATCCGGCTGAACCAGGCTTCAGGGCTCTGCGTGACGATCTCGAATTGGTCCCTCTGCCGCGCGTAGAGATGCCCCCCGAGGCGCCCGACCGCATCCATCCCCATCTGGTCAATATGGAGGGTCTCGCGGTCGACGAGCGGCTCACGGATGAACGCACCCTCGACCCGCCCCAAAACGATCTCGCGCGCCCGGCCGACCTCGAGCCCCATCAGGCGCCGGCATTCGAGCGCGGCCGGCGCGGCGAGGATCCGCGGGCTCGACACCTGTTGGCCCGGCACGGTCTCGAGCCCGGCCTCGGCCAGCTCGTCTACATCGGGGCCGAACTTGATTGCGCAGACCTCCATCTGGTCGATCATGGCCGCGTCGCAAATATGGACGGTGAACTCCTCGGTCTCGCGGATGTTGCGCGCAGTGTCCTTGAAGCGGCCGTCAGGGTAATTCTCGATTCCCAGAGCCACGACGGCCGGATCGTGGGTGAGCACGTTGAAGAAGCTGAACGGACCCGCGTTGGCCCGCCCGTCGCGGCCGAGTGTCGTCACCAGGGCGATGGGCCGGGGAATGACCGAGCCGATGAGCAGCTTGTAACGCTCGTGCGGCGTGAGCGCGGCGAAATCGAAATGCGCATGGCTCATGCTGCCGCCCCGACGCGGTGAGGCTCGAGCGGCGTGTGGCAGCTGAGATTTTCGACCCCCTCGGCCGTTACGGCGTAACAGTCGCCGACATTGCAGCCCGCCGACAGCGGCTCAAGCCACTGTGCGTGCAGGACGAACACCATGCCTTCCTCGAGCCGGTCGTGGTTGTGCGAGGAGACGTTGAAGGCGTTCTGCGCGCCGGCGAGGCCCACATGGTGTCCGAGGTTGGGGTTATGCGGTCCGTGGGTCGCCGGGTAGACGTGCCGGAGCGTGCGCCCCTGCGCTTCCCAGTCGGGGTCAGACACGGGCCGTAGCGGGATCTCGCGCGGGCCGCCCCCCTCGGCTGTGCTCCAGTTGTAAGGCATCGAACGCGCATCGGGCGACGCGAGCAGGCCGGCCTCGATCATCGGCGCGAAGGCGGCATTGTTCACCTCGCTGACCAGCACGCCAGGGCGCACCAGCTTCTCTGCCGCCTTCACGCCCGCGACACAGGCCTCGAGCACGCGCTCCTGCCGGTCGGTCGCCTCGCCAACGACGATCATCCGCGCGGTCTGGGCAGTGTAGCCCTGGTAGGTGACGTTGGAGATGTAGAGGTTGACCAGATCGCCAGGCCGCACGACTCGGCCGTAGGGCTTGCCGCAATGGGTGCCGTATTCGTTGATGCCGATCTGGTAGCCGTCGCCTGTCTCGCCGCCGCGGGCGAGCTGGGCGAGCGTGAAGGCCGCGTAGATCTCGCGGTCGGTCACGCCGGGGCGGATCACATGGTAGGCGGCCTGCACGCCGATGTCGATCAGTTGCGCCGCGGTGCGCTGCAGGGCGACCTCGGCCGGGCTGTGCACCCGCTGCATTCGGTCGATTATTCCTTCCTCGCGGGCGAAGTACGCGTTCGGCATCTCCTCGGCCAGCCCGGCGAAGAGCGGAGCCGAGGTGCGGTCGCCGATCAGGCCGACGCTGCCGCGCCCGACCCCGAGGGAGATCAGCTCGGCCACCGCCGCTTCGACCGTCTTGGCAATCGAGGAGCCGGGAATGTCGGCGTATTCGCGGCCGATTGCGCCAACTTGCAGGATGCGGTCGACAAGAAGCGGCTCTCCACCCGGCGGCAGAATCACCGCCTGCGTGAAGAACGACAGGAGCGTGAGCGGCTTGTCCTCATCGGTCGGCACGATCAGAACGCCCTCGCGCATCCAGTCGCAGACATAGCGCAGGTATGCGTTCGAGGTGTGAAACCAGCCTACCATGTCTGTGTGCACCACGAGGGCATCGTGACCGGCGACCACCGCTTCACGCCGCAAACGCCGGAGCCGCTCCGCAAATTCGGCCTCTGGCAGCGGTGGCGCGGGCTCGAACGGGAAATCGGGCTCAAAATCGGCGAGCAGGGCCTCAACGGGCACGCGCTTGTCGGGACGGGCGATGTAGGTCATGGCGCTTTCTTTTTTCGTTTCGGGAATGGGCTTGCTCAGCGGCGACGCACGAACGGCACAAGGCGCTGCACAACGAGCAGCACCAGAACGGTCGCCGCCACGAGCAGCCCCGAGATCGCCGCGACGCGCGGGTCGAGAGAATCCTCGATCATGGCGAACATCCGCAGGGGAAGGACGGTCGTCTCAGGATCGGCGAGGAAAAGCGTCACCGACACGTTGTCCATTGACTGCATGAACACCAGAAACCCTCCAGCCAGCACGCCAGGGATCAGCGCCGGCATCGTCACCCGCAGGAAGGTGCGCAGTCGGCCGGCGCCGAGGGTGGTCGAGGCTTCCTCCTGGGCGGGGTCGATCTGCTGTGCCACTGCGAGCGAGGTGCGGTACATCAGCGGCGCGAAGACGACGATGTGCCCCGCCACGACGAAGCCGTAGGCCGGCCCCATGCCGAGGTTGCTGATCACCAGGAGAGCGGCCAGGCTGTAGACGAGGCTCGGCAGGACGAGCGGCGACAGCAGCACCGGCTCGAGCGCGGTCGCAGACCGCCGGCCGAGCCGCGCCATGCCAAAGGCGGCGGGGGCGGCCACAAGCACGGCGCCGAGCGCTGTCCAGGCGGCGATGCCGATCGAGTTGATCGCCGCGGTGTGGATGGGCCCCGAGCGGACGGGATCGAGCAGCGCACGATACTGGCGCAACGAGTATCCCTCGGGTGGAAAACGCAGGGTCAGCCCGTCGGTGAACGACATCAGCACGGCGATCCCGATGGGCACGATCATGTAGACCAGCGTGAACCCGCCGAGGCCGATCACGACCGCCCAGTAGCTCAGGGCCGAGACACGCTCGCGCAGGTCGGTCGAGGGTGCGGCGGGGGCGTGGGCGTCAGGCATAGGCGGCAAGCCTCCGGTGACGGGCGAGGATGGTCACGCCCAGCATCACGATGCCCGTCGACACGAGCAGCAGGAACGAGATCGCCGCGGCCATCGGCCATTGAAACAGGACGCCGACCTCGCGGTACACGAACTGGGGCATGTAGATGAGGCGGGCGCCCCCTATCACCGACTGCGTGACGTAGGAGGTGGTCGCGCTGGCGAAGACCAGCACCCAGCCCGCCAGGATCGCCGGCGTCATCATCGGCAGCAGGACCGTGACGAGGCTGCGCCAGCGGTCCGCGCCCAACACCTCGGCCGCCTCGACAAGCCGCCTGTCGGCAGCGCTGAGTACCGCGATCAGGGGCAATACGAGGAGCGGAAGCTCGATCTGGGTCAGCGCCATGACGAGGCCGGTCTCGGAGAACATCAGGGAGAATGGACGGTCCGACAGTCCCAGTTCGACGAAGGTCTGGCTGATCGGTCCATTGCGGCCGATGATGACGATCCATGCGAACGTCCGCACCACGTTGCTCGTCAGCATCGGCAGGAGCGTGGCGACGAGGATCAGCGTCCGCATCCGCGGCCCCGAATGCCAGTAGAGCAGCGCCAGCGGCACCCCCAGAAGGGTGACCGCGGCGACTGTCTTGAGCCCGAGTAGGATCGTGTCGACCAGCACGCCCACCGCGAAGCCGTCGGCGAGGAAGACGCGGTAGTTGTCGAGCGTCAGACCGCCCTCGGGTCCGGTGACGCTCGCCACGGCAAGGACGCCGAGCGGCGCGAGAAAGAACAGCAGCATCATCGCCAGCATCGGCGAGGCGAAGATCGCTCCGGTCGTTCGTTGCATCTCTCGGCGTCCCGGCGCGCCTTACATGGCGACGGCGCGGTCGAATTCGGCCGTCCACTCCGCCCGGTGCTTGTTGATCGTGGCCCAGTCGGGGTAAATCGCGTTGGCCAGTTGCGCGGGCGTGACGAACTCGAGGATGATCTCGGTGAAATCGACCTCGGAATTGGTCGGGATGTAGCCCGAGGGCGGCTCGGCGAGCTGCCTCTGCGCCTCGGCCGAGATTGCGGCGTCCATGTAGGCATAGACGGCGTCGGGGTTCGAGGCGCCCTTCGTCATGTGGATGGCCACCGGGATGGCCGGCGAGCCCGACTGAGGGTGCGCGAACTCGCAGGGAAGGCCGAGCGAGCGCAGCCGCGCGACATTTCCGGTCGAGGCCATGAAGACGTCGATCTCGCCCTGCCGGTACATCGTGCGGATCGCGTTGCCGCTGGTGCCGATGGCGCCGATCCAGTCGATCTTCTCGCGCAGCAGATCGAAGACTGGCTGCATGTCGCCCGGCTCGCCGCCGTAGAGCTTGGCGATCTCGGCCCAGGCCATCGTCGCCGTGTTCGAGCCGAAGCCCTGTACGCCGAAGCGCCCCTCAAAGGCCGGGTTCTCGAACAGCTCGCGATAGCCAGAGGGCTTCGGCACCGTCTCGGGGTTGTAGGCGAGGCCGTTGACCTCGACCGTGACATGCGGGCCGAGTGGTGTCTTGGCGCTGTCGATCAACAGGTCCCAGTTCTGGAGGCGGGATGGGTCGATCTCGTCGATCAGGCCCTGCTCTTGCAGCATGGCCGTTTGTCCCGGAGAGACCAGCAGCGCGTCGTAGGGTGGCGTGCCGCCCGAGGCCATCATCTTGCCGACCTGGTCCTGCGCCAGCGCGGGCGCGATGGTCACGTCGACGCCGGCCTCGGCGGCGATAGGGGCCATGATCGTGCGATAGGCGTCTTCCCAGGAGCCCGGGAAGGCAGCGGCGACGATCGAGCCGGCGGCTTCGGCCCGGCGCGGGAGCATGGGTGCGGCCAGCAGGCCGGCTGCGCCGGCGGCAAAGCCGCGGCGGGTCATCCTGAATGTCATGGTGAGGTCCTCTCTGCTGGGTCAGATGGGTCGGGGTGGGGCGAAGACGTGCATCCGCCGGGTGTCGAGCGTGAGCGACACCGCTTCGCCCGGGGCGTGCCGCGGCCCGCCGAGGCGATCGACAAGGGCCTTGACCGCGGTGCCGTCGGCCAGCTCGAGGTCGACCGACAGCATGTTCGCGATGGGCGCGGCGCGGATCCAGCGCGCTGCCAGCGCCCCCTCGGCCCCCGGCGGGCCGAGGGCGACGTGCTCCGGCCGGGCCGTCACCACGACCTCGGCGCCGCGCGGGAAGGGCGGGGCGCGGTCGAGATCGAGGCTGGGCCCGCAGGCCAGCGTGACCGTCTTCGGGGCCGCCAGGCGGCCGGGCAAGGCATTGGCGTGGCCCATGAAGCTGTTGACGAACAGAGAGACGAGCCGATCGTAAATCTCCTCGGCGGTGCCGACCTGCTCGACCCGCCCGGCGTGCATCACCACGAGAGTATCAGCGACCGTCTGCGCCTCTTCCTGATCGTGCGTGACGATAACCGTCGTGATCCCGACATCGGCCTGCATTCGGATGAACTCGTCCTGCAGTTCGGCGCGCAGCCCGCGGTCGAGCGCGCCGAAGGGCTCGTCGAGCAGCAGAGCCGACGGCCGGACGGCCAGCGCCCTCGCCACCGCAACGCGCTGCTGCTGCCCGCCCGACAGTTCCCGGGGCAAGCGCGCCCCGTACTCCTCCAGCCGCACGAGGCGCAGCATCTCGGCGACGCGCGCAGCAACCTCGCGCCGCGGAAGCCTTCGGCTGGCAAGGCCGTAGCCCACGTTCTCAGCCACGGTCAGATGCGGGAAGAGCGCGTAATTCTGGAACACCATCCCGATCGACCGCCTGCGGGCCGGCACACGCGTCATGTCACGCCTGTCGAGAACGATCTCGCCGCGATCGGGCGCGATGAGCCCCGCGATGGCGCGCAGCAGAGTCGACTTGCCGCACCCGCTCGGCCCGAGCAGCGCGACCACGCCGCCCGCCTCGACGGCGAACCCTACGTTACACAACGCTGCCATGCCTCCGAAGGCGTGCGACACGTCACGCACGATCAACCCCCGGGTTGGATCGGCCGAGACTTGCGCTGCGGCGGCTGGCCCGTCTTGCGCGGCGCCCGCCGCGATGTCCCTGTCCTCGCCCTCGTCAAACACGCGTCCCTCCGCGCTTGTTGTGACGAGTCGTCGGTAGATGCAAGAGATCATCATCGTAAAGATATGCGAAAGTATTTTCGCAAAATATGTCGCGAACTGACGGGATTCCTGCTAGAAGGAGCTTCTTCTGCATACAGACTAAGCAGAAGTGAGTCGCGTGCGCTCTCCGTTGAGCGCCCCGCGCCCACATGGTAGGCAGCGGCCAAGAGATCAGGGGAGGTGTGCCCATGTCTGGCGAAAGTATCGGCGAAGATGTGTCCGAGAGAATCTGCGCCTCCATATCGATGGCCATCGCCGAGGGAGCTCTACGCCCTGGCATGAAGGTTCATGAAGACGTCATCGCCGGCCATTTCGGAGTTAGTCGCACCGTCGCCCGAGGGGCGCTGGCGATACTCGAGCGGGAGCGGGTCATCGAGCGACGGCGCAATCACGGAGCGTTCGTCGCAACGCCCGACCGCGAGCAGGCTGCCCACCTGCTGGAGGCCCGGCGGGCGATCGAAATGGCGATCGTCGCCCGCGCTGTCTCGACGGTCTCCCCGCGAGAGCTCGACGCGCTCGAGAACGCTACCCGGCACGAGGATGCCGTTCATTCTGGCGACGACATTGCCGCGAAGAATCGCATCTCGGGCAACTTTCATCTCGAACTCGCAGCTGCGGCGGGCAACTCCGTCCTTGCAGATGCACTCAAGACCATCGTGGCGCGGATCGCGCTCGTGTCTGCCCTGTACGAGCGGCCTGGCGCCGACAGGTGCGGCGCTCAAGAGCATCGCGAGATTGTCAAGGCGATTCGGCAGAAAGACGTCGCTCAGGCGCACGCCCTGATGGAACGGCACCTCGACGAACTCGAAGCGCGCCTCGACCTTACGGCTCCGGTCGACGACCCGAACTCTCTGTCGGCTGTCCTTGAGAGATTTGCGCCAATCTCGGTGAAGAGCGGGCGATCCCGGAACCCTGCTCCGGCAAGTGACGAGGCCCAGAAGTGAAACGGCGCTTGCCTCCAAGCTTGAGGGGTCCAATCGGCCCGGCCTGCTCGAGCACGTGCCCTTGGATACGCCCCAGCCCCGCTGACCGATCTTGCTTGAAAGCGGCTGAGGCTCGTCGTGCGGTGAGTTTGACGAAGCGTCTTGGATTGATGTCCCCGCTGCTGGCAGAGCATGCGGATCGCGCCTCGAATCCTCCGTGAAGGCACCGCAGGATCGCAGCGGTGAATAACTGCGACTGCCCGCTTCTTACGCCGCAGGCTTCGTGCCCTGCAGTACGGAACCTTTCGGCCCATTGCGGACTTTGGGCACATCGCGAAGCGCTGCGGCGCAGCTTCACCAGAGCGGCCACTCGCTGAAGGAGCATTCCGTAGACCGGTGAGCGGCGAGGGCGCGAACGAATTCGGCCCGAACCCGGATCTGCTCCATCTTTTCTGAAGATGCATGGCGGATGTGCAAGAGGAGCCAGAGAAAGGACTATTGGCAAGCGAAAGTCAGGCCGGCCTCCGGTTATCAATGCTGGCTCCTTGGGAAGCGGGGTGAACCAGCGTCGCTCAGGATCCAGGCGGTGCCGGCGAAGCCCTTCTGGACCTGTCAATCCATGGGGTCTGGCACCATCTTCAGCAGGAGCTGACGGCACATCGAATCGCAAGCTACAATGCGGGCCAGGTTATGCGCGCCGCGTCGGTCTGCCCTGCAGCAGGCCCACGATCCGGCTGCGTGGCTTCGAGACGACGCAAGCGGCCTGCGCCCCAAGGGAGGACCCCATGAAACCCGCCGCAATCGCCATTTGCACCGCCCTGCTGGCGCCCGTCTGCGCTCCCGCCGACATCCTCGTCGTGCAAGACGTGGCCCCCGGGATCTGGGCGATCGAGGGCCCGGCCACTCAGCGCAACCACGAGAACCTCGGCAACAATGCCACCTTCGGCCTGATCGAGACGGCGGCGGGGGCGGTGCTGGTCGACCCGGGCGGCACGTGGAAGGGCGCCGCAGCGCTCCACGACGTGGTGCGGCAACTGACGGATCAGCCCGTGACCCATGTCGTCGACACCGGCGGACAGGACCACCGATGGCTCGGCAACGGCTACTGGCAGGCGCAGGGGGCCACGATCATCGCCTCCGAGGCCGCCGTCGCCGACCAGCGGGCCCGCGCCTCGATGCAGATGACGATGCTCTCGCAGCTCGTGGGCGACGGCCTCGACGGCACAGAGCCGGCCTTTGCCGACGTCACCTTCGCCGAGGCGTACAGCCTCGATCAGGGCGGCCGGCGGATCGAGATCCGCCACGCCGGACCGGCCCACACGCCGGGCGACAGCTACGTCTGGCTGCCGGATGCGCGCGCGGTCTTCACCGGCGACATTGTCTATGTCGGCCGCCTCCTCGGCGTGATGGACTATTCCGACAGCCGATCCTGGCTGGATGCCTTCACCGCCATCGAGGCGCTGGAGCCTCTGCACGTGGTCTCCGGCCACGGCCCCGCTACCACCCTCGCGCGCGCGAGAGAGGATACGCGCGACTACCTCGTTACCCTGCGCGAAAGCATGCGGACACATATCGACGCGGGCGGCGATATCATCGGGTCCGTCGAGATCGACCAGTCCGCGTTCCGCCATCTCGATCAGTTCGAGGCCCTTGCCGGCCGCAACGCCCAGGCCGTGTTCCAGCAGATGGAATGGGAGTGAACGGATCGGAGAGGCGCTGCGCCGCGCCCTTGCTGGCCGCGGACCCGTCCCGCCCCGGGGGCCGCGGAGCGATCACGGTCTGCAAACCGTTCCCTGATCGCAGGACACGCCGACAGATCCCGCGCGCGTCCATCGCCGCGGCGCTTGGCGTTGGGTGAAGTCCGCGCGTATCGTCGTCGCATGGACCGCCCTCGCCAGAGTGCCCGACGAAAGCTCCTGCGCGGCTTTCTCGGCGTCGCCGCCGGCCTCGCCGCGCCCGCCATCGTCCGCGCGGAAGGTCCGACCTTCCGGTTCGGCCTGACGCCGGTCTTCCTGAACACCGACGCCGAGTTGCTCGCACGCCTCCGGGGATGGCTGGAAGGGACACTGGGGCGATCGGTCCGGTTCGTCCAGCGACGCACCTACCGGGAGATCACGAACCTCGCGCTCGTGGGCGACCTCGATGCCGCGTGGATCTGCGGTTATCCGTGGCTGGCCAACAGGGCGGCGCTCGCCCTCGTCGCGGTGCCGCTCTGGCGGGGGCGCCCGCTCTACCGATCCTATCTGATCGAGCGCGCCGGCGGGGCGGCGGAGGATCTGTCGGACCTGCGCGGCACCACGCACGCCTTCTCCGACCCGGACAGCAATTCCGGCTTTCTGGTGACGGTGTCCGACATCATTTCCCTCGGCCACGAGCCCGAGGGCTACTTCAGCCGCACCTTCTTCACCTACGGCCACCGGAATGTCGTCCGTGCGGTGGGCAGCGGTCTGGCGCAGTCGGGCAGCGTCGACGGCTATGTCTGGGAGGCGCTGGCCGCCACCGAGCCGGACCTGCCGGCGGCGACGCGGATCGTGGCGCGGTCGGAATGGATGGGGCACCCCCCCGTCGTCTGCCCGCGGGCGCGCGAGGGGACCTCAGAGATCACGGCGTTGCGGCGGGCGCTGCTGTCGATGTCGGACGATCCCGACGGGCGGGCGGCGCTCGGCCTGTTGCAGCTCGACGGGTTCGTGCCGGGCAGGGAGAACCTGTTCGACCCGATCGCCCGGCGGATGGCCCTGCTGGACAGGGCGGAATGATGCGGCTCCCGGCGATCCCCCTGGCCGCGCGGCTGCCCATCGTCTCCGCGGCGATCCTCGGACTCGTCGGCCTCGTCGCCTCGCAGGCGGTGATGGGCGCCCTGGTGGAGATGCAGAACCGGCACCTGCGCGAGACGCTGACGGCGCGCATCGACGCGCTTGCCCTCGCGCTTGGCCCCGCCGTGCTGCGCGAGGACGTCTGGGAGACGTTCGACATCCTCGACCGGGCCTCGGGCGCCGGCGGACGGCTTCCCACCCTGCGCTCCACGGTCGCCGACCGCACCGGTACCGTGATCGCCTCGTCGCATCCCGACACGGACCCGGTCGGCGCACAGCTCGCCCCCGCGATCGACGCAGCGGTGCCGGTGGCGGATCTGTCCGTATCCGGCAAGGCCGCGGCCGTGTCGGTGGCGGCGCCCCTCTTGTATCAGGGGCAGCAGGTCGGCATCCTCGTCAGCCGCGTCGACCTGTCGGCCCTGCTTGCCGAGCGCCGAGCCACCCGCGCGACCCTTCTCGCGGGGAACGCCGTGGCGATCCTGCTCCTGGGTGGGATCGGCTACGCGCTGATCCGGCGCGGGTTGCGACCGGTCGCGGTGCTCTCCACCCATCTGAGCGGGATGGGTGACGACCCCCAGCCGGTGCCCGAACGCGCCTTCCCTCGCGACCGCGAACTGGCGCGGCTGTTCTTCACCTACAACAGGATGGTCGATGCCGTGCGCGACCGGGCGGAGACGGATCGGCGGATCGCCGAGCGGGAGCGCTACGTCAGCCTCGGACGGCTGTCGTCATCGCTGGCGCACGAGATCAACAACCCGCTCGGCGGGTTGATGAACGCGGTCGACACGCTGCGCCACTACAAGGACCGGCCCGATGTGGCGGGCCCCGCGATCGACCTGCTCGACCGCGGCCTGAGGCACTTGCGCGACGTCACCCGCGCGGCCCTGCAGACCCACAGGGGCGACCATGCCGCGGCGCCGCTCTCGGCGGCCGATTTCGAGGATCTGCGGATGCTGATCGAGCCGGAGATCGGACGGCGCGCGCAACGGCTCGACTGGCGGCTCGGCGAGATCCCGGAAGAGCGCGGCGGCCTTCCGGCCGGCCCGGTGCGCCAGATCGCCCTGAACCTGTTGCTCAACGCCTCCGAAGGGGCGGGGGCGGGCGGTGTCGTGTGCTTCGCCGCCCGGGAAGAGGCGGGCGCGCTCCGCCTCTGCGTCTGCGACACCGGTCCCGGGCTGCCCGCGAGCGCCGTCGCGCGCCTGTTGAGCGATGTCCCTCCGGTCAACGGGGGCGGGTTCGGTCTGCGGCTGGTGCGCGACCTCACGACCGGGCTCGGTGGCGCGATCGACCATGCGCGGCGCGACGGTCGGACGGAAATCCGCATCGTGCTGCCGCTGCGGGAAGAGGCATGAGCTTCGACGGTCACCGGGTGGCGCTCGTCGAGGATGACGAGATCATGGGCGCCTCGCTCCGGCAGCGGCTGGAACTCGAGGGGGCGGAGGTGGTCTGGCTCAAGCATGCGCACCGGGCGATCGGGGCGCTCCGGACGCCGCCACGCCCCGTCCACGCGGTCGTCTGTGACATCCGTCTGCCCGATGGCGACGGCGAAGCCGTCTACCGCGCCGTCGCGGCGAAGGCGCCGCCGCCGCCCTTCCTCTTCGTCACGGGCTACGGGACGGTGGAGCAGGCGGTCAGGCTCATGCGGGCCGGCGCGGCGGACTACATCCTGAAGCCGTTCGAGATGCCGGAGTTTCTCGACCGGCTCGGCGCGCTGCTCGCGGGGCGGGCAGACACCCGCGACGATCCGACCGAGCTCGGCATCTCGCCCGAGGCGCGACGGGTCGAGGCCCTCGTCGCGGCTGCGGCCGCGGGCGACGCCCCCGTCGCGATCATCGGCGGACGCGGCCTCGGCAAGGCCCGGCTCGCCCGCCGCCTGCATACACTGTCGGACCGGAGGGCGGCACCCTTCGTCGCGCTGTCGCTGGCCCGCGAGGGGGCCGCCGCCGGTGACCGCCTGTCCGGGGCGACGGGCCTGTTGCGCGCGGCAGGCGAGGGCACGGCCCTGATCGAGGCGGTCGACCTCGCCGACGACAGCCTGCAGGCGCGCCTGCTCGACCTGCTCGAGGCGGGCTGCGACGCCCGACTGGTGTTCACGCTCGCGGAGGATGCCGCCGCGCCGCTGCGCTCCGATCTTCACTGGCGTCTCGCCGCCGGCGCGATCCGTGTGCCGCCGCTCTCGGCGCGTCCCGACGACGCCGTCTGGCTGCTGGAGCGGTTCTTCGCCCGCATGAACCCGCGGCGTGACGCGCCCCTCGAGGGGATCAGCACGCTGACGGAAGAGGCCGTGCGCGCCCATGGCTGGCCCGGCGGCGGGCGGGAGATGCGCGCGCGCCTGCGCCGCGCGATGGAGCTCGGCGCCGGGCCCCTCCTGTTCCCGGCCGACATGTTTTCCGATGTGCCGGACCTTGCCCGATCGGCGCCGCTCGTCCCGCTGGCCGAGGCGCGCGACGCGGCCGAGCGCCGGCATATCCGTCGGGCGCTCGAACAGGCCGAAGGTCAGATCGGGGCGGCTGCACGTCTTCTGGGCATCTCGCGCACGACCCTGTGGGAAAAGATGCAGAAGCTGGGCCTCTGACGCCGGCCGGCCTGTTCGGAAATCCGAACGCCCCCGAAAGCGGTCGACGACGCAACGGCTTGCCGCGCCGCAGAACTTCGCGCGGTGCCGCCCTCATGGGCAGCCTCCGCTGATACGCTTCCCCCCGTTAGCAAGGGAGGAGCCCAGCCATGAAATGCAACCGGTTGGTCGATGCCGGCCGCCGCCAGTTCCTGCGCGGCGGCCTGATGGCGACGGCAGGCGCGGCGGCCACCGCCGTCGTCGGACAGCAGGCGAAGGCGCAGACCGCGCTCGCCCGCGTGGACTACCCCGCGAACCGCCTGGCCAACGTCGCGGACCTGACGGAGAACGAACCGCTCGACGTGAGCTACCCCGACCCCGACAGCCCCGGCGTGCTGCTGAAGCTCGGCGGCGCCGTCGAGGGGGGCGCGGGGCCCGACGGCGACATCGTCGCCTTCTCGGTGCTCTGCCCGCACAAGGGCTGGATGCTCGGCTACAACGGCGAAGACCGGACCTTCAACTGCCCCGGCCACTTCTCGCGGTTCGACGCCGAGGCCGGGGGCCAGCAGATCTGGGGCCACGCGACGCAGAACCTGCCGCAATTCGTGCTGCGCGTCGACGACGACGGCGAGATCTACGCCGAGGGCGTGGACGAGCTGATCTACGGCCGCCTGTCGAACGTGCTCTGAGGGAGGGAACAATGGCCTACAAGCGACAGATCGACCGCCTGCCGATCATCCCCGCCGATGCCGAGGTGCGCAACGTCACCTGCCACTACTGCATCGTCGGCTGCGGCTACAAGGCGTATACGTGGCCGCTCAATCGGCAGGGGGGCACCGACCCCGCGCAGAACGCCTTCGGCGTCGACCTTTCCGAGCAGCAGATGCAGGAGACCGACGCCTGGTACGCGCCCTCGATGTACAACATCGTCAAGCAGGACGGGCGCGACGTGCATCTCGTGATCAAGCCCGACAAGGACTGCGTCGTCAATTCCGGCCTCGGGTCGGTCCGCGGCGCGCGCATGGCCGAGAACCATCCCTCTACCGTGACCGGCACCCAGGCCCACCGCCTGACCGATCCGGTCGTGTGGCGTTTCGGCTCCTACCAGCCCACGAGCTGGGAGGATGCGCTCGACCTCGTCGCCCGCGTCACAGCCCGGGTGATCGCCGAGGGCAGCGAGGACGACCTGATCGTCTCGGTCTTCGACCATGGCGGCAGCGCGGGTGGCTACGAGAACACGTGGGGCACCGGCAAGCTCTACTTCGACAGCATGAAGGTGAAGAACGTCCGCATCCACAACCGCCCGGCCTACAATTCCGAGGTGCACGCGACGCGCGACATGGGCGTGGGCGAGCTGAACAACGCCTACGAGGACGCCGATCTCGCCGACACGATCGTCTGCTGGGGCGCCAACCCGCTGGAATGCCAGACCAACTACTTCCTCAACCACTGGCTGCCGAACCTGCAGGGCATCACGCAGGCGAGAAAGGAAGAGTTGATGCCGGACGAGGCGCACCCGCCGGCGCGCATCGTCTTCGTCGATCCCCGGCGCACGGTGTCGGTCAACGCCTGCGAGCAGGCGGCGGGGGCCGAGAACGTCCTGCACCTGCAAATCAACTCGGGCACCGACCTGGCGCTCGCCAACGCCATCTTCACCCATATCGCCGACCAGGGCTGGGCGGACACGGACTTCATCGAGGCCCATACCCTGCGCGAGAGCCAGGAGCGCCCGCCGCTCTTTCCCGCGCGCGGCGTGGCCGACGGCCAGCCGGGACACCTGTCGAGCTTCGAGGACGCGCTCGACGCCAACCGGATGTCGCTGGAGGAGGCGGCCGGGATCTGCGGCGTCGCGGCCGAGGACATCGCCAAGGCCGCCGAATGGATCGCCGCGCCGAAGGAGGACGGCGCCCGCCGCCGCACCATGATCGGCTACGAGAAGGGGGTGATCTGGGGCAACGACAACTATCGCACCAACGGCGCCATCGTGAACATCGCGCTCGCCACCAACAACATCGGCCAGTTCGGCGGCGGCTGCGTGCGCCTCGGCGGCCACCAGGAGGGCTACGTCCGGCCGAACGAGTCCCATGTCGGGCGGCCGGCGGCCTATGTCGACCAGCTCCTGATCAACGGCGAGGGCGGCGTGCACCACATCTGGGCCTGCAATCACTACCGCACGACCCTGAACGCGACCGAGTTCAAGCGCGCCTACAACCGCCGCACCAATATGGTGAAGGAGGCGATGGACGCCGCCGCCGGCGGCACGCGCGAGGAGGTCGTCGACGCGATCGTGAGCGCGATCCGGCAGGGCGGCCTCTTCGCCGTCAATGTCGACATCATCCAGAACGAGATGGGCAAGCAGGCCCATGTCGTCCTGCCGGCCACGCAATCGGGCGAGATGAACCTCACCTCGATGAACGGCGAGCGCCGGATGCGACTGGTGGAGAAGTACATGGACGCGCCGGGCAACGCGCGGCCCGACTGCCTGATCGCCGCCGGCATCGCGCAGAACATGGAGCGCGTTCTTAACGAGATGGGCATGGCCGACCATGCCGCCCGGTTCCAGGGCTACGACTGGGAAACCGAGGAAGACGCCTTCATGGACGGCTATCACCGGAACGCCCACAACGGCGACCTGGTGACCTACGACCGCCTGCGCGCCATGGGCAACAACGGCTTCCAGGAGCCGGCGCAATCGCTCGACGGCGAGACCATCGTCGGCACGCCGCGGCTCTACTCCGACGGGACGTTCTCGACCGACGACGGGCGGGCGCGGTTCATGGCCGGCCCCTGGCGCGGGCTTGAGGCGCCGGGCAAGGAGGCGGAGAAGGACACCTACGCCTTCCTCATCAACAACGGGCGGTCCAACCTCAACTGGCAGAACTGGTTCCTCGACCAGGAGAACGACTTCGTCATGGACCGCTGGCCCTATCCCTTCATCGAGATGCACCCCGACGACATGGCCGATCTCGGCGTGACCGACGGCGATCTGGTGGAGGTCTACAACGCCAACGGCGCCACGCAGGCGATGGCCTACCCCACGGCCACGGCGCGGCGGGGCGAGACCTTCATGCTGTTCGGCTCGCCCAACGGCACGCAGGGCAACGTCATCAGCGAGGCCACGAACGAGCTGGTGATCCCGAACTACAAGCAGACCTGGGCCGACATCCGCAGGATCGCCGACACCCCTGCTTCGGCCCGCTCGATTTCCTTCAAGTCGAAGGAAGTGACGCTCTGATCCTCCCCCGCGGCGGCCCTCTGCGGCCGCCGCGACCTGACCGCCGGCTGGGGCCGCCCGCCTCGCCCGGCACTTTCCTCCGAGAAGTCATGTCCCACGCCCCTGCCGATTGCAGCGCCGGCCGCGCCGGCGCCCCCCTGTCGCTCGATGCCGCCTGCCTGCGCGCCCTCGCCGCCGCCGCGCCGATGCAGAGGATCGAGACGGTGCCGCTCGCCCGCGCGCTGGGGCGGGTGCTCGGGCGTCCCCTCCACACGCCGATCCCGCTCCCGCCCTTCGACAACGCGGCGATGGACGGCTACGCACTGCGCTGCGCCGACCTCGCCGGGCCGTCACCCCGAACGCTGCCCGTCGCGGGCGCGGTTCATGCCGGGGACGGCCCTGTCTCGCTGCCCGCAGGCGCGGCGCTGCGCATCCTGACCGGTGCACCGGTGCCGCACGGCGCCGACGCCGTGGTGATGCAGGAGCGCGTGAAACTGGCGGACGGGCGTCTTCTGGTGGATGACGCCCCGCGCCGCGGCGCGAACATCCGGCGCGCGGGCGAGGACATCGCCCGGGGCGCGGAGCTTCTGGCCGCCGGTGTCGCCCTCACGCCGGTCCGGATCGGGCTGCTGGCCGCCGCCGGCCTCTCCGAGGCGCCGGTGGTCGCACGGGTTCGTGTCGTCCTCTTCTCGACGGGCTCGGAACTGGCCGAGCCGGGCACGCCGCTGGCGCCCGGCCAGATCTACAACTCGAACCGCGTGATGATCCGTGCTCTGCTCGATGGTCCATTCGCGGAGGTGTCCGACCGGGGACGGATCCCCGACGATCCCGGCCGGATCGAGACTGCGCTGCGCGACGCCGCCGCCGAGACGGACGTGATCGTGACCACGGGTGGCATGTCGGCGGGAGATGCCGACCACGTGCTCGACGCCCTGCGCGCCGCAGACGGTGATCTCGCCGTGCTCAAGGTGGCACTGCGCCCGGGCAAGCCGCTCGCCGTGGGGCGCATCGGCGGCGCGCTCTTCGTTGGCCTGCCGGGCAACCCCTACGCTGCCCTTGTCACCGCCCTGCAGATCGCGCTGCCGGTGATCCGGCGGACGGCCGGATTGTCGGAGGTGCACGCCGAAGCGCGCGCCGGCATCGCGGAGTTCTCCCATGCCAAGCGCCCGGGGCGCACCGAGGTCGTGCCGGTCCGTTCGCTCGGCGAGGACGGGCTCGGCCGGCCGCGCCTCGATCTGCTCGGTCCCGGCGCGTCGGCGCGCCTTGCCCCGGTGGCCGCCGCAGACGGCCTCGCCATCCTGCCGGCCGAGCGCGGGCAGGTCGCTCGCGGCGATCTGCTACGGTGGCATCCCCTGGGCCATCGCCCGTAGCCGCTGGACGGCGGCCTGAAGGCAGGCCCCTCACGCGAGCGTCCAGAGCTGGAACAGCAGGCCGGCGGCGAAGGCGCCGGAGAGGGACAGGGCGATGTAGAGGGCGAAGACCGGCGGGCGGGCGAGCGCCCAGACCGCCATCGCCGCGGGGATCGAGGTGACGCCCCCCGCGACCAGGAAGGCCATGCCGGCGCCCGGCGCCATGCCCTGCCCGATCAGCCCGCCGACGAGCGGCAGCGCGGCGTAGCCGTTGAGGTAGGCGGGCACGCCCACGAGCGTCGCCGTGGCGATGGGCGCGAGGCCGGTGCCGCCGAGCGCAGCCGTCACCGTCTCGGCCGGGATCCAGGCGAGCATCAGGCTCTCGATCAGGAAGGCGAGCGTCAGCCACTTGGCGAGGAACATGGTCGTCGAGACGGCCGTCTTGCCGAACTTCTCCCGCCGCTCCGCCTCCTCCCAGAAGCGCCAGTGGACGGGCTTTGGCGCGCGCACTTTCGCGCCGCCGCAGCCACCGTTGCCGACGCCCTCGCGCAGCGGGTTGGCCATCGCTCCGCCTCGGGCGAGCAGGTGCACGACGAGGCCGCCGAAGACGCCGAGGCCGATGGCCGCGAGCGTCTTGGCCACGGCGAATTCGAGGTCCAGCACGCCCATGGTAAGCACGAACATCGACGGGTCCATGATCGGCGAGGCGAGCCAGAACGCCATGACGGCGGAGAGCGGCACGCCCATCGCCAGCAGCGCCGCGATGAGCGGGATTACCCCGCAGGAGCAGAAGGGCGAGAGCCCGCCCGCGAGCGCGCCCAGACCGATCATCAGCAGCGGCGCCCCGGTGAAGGCGCGCGCGATCAGGTTGTCGGCCCCCGTCGCGCCGGCCCAGGCGGCGATGGCGATGGAGAGCACGAGATAGGGCGCGGTGCGCAGGAGGGCCCCGCCCGCAAAGCGCGCGCTCTCCACCGCCTGCGGCGGGTCGAACAGCGCCAGCGCCGCGAGGATGGCGACCGAGGTCAGCCAGACGCCGTACTCCTTCCAGAGCGCGCGCAGGGCGGCGACGGGGCTGCGGGCGGGGGCGAGGCTCGTGTCGCTCATGTCGACGTCTCCGGAAAAGTCGAAGTTTCGGGCCGAAGGACGCGGGTCACGCCGCATCCTCGTCGCGCGTCAGCGTCACGCCCGCGCAGCATTCCGACGTGAGGAAGCCGACGAGACGGTGCATGGCCGGATAATCCACCCGGTTGACCACCTCGCGCCCCCGCCGCTCTTGCAGGACGAGGCCGGCGGCGGTGAGCGTCGACAGGTGATGCGCAAGCGTCGACGGCGCGAGGCCGAGGTGCTGGCCGATCTCGCCCACCCGGAGCCCCCCGTCGCCGGCCGTAACCAGCAGGCGGAAGATGGCGAGGCGGGCGTCGTGGCCGAGCGCGGCGAGGGCGCGGGCGTTGGGACTCGTGGTGCTCATGGCGCAAACATAACGGAAAAGCCGGTTATGTCGAGTCGATTCTCAGGCGAAGCGGCCGCGGGTGCGGTTGGCAAGCGCGACGAGCGAGAGCATCACCGGCACCTCGACAAGCACGCCGACGACGGTCGCGAGGGCGGCGCCGGAGTTCAGCCCGAACAGGCTGATGGCGACGGCGACGGCGAGCTCGAAGAAGTTCGACGTGCCGATCAGCGCGCAGGGGGCGGCGATGCGGTGCGGCACGCGCAGCGCCCAGGCCGCAGCGTAGGCCAGCGCGAAGATGCCGTAGGACTGGATCAGGATCGGCACCGCGATCAGCGCGATCACCAGCGGGCGGTCGAGGATCACCTCGCCCTGCAGCCCGAACAGGATCACCACCGTCGCGATCAGGCCGACGATGCCCCATGGCTTCACCCGGTCGCGGAAGGCGGCGATCCGCGCCTCGGTGCCCAGCCGCGCCCGCGTGACGAGCCCCGCCGCCAGCGGCAGCGCGACGAACAGCACGACCGAGAGCACCAGCGTCTCCCACGGCACGGCGATGTCGGTCACGCCCAGCAGCACCGCGACGATGGGCGCGAAGGCGAAGACCATCACCACGTCGTTCACCGAGACCTGCAACAGCGTGTAGCTCTCGTCGCCCTTCGTCAGCTGCGACCAGACAAAGACCATCGCGGTGCAGGGCGCCGCGCCGAGCAGGATCAGCCCGGCGATGTACTGCTTGGCATCGTCGGGCGGGATCAGCCCGGCGAAGACGCGCTCGAAGAACAGCACCGCGAGGAAGGCCATCGTGAACGGCTTGATCAGCCAGTTGACCGCCAGCGTGATGGCGAGACCCCTGGGCTGGCGCACCACGTCGCGCAAGCTGGACGGGTCGACACCCACCATCATCGGGTAGACCATCGCCCAGATCAGCACCGCGACGACGAGGTTCACCCGCGCCACCTCTGCCGCCGCGATGGCCTGCACGAGCCCCGGCAGGGCCGCGCCGAGCAGGATCCCGCCCGCGATCGCCAGCGCGATCCAGACGCTGAGGTAACGCTCGAAGACACTCATGCGGGCGCGGCCTCCGGTTCGGGACGCAGGCGGGTGGCGGTCAGCGCCGACAGGGCGACGAACACGGCGGCGGTGCCGAGGGTCAGGGGCAGGCCGCCGATCTGGTAGGTGGCGCCTGACAGGACGGTGCCGATCAGACGGCCGCCGGCATTGGCCATGTAGTAGAAGCCCACGTCCATCGTCACCCGCTCGTCCCTTGTGAAGGCAAGGATAAGGTAGGAGTGCAGCGACGAGTTCACGGCGAAGAGCGCGCCGAAGGCCAGCAGCCCCGCAACGAGCGAGGCCGTCAGCCAGGGTGCCGGATCGCCCGCCGCCAGCGCCAGGGCGGCCAGCAGCGCGGGCACCACCGCGAGCCAGGCGGCCCAGCGGCGCGCGGCCGATACCAACTCGGCCTCGGGCCGGATCGCGGCGCCGAGAAGGCGGGGCGCCGCCGCCTGCACCGCGCCGTAGAGGATGATCCACACCGCCATGAAGGTGCCGATCATGAAAAAGGCGGCGCGATTGCCCTCGGTCGTCCCGTCCGACAGGACGGCGTAGAAGTAGATCGGGATGCCCACGACGAACCACACGTCGCGCGCCCCGAACAGGAACACCCGCGCTGCCGACAGCCAGTTGACGTTGGCGCTCTCCGAGAAGACCTCGGAGAACGGCACGCCCTTGCGCCCCTTCGGAAGCCCCTCCGGCATGAAGATCAGCACCGCGACGAGGATCGCGGCCAGAACCGCCGCCATGCCGAGCACCGCCCAGACGAATCCGACCGTGGCGAGCAGGCCGGCGCCGAGCAGGAAGCCCAGCCCCTTCACCGCGTTCTTCGACCCGGTCAGCAGCGCCACCCAGCGGAAGAGGCCGCCATCCTCCCTCGGCGCCAGCAGTTTGACCGCAGATTTGGAGGACATCTTGGCGAGGTCCTTCGCCACGCCCGACGCGCCCTGCACCACCATCACGTAGGCGACCGACAGCCCCAGCGCCCAGCCCGGATCGAGCTGTGCCAGCGCGATCAGGGCGGCGACCTGAAGGCCGAGGCCGACATAGAGCGTCGAGGTCAGGCCGAAGCGGGCGGCGATCCAGCCCGCGCCGAGGTTCGTCACCATGCCCGCGATCTCGTAGAGCACGAAGAGATAGGCGAGCTGGATCGGGGTGAAGCCGAGGGTATGGAAGTGCAGGAGCACCAGCATCCGCAGCGCGCCGTCGGTAAGCATGAAGGCCCAGTAGGCGGCGGTGACGGCGATGTAGGCCGACAGCCCGTTGGCGCGGTCCATCAGAGCGCCCCCCCCACCATCAGCGCGACGTCGACCAGCCGGTGGGCATAGCCCATCTCGTTGTCGTACCACGCGTAGAGCTTCACCTGCGTTCCGTTCACCACCATTGTAGACGGCGCGTCGATGATCGACGACCGGGTGTCGTTCACGTAGTCGGCCGAGACGAGCGGGCGCTCCTCGTAGCCGAGGATGCCGTTCAGCGGCCCCTCGGCGGCGGCCTTCAGCATCGCGTTGACCTCCTCGACGCGCGTCGCCCGCTGCACCTCGAAGACGCAGTCGGTGAGCGAAGCATTGAGCAACGGCACCCGGACGGCGTGACCGTTCAGACGGCCGGTCAGTTCGGGGTAGATCAGGGTGA
>HLSNC_1000708_pt1 | contig 21296 bp, 21 predicted proteins | sample HotLakmetagenome_2_FD_14041 | JGI IMG/M metagenome (IMG submission 14041)
CGATGTCTTCTTGTTGCATCAAGCTGTCCATCTCGGTATATACTGGAACTTGGAATTTATCTCCGTAGGCTTGGGCGCGAGTGCGATCGGGGTCGCAGACGGCAGCCAGGGTTGCACCGGGGATGATGCCGTTGCCGAGGAGTTCGGCGTGGCGTTTGGTGATGCGTCCACAGCCCATGAGGGCAACTTGTAACATAAAAGAGGATTTCGGCATGGAAATGACATGTCTAATGAGCTGGCGTCGGAAGTTGATTTTTGTGCATCTTGACAACTTATACTCAATGGCGTGGCACAGCGTGAAAAAATCATGATCCATAAAGCGGACAGCCAAGGTTATTATAGAGAAACCGAAAAAAAATGGAATAGCAGCAGACCCGTTCATAACAGAGTCGATTCGGAGTTTTTTGATGACTGTGTTCAGGAAGTGAGACGTAGTATCAGCCTTCAACCAGGCTGTAAGATCTTAGATATAGGTTGCGGCACGGGAGAAATGCTACAGAAGTTCAAGGAAATGGGTTTTCTGGTTTATGGCTTTGATTTCGCGTTGCAGAAAATCCAAGAGGCAATTTCCCTAAATCCCACTCTTCCTGTTTGGAAACAGTCATTCTTGGAGTCAATGGGAACAGCGAGGTATGACCTAGTCATGTCCTTCGGCGTAATTCAGTTTTGCTTGCCAACAGATCTTAAGTTGCTCTTTTATAACTGTATGCAGGCTACAAATAAAAATGGGAAAGTCGCTCACTTTTCAGTGCCGGTCATTGAAAAAATAGAGAAGGCTAATGGAGTATACTTCCGTTGCTCAGGCTTAAGAGCTATGTCTCAGATTAGGCATCAAATTATTCAGGCAAATATGAACTCTAAGAGCGTCTTTGAAGATGGTACTTTTTTTCACTCATTAAGTAAAATGCGTGAAATTGTCAGAGATTTGGGTGGTAAATTAAGAGTTGTTGACGAGGATCATCAGAGCTATCGTGTTAACATCTGTATAGAGCATGAATTAGAAGGAGATTATAGCGTTGGCGAATCTGTATCTTACTTTTGATGACAAGTATGTTGGCTTGTGGCATGAGTATAGTAAACCATTAGCTAAAATAGGTGTGAATGCGACTTTTTTTATCTCAGGCATTTTGACACTTGAATTTTCTGAAGTCGATCGGTTGTTAGAAATTCAAGCGATGGGCCACGAAATAGGATGTCACTCACTATATCACCTACATCCTCATAAGTTTTTGGAAGTCTTCACTATTCAGGATTACATGCAGTATGAGGTCATTCCCGCCCTACGACAAATGAAAGCTTATGGGTTTAAAGTAGATTCTTGGGCTTATCCTTATAACGCCTACACTCCTAATTTGGTCAAAGAAATTTCAAACTACTTTAAGGTTCAGAGGTCTCGCAGCACTGGCTTTCTTTGGGAAAACCCTTGTGAATTTGAGGATCGATTTGCGTTACTCAAAGCTGTTTCCCTTGATACTCATAGCAAGGGTAACCCAATCAAGTCTACTGATGATATAATCAGAATAATTGCTTCGCTCAAGGCGGCTGCACAAGAGGATAAACCTATTGCTCTATATGGTCATGCTATAGGGAAACATGAGAGTCTATCCCATTCGGTTGACCAGAAAATTCTAGTAGAAATTATAAATATCGCTAAACAATGTGGTTTGAAGTTTGCAACAACTAGGGAAGCCGCTTGACGCTCGAATCACAGTTTAAAAAAAATTGAATTTCCATACTACTAACTAACAATAGTCTGGACATTTTTCCGTGCAAGCGCTGAAACCCCTATTTCCTCGTTGGCTTAACGGTCTTGAGAGGTGGCTGAAACCCTCATTCTCTCGTTGTCAGTCCAAAACTGTCCGGAGTGTTGAACTAAATAAAGTTGATTGAATCTAATGAGTATTGATTTTGCTTATATTGATGATGGTCTAAAGAATAACCTTTGTTGTCATGGTCAGGAATGTCATGAAATTGTAAGTTTATTTAGACAGCAAATTGCTAGCTACAGGATTAAGGGTCATCTATTTATGGGCTACACTCCTTCAGAGATACAGTCGTTACCCCCTTCTTATCTTCAAAGTGGAATTACTGCCCTAGCAGGAATTGACCTACAACGATACAATAACCTTGATCAAGTCCTGGAGGAAGCTAGAACTTGTACAAAAAAGAAAGGGCGTGTCAACAGAGAAGTAAACCGCGCCAAGAAGCTTGGTTACTATGTTAAACCTTTTCCCTTTTCTCTCTACGTTCCAGATGTTTATGAAATACATCAGTCTAAACCTATTAGAAATGGAAGGCCATTGTCTGGAGATTACTACTTAGCTAGTATCGAGGATATGGGAGGGTTTCCTGAAACACAACAGGTTTGTCAAGCCCCAAACTGCCCGATTCACAATTGGCAATACTGGGGTGTGTTTATCTCGGATAATGGACACTACCAAGGAAGTGTCCAGGTCAATGAAAAGCTTGTTGGATATGTCAGACTGAGACAGCAGGGTAACTCAGCCTGGTATGATAAAATCCTGGGGCATGGAGACCACCTCAAAGATGGAATTATGTACCTGTTACATTACGAAATTGTCAGGTATATTCTTGAAGAAGAGAAGCATTTTAAACCGAGGTATCTGGTTTATCACCAATATTTTACCGGCGGAGACATACGATTAAATAACTGGAAAAAAAAGGCTTTGTTCAAGCCATTTTATATGGTGTATGTAGAGGATAGACCGTTGATTCTTTCGGGATTATCTTCTTTAGCTAAAACTCAAAGTGATTGCTTGTCTATCACTTTAAGTACAGTCTTGAAGGATTTAAGATCAAATCAAGAGTATTGTGAAGAAAAGAAACTTGACTTTAATTTACTCAGTTACTGGCACAGGCTTTGGATTTTAGACCAAACAAGACATACCTCTCTATTAGAAAGGTACTACAACCCCAGTGATGCGCTAACATTGGAGGGTATATCGTCACTCAAGACCGACAATTTCCCTATCACCTATTTTGACCTATCATACCAGTCTGTAATTATTTATACAGAATCCCTAAACTATGGTGTTGAGGACTTAGTGTATCTGAATGAAATGCAGTTGAATTCTGTCATAGTCGGATGCGGATGTTATAATCAAAATTACCTTGAAAATCTAAAAAAACTTTATGATCCAAACTGGATATATGAATCAGCACATGATCTAAAACAACTGATCAACTTATTTAGTAAAAACAGGGCGGATATGGTGGTTGTTAACTGTAATAGTAATACGGCTGGGGAGTTTATACGAGACTATCTGGAATGGCCGTGGAGATCTGCCCAAAAAGTACTACTCCTATCGATTTCAGCACAAACTTTCCAATTGTTTGGTATCAGGAATGTTTTTGACGTTCAATCAATAATTTCAAGACTAGAGAATCTTTACGGATTTTCTTTAGATGGTTGCCACTGGTATTTCAAAGATACAGGAGACAACGTGTCTTTTTGGATAATGTTTACAAAAAAGGTCATACGGTGATGCCAAAACTACACAATAGTTACGACGTAAAACAGTTTTTTATAAAAGTCAAGTTGTCCCCAAACTCTTACAACCTTTATTTTCAGCTAGGACAGTGCTTTATGAATTGTGGTGAACAAAAGAAGGCATTTAGGGCTTGTCGAAAAGGAATCGAGTATGCTGGTTATATTCCCAATGTCATCCATGACTGGGCTAAGAAAATGCTAAAATCTGGGTTGCTAGCTGAGTCTCATGAGTTGTTTCGACTTGCGTTGTGCCAGGCTTCCAATGACCCAGAGATTTGTGTGGGACTGGGTGAAGTTTTGGGAAATATGGGAAATTCTTGCGAGAGAGACGCCATGATGCGCATAGCTGACTCGATGACTCGGGTGAAACAACCCGTTCTTGCTAACCATCAACTTGAAACATATACCACCTTGGCAGATTTTTTATTCCGTCAGCGTCGTTTTGATGAAGTCAAGCGAATTTGCCAGCTCGGACTCAAGCTTGACCCAAACTCAAAGAAATTCAATGATTTACTGAGAAGCTTGCCCGATTAGATGACCTGTTATTTGTGTTACAATTATGTCTGTAGAACAGGAGTTACAAAAAATTGTTGCGATCGAGCAAAGCTTTGATGTAAACTCGGTCACCTATCAGGGCTTAAAAGTATGGCCTCTTGTTCGTCTAAGCTTAGTCTATTGTTTTAGACAGCTCAACGCCAACCCTAATGTTATTTTAAACCAACGTAGGCCATGCAAGCGTCCCAGTGAGCCAGAGTTGACGTTTCAGAAAATCCAACCTGAGTATAATAAGCAGTCCCAGGCTTGGCGGGAAAGTTTAGCGCCTTTTTCTTTGCTTGATAACACAGGCGCTCTGTTTTTTTCTCGGCGGGAAAATCATAGTGAGAAGATTGAGGGAAAGTTTGTTGACCGTTGTTTAGATCCAATTTTAGAACGCTGTGACCCTCAACTGAATATCCTAAAAATAGAACTCGACTTTCCCCAAGGCCGCCGAAAACAGCCTCGTTATGAACCTGGTGTGTTCGTGAACCCTTACCCTTGCCTGGTGAAAGAGCATTTGATGAGGAGATGTCTTGTCAATGTTCTTGAAACCTATCCTATTCAGAATTTCACGGAGCTTCAGTTCATCGTTCATAAACACACGGGATTTTGGATTGATGAACAGAGGTTACTAGAGCAAATTTATCTTTTGCAATCTTATGAAACCTTTTTTACAGATCTACTATCAATCATCCGTCCACGAGTTGTGTTTTTAGTCTGCTACTACTATATTGTGGCAATGGCGTTGGTAAAAACTTGTCGGGAACTCGATATTGAAACCATTGAAGTGCAGCATGGAATACAGGGTAGGTATCATAAAATGTATTCTGCTTGGACAAGGATTCCCTCATCTGGATATGAGCTACTCCCAGACTATTTTTGGGTTTGGAGTGAACAGTGCCAGCGAGATATGATGGAAACACGTCCTCAGTTCGGTGGAAACCAGACTCATCATCTTCCGCTTGTGGGAGGCAATCTATGGCTTGCAAAGTGGTCGAAAGAGGATTTTGGATTGAGTGAGGCTGAGAAGGAGTTCCTCAATCAATTACGACAGTACCAAAAAGTAATTTTAGTGTCTCTACAAATATTTGATCGTTTTCCAGAACTTCTAGATTTATTGGTTCCAGCTATGCAGGGTGCGGCAGGGAGTTGTTTTTGGTTGATTCGCTTTCATCCTTTGCATCAAGGTGAACGAGAAGTTAAACGAATTTTATCAGCTTTACAAGCTCATAATTTAACAAACTTTGAAATTGAGTTTTCAACCAAGATGCCACTTTACTCACTCCTCAAGTGCTGTGACTACCATATCACTCAAAGCTCAACAGTTTGTCATGAAGCCTATGCATTAGGAGTGAAGACAGGGATCATTGATCCCCTTAAGAAATTCGGTTATTTCTACTATAGAGAACAAATTGATAAAGGAGATTTTGACCTTATAACCCAGCCCGAAAACATAATATCAGCAATAAAGTCTAATACTGGAAATTTTAGTGCCAATACTTATCGAGAAGGATATATTGATATTAAAACAGAGTTGGCTGAGAGGGTTCTGTCTCAAGTACTAGAACAGCCCAAGGTCAGTTTTTAGGCTTTGCTATTGTGCTTGTTTCACCCCCAAAAACAAGCTAGAATCGACGGTCAACTGAGCAGATGATCGTGACTCGGACTCAGGTTGATAACTAGCGATCGCCCCTATGCTCCCATCTCAACCCAAAACATCCCAAGTTAATGGAGTGCCAACATAAGTGTTCAGCTTAACCGTCATACCCAAAACCATATCCAAATACTTCGGCGGCAACCCCAACCCAGGACGAATCGCCCTAACATTATCTCTCGTCAACACCTCCCCAGCCTTCATATCCTGAACAATATACAAACTGCGGCGAAACATCCGCGAGGCTTCCCCAGCCCGAGTTTGTACATAACGACCCCCATCCAGAGCCTGCCAAGCCTGCTACGATCCTACCACCAGTTGGGCCATCTCCGAGGGGTCTATCGAAAAAAATCCAATCCACACCGTCATCAGCTCGGCATAGAGTAACGTGCTTATCAATCACCCTTGCCTCCACACCTGCAACAGCAGCCTCCTTACCCATCGTCATCGTATGTTCTGACATAGAATCCAGTTTAAAAACTCTGCTTTGCGTCCCTCGTCGTAATATCCCTACACACAACAACTTGAGTCGATTTTGAGTAATTGTTTTAAAAGGGGCCATGGTATGCGAATTCCGGATGAGAGACTCACTTGAACGCCAAACAGTTCCTACAGATAGGGAATCATCCACAGTTTAGCTTGTTTGAGTGGGGCAGGGTGAGTACTGGTTACAGTACATTGGTTAGCCCGAATGACAAAATCATACAAGTTTAACCACAAACTCGGAAGATTCAAAGAGTCATAGCCTTTCTAAAACACCATGGCTCACAAGCCTATCAACAATCGGCAAAAGTTCCCAGAACGGCTCATGGATGATATCAGCAATTTCTAAAAGGCTTAGGCTACCGTCACAGTAACTAATTAAGTCCATCATATTTTTGACTGATTTTCCTGATTTTTTTGTGCTAATTGTGGGATATAAGCCACGTTTACCTAACTGTGGTTCCCCTAGAACTTTTGTTCTGAAATAACCATTATTTTCAATGACTTCTATCGTTTGTCGCAAGGCTCGAAAACCACCTTCTAAGCCATTTGGAGTGACTAAATTTAAATCATCAAGAGAGGTATGGTACTCAGGATACTCACCATACTTACTACGCATAATTGTAGCGATAGGCAAGTCAACACCTGGTGCGCAATATTGTCTTTCATCGCTGCCTCTATCAAGCCATGTATAACGCTTAAAGTGGGAATCTATGTATTTAAGAACGTGACAAGCAGTCAAATCAGATAAGGTATTCCCTTGTCGTGATGGAAGATAAGAATAACAGCGATTATCCCCAATGCAAGTAATATTAAAACCAGCTATCACGTTATTCTTTAAATGTGTCAGGTTGCGACTTAAATACAAAATTGACCCAATTGTCTCTGGTATAAAAATAATCCGGTAGGTATAACGCCGATCCTCTAAATTTTCAAGCCATTGAGCTAAAGCTGTTGTTACTACTGGTCCAGAAAGCTCATTATTCGCCATAGATGGATGGCAAATATAGGTTGATAGCAATACTTCACAAGCTTCTTTTCCAGGTAAAATTAATTCACCATAGGTTAAACTTCCAGGTTTCAACTCGCTATCAATCACTGCGTGGTACTTTCCAGAAGGAATAGATAGGCGTTTGTTATGAGATAAACAAAAACCCCAACGTCTTTCGTAATAGGACGTCACATAAGGAATTGCATCAGGTTGATCGGGGAGTGAGTAGAAATGTTGATCAAGCTCATCCTTATCAAGCCAAATGTCAATGGGTTCTGAATAGCCAACAACGTGGAGATTATGATCTTTGAAATCTATTATACGGCTCCCATCTTCATTCGCTATATAAGCATCGTATATATTCCACTCATCAGGAACAGTCCAATCAAAGGCTTTAGTTCCTGATGGAACTTCGTACACACCTAATCCCGGCAAAACATCACCTAAATAACTCAGAGTTTCACGAACTCCTGAGCCTGTTATACTTCGACATATAGGAAACAGTCTCTGAACATGGCTATACATTAAAGAACTATCCATCACTTCTTAAACCTTAAATTAAAGCAATTTACTAAATTTAATTTTGATTCTGAAAAGTATCGTGGTAGAAGTACTTGCAGTTATACCAGGAATAAAAGTTAGAAAAAGCCATTTGACTGCTTTCAACGGGAAATCTCATCCTATAGCCCCAGATCTCCATTACATCTTTTAACCAATATTCAATGATCATGGCCTCCTCTTCTGAAATTCTCTGTTCCCATCGCCCCAAATTTTGTTTTGATATCCCAGACATCGGCACACCATCGTGATTGTTTCCTTTATAAATTTCCCCTAAAAATGTCGGACGCAACATAGCATCTTCGAAGCTGATACCTAAAAATCTTGAAACATTTTCCATGGTATTCTGAGGACTTTCCACAAGATCTTCAAACTTGATGGCTAAGAAATTTTTAGGGTATAACCTTTGGTTAACCTCGGCAGCTTTTAAATCAAAACGGACACGATTTAAAAGACTAGCCAGAGTCATGTTATCGCTTTCTCCAAACCTAGAATAGTATTTCTTAACTCCAGCTTTTAATGCCGCATAATTATCCCTAGGATCTCTAATGATCGAAACCATGCGTAGTGATGGGAAGTCACTCCTGAGCTGTTCAAAAAAACCAGCTTGTGATGTTTCCTTAAAGACAACTGGAATATTCAGATCACTACAACCCGCCGTCTTCAGCCAAGACTGTCTTAATGCATCTAAAACCAAAGCCCTATTTCTTAGTTGCTCGTCTTGAATTCGCCCAACAAAGTTCTTCACAAAGCCATCGAGCGAAAAATTTTGTTGCACTAGCCACCACTCTAACTTTTTCATGCTCTTGCGCACAACTAATTCCAGGCGGTTTCTCAGGTCTTGACTCGAAACTGACATATCATTAGTGAAGCAGGGAAAATATGCATAAAAAATGGATATATCAACAGGATAGCAACAAACTTGAGAATGTCCATCAAACAGACGATGAAACACGCTCGTGCCCGACTTGCGGTGACCGGTCAGGAATATAATGGGATGGCTTGACATTGATATCGATTTAGTTGGGTGTAAGTAGAGTAAAACACATCCTAAAACTGGAAAAATCAGGCTTAGGAGTTACAGGAGAACTATTGATACCGGTGAATGACCCATTCAACCTAAGTTTTTTTTGGGCGATTTACCAGTCAACTGATTTAAACTCGTTAATTCCCCGTTTTAACAAATCCCAAGCCAACGGAGTACCTATACTAATATCTAGCTTAACCGTCATACCCAATACCATATCTAAATACTTCGGCGACAACCCCAGCCCAGGACGAACTGCCCTGACATTTTCACGAGTTAACACCTCCCCAGCCTTGATATCCTGGACAACATATAAACTGCGGCGAAACATCCGCGAGGACTCTTCAGCCTGAGTCGAACCATAACGAACCTCACCCAGAGCTTGCCAAGCCCGCCCCGATTCTACCACCAGTTGGGCCATCTCCGAGGGTTCCATCGAAAAAGTCGAATCTACACCCCCATCGGCTCGGGATAGAGTAAAGTGTTTCTCAATCACCCTTGCTCCCAGTGCCACACTGGCGACAGCGGCCCCCACACCCATGGTATGGTCAGACAGACCCACTTGAACGCCAAACAGTTCCCGCAGATGGGGAATCGTCAGCAAGTTAGTATTGTTTGGCGTCGCGGGATAGGTGCTAGTACATTTGAGTAACACCAAGTCCTCACAACCTGCTTCCCGAGCTGCACGCACCGTCTCATCTAATTCCGCTACTGTTGCCATTCCTGTGGAAATAATCATCGGTTTCCCAGTGCTGGCTACTTTGCGGATGAGGGGAATATCGGTATTCTCGAACGAGGCGATTTTATAGCAGGGGACGTTTAGAGATTCGAGGAAGTCTACGGCGGTTTCATCGAACGGAGTGCTAAAGCCAATCAGACCTAACTCTTGACAACGTTTAAAAATGGGTTCATGCCACTCCCAAGGGGTGTAGGCCTCTTGATAGAGTTCGTAGAGCGATCGTCCCTGCCAGAGTGAGTTAGGATCATCAATGAAAAACTCCCCCTCCTTCAAATCCAGAGTCATCGTGTCAGCCGTGTAGGTCTGAAGCTTGAGTGCATGAACCCCCGCCTTTGCCGCCGCCTCGACAATTGCCAAAGCTCTGTCAAGGGACTGATTATGATTGCCTGACATTTCGGCAATGATGAACGGTGGATGTTCAGATCCGACGGAACGATTAGCAATTTTTAGGGACATGGGTTCTACAGCTAAAAATTAACACAAATCATAAAATGAGAACGATCCGGCAGCTCAGTGACTCTTGTAAAGGACAGTTCCTCAAAAAAATCGGGAATCCGCGTGGTGATTTGGATGACTCCAGGATGATCGGATAGAACGTTTTGAACCAGTTGTTTGCCTAAGCCCAATCCCCTAAACTGGGGATGGACTGATAAGCTTTCTAACGTTCCCCCCTTACTGTTAGGAGCTAAATAGGCAAACCCCACCAGTCCTGCTTGCTGAGAAACCGCTGTATAAACTGGAAACCCTACTCGATATTGCTCAACTAACCGAGGGAAAACATCCTGGGGAGGTTTGGGGTAACAGATCGTTAGAAGCTGTTGAGTTTGAGCGACAATCCCCAATAAACTATTTTGTTGCCTTATTTCAATGGGGTTATTCATCTTGACAACAGTATCAGTCACGCTCCTAAAACTTACGAATAATTTTAATTAGATACTTCCCGTTCTGGTACTCAAAAAAGGCAGGATAACGCTCATTGTCAACCACTCGCAACAAATTAAACTGTTCCGCCAGGGAACGATGCACATCAAGTTGACTATCTCTGGGTCGCCGACGGGGATAGAACGACTCAACCCCAGTCTGAGACCTGGTCCCCTTGAGAACCTCCGGGTAACCGTCAACAAACCGCTGGCAAAGCCGCAATGTGGCCACCGCCTGAGCTTGCCGCAACTCATCGAGTAACTCATGTCCCTCGAACTCCAGCCATTCTTGCAGATAAATGTCCCCACTGTCCACCCTCTCCACCGCCTCAAAGAGTGTCACTGGAATGCGGTTGCCCCCCTCAAGAATCTGCCAAGTCAACGGCGACCAGCCTTTCCCCTGGGGAAGGTCGCTCTCATGGACGACCAAATTATGAGCGAAGTTCCCTAAAATCGAGCTGGGAACAATCTGGCTACAACTGAGATAGAAGCAGAAATCACCCGACCCCAATGCCTCCACCTCATGAGTCCAGTGAACTCGATGTCCCTGACTGAGCCAGTCTAGAACCAACTGACCTAGATACTCATTGAGCCAACTGTAACGGTCTGAGAGAATGGCAAGCGAAAAACACTGATTTTCCCTACCCCTTGTGGCTGTAGGGGGGGGGAAGATTCTTCCCGAAAGCCCAGCCGTAAAAATACAGCCCGTGAGGCAGCATTCTCCTGCTTAACCTCCGCTCGCAGATAACTCGGTTGACTGTTCCGAAGCAGGTCTAACCCTAAGCGAAGCAAACAGGTTGCCCAACCTCGACCCCGAACCAGAACATCGAGGGAATAGTCAATCACCGCCTCCTCATCCCGAATATCAAAGCGAATCTGTCCCACAGGTAGGTCATTCGCTTCCAAAACCCCAAGATAACAGTTTGAATCTGCGAGTTTGTCCTCAAACCAAGCCTTATGCGTATCCCAAGACACTGCCTCACCGTCAAATGAATTGCGCCGCACCGCTGGTTCATTGACCCAATCATAATAAAGCCTGACATCCCTCGCCTCTGCCGGCCGCAACCTCAGCTCCTCTTTAGGAGTTGGCTTCAGTAACTCCCCCAGTCGCGCCGTTCCCAACCCATCCACCTGTCCCTGAGCCGCAACCGACATCGCTTGTAACCCTGAAGCATTCCCGAGGTGTGAGGCGATCGCCCCCCTTAACCCCATTACATCCACTGTAGCAGCCGGTCCGAGATAGGCGATCGCCCCCTCAGCGGCCAACGCCTCACAAGCCGCCACCTGATTATCGGCAATACTCACCACCAGCGTCGGCAACCCCAAACAACAGCGTTCCCAAGTCGTCGTCCCCCCGGCCCCAATTCCCAAATCTGCCCGCGCCATCAAATCCGCCAAATGGGGGCGTGGGCCATGTAAAACCGTATTTGGGCGTTCCTGCGCCTGTCGCTGCAACTCATCCCGACAAGGATGATTCGCCCCCACCACCACATCCACCGCCAACCCCTCAAACTCCCGCACCGTCAACGCCGTCAAAACCCGACCCGTCATATTCTGGGAATCCGAACCGCCAAAAAACACAAACACCCGTCGCACCTCCCCCGTTCGAGGCTCTTGAGTCTGCCGATAGGCCCCATACTCCGGTCGTAACAGCGCATAGCGCGGCCCCATTAGCAGCCGACAGGCCTCAGGAACTAATCCCCGATAACGACCCTTCCCATCCTGACTCGAATTCTGATCCAACAAAACATCACAATCATGGCCACGATTCGCCAAATCATCAATTACCAAAATCCGTCCAACTTGGGGACGTAAGCGCCGCTCCCAAACCGCATCCAGACCATAATGGTCAACCACCAACCAATCAGGATGCTCACCCCCCAAGGCCAACTCCGTCTCCCGCGCATCCACCTCAGAGGACACCCCCAACCAGGCCCCATAGTCTTCCCCCGCCTCTCCCAACTGCTCGGGAGGAGGCAGAACCTGCACCGGAAACGCCGCCTCACTCAGAAGACGAATCAAATTCCCTCGATGTTGGCGACAGACAAATCGCACCTCAGCCCCCCGCCGACGTAATACCTCCGCCAGAGTTCGACAGCGAATCAGATGTCCGCTCCCAATCTGTTCAGAGGAATCAACTCGAAAAACAACCTTCATCGTCACTTAACTCACAAATTCTCCGTGGCATACAGGTTTTCAGGGAAGTGGCCGTCCGTCATTCTCCTAAAACTCAAGTTCAGAATCAGCGTAACATAGGGATTACAGAAGCCGCCGACCTAAGACAAACCCCTCCGCTGCTGCAACTCCCACGGTAGCTCCTCGCCAATGAGCCAAGGCCTCAACTGCCTCCACTGAACGGGGATGAGGAAAAGGTCGAAGTTCCTCCTCATAAGCCGCCAAAGCCGCAAGCTTACACTCTAACGTCTGCGAAATATCCACAAACCAGTTGGGAAGGAAGGGAGAAGCCGACCCAGGAGGTTGCCACTCCGTACTAGAAGGTACTTCAAAGAACAGTAAGGTTCGCACGGGATGTCCAGGTTGAGGACGACAGGCCGTCACCACCGCCTGATGAACCCGCTGGTGGTCAATATTGACATCTCCGGCATGGTGCGTCAAAACGGTATCGGGCTGGTATTGCGCGATCGCCGCCTCAACAGTCTTCACAATATCAAGTAAATCCACGCTATCGAGTCGATTGTCGGGAAACTGTCCAAAGCTGACTGACCCGATGCTCAAGTAATCAGCCGCGCTTCGTGCGGCACTTTGGCGCTGTTGCAAGGCTTCCGCCTCCATCCCATTGCGAGCAGCGATGCCATCGGCAAGGAAGACAACATGAGCTTGTACGCCTTGAGCTGTGTAGCGGGCGATGGTTCCACCGCAACCGAGAACTTCATCATCAGGATGAGCGGCAATAATGAGGAGAGACTGACTCATTGTTAAAGCGAATGCGGAGAACGAGGGACACTAGATGCGATGATAGAGATCGGCGATCGCAATTTCAACAGGAATAGAAGCCAAGGGAATTGTAGCATTGGGATCGTCGTGAATCGTCAGCAGCCAGTGGCGATCGTCTTGTTTCACGTGCTGTTCGATTTGAACGTCAGCTTGTTCGATCTTGATGTTGTTTTTAGCTCATAGCAAACCCGAGCCAAATCCAAGTCGTTTTGATCGTCTATATCCACGCTAGAAGTCCAATCTAGGGCGAAAAACTTATGTTCAGGTATATAAAAAGTCTGCGTTTTTTTTAGGCTCTGAGTGGAACTAATCCAGATTGCACCACTCGGACAATACAAATTTGGTAAATCTTGAGAACGTTGATTTTTGGCTTCTGGAAATAAATAATTGGGTTTTCCTGAATCATCCATAGTTGCTGCCCACCAAGGATTCATGAAGCCAAATTTAAAACAGCTAATTTGAGAAACAAGATTTTGTTTTTTAAAGTTTTCAATTGATTTTTTGATGTCAGTTTCATCTCTCAATGGACAGTTAGCCATTAACTGTACAACAATATCATACTTCTCCTGCCAAAACATCTCTGCTTCACAAAGGGCTTTATGGGTAGCCAGTGCCACAGGAGAAAAATCATCAAAATAACTGTCTCTCATAAAAGGAACTTCAGCTCCATAAATCCGTGAAGTATTAGCGATATCAAAATCTTCTGTATAAACTAAAATCCTGTCAAAACACTGAGATTGTATAGCAGCTTCAATAGTCCACCCAATCATTGCCTTTCCAAAAAAATCCATAACATTTTTACGGGGCAATCGCTTGGACCCTCCCCGAGCAGGAATGATAGCTATAGTTTTCATTACCAAATACTCCAGCCTCCATCAACAACTAAAGTGTGTCCTGTCATTCCCGAACAAGCAGACGATGAAAGAAAATCGACAGATCCAATCACTTCATCGTTGCGAAGCATTCTATTTGACGGGCTTAGCTTGGCATAACGGGCTTCAAAAGATTTATCGACACGACCTTCAATTCCACCAAAAGCAACACAGTTGACTTGAATTCCTTGATTAGCCAACCTCACTGCTAGCTCACGAGTTAAATGTATAACTCCTGCTTTAGCGACGCTATAGTGAATAGGAGACTGATGTTTGTAATCTTCATATAAAGCTGGATTAGCTGCAACCAAGCCATACTGAGAACTAATGTTTATAACCCTTGTTAAAATTTTAGGAAATTCAAACGAAAGTTTCATGGTTAATTCGTAAGGGATAACAATATCAACGATCAACTCATTAGCAAAATTCTCTCGGCTGACAACTCCATCTTCTTCAATCTTGAGAAAATCAATGCTTCTTGCATTGTTAATTAAGCAGTGGGGTTTCAAGTTACAATCTTTGAAAAAACTAATTATAGAGGAAACTGCATTAGTATCCGTAAAATCCACCGCAACACTGAAAAGCCTGTCAAGATTATTGCCTAAACAAGATTGCTCTAGTTTCTTAAGAGACTCTTGGGTTCTCCCAGTCGCTACAACAATCCATCCTTTTTGTAAAAAATGAGATACTAAAACTCTCCCAATTTTGCCACTTCCACCCGTTATTAGTATAACTCCTTGCTCCTCAACCATCTACTTAATTCCCATCTCTAATATTTCTAGTGACCGCAAAACTGATTCTTCTGGGGTTTTAACACTGTAACTAAAAATCGAATCAACAAAATCTTCAAGAGCTTTCTTGAAACAATTGAAAGGGTCACAAAAATGCAATCTGTAACTTACTTTGTTTATACCTACAGCTTCTATAACAATGGGAGTTGTATTATGTCCCGAAGCGTGAATTTCCATTTCAATTTTATTATCCCATATTAGCTTTAGGGTTGTAGATTCATTTTTAAATATAACTTTTTGGTCGATGATATTAGAACCTAAAGATATATTTCTTAAAATTGGTTCTATTATATGTATAGCATAACGGTTCCAACTTTTAGGAACTTGTCCTTTGATTAAACATATTTCCCCCAACGAAGACAGTTGAAGTTGAGACAAATTTAGTTCGTCTGCATACTTAAGTGCCGAACAAGTAAAAATTTGCCCAGGGTACTTTTGCGTGTCAAATATTTTCTTAGCTTCAGAAACGGAGAAGGCTAACGGTTTATCAATATATATTGGCAAACCTTCTTCTAAAAAGGGTTTTGCAAACTCATAATGATTCTCGGCATCATCTCGGGCCAGAAGAATTCCATCAACATGGGGTATCATTTCTTCTAGAGAATCAACTACTTTTTCTATGTAACAGGTTTCAGCAATTTTTTGGGATAAGGATTTTTCTTGAGTCCAAACACAAGTCACTCTAGCATTAGGTATTGCTGCATCTGGAAATTTGTTTTTTTCTAAATACCTGGGTATAACAGGAAAACCACACTTTTCCATCAAGTCAGAATCATAACCATTGCAAATTGCCGACCATGAGTAAGGATGTCCATTACCATCTGAAAATCCAATAATACCTAAATTTAGTCCTTGACTTCTTTGTTTCTGTTTCATTTTTTAGTCAGTACTCCACAATGAAGGATTTAACAATTCTTGATCTTGACATGATACGTTATTAGGAGTTTTGACAATAGACCCTTCTGAGGCATCTAAAATTTCCTGAAGTTGCGACAGACTATCGACTCCCACAACAATTTTATCAATTTGCGAATTAGATATTACAGATCCCAAACAACATTCTAATCGACTTGTGTTAGTACTGTCTAGCCATCGCTCCCATTCATTCCAAATACTTTGCCACCGAGAAAAATACTTGGGTCGAGTACATGAATCCATCAAAAGCAAACCCTGCAAGAAAATTGATCGTACATGAACCTCAACCCCATCCTCCTTTAATCGAGATAACCAGCCTGAATCAACTAACCTCGAATCTAGTAGATTGAAGGGAGATTGAACTAAGTCAAACTCAAAATAAGGATGGAGTTTTATTAAGTCAGTTGGCGAATAAATTGATAGTCCTATTTTTTTAGCTAGTCCTCTTTCTTTAACTAAGGTTAGAGCTTGATATAGCTCCTCACCTTTAGACTTCAGCAATTGCTCAGGGTGATGTAACAATAGTCCATAAAGTCTAGAAATCTTCAGGCGTTCAAGAGAGCTATAGACTGAATGCATCACCCAGTCGAGTATATCATCTATTTGATGGGGCATTTGGGGCAGTTTAGAAACTACATCCCAGGACTCTACACCAACGTTTCCTAGAACTTTTTCACTTTCACCATAAGCAATGGCTGTATCCAATGTGTTAACGCCTGAATCAAAAGCATACCCTAAGATTTTTTCTACTTCTTCCTGTTTCACTTGTCCTTGAGTATTCGCAATTCCATAAGGAATACCGAATTGAACAGTTCCTAATGCCAATCGGCTTATACGATTATCCGTGAATGAAGGTTTAGCCAATTTTTATACTCCTCTTTAAAACTCTGACACAAACTTTAATTGAACGTATCTCCTCGATTAGCCAGACAACTCTCCAAGAAAATCATTCCATCCTGGCTCTCGACAACATCTTGCCCTTGTCTCCCTCATTGAATCCTCATCCCAAAACCTCCCGTAGCGTATTGACCACTCTATCCTGAGCCGCGTCCGTCAACCCATAATACAACGGCAAACTCATCGCCTCCCCATAATACCGCTCCGCCTCCGGAAAATCTCCCCAAGCAAACCCCAGCCCCTGATAATACGGCTGAGTATGAACCGGAATATAGTGCAAATTCACCCCAATTCCCGCCTCCCGTAGCCCCTCAAACACCGCTCGGTGAGACTTCCCAACCCTTTCACCCTCCAACCGCACCACATACAAATGCCAACTCGACTCCGTATCCCCATGTTGCCAAGGCAAGCATAGCGGCAGCCCCTGCAACAACTCATCATAGCGACGAGCCAACCACCGCCGCCGCCCGACAAACTCATCCAACCGCCCCATCTGACTCGCCCCCAGCGCCGCCTGAATATCCGTCATCCGATAATTCAGCCCCAACTCCAACTGCTGATAATACCAAGGCCCATGAGACACTTCCGTCATCAAATCCTGACAGCGCGTAATCCCATGAGTCCGCAAACGAAGCAACCGCTCATACAACTCCTCAGAGTTCGTCACCACCATTCCCCCCTCCCCAGTGGTAATAATCTTCACCGGATGGAAACTAAACACCGCCATATCCGCATAATCACAACATCCCACCGGCTTCCCCTGATACCTCGCCCCAATCCCATGAGACGCATCTTCAATCACTGTCACCCCATAGCGACGAGCCAGCGCCCCAATCGACACCATCTCACAAGACTGTCCCGCCAAATGCACCGGAACCAAGACCTTCGGCAACCGCCCCTCCCGTTCCGCCGCCACCAGCTTCCGTTCCAACTCCGCCACACTCAGGTTATAGCTGTGGGGGTCAATATCCACAAAATCCACCCCAGCCCCACAGTACAACCCACAATTCGCCGAAGCCACAAACGTATTCGGCGACGTCCAGAGACTATCTCCCGGTCCCAACCCCGCCGCCAAACAGCCCAAATGCAACGCCGCCGTCGCACTCGTTACCGCCACCGCATAGCGCACCCCACAATACCGAGCCACCGCCTCCTCAAAGCGAGCAATCGCCGGCCCCTGAGTAATCCAGTCCGAGCGCAACACCTCAACCACCGCCTCAATATCCTCAGCGGAGATATCCTGACGACCATAGGGAATATACTCTGCCATCACCCCAACCGTTCCAATAACGCCTCAGCCGTCAACCAATCGGAATTATTATCCGAACTATACACAAACCCATCTGCCACCAGACCTCCCGTCTCTCCCAAGGCATTGCGCTGATAATCGGCTTTATAAGAATACTCAATCGTCGGCATAATCACATAATGGTCTGGAAACTCAAGGGTCAAATGAGACGACTCCCCAGGACACATCACCTCATGCAATTTCTCCCCCGGTCGAATCCCCACAATCTTATGAGGCAGTTCCGGAGCCAAAGCTGTCGCCATCTCCGTCATTTTCATCGAAGGAATCTTCGGCACAAACGTCTCCCCCCCCTGCATTCGTTCAAAGCTTTTCAGCACCAAATCAATCCCCTCCTGGAGCGTAATCCAAAAGCGAGTCATCCGGGGGTCTGTAATCGGCAATTCCGTCGCTCCCTCCCCAATCAACCGTTTAAAAAAGGGAACCACCGACCCTCGCGACCCCAAAACATTTCCATAGCGAACCACAGCAAAACGAGTCTTCAACGTCCCTGTAATATTATTCGCTGCCACAAATAACTTATCGGAAGCCAACTTAGTCGCTCCATAAAGGTTCACCGGATTAACTGCCTTATCTGTAGACAGAGCCACGACTTTTTGCACCCCCTGAGACAGAGCCGCATCAATCACATTATTGGCGCCATAAATATTCGTCTTAATACATTCCATCGGATTATACTCTGCCGCCGGAATTTGCTTAAGCGCCGCCGCATGAATCACATAATCTACATCCCGCATTGCCAACTTAAGCCGTTCCACATCCCGCACATCGCCCAAAAAATAACGCATTGCCGGTGCATCAAACACCTGGGCCATCTCAAATTGTTTCAACTCATCACGAGAATACACAATCACCTTACTCGGGGAGTACCGCTCAAGCAATGTTTTCACACAATGCTTCCCAAAAGACCCAGTTCCACCGGTAATTAAAATCGCCTTACCATCAAACATCATCCAAACTCCGACCTACCAAGAGGGCTAACATAACAGAACAAACCAACAGAGCCAGAGGTTCAAGCCCCAACCAGCACCGTCCCTCCACTCTATCAGCATCAGTTTTCCCGACGCCATCCCTCGACAAAAGTTTCCCAGCCAACCCCGTCAAGCTAACAGGTTGTTCTCCCCTCCATTTACCATCGGGGGAGGGTAACCGACTCCCCCTAGTCTATCAGGCGGCAGAGCCGCCCCCAGAGCGTGTCATGGCAGAGCCATAACACGAGGGGGACAGGAGGGGGACAGGAGGAGGAGGATGAGCGACACTAGAGGCGATGATAGAGGTCGGCGATCGCCATCTCAACAGGAATCGAAGCCAAAGGGATTGTAGCATGGCGATCGTCGTGAATCGCCAGTAACCAGTGGCGATCATCTTGCTTCATATGCTGTTCAATTTGAACGCTATTTTGTTCAATAAGGAGATATTCTTGAAAGCTGGGAAGACTCCGATAGGTAACAAATTTTTGGCTGCGATCATAGTTGCGAGTCGAGTCAGACAGAACTTCGACAATCAGTCTCGGATTAGTGATAGCGGTCGTATCGTTATCGGCAGTAATAATCGGTTCTCGAACCACAACCACATCCGGATAGGTAAACGTACGAGTTTCCGGAATCCACAGCCGCTGGTCACTATCAAAGACCTGATAGGGGGTATCTTTGAGCGCAACCCCAAGGGCAACCATTAAATTGACCTTTATTCTGTTGTGTCTTGGAGACCCCCCAGCCATTGGAATAATTGCCCCATTACTATACTCATGACGTTCGCTGGCCCGAGTTTCCAGTTCGAGGTATTCTTCGACAGAATAAAGCTGTTGTTGTGCCGTTTGTGTTGCCATACTTCTATCTCTGCGATCGCCCGGATGCCTAATTCTATCCCTGCGATCGCCCGAACGGCTAATGTCCGGCCTGCGATCGCCCCAGCTCATGAGCCGTCGCAACTCGGACTCATGGAGAAAACTTGTGACACGGGGTGTCTAGCCCCCACAACCCAGCCCACCCAGCAGAACTTGGGAACGGGCCGGGGTTCCTTCATACCTCTGGGGGGGCGATCGTCCGGGGTTCCGCCATAGCTCTGAGGGCGACCACGGTTCGGCTATCGCTCACCGACCGCAAGGGTACGACCACGTTTCCATACCAATACCAAGGCGTAGGGGCAGTGCCTTGTGCCTGCCCAGACCCCTGTGGGAACGCGCTGGGGTTCCTTTATCTCTCTGGGGGGGCGATCGCCGGGGTTCCTCCACCCCCCTGGGCGACCACAAGGGTTCGCCCCTACCCGATTCCCATACCGATTCGTAATTCGTAGGGGCAGTGCCTTGTGCCTGCCCAGACCCCTGTGGGAACGCGTCGGGGTTCCTTTATCTCTCTGGGGGGGCGATCACAGCAGACTCCCCCACCCTATTCAGACAGCAGAGTCGCCCCCGGAGCGTGTCATACCACAGCCATAACACAGGGGAAAAAATCGACAGCCAACCCTTAAGCCAGACCCGCCAACCAAGCCTCAAAATCCTCCATCCCCGTGAACTCCAACAACGCCTCCGCCAGGGCCTGCCGCTGCGACGCCGACAAGTCCTTAACCCGTTGCCACTGCTCCTCAGACAACTCCCCACAGCGCCGAGTCAACTGACGCAGCAACAGGTCAGACTCTCCCTGCTCCAAACCCTGCTCCTGTCCCTTCTCGAACACGTCCTTATAAAACTGCGTATCCTGAACACGCACCTGAGTAATATCCAACATCTCCCGGATTGCCTCCAAACTCAAATTAGGGAACCTGCTGACCATTATACTCTCGACCAAATCCAGCCGCCGCCGAAACTCCCGTTCCGTCCCCCCCTGCGCCAACAGCCGACGAGCATTTTCCGGCGCCTCCTCGTCCGACAACACCAACAATCGCAACAGAGCCAAATTCGGCGTCAACTCCTGCAAGGGAATCAAATCTTCCAGATAAAACCGTTCCACCTGCGTCGCCAACACCCCTTGATAGGGGTCCTCCTCCCCAAAATTCAAGGTTCGCCGAGGGAACAACAACAGACCCCGCCAAGGCCGTATCACCTGATACTGTTCCAGATAGAGAAACACCTGAGCAAAAAAACGGCGATAAAACCCAGGGTTACCTTGCATCTGCGCCTCCAGAAACACCAGAGGCAAACT
>HLSNC_1000719_pt1 | contig 21072 bp, 18 predicted proteins | sample HotLakmetagenome_2_FD_14041 | JGI IMG/M metagenome (IMG submission 14041)
GCCCATCAGGAGCTCGGCGGGTTACCCTTCTGGCCAGAGAGAATGGTAGCTAATCACTCCCTCTTGAGAGACACAAGGAGCCCGACTTGTCGGGCGATCAGACTATCTAAAGGCGCTCATCTTCGGCGGCATAATCGATGCTGATCGCGGAATGAATTGCGCTCCTACAAAACCCAGTGCAGGCACCCTGCCCGGTAGGAGCCCGACTTGTCGGGCGATCAGGTTATCTACAAGCATTAAACTGCGGTGGCACGATCACTTATTATCAGGCGGGGGCGTTGGAGGTTGCGGGGCTGTGCGCCGCGTGCAGGCGGGCGATGAGCTGATCTTCCAGCGCAAAGCGCTCGGTTAATCCTCGTGCCAAGCGATCAATCCAGGCCGGGAGGCGGGCAATGTTCTGCTCGCAACTGGCGGTGGAGGCAAAGTCAGTGTCGAATGCCAACACCATCTCCGTTGACATTTCCAGACGCTCGAGCAGTTTCTCCGCCGTTTGCAGCGCGTTTTCGTCGTTGAAGGCGCGAGCTTCTTCGGCGAGCTGCGGGTAAATTTCAAAATGCCCCGCGCTTATGTAATCCATCAGCGATTCGCTGAAATGATCAATACGCGACTTGCTGACGCTTTCAAGCTCGGCATCACAGGCCTCTTTCAGCTCAATAAAACTTATCAATAAATCACGACGTTGCTCCAACCAGCGGTCAATCAGGCTGTGCACGCCGCCCCAGCGCTCCTGGGCATTTTTGCAATCTTCGAGCATGGGGCTCTCCTTGCTTGTCGCCGCCGTCTAGATGGCTAGACTCGCTGTTCCACCCAGCGGTGTCAATCCTCATAAGGATGGTTTGCCTCATCCTGGCATCGCGTCTATTGGCTGAAGAGCATGGCACGCTGACGTGCCAGAATGATGATACGCAGCGGGACGAGTAACAGTAGCGCAAAGCCGATCAATGTCCACGCCGGTAGCGATAGCCCCAGCAGGGTAAAGTCGATCTCGGCGCACTCACCCGAACCAGTGAGCACCATGGCTACTACGTCCTGCATGGGCAGGATATCCATCATGTAATCCAGCCCCGGTCCGCAGGTAGGCACTTCATCCGCGGGCAACGACTGCAGCCACACGTGGCGACCCGCGATAAAAGCCCCCGTGCCGGCCGTCAGCAGGCCGAGGATGCCGTAAACCACCTTGCCAGCACGGCCTGACGGGTTATGCAATGCCGCCAGCAACAAGACGATGCCTGTGGCAATAACGGCCACGCGCTGGAAGACGCAAAGCGGGCAAGGCTCATAGCCACCGATATGCTCCAATCCCAAGGCGACCGCCATCATGACGATACAAAAAAAGACGCCCATTAGCGCCGGATAACGGATAGACGGCGTTTTCATGCTTTCTTCTCCGCAGGTAGTGCCGATAGCGCGCGCGATTCCCGAGCGCGGTCAAAATAGTCGCGTAAAAAATCATCGAAGCTGACTTGATCATCGGCTTCGATATCATGCTGCTGCTGATGCGAGGTATCGATCAGCTGAGCAAGCAGCGACTCCCGTGAACGTTGCATTGGTTTGGCTTTAAGCTCGTCCGCCTGTGCCTGGGCAAGCTTGAGCAAGGTATCGCTCAGCGAGCCATTGCCCGCCTGCAACTGCGCAAGCAGCTGCGCTGAGGGGGTCAGCTCAGGGTCCTTGAGACGAGGCGTCAATGCTTCCAGAGCGGCGGCGTGAGGCGTGCCCTTTTCCACTGCATCCAGAAGCCGCGCGACCTCCGCCATTTCGGTGAAGATCTGCTCGCCCCATTCCCGCACCGAGGTGGATTCGCCGTCACGAATCAGCGTCAATGCCGGGTCCCGCCCACGCTCGACCACAAAGCGGCGATTGTCGTCGAGCCGGTCGCATTCTTCGTCCGAGATCCAGGGGCTGTCGCTCAGCAAACACCACATCAGGAAGGTATCGACAAAACGCATTTGCGTTTCATCAACGCCCAAGGGATCAAAGGGATTCAGGTCTAGGCAGCGCACTTCGATATATTCGACGCCCCGCGCCTCAAGCGCCTGGCTGGGGGTTTCGTTGTGCTTGGCGACCCGCTTGGGGCGAATGTCGCTGTAGTACTCATTCTCGATCTGCAGAATGTTGGCGTTCAACTGCTGCCACTCGTCGCCTACTTTCACGCCCAGCTTCTGATAATCCGGCCAGGGCGACGAAATCGCGTGACGCAACGTATTGACGTAGTTGGAGAGCGAGTTAAAGCAGATTTTCAGCTGCGACTGGACCTTGTTCTGATAGCCAAGGTCGGACATGCGTAGCGTGGTCGCGTAGGGGGCGTAATAGGTGTCGTCGCCTAATGGCTTGAGCTTTTCCGGCACCTTGCCATCGGGCAGGAAGCTTTTATCCACCGCCGGGGAGGCACCGAAAAGATACAGCAGCAGCCAGCTATGGCGTCGGAAATGACGGATCATGCCAAAGTAGCGCGTGGAGCGATAATCGTTGAAGGGCACATCGCTGGCGCCTTCAAGCTCGCGCAGCCCATGCCACATATCATCCGGCAGGGAGACGTTGTAGTGCACCCCGGCGATCGCCTGCATGATTCGCCCGTAGCGAACATCGAGCCCTTTGCGATAGACGTGCTTCATGGTGCCGACATTCGAGGTGCCATAGTCGGCAATGGGGACGCTGTCGTTGCCCGACAGGCGTGACGGCATGCTCCCCGGCCAGATCCACTCGTCGGTCAAGTGCTGATAGGTAAAGCTGTGCAGATCCGATAAAAAGCACAGCGCCTCACCCGGGTCGGAGTAGACAGGCGTGATGTACTCGAGCAATGCCTCGGAATAATCGGTGGTGATGTGAGGATGGGTCAGCTTGGACCCCAACGCATAGGGATGCGGAGTTTGCGCAATATGGCCGTTTGCATCGACCCGCAGGCCTTCTTTTTCCAGCCCGCGGCGGAGGCGACCGAGCCGACCCTGTCGGGCGCTGGGTAGCAAACGCTCGACCGTCGACGTCAGTGAAGGTGGCACAGTGAGTGGTTCAGGCAAGGTGAACACTCCTCGTCAATAAGGCCCGTACACGCACGGGCCTTGGTGGAATCGGGTGGCATCGCCAGCGGCTACCCATCGAGAATAGACAGCAGGATATGGCGGCAGCCGTTCAACTTTCAAGGCGCGCGACTATTTGTCCTGCCTGGCCTTGAGCAACGCCGCCCCCAGCGCACCCACTGCCGCGGGCGGTTCGCTGGGTTTATTCGCTTGGCGCTTGTTGTTTTGCCCCTGGCGACGCGATGGCTTGCGCGCCTCCTTCTCGCCAGCCTGGGCAGCGCCTTGTTGCTCCTGCTCCGGCTCGTCGTCCAGGCGCATGGAAAGCCCTATCCGCTTGCGCGGGATATCCACGCTCATGACCTTGACGGTGACAATATCCCCGGCTTTGACCACGCTGCGCGGGTCGTCGATGAAACGGTCGGAAAGCGCCGAAATATGCACCAGGCCATCCTGATGAACGCCTATGTCCACAAACGCGCCGAAGTGCGTGACGTTGGTCACCGTGCCCTCGAGCACCATCGAAAGCTTGAGGTCCTTGAGCGTTTCGACCCCTTCACGGAATTCAGCGGCCTTGAACTCGGGACGCGGGTCACGGCCAGGCTTATCGAGCTCCTTGAGGATATCGCTCACTGTCGGCACCCCAAAGCGCTCATCGGCAAAGTCGCCGGGCTTTAGCGCCTTGAGGGTAGCGCTATCGCCAATCAGTCCTTTCACATCGCGGCCGCTCTGCTTGGCCATGCGTTCGACCACCACGTAGGCCTCGGGGTGAACGGCGCTGGCATCCAGGGGGTTTTCAGCCTGATGAATACGCAGGAAACCGGCGCACTGCTCGAAGGTTTTGGGCCCGAGACGGCTAACTTCCAAAAGTTCTTTACGGCTTTTGAAGGCGCCTTGAAGGTTACGCTGAGCGACAACGTTCTCAGCAATGGCAGTACTTAGCCCGGCCACCCGGGACAGCAGCGCGCTTGACGCGGTGTTTAAATCCACCCCTACCCCGTTAACGCAATCCTCAATGACTGCTTCCAGGCTGCGGGACAGCTGCACCTGAGAAACATCATGCTGGTACTGGCCAACGCCGATGGATTTAGGCTCGATCTTGACCAGTTCCGCCAGCGGGTCCTGCAGGCGACGGGCAATCGATACCGCTCCGCGCACGGTGACGTCGAGGTCGGGCAGCTCTTTCGAGGCGTATTCCGAGGCCGAGTAAACCGAGGCGCCCGCCTCGCTCACCATGACCTTGCTCAGGCGATAGTCGGGCGCAAGCGCCTTGAGCAGCTCCCCTGCCAGCTTATCTGTTTCACGGCTGGCGGTGCCATTACCCACGGCAATCAGCTGCACACCATGCTGCTTCACCAGCTTGGCCAGCGTGACCAGCGAATCATCCCAACGGTTCTGCGGGGCGTGAGGGTAAATAGTGGCCTGATCGATGAACTGCCCGGTGGCATCTACTACCGCAACTTTGCAGCCGGTCCGCAGGCCCGGGTCGATGGCCAGCGTCACCTTCTGCCCTGCAGGTGCCGCGAGCAGCAGGTCTTTCAAGTTGGCGGCAAACACCTCAATGGCGGTTTGTTCGGCCAGCTCGCGCAGGCGGCCCAATAGCTCGGTTTCAAGCGCGGTGTAGAGCTTGACGCGCCATGTCCAACGCACCACCTCAGCAAGCCACTTATCCGCCGCACGGCCCTGGTCGCTGATGCCGAACTGCCTGGCAATCGTCACCTGAGCGGGGTGAACGGGGGCGTCGTCTTCACCGGGCAGGCGAATGGCGAGGCTCAGCACGCCCTCGTTGCGGCCACGGAACATGGCAAGCGCACGGTGCGACGGCACCTTGGCCAGTTTTTCGTCGTGCTCGAAATAGTCGGAGAACTTGGCCCCTTCCTGCTGCTTGCCGTCCAGCACGCGGGCGCTCAGCTCACCCTCCTGCCAGAGCCGTTCCCGCAGCTGGCCGATCAGCTCGGGGTCTTCAGCAAAGCGCTCTATGAGAATCTGCTTAGCGCCATCCAGGGCGGCCTTGGCATCGTCGACGGCGGGAATATCGCCTTCTGCAGGGCGCAGGTAGCCGGCGGCTTCGTTTTCCGGGGTCAGCGTTGGGTCAGCAAGCAATGCATCCGCCAACGGCTCCAGGCCAGCTTCACGGGCGATCTGCGCCTTGGTGCGGCGCTTTTTCTTGAACGGCAGGTATAAATCTTCCAGACGCTGCTTGGTTTCCGCAGCATCGATGGCCGCCTTGAGCGGGCCGTCCAGCTTGCCTTGCTCATCAATGGCGGCCAGGACCGCAACACGGCGCTCTTCCAGCTCGCGTAAATAGCGCAGTCGTTCATCCAGTTGGCGAAGCTGGGTATCGTCCAGGGCACCGGTGACTTCTTTACGATAACGGGCAATAAACGGCACGGTGGCGCCTTCATCCAAAAGCGCCACCGTGGCGGAAACCTGCTCGGCCCGAACGCTCAGCTCATTAGCTAAGCGAGAAATAATACGCTGATTAACATCCATAAATGACCACTAAACTCATGCAACACCATTAAGTGCCCACAAGGTATCACAATCCCATAGTGGCTGGCATGAATCGAGGCATCAGCGACGCCACCCCTGATCGTCCCAAAACGGGCGACGGGATTCACGCATAACCGCCTCACGACTCAGTCCAATATCTTTCAGCATGTCGTCACTTAAATAACGTAACGCATTACGCTCATGGCCTAGCTGGCGCCAGCGATATAGCCTTTCCCGCCAGGTTACCCTGCAAGAATGAGGCTTCCCCTGCTGGGGCTGTTCAATCTGCTTGGATTCATCGGCCTGATGGCACTTCACGACTTGGCGGCATGATAGCGAGCATTCCATTTCAATCCCTCCTCTCTGGTTAGATCACCCCATACGCTCAGCAGGGCAATTTAAGTGTTGAAAGAAGTATTGAGCCGCGCCTAAAATCAATCCAACGAATAGTGCTTATGTATAACATCAAGAAGATTGATACCCATGGCAACACTACCCACCATCGACCACGAACTGCTGCGTACCTTTGTTGCCATTGTTGATCAAGGCGGCTTTACCCGCGCCGCAGCGGCCGTCAACCGCACGCAATCAGCCGTGAGCATGCAAATTAAACGGTTGGAAGAAGACGTGATTCAGCGCCCGCTGTTTGTGCGCCAGAACCGCCAGCTACTGCTGACCAGCGAGGGCAACACCCTGCTCGGCTATGCGCGGAAGATTTTATCGCTGCAGGGCGAGGCGCTTACGCTGCTTCGCCAACCCGATATGGTGGGCCGCGTCAGGCTGGGCGTACCCGATGACTATGTGATGCGCTTTTTGCCGGGCATTCTCAAAACGTTTTCCCAGGCATGGCCGCTGGTGGATGTGGATGTCCACTGCGCGCCCTCATCAGTGCTTTCCCAGCAGCCGCAGGGTAGCCTGGACCTGATCATCATGACCCGAGAGATAGGCGACGAGATTGGCACCATACTAAGACGAGAGCCTACCGTGTGGGTCGCGGCCGAAAGTCACAGCACCCATTTACAGACGCCGGTACCGCTTGCGCTGTTTGAAGCGCCCTGCTTTTGTCGCCGCCATGCCTGCAATGCGCTGGACCGAGCAGGCCGTGCCTATCGCGTCGCCTATAGCAGCCCGAGCCTGGCGACACTGCAGGCGGTTGTGGGAGCAGGGCTGGCGGTCTCTGCCTGGATGCGCAGCCTGGTGACCACCGAGATGCAGATACTGGGTAAAGAGGAAGGGTTTCCCGAATTGCCGGAAGCCTCCATCGTGTTGTTGCGCACCTCCTCCACTCAGTCGCCGATTATCGATAGCCTGGCCGAGCATATTAGTGAAGGTTTCAGGCTTTAGGGTCTGCCCTCGTTACGCGAACACGATTCGTACTGCCACGCCATTATTCCACCAGCGTAGCCGAGTAGGGTCGGGAATGGCCCCTGCAAGGCTTATAAAGCGTCTACGTTTCATGAGACGGCTCTTACAGCGATTAAAGACGAGCCCCAACAAAAGGGGTAACGCCGTGGCGCCACCCCTTCAGACAGTTTAGTAATGATGGGGCTTTAACCCCTAAAGGCTGAACATCAAGTCAGCTGCGGCCCCGCCTGGATAATGGCCTGGTTGACGCCTTCAAATTTCTTGAAGTTATCGACGAACTTGGTCACCAACTCCTGGAGATGGCGATCGTAGGCCGTGCGGTCTTCCCAGGTGTCGCGCGGGTCGAGCAGGCTCGAGTCGACGCCCGGCACTGCCAACGGCACTTCCAGGTTCAGCCCCTCGATATGCTTGGTCTGCACATCGCGAAGCACGCCGGACTGGATGGCGCTGATGATCGCGCGGGTTGTTGGAATCGAGAAGCGCGAGCCGCCTTCGCCGTAGGCGCCGCCGGTCCAGCCGGTGTTGACCAGATACACCTGGGCGTCTTTTTTCTCGACACGCTTGATCAGCAGGTCGGCGTATTCGCGCGCCGGACGCGGGAAGAACGGCGCACCAAAGCAGGTGGAAAAGGTAGCCGCCAACCCTTCAGACGATCCCATTTCAGTAGAGCCGACCTTGGCCGTGTAGCCCGACAGAAAATGGTAGGCCGCCGCTTCCTTGGAAAGGACCGAGACTGGCGGCAGCACGCCAGACATGTCACAGGTCAGAAAGACGATGGCGTTCGGCTCGCCCGCGAGATTTTCCGGCACGCGCTTCTCTACGTGTTCAAGCGGATAGGCGGCACGCGAGTTCTGGGTCAGGCTGTCGTCGGCGTAATCCGGCTCGCGGCGGTCGTCGAGCACCACGTTTTCCAGCACGGTGCCGAACGAGATGGCGTTCCAGATGACCGGCTCGTTTTTCTCGGACAGGTCGATGCACTTGGCGTAGCAGCCGCCTTCCATGTTGAACACGATGCCGTCGCCCCAACCGTGCTCGTCGTCACCGATCAGGTAACGGGCCGGGTCGGCGGAAAGCGTGGTTTTACCGGTACCCGAGAGGCCGAAGAACAGACAGGTTTCGCCATCTTCGCCGACGTTGGCGGAGCAGTGCATGGGCAGCACATCGGCGTCGGGCAGCAGGAAGTTCTGCACCGAAAACATGGCTTTCTTCATTTCACCTGCGTAACGCATCCCGGCGATGAGCACTTTCTTCTCGGCAAAGTTAATGATCACGCAGCCATCTGAAGAGGTGCCATCACGGCTGGGATCACAGCTAAAATCGGCCGCGTTGAGAATCGTCCACTCGTCTTTCACAGCCGGATTGAAAGCCTGGGGCCGGACAAACATGGTGCGCCCGAATAGGTTCTGCCAGGCCGTTTCGGTGCTGACCCGCACCGGCAGGTAATGGACGGAATCGCTACCCACGTGCAGCTCGGAGACAAAGTGCTCGCGTGCGCCCAGATAGTCTTCGACACGCGCCCACAGCGCGGAGAACTTGTCAGCATCAAAAGGCCGGTTAACGCTGCCCCAGTCAATGCTGTCACGGGTAGACGGTTCATCAACGATAAAGCGGTCTTTCGGTGAACGGCCGGTACGGACACCCGTGTTCACTACCAGGGCACCGTTAGCAGACAGGCGGCCTTCGCCACGGGCCACGGCGCGCTCGATCAATTCGGCGCTGCTGAGGTTGACGTGGGCTTGATGAGCGGCTTGAGTCGTGGTCATGTCGATTCCTGGGCCTTGCGGCCGATTTTCTCGTTTACCGGGCGTCACCGACGCCTTTCAAAAGTTCATCCCGGCGATTGGCTGGGCGCTTGAGTCGGGCGCATTATGGCAAAAAGAAAGCCCCCGGAAAACGGGGGCCTAACGCAAATATCTTGTAGTTAAACTACGACATTGACACTACATTTTGTGTTGCGTCGCAATATTTTTTCAAACGCCTGTTTAGCAGCTCCGCTCCAGTGACTGGTATGTCTGGCGCCGCAGAGAGCCGCTTGAAAACCGGCTCCGCATGCCACGACTACAAAATCAGTGAATGGTCGGCGCAGGCGCATCAGGGTCGGCCAATAAACTTTCGATTTCTGCGGCCGTGTAGTGATATTTCGTGTGGCAAAAATGGCATTGGGTATCGATCTCGCCCTGTTCGCGCAAAATCTCCCGCAGCTCATCGCCGCCCAGCGTCAGCAGCCCATGGCTCATCCGCTCACGCGAGCAGGTGCAGCCAAAACGCAGCGCTTTGGGTTCGAATACCCGAACGGTTTCTTCATGGTAGAGCCTAAACAGGACCTCGCGCTGCTCAAGGCCTAACAGTTCTTGGGTCTTGATGGTGTCGGCCAGGTGTACGCTGCGCTCCCAGGCATCCACGTCCTGGTTTTGCGAGGCGTCCGGCAGGCGCTGCAGGAGCAGCCCCCCTGCCCGCTCGCCATCGGCGGCAAGCCATAGCCGTGTAGGCAGCTGTTCCGACTGGCTGAAATAAGCCTCCAGGCAGCCGCTCAGCGTTTCGTGATCAAGCGCAACGATGCCCTGGTAGCGATTGCCATCGCGGGGATCGAGGGTAATCACGATCTGGCCGTCACCAACCAGATCTCGAAAGCTTGCGTGTTCGCTTGGCAAGTCGCCACCGTCGGCGATCCGGGCAACAGCCCGCAGTTCACCACCGGGGTTGGATTCGGCCATCATCAGCGACAGCACGCCCTGGCCTCTGACCTCCATGCTCATGGTGCCGTCCAGCTTGACGGTATCGGTCAACAGGGCCACTGCGGCTAACAGCTCGCCCAGCAGTTGGTTGACCGCCGGGGGATAGGCGTGGCGATCCAGCACCTCATGGTAGGCGTTGGACAGTGTCACGATCTCGCCGCGCACGTTGGTGTGGTCAAACAGAAAACGTTGGATTTGATCAGACATAAGTAACCGTTACAGAATGGGGGGAACGCCAGTGAGGATTCACTCACCTTGGTGGCGTTGAAAGCGCTGGATGTCACGGCGCTGTTTTTTATCAGGCCGCTTGAGCGGATGCTGCATCACTTCGTTGGTCAACCGGCGAGCTTCGGCCTCACGGGCGCGGCGTTCGACGCTTGCCTGGGTTTCGGCGTAAAGCTTGCGCGCCTCCGGCGCTCCGCGTCGCTGGTCGGACAGCGCGGTGACCTCGACCTCGAGCACATCCCATCCCTGAGGCACCTTGATCAGTGCGCCCAGTTCGACGTTTTTGCTGGTTTTGGCGCGGGTGCCGTCGTATTGCACCTTGCCACCTTCGATGGCCTTCTTGGCCAGCGCGCGGGTTTTAAAGAACCGCGCGGCCCACAGCCATTTATCCAAGCGAACGCTATCGCTCATTAACGCTCTCCTCGCTGCTCAGGCAGGCGGCAGCAGTTGGGCAAACCGGTCCAGTGCGACAAATTCCTCGAGCGCCTTTTCCGGCCGCTGGCTATCGGGCTGCTTGATGCCCATCAGATAGCGGATCCCAAAGGTCCGGGCGCTGGCCAGCACGTGAGGGTTGTCATCAATAAACAATGTGCGCGCAGGATCGAACGGCTCGATCGCCTGCAGCGCTGACCAGAAGGCCTGTTCTTCCTTTGCCGCACCGACGTCTTCTGATGAGATGATGGCATCCAGGTAGTTTTCCAACCCCGTCAACGGCAGCTTGAGGGCCAGGCTGGCCCGATCGGCGTTGGTTGCCAGTATCACACGAGGGTGGGCCTGCTTAAGCCAGGTCAGAAAATCCAGGGCGTCGCCACGCAGGCCAATCAAGTGCTGCACTTCTCGCTTCAGGGCGACGATGTCGACGCCGAGTTCGCGGCTCCAATAGGCCAGGCTGTACCAGTTGAGCGTGCCTTGCTCGCCGATGATGCGGGCGCGCAGAGTGTCTTGTGTCGCCTCGTCCAACTGATGCAGCTCGACGTAGCGGCGTGGCAGATGCTCGAGCCAGAAATGGCTGTCGAAGTGCAGATCCAGCAGCGTGCCGTCCATGTCCAACAGCACGGTATCAATATCACTCCACTCGATCATTGCCACTCCCATCGCGAACGTTATAAGCGTGCTATTGTAGCCTAACCGCCGTTTACCAGCCATGGAGGCACCATGTCCCGCTACGACTCGACCCCTGACCGCGCTGCATCGGGCTATCCGCAAAAACCGCAGATTCTGACTCGCAACACCGTGGCAAAAAGTCGCTTGTTCCAGGTTGAAGCCCTGGACCTGCGCTTCTCAAACGGCGAGGAGCGTCAGTTCGAACGCCTGACCGGCACTGACCGAGGCGCGGTGATGATCGTCGCCATGCCCGATCCTGAGCACGTATTGCTGATTCGCGAATACGCGGCAGGATTCGAGGATTACGTGCTAACGCTCCCCAAGGGGCTGGTGGACCCCGGCGAGGATTTCATCACCGCTGCCAATCGCGAACTGATGGAAGAATGCGGCGTGGGCGCGCATCATCTGGAGCCACTGACTGAGCTTTCCCTGGCGCCCAACTATATGCGCCACCGCATGCAGGTGTTACTGGCTACCGACCTTTATCCCAAGCGTTTACCGGGGGATGAGCCCGAGCCGTTGATTGTGGAAACCCACGCCCTGGAAGAACTGCCCGCCTTGTTGCTGCGCGAGGACTTCCACGAAGCGCGGGCCATTGCCGCGCTCTATATTGCCCGCGACAAACTGCGCGAAGAGCGACGCGACTACGCCAACGACCTGCTATAACGAGGACGGCGGGGAAGATCCCCGCCCTGCGAGCGGGGCTAAAAGTGGTTTTTCAGCGAAATCCAGCGCCGCTGGCGATGGCTATCGAGGCCGGCTTCCAGCAGGGCCATGCTGCGTAATGCATCATCGATATCCACCGGCAGCGGGCCTTCTTCAAGAATCGCGCTGGCAATACCCTGATAGTAGGCCAGGTAGTCGCCCGGCTGGGTGGCATGCTCATGGCGCACCAGCGGGGCGTCTTCCCCCTCGCCTTCCCGCAGCGTCAACACGCCGTTTTGGGGATCGTGCCCCCACTGCGGCGCGGGCGACTCCCCCGCCTTCAAGCGGTCTTCCTGGGGGTCCAGGCCGTATTTGACGAAGCTTCCCCGAGTTCCGTGAATCCGGAAACGCGGTGTCGGCTCGGCGACCAGCGTGCCTGCCGCCAGCGTAACGCGAAACCCGTCGTAGTCGAGCAAAGCCAGAAAATCGTCATCCGCCTTGGCGCCCTCACGCAGCGCCGCCAATTCCAGCAGAATGGCGTTTGGCATGCCAAACAGCTCGCAGGCCTGATCCAGCAGGTGGGGGCCAAGGTCGTACCAGATCCCACCGCCGGGGGTGGCTTTCTCACGCCAGCGGTCACGCACTTCCGGCCGAAAGCGGTCGAAATGCGACTCGAAGCCGGTCACCCGCCCGAGCGTGCCCGCCTCGAGCAGCGCCTTGATGGTCAAGAAGTCGCTATCCCAACGCCGGTTATGGAAGACCGACACCATTCGCTCCTTGTTAGTGGCCAGTGTTCTCAGCTGTTTGGCTTCAGAAAGCGTGACGGTAAACGGCTTATCGACCACCACGTGCTTGCCGGCCGTCAGGGCCGCCTTGGCAAGCCGAAAATGCGTGTCGTTGGGCGTGGGAATCACGACCAGGTCGATATCCTTGCGTTCACACAGCGCCAGGGCTTGGCTTTCCACCTCCACATCGGGTAAATCAGCATGAACTTTTGCCGCATCGCTGGAGGACACAGCGACAAGATCGAGCCCCTCCGTCGCCCGAATAAGCGGCATATGAAACGTTTTACTGGCAAAACCGTAGCCCACTAGGCCTACATTAATAATCGCCTTCATTACATTCCTTACTGGACAATCGAATTTGCTAACGTCACTCCGGCCACTTTATCGGCATACGTGGCTTACCGTATTAAGATAGATTGTGGCATGGGCGAACACCGCAAACCAGATACCGCCGCGGTACCATAGACAAATACACCACTTACATCACATCGAGACATCCCGTGAGCATTACCGCGCGTGAGTTTTACCGTAACGGACCCGCACACCGAACGGAGCACGTCAGTAGCTTTGCGTCGATTCGTCGCCAGTTCGACTTCCGTTCTATCGAAATTGGCCGCTGGGTGACGAACGTCGAGCGCGACCGCGCAGCAACGCTGTTCCACGACGCGCTGTGCGATTTGATGGTGATTCTGAAAGGACCGGAGACACTGATCTCGCTGCGGGGCTCGCTGGCCTTGCAGTATGGAAGTGGTGGACGACCGGGGGTATCGGCCCATTACGACCCTCGCCAGCGCAGCTTTGCGCTGGCCAAAAACGCGGGCCCGGGAAGCATCGCCCACGAATGGTTCCACGCTTTTGATCACTATATTGCCGGCAAGTGCTTTCGCGACGTGCCCGGCGGCATGTTCGCCTCCGCTGCTTGGCTTGCGGATGCTTCGGCGATCGCCCATCCGCTGAACCAGCGCCTTTTGCAATGCTTCAAGGCCGTTCTACTCCAGCCTGAAGGCGACCAGCCAAGCGAGCTGTTCAAGCACTCCGCCGTCATGGACAAACAGCTTGGCCAGCTTTATTACAGTCGCCCAGAAGAACTCTGCGCCCGGGCGTTCGAGGCCTTTGTGCAAGACGCGAGTATCACCAATCACTTCCTGGTCAAGGGCAGCAAGGCCTCGCCAGAAGCAGAACGCGGGCTCTACCCCCTAGGCGAGCAGCGTGAGCGGATCAACCAGCTATTCGACGCGTATTTTTCGTCCCTGGGCGAGGCGCTGCAAAGGGAAGCCTAACCAGCACCCATCCAGACGTAGTTATTAAAGCCCCTGAGCGCCCCGGCGCAACCAGTTATGCACGAACGCGAGCTTATGGCGGGCATGCTGTGACAGCACGAAGGGGTACAAGTCCGACAAGCCCATGGAACGATTGATATGGTTGACGCCCACCGTGAGCGAGGCCGCAATATGAATCAACTGATCGGCATCAGGCTCTGAATAGGGGTCCCACCCGGCGCTGGGTATTTGCGGCGATGACAGCCCCGTGGCGACAAAGCTGTCGGCAATGTCAGTCAGGTGCAGCAGGTGCGCTGCCGTTTCCGCCCAGTCTTCGTGGGGATGCGCGGAAGCATAACTGGTCAGGTAATGCTGCTTCCACTCCGGCGGCGGGCCGTTTTCGTAGTGGTAGCGCAGCGCTGCCGGATAATCGATCCGCTCGTCACCGAACATGGCGCGAAAGGCGTCAAGAAAATCCTCGCGCAAGCTCAGCCGCCACCACAGCATGTGAGCGATCTCGTGGCGCATATGGCCGATCATGGTCCGATACGGCTCCTCCAGCGCCTCGCGACGCGTGGCCACCAAGACGGGATCCACTTCCGCCACGCTAATCGTCACGATCCCCTCGACATGCCCCATGGGCACCGGGGTCGGGCCTTCCGCCAGCAGATGGAACACCGGCGGCGCCCCAGGGTCTTCCGGGCGAAACCAATGCCAGCGACCGAGGTTATCCAGCACCCAACGCTTGGCGGCTTCGGTTTTCGCCCAGTTGGAAATGGCATCGGGAATGGCGGGGTCAGGGGCCAGGGCCGTCATGGCACACGAGCGGCAAAAGGCGCCCTCTTCCGGCGCGATCCAGTTACAGCCGATGCGTTCCCGGTTGGCACAGAAAGGCGGCATCGGCAGAAATGCCCGCGCCTGGGGGTCGTAGGCAACCGGGGTACCGTCTGCCGTGTTGAGGTTGTCGAACCAGAGACTACCGGTTCCAACCGGGTTGGCAAAAACACGCATTGTGCGAGAACTCCATGTAGAACGTTGGCATCCATCTTGCGCGCCTTGACGGCCTACCCACAAGTGCCGTGACGCAGATACCTTTCACGTTCGTCGAGAGCGGCATCGACTCTGCGCGTAGATTCAAGCATCTCAAAAACCATAAACCCGATATGCTTACCCCGATCAATCAATTCGCGTGATGGCCTGGCGGTCGGGGTCGGCATACCACGGCAGGCTCAGGCGGGTGTTACGCTCCAGCTCGGCAATCACCTGTGCCCCCAGCAGGACGATGATCGCGCCGACCTCAAGGCAAAGCAGCACGATCACTAATGTCGCCAGGGAGCCGTACACGGCGTTGACAAAGGAGAGATGGGTAAAGTAGTAGACCAGCAGCAGGCGAACCCCTTCCCATAGCAGCGCCGCCACGAAACCGCCTACCACCGCCCTGCGTAACGCAATTTTCACGACTGGCAGCACCTTGTAGATGGCGCTGAACAGCAGGAAAACGCCGAAAAAACTGATCAAATTAAGTACCGGGCCGGAAAACCTCGCCAGCGGCAGTTCCCGCTCAAAGATGGCTAGCACCAGCGAATTGAGCGAGCTGGCCAGGGTAACCACCAGGGTCAATGCCATTAGCCCCGCACCCAACATCAGCATGAAGGCATAAGGCAGCATTACCGACACCCAGGCGCTACGCCGGACATGCGGGGTTTCGGGCGCATGGAATATAATCGCCAGTGCGTCTTCGAGCATCCGAAAAGCGAACGAGCTGAACAGCAACATGATGGGAAAAACGAAGATGCCGATCACATCGCGGGAATCCAGCAGACCGCGGACGGCTTCCAACAGAACTTCGGCATGCGCCGGGGTCAGGTGACGTGCTTGTACGGACAGCACGTTAAGCAGGTGCTGCTCGTCCACGACTTGCGTCAGCATCACGACCAGCAAGGCAAAGAGCGGCACGATGGAGAGCAGAATATTGTAGCCCACGCCACCTGCCAGCAGAATGCCGCGGTTCTTGAGAAAGTTGCACAGCACGCGCCATGCAAAGTGAGCCAGCCTGGGCAGTAACAGGACGAGGGCACTGAGGAATACGTGATATCGAACCATGGTTAGCCACTCTCCTTGTTCGCTAACGCCATGATACGCTTATCGCGCGGCTCGTTAACAAGAGTGACCGATAAATATATGGTGGTTTGACTGGCTGACAACGACAGACAGCAGCAACGCAGGTGCCAGCATCAAAAAAGCCCGCCGAGATTGCTCGGCGGGCTTCTTGAAATCTTGGCGGAGGAGGAGTCCGCATACACCCTTTCCAAGCAAGTCCATGGCCTTATATTAATTATCTGTTTTTTTTGATAAATTTATTATTAAGAGCCCAATACCTTCCTATCAAATCCAGCTTATCCCAGAACAATTATGTGGGTCAAAGTGTGGGTTATATTGTGGTAGGCTCGTCAGCAATCAGTCAGCTGTACCACAGAGAGGCATTACCATGGGTAAGCTCACTAGCAAGACAGTTCAGAAGCTTGCGAAAGAGGGAAAGAAAGGATCGACGGGTGACGGCCAAGGCCTATACCTGCAAATTACCGCTGGCGGGTCGGTTAGCTGGATTTACCGTTTTAAGCTTCAAGGCAAGCAGCGCTATATGGGCCTAGGGTCGCATCCTGGCGTGAGCCTCTCCGATGCCCGCGAGCTCGCAGCGGATAACCGCAAAATGGTCAAGCAAGGGATTGACCCACTGGAAGCGCGCTTTAAAGAAGAGAAAGAGGCTCAGAAAGAAGCTGTCACATTCACAAGCTGCGCCGCTCGCTTTATCAAGGCACACCGCCGCAGTTGGCGAAATGCCAAGCATGCCCGTCAGTGGGTCAGCACTCTCAAAACCTATGTGCGTCCAAAAATCGGTGGAAAGCCCATAGAAGATATTTCGACCCAGGACGTTCTTGAAGTCCTAAAACCCATCTGGGCAAATAAAAACGAAACAGCCAAACGCGTGCAGGGACGCGTTGAGAATATCTTGGATTATGCAGCTGCACACGGCTATCGCGATCCGGTAAATCCCGCCCGCTGGCGCGGGCACCTGGATAAACTACTAGCCAAACCGTCTCGTATCCAGAAGGTTAATCACCATCCTGCCATGCCCTATGATGACGTTGCTGATTTCATGGCGTCGGTTCAGCAGTACAACAGCATGTCTTCTAAAGCGCTGTTTTTTTTGATTTTGACCGCAACGCGCACTTCCGAGGTGCTGAATGCCGAATGGAATGAGGTTGACCTCGCTAATGCCACATGGGCGATCACTGCTGATCGGATGAAAACCAATCGCGAACATCGAGTGCCGCTTTCCAAGCAAGCTCTATCGCTACTCTCGAATCTACCCCGCGTAAAAGGTAGTACGTATGTATTTCCCGGCATGAAGCACGCCCGCCCGCTTTCCAACATGGCCTTACTTCAATTCATGCGCGGAATGGGATACGGCCCAAGCGGCGAAAAAGGCAATTATGTACCCCATGGGTTTCGCTCCAGCTTTCGTGACTGGACCGGCGAGGTTACCAGCTACCCCCGCGACGTAGCCGAAATGGCGCTGGCCCACACCATCGAGAATAAGGTGGAGGCTGCCTATCGCCGCGGCGACCTGTTTGAAAAGCGGAGGTCTATGATGCAGGAATGGGCGGACTACATCATCAATCTTTGAGGCGGGTCAGAGATGGTTCTTAGCCACTAAATCATCGCGCACAGTTCTCATGATCTACGCTTGCTTTCACCAGCACTATCGTGACGGCAAAACATTGAGCAATGTCGAGCGAAACCGATCTCTTTTCGGAACCCGCGGTCACGTTTCCGAATATGCATAGTTACTAGCTATTCCACCCTAGACTGCTAAGTAATACGCGAATTCTGCTGAATTAAAAGTCATGCCAGGAATTCGCGACACTCTGTTTCGCTACCTGGCCATGCTGCAGCTGATCTCGCTCAGCCCAGGAGGCATCAACACGCAGGTGCTGGAGAAGACTCAAGGATCGGGGATGCCAGATCGATACACGCTCGCGGCAACGTGACCTGTGCGACCGCCTCTCTCTTTGCACTTTTCACTGGTGTATGACGACCACCGGAAGCCATACCGCTGGTATTTTGATCGCGACTTCCACTGCAGCCTGCCAGCCCTTGATAATCCCCAGCGTCCTTACCGTGGTACTGGCTGAGTAGTATCTGAAGAGCTTTCTGCCAACATTGGTGGCCAGCCAGTTGGACCCGCGGTTCGCGACGACTGCCAACTGCTGGACGACCAGGAGCACAATGGCCAAAGCCATAGGCCCCAGCGGGTACACGCCATACCCAGCGGCAAGGCACTGATGCCAGCATGGATCAGCGTGTCAACATGGCAGACAGTGCCCAAGGGACTTCAGTGCCAACGCGCCATGAATGTCACTTAGCTGTCCCACAGGCTGAGAAGGGAAAAACAGTTCACGCTGCGTCCACAAGGGTTGATCAGCCGCCACTGCGTGACCTACCTGCTGGCTACGGTGAACGATTACAGGATGTTCGCCAGTTCGCACTGCATCTATGAGGTACGCCTCAGCAATGCCTCATGGCATGACGCCAAAGACTTTTACTTGGACGACTGCATCGTGGGCGGCGCCTTCGACTACCCGCAGGGCATAACACCAGTGACGCTGATGTCTAATATCGAGCTGCAGGTAGTCTGGCTGCTCAGCGAGACGGCACTAACCGATGAGCAACGTCTCACGCCGCTACCCGAGAGCTACTGGCTGGCCTTGAAGCAAAGGTATCCGATGATCAGCAGACCCCTTGGTGGCTAATGGGTATGGGGATGAACGTTGACGGGTTGGAGCCCCATGCTTGGAAGTAGATGATCCTTGAAACGGCCACACAAATTCTTTCTAGATCAGAAGACGTTAATAGCTACAAGTGTTTTACGACAGATTTTAGCTAAAAAAAATTATAAGCATTATCCTAAATAAAAATTCAGGATGGCCGATATATATATAAGTTTTCAAAAAAAAACCACTTTAAAAACCGCTAAGCAGGAGCATAACGTGATTTACTCAGTTCTTCAGGAAAGGGAACTTTCTGAGCGAAAAGCTATTATTAAACTGTTGGGGCTTATGCTTTTTTCTAGCCCACCAATGAATAAAACAGAACTGACGCTGATAGAGACACTGTGTGAATTTGCCGGTTTTATGGAGCAAGATGCAGCAGCGGCGATGCGTCTCGATATGCGTGAAAACTGGCTGTTCGACGAAGTTATTGATGAGAAGCTATCTGTTGGGTCACAAAAACTACTACTATTTCTTGCTAAATTGTTCGAGTGCTGCCTGAATCAGAAAGCAGGCTTGCCTCTTTTCTCGGGTGACAACGAATACAGCTCCTTTATTATTAAAAACATTTCACCCAACATACATTTTGGCAACAAAGCACAAGAAAAACTCTCTAAATTAGCTAACTCCTTGTGCAAGTCATCATGTGAAATTTATGACATTATTTATGCTGAAGACCTAGATAAAAAAGAAATCAAAGAGGTTCCCGCATCAGAAAAAATATTTATGATTAACTCCACAAAGCTCAATGAACTCAGCACCCTAGAAGCTTCTAACTTCATTCTTTCTTTTAACAATAAAATTATGAAGAAGCATGAGGAGTCAGCAAGTGGCGCAGAGATAATGTTTCTCAACTATATTCTTGGTGCATTTTTCAACAAACCTGGAGTTACACAAGATCATATTAAAGATAGCTCAGAATTTTCACATTTAGAAATTGATAAAACGTGGTTAAAAAAATTAATAATGTTAGCCAGCCTTTCTCGTCTGGGCAAAAATGATGATCCGTTTGACGACATTGATATAAAAAGAATGGCATATGAGCTGAATATTGATAAAAAACTGCTATATAAAACACTTCACCCCGCGATCATGAACTACAAAGCAGCATGTATTGAATGCTTTGAACGGTTGCATGATGTGGATCGTAATGATTACGCTCCAGGAGCCAAGGGAACGGACTATTTAAGAAAAATACTATTTGTTACCGATATACTAGCAGATTTTTATCCTGCCACAGCGGGGTTAAAAAGGATACACAAACTCGGGACGTCAGCCAGCAGCTTTGTAGACGACTTCAGTGCAGATGAAGAAAGAGCTGCTGAGAAGCTGTTTGGATTACGGAAACTCTCCCAAATTGATGACGCAAAAGTCATTCATATTTGTGTTGATGGCTTTATGTCAGAGTCATCAAAAAGGCAGTTTTCTGATTGGATGACACCTTTAGAAACCCGTGAAACATTTGGTTCTATTTTCGGATTCTCATGGCCATCTAGGAACTTTATCACATCTGGAATAACTTGTTGGTATGAAGCAGTAGAAAATTCTTATATATATGGAAACAAGCTTGCAGAAGAAATAACCAACATAAAGACGTTTAGTCCGGAAATGAAAATAAGACTATATGGTCATTCGCTAGGTGGTCGTGTAATCCACAACGCCTTGGTGGCTCTCGTTGGCTCAGGCTTAAAGATTGATAAAGCTTATTTATTTGGTGGGGCGGTATCTCGCAAAGATAAACAGCGCTGGGCTGGAGCTTTACAGTCAGTAGAAGATCGCATTTTTAACTTTTACTCAATGAACGACGATGTACTAAAAAAGTTGTACTACACTGCGGAATTAGGTGATGAGCCTGTTGGCTTGGGAGAAATAGAGCATTTCAAAACTAAAGGCGTAGAAATTTGTGAAATAGTGAATATAGATGTCACTGAGATTGTGAGTGGGCACAGAGAATACAAGCCTAATTTGGTCAGCATCCTAGAGCATTCATCACTGAATGAAGGTGAGGTTATTGAGTAAAAGAGTAACCTTCTTCAACCTTAAGATAAACCGAAAATTATCACTCATAGTTGGTTAGCGCATCCTCTACCATCAGCGTTGGCCTGTAATGACCCTCTGGTTTTGGCACACCCTACGCAGCTATTGCAGGGTGTGCTCGGGGCGCCACATAGCCTAGTGACTGATGTAGCCGTTCTTCGTTTAGTACCGCGTCCAACGCCCGAGAACCGCTCTAGCTTGACCCAAAGACTCAAATCGATGCTGCCAGATGCACTCCTCTTCTTTCAATGGTCGGAAGAAGCGCTCGACAAGGCCGTTCTGCTCCGGTGTATATGGCGTCGTGAACTCCTGGGTAAGCCCATAGGCCTTCACTGTCGCCGTGTAATGCCGACTGCTGAATACCAGACCATTATCCGATCTCAGTGCCAGAGGTTGATGAATACGCCCCAGCGCGCCGAATCGTTACACCAGAGCCTCTTCCAGCGCGGCTTCGGCGGTCTTGCTGCTGCCATTGTCCGATAATCGCCAGCCGAGAATTTCTCGCGTGCAGCAATCGATGATCACCGCCAGGCTGGCCCGTCGGTCCTTGCCGCACCAAACGTGCGTCAGATCGGTGGCCC
>HLSNC_1000726_pt1 | contig 20996 bp, 20 predicted proteins | sample HotLakmetagenome_2_FD_14041 | JGI IMG/M metagenome (IMG submission 14041)
TACAAGACCGACTCAATGAACGGCCCAGAGCAATTTTAGACTTTGACACCCCTAAAGAACGAATCACTCAACTTGTTGCATTAAAAACTTGAGACCGCCGAGTTTGCGCTGTAACGGCCTTGCGGTTGTGCTGCCGGGTATCCCAATGTAGCCAAAACTTCCTAAACTTCCACCGGTCAGCACGAAACGCCTTGTTATGCCACACTTAAACGTTTGCTTAACTGGCATAATGTATTCACGACAGCTTAGTAATATTCATTGTGGGATATCCCACTTATGGCTATATTGCAATCGTTATCACTCCATTCCAAGCAATTTATCATGTCACAATCAATCAAAGAATATGACGCCCGCTTAGATGCCAAAAAGCGAATTACCCTTCGCGGAGCTAAAACGATGTTTTATCGTGTACGCGAGAAAGGTGATGGAACCATCGAATTAAGTCCGCGAGTTTTAGTACACCCAGACGAAATCTCAGTAAAAACGTTAGCCACGATTGACCAATCTGTTGCTAACATGAAAAAGGGTAAAGCGTCCAAAGCTGTGGATCTGGATGAATTAGACAAATTGTTGGACTAAATGCCTGCCTATACTATTCGAATGGGTATTCCAGAAATGGAATCGTTTTGGCAAGATTTGCTGGAAAAGAAAAGGTCTAATGCATTAAACCCTGATGAAGTGGATTTGTTTACCCGTTTTGGTAAAGCCATCCAGAATTTAAGTGCAAATCCCAAGCACCCTGGTTTAAAAACCCATGAAATTAAGCCATTGTCGAAGAAATATGACATGAGAATATGGCAATCATATTTAGATCAAGGGAAAACTGCACGTCGTTTCTACTGGGCATATGGTCCAAACCGTATGGAAATTACAATTTTAGGGATTGAACCACACCCAGAGGATAAAAAGTCAGGTGCATATTCTCGTATTAAATTATCTGAATTGCCGGATGAGTAAGTAATAGTGGTCTCGAGTCGTGTGGCATAACGGCCCTGCGGTTTAACCGGCTTGGCCTTACTGGATGGTAATGTAATTAAAACTCGGAATTTCTATAAGGAACGGTATTTAGAACCGGCAAACAGCGGCCATGTCCGCGTTGAAACCGTTGTTAGCAGGCGAACATCGGACCTTAATTAAGATTTTCTTGAATTTTACTATGTATATAATCTTTGTTTAAAGGTTCTGTATAGTCAACTTTAATTAACTTAACATTTAGTTCTTTGCATAAATCTTTCTTCTTCGCATCCCTTTCTCTTAATTCTTCAAGTGCTTTTTTACCACCCCATGCTTTAACTGGATGAAAGTGTTGCTGTCCTTGATATTCAATTCCCAATTTTAATTCAGGAATATAAATATCTAATTCTAAGCCATCTAACCATTTTGGGCGATGATGCCTTAAAATTTCATTTTCTGGAAGTATCCTTTGGACAATTTTGGTTAAAATAGTTTCACTTACATTTCCTTCCCCAATTTTTCTAAATCCAAATTCCTCTCGTGTGATATTTTCAATTTTCTTGTTGATACTTTTTTTGAGCTTTGATATTTCCTTTTGGCACAACTGAATTTCATCAGACATTTGGGAAACCTCATTTTCAATTTGATTATTTATCCATTCTTGTTTTCTCTTAATTTTATCAACCTTTTCAATAAGATCATCTGGTGCATAATTTTCGATGTAATTTGAATCACGAATACCAATCCGAAATGCAGTTTGTTTGATATTGCATATTCCGGTGATACTGACCCCCTATTCCGGAGCAAGCTGACCCCTCAGCAGGGGGTTGTGGCGGCTTGCTACAGCCTGACAATATTACTGTTTTTTTCTCATGCTCTCACCTTTTAATTCAATTCGGTAGGCGGTGTGAATCAGTCGGTCCAGAATAGCATCCGCAACCGTACTTTCACCGATCACATCATACCAACTTTCCACAGGTAGCTGCGATACCATGATGGTGGCACACCGTTGGTGACGGTCTTCGATAATATCCAACAAATCCAGTCTTTGTTGTTTATCCAGAGGTTTGAGACCAAAATCATCGAGAATAAGCACATGATGCCTCGATATTTTGTCAAGCAGGGATAAGATACTGCCGTCAGCACGGGCTAAGGTAAACCGTTGCAAAAGCTTTTGCATGTTATGGTAGCTTACTTTGTGCCCTTGCGTGCACGCATGGTTACCCAGTGCCGAGGCTACATAGCTTTTCCCGCTCCCCGTGGGTCCGGTAATGAGCACAGCATTTCCGTCGTTGATGTATGCGCCCCCAGCAAGTACACTCAGTGTATTTTTGTCCAGACCACGATGCTGTAGATAGGTAATCTCGGCCATTGTGGCGGCGTAGCGGAACTGCGCAGCTTTGTTGAGCCGGACGACTTTGCGTTGCTGACGGTGCAGCAATTCACTCTCCAACAAGACCTGCAAGGCCTCAGGGACGCTGATCTGGTGCAACGAACGGGTTTGTAGCATGCCCTGCCAGTGTTGGGCCATGCCGGCTAGACGTAGTTGGTCAAAAAGATCTTCGATAATGATAGTAGATTCCATGGATTCAGGTATTGAGTTAACGGTAATAAGAGTTTCCGCGCACGTTTGTATGCGCAGGAAGCTCCTGTGAGGGTGGATTCACTGTAGCTACGCCCCTGGCCATACCCGATGTGATAGCGTTGCGAACGAAGCCCAAGGAATAGGTATGCAGGCGAAGGGCCAGCTGTATGGCCGACACGAAGGTGTCCGGGTCACTCTTGCGTTGCAAGGCTATGAGTCCATCGCAGCGTCGGTAGGCATGTTCGGGATGACGAACGTTCTCAAAGACCTTCTCCACAAACATCGCCACATCCGAACCCAAGCGTAGCCCCCACTGCACATAGAAGTGCGGGCTACGCTTGAGCCAGTGCTGGTGGTTCGAAGGCAGATGCTCGGCAATCGTGGTATAACGATTGGCTCTGCGATCGCGTGCATGTACGGCCAGAAGTTGATGGTTACCAAAGATATGTACGTGGTCGTGGGTGTAGCGTACCTGAACAACCCGACCAATCCAGGTGTAGGGAACACTGTAGTAATGGCGGTCCTCACGCAGCTCGATATGTGCGTTGTTGGCGACCTTCAGGTCGCGGTACTTCCTGATCTGGAAACGTGTGGCCACAAGTGGTTGCAGACTTGCACGCTCTATGGTATGGAACAGCTCGGCCCTGCTTACTCCGCGTTGGTTCATCACGCGATCCATCCATCGCCCCAGCTGGACGGTGATGGCCGCATTGAGCTGGTCCAAACTAAAGAACCTGTGATCACGCAGTGGCGCGTAGATGTTACGGTATACTTGCTGAACCGCGTTCTCTACCAACGCTTTGTCTTTGGGTTTGCGCCGTCGTGCCGGCAACACCGTGGTGCCATAATGTTCTGCAAAATCACTGAACACCTGATTAAGGGTGGGTTCGTAACGATCGGAGCGCACCACGGCCGCCTTCAGGTTGTCGGGCACCAACGTTCGGGGAACCCCGTCATAATACTCCAGGGCCAGTGTCAGCCCATGTATGAACGACTCGGTAGTCTGGTCTTGGCTCGCTCGCACGAAGGTGAATTGGCTGTGACCAAGTGTAACCACCAGTACAGCAGCCGGTACAATCTCACCGGTGGCAAGGTCTGTATAGTGCAACGATTTTCCGGCATAGTCGATATAGGCTTGGTCACCGGGGTCATGGGGTAAGTGAGCCATGGTCACTTTGGTGCTCATGTCCAGCCGCTGGAGTATATAACAGAATTGGCTATAACTGTATCCATGGGGCTGGTCGTTGCGATAGGTAATCCATAAATCCAATCGAGTTACTCCGGTACGCAGTAACTCTTTGGCGTAGTACTCATAGCGATCTTTGACATACTCATAGCGTGCTTCTTGCTGAGTTTGCGTCGCTGCAGGATGGAGTCGTTGGTGGAACTCGAGGTCGGAAAGTTCAAGCAGATCTTCACCGGAACTTTGTTGTAAGGCAAGGTAACGCCTGACCGTGTTACGTGAGATTCCCAGATCGCGGGCAATACGCTTGATTGGCACCCCTTGGATGTGAAGTCGTAAGATTTGTTTAATTTGATTCATGGGTTTTGGTGTTGCGGCCATAGTGCTTTTTACTTTATGAGAAGGTTGAATGTCCCATAAAGTACGCCGCCAAAACCCAATTTGTATTACCATGCTGACGTTCTGGCAGATACTGACCCCGGGGTCAGCTTGTGCCAGAATGAGGGGTCAGCTTGCTCCGGAATAGGGGGTCAAATTGTTCCGGAATATGCAGATATACCAACCATAATATTGTTTGAAATTTCCTCCATACATCTCATGACAAAACCGCAATGTAGGTGTTGCCATGATACATCGATGACAAAGCTTTTTCTTAAATCGTAACAGTTTTGACCAGTCAGTTTTTAAAGAAGCTTTGCTAATTCCATTTGGGAAGAGATGACTTGACAGAGGTGCAGCTACTTTTTCATCAGACCAATTGTTTTTTGACTCATATTGAACCAATTTGAAAGAGTTATTTACAGCTTCATAGCAACATTCGCAAAAGTAGGCCTCTTTTCTGAGTGCTGATGAAAACATGAAGAAAGCACCATAGTGATTAGGATAATGAACAAATTTTAAAGGCAGATCTTCTTCAACTATTGGTGAATCAAGAGCAACTTCAGGAAGTTTACCTTTTCTAGGACCAATCCTTTTTGTTGTTTTTGCCATCTTGATATGAGTTTGTTAAACCAGTCAACATTTAATTAGAAGGTACTTTTATTATGGTTTTCTGAGTGTGAATTTATTTTCTTGACCATCATATACTGCATAAAAATTCTTCAGACGATACTTATTTTTAACCTTTGATTTGATAGATAACTTATCTCTTAAATCCCTTTGAATTTCTATAATTTCTGGTGGATTATTATAACCTGCTTCCTTAGTTATTGTAAACTTTCCCTGAAAAAAATAACTTTCATGTGCAGGAATTGGACTAAACTTTAAGTTCCCATTAGTTCTATAATTTATTCCTTCTATACCATTGAATTCTATTTCAGCATCATAACCATCTATTTCTGAGTTATTTAGAATCGAAAATTCAAAAGATATTTCAAAATTATAATCATAGTTTAAATCATCTGCATAAGGTGGTTTATCACTGTCATGAGGGTAATTAGTAGCCGCGCCTCTTTTTCTTGACCCCGTCATTCTAATTGATTCTATTTCGAGTCTCGGTCTTCTGAACAATTGGAAAATTATAAACCCGAGAAAAGGTATTACAAAAGCCGAAAGTATCGTCAGAATTGTATCAATATTTTTTGAAATAAATTCCATTCATTCAATAAGGGCTACAACATTTACTATGTAGTTAACTTTGTCGAATATTTGCATTACCAGAAATTTTAATCGACGCGCCTTTCCCAATTTTTATTTCTGTTCCTTTTGATTTCAAAGAAGTGTTCCCACCAATAGTTGTTTGACCTGTACCTCTACCACCAGTCTGCAAAATAGGAGCCTCTATTATACTTCCTTGAATGGTCACAATTCCATTTTGGTGATCAAACCTGATTCCTTTTAAGGCTTCTAGTAAAGCCTCGTTTACATCAATTTTGCCTGATCCAGCTGCTGCATCAATAACACCTACCGCTTCCTCAAATACTTTTTCAAAATCTTCAGATGTACGTGCATTTTGTATTTCATCCTCTAATGAGGGCTCAAGTTTAATAGCCTTCTGGAAAAAATTTACGACTGAATCAGATGTAAAATTGACAAAATAGCCAGTAGCTAAACTTGTCAAAATTGAGATTGTTAATGGATCCATAGTATTTGATTTATGAATTGTTGTTAAAAAAGCCTGCTAACGGCCTTCGGTTTGTGCTGCAGGGGATGCCAGTTCTGCTAAAGCCTCGAAACCATCACCTGTCAGCACGAAACCGTTGTTATGTTTCACTATCCATGTTTTATAGCAATAATCTCAGCAATTCGAGCAATTAAATTGTTAAAATAAGCTAGCTTAAGATTATTTTCTGAGGATGGTAGGATTACTTTGTTTTCACGCCTTTCCCGCGCATGTACTATACAATTTCGAATTTTGGTTAATGAATCTATAAGCTTTGGATGCCACATACTTGACCATGAGGATTTATCTGTGGTCTCAGATATCATTGCTTTTAACTCAAAACCACCATCAAATACTACTGGCTTGGAAAAAAAATCTATATTCAGCTCAATTTCTCTCCATATTGTTTCAGGCTCGATATAAGATTCAACAATATTTCTCATTTTGACATCGTCATTATGGTTCAAATCAATAACTGTGTTAAATATTTCAGATATTTTTTGATCTGAACAACTCACAATCGATGGGTTACGGAGTAGTTTTGTAAGTTTTTTCTTTACAACTTCATCAGTATATGTATGTGACAAATATTCGATAACCTGATAATAATATAAGAAACTCATTCTAGTCGATGATCCCCTGGCAGTTTCAAGGAGTCTAAGTGCTATATCATCAATCCTTTTCAGAGATATAATACTCGGAAAATTGTCTTCGATTAAAGATACTTCTTTGTGCCTTTCTTCGTTTTGGTCATTCTCATTTCTAATGGCTATTATAGGGGCTGTTCTATCGTAGTAATGAGATATTGCGTTGAGATTTCTAAATATGGTCTCTAACTCTGCTGTTTTATGAAATTCAACTCCTTCTAAATGAAAGTTTACCGGCAATCTTTTTTCAAAATACTTTTGGTTTTTTTCAGGTAAATCATCTTTACCAAAATCACAGAAAGGTGCCATTTGATTCATTGCTTCTGCATACGATTTTGGTTCACGCTTAAATATTTTTGAAAATTTCCAGAACTCTTCTGAAGGTGAGCCGAAGTGTGCTTTAAAAGTCATATCCTCAAACACAAAGTCAAATTTTCGTTTTAAATGTGAATTATTAGCATTTAATTCAGATTCATCGAAAAAGCCATATACGAACTCTATTCTTTTCTCTGAAATAAAAATTATCCCATCAAATTTTGAATTAATAAGTAGGTTGTTGACTAGGGCAATTGATGTTTTATCGTCGATTCCAAATACAAGTTTAATGTTATTGTCTTTCCAAACATTTGAAACAACAAAATGGTCATCTTCTTCCACAATATTTGATTCAGGGTGATTTGATTTGAAATTGGAAAGATGATAATCAATGAGTGTTTTTTGAGTCATGGCATTCTATTTGGAAATTGAAAGATATTTTTGTGAAACATAACTCATTATTGAGTAGCGAATTGGTGAGTATATAATGGCGAATAAGTTGGTTAAGAGCAACTTAATTGAGCATGACAGGTAAAATTTTTTAAAAAATCCTGCCGGAGGTGTAATAACGGCCTGTTGTGCTACTCAATCATATAAGTAGTACATCGTAACCGTTATGGAAAGAATGTTCTGCTTCCTGTTCAAGATGCCGCATAAGTACTTCCTTTTCTTGTTTCTTGTAAAACTTGAACGAATAGGCAGGTACTTAATGAACAAAGATTTGTATTGCCACCCTGTACGTATTCAAACTAATAACAGATTATGCCTTATGAAACTCCTTGATCGTCTTCGCACTGATATCCGTCGGAAAGGCCTGAGCCGGAGTACGGAAAAAACCTACATTAACTGGACACTCGACTATATTAGATTCCATGGTAAAAAACATCCCGCTAATCTTGAAAGCAACGATGTCACTATGTATCTGAATTACCTGGTAAATCAACGCCATGTTGCCCCATCAACGCAAAATCAAGCGCTCTGTGCCATTTTGTTCCTTTACAGAAATACACTGAGTCAACCCGACTTTTATATTGAACATATCCAATGGTCGAAAAAACCCAGGAAAGTGCCCCTCGTCCTCTCACAACAAGAGGTGAAATCTCTGTTGAACCATATCCCTTTCAACGAAAATTTACCTATTCGACTCCTGTACGGCGGCGGTCTACGGGTTTCAGAGGTTATCCGTCTACGTATTGCCGACATCGATTTTGAACACGCACAACTCCGAATTGTAGATGCAAAGGGAAAAAAAGATCGAATTACCCCATTCCCACAATCACTGCATAACGAAGTCCGAAGACAGATCGAGCGCGTACGTACTATGCATGCCACTGATCTTCGCCACGGCCTCGGTCACGCCGAACTCCCGCACGCACTGCACAGATCAACCAAACAACCAGTAACACACTACAACCGCCATTATCACGCCGGTCAGATCCGCAATCAAACCCGCCTGAATCGCATACCGGGTCTTACGCACTCCCACCGCACCGAAATACACCGCAATGACATAGAACGTGGTCTCGGTCGACCCGAACATGGTGCCAGCCATCTTCACAAAGATGGAATCCTCCCCGTAGGTCGCAATCATATCAGCCATTACACCCACCGAGCCACTGCCCGTCAGCGGACGAATAATTGCCATGGGTAACACCTCAGCAGGGAAACCAAAAAAACCAAGTATCGGACGTAACCCCAGAATCATCCAGTCCATTGCTCCACTGGCCCGAAACATCCCAATGGCAAACAAAATGGCCACCAGGTAGGGGATAATCCGAACCGCAATGTCGAACCCGTCTTTGGCGCCAACCACAAACTCTTCGTAAATGGCAACCTTTTTGACCATTCCGTAGGATACAATGCCCACAATAATTACCGGAAGTATGAATAATACCAGAATGTTCATGATTAGCTGTCTTTCGTGTTTTGGTTGGAGGATGTAGAACCGTCAGGACCGGTTGTGTTGTCATCGGATGTACCCCTGCCCGAAGTACCGGTAGTATGAACGCCGCTACCCGGGCCCGCAGCGCCGCCACCCGGGGCACCTTTGCCACCACCCGGGCCCGAAGCGCCACCACCCGGGGCACCTTTGCCACCACCCGGGCCCGAAGCGCCACCACCCGGGGCACCTTTGCCACCACCCGGGGCCGTAGGGCCACTGCTCAAGGTACCTTTGCCGCCACTACCCGAACGGGTCTGGGAAGCACCAGCATCCGCCGTATCAACACCAACCGCAAGCAACTCCCCGCTTTCCGAAAGCACCGGCGGATACCGGCGCGCATACAACTTGGCCGCAATGATGGCCGCAGCCGTTGAAAAGATGGTTGTAATGGTGATCGCAACCATGAGCTCATTAACCCGCAATCCCATAATCGCCACCAGGGTGACCGGTGGCAGCAACTGCACGCTCGACGTATTCAAGGCCAGAAACATAATCATGGAGTTGGTGGCCGTATCTTTTTCCGGATTCAGTTTCTGCAGCTCCTCCATCGCTTTAATGCCCAACGGAGTAGCCGCATTGCCGAGACCCAGCACATTGGCCGCAAGATTCAGCGAAATCATACCCATCGCCGGATGATCCTTCGGGAGTTCGGGGAAAAGCCATTTCATGAAAGGTCGAACCCCCTTCACCACTATATAAATCAACCCGGCTTCCTCGGCTATTTTCATCAGACCCAACCACAGGGCCATAATTCCCACCAACCCCAAAGCCAATGTCACGGCAAACTCAGCCATGTCGAAGGCGGCCTGGGTTATGGCCCGAAGCTTGACAAACTGAACCTCGGGCAAAACCAGCCCGGTCTGCAGCACAGCCCCGGAATCGGCACCCCCCGATACCCCGGGATCCGTGACATACGCTCTGATTTCCTGTTTCCGGCTGGACGACTGGTTTTCAGCTACACGAACCCAGTGATCAGGCAACCCCTCCTGAACGGGAATAATCAGTTCTGCCTCCGCCTCAACCGGATACCACCGCGCATTGAATTCCGTGCCGGAATCATCCAGGGAAAACCGGACATTCTGATTCCGGTCGAGGTCGGCGTTGGCCGGGAAACGAATCTCCGCGGTAATCTCCTCGCCGTTTCGCCAGGTATTATTGACGATGTCGGAGGCATCGTTGACCAGGGCAAAGACCAGACTGAATACAATCAATCCGCCCCATATATAATTGAGCATAGTTTTCGGACCTGTGGTTGTTGACTTCGCGGGTAAGGGTCTGCAGCTGTTTTTTCAAACCATGAAAATGCGAAAAACAAACCGATTTTGTAAATCCAATTTCGTAATCTTTTGTACGCACACGGGGCGGCCACACCAGACACCGGACCGACCACCCGTTGAACCGGTCGATACACGGGCTGCCGCGGGCGGGAAACCCGGCCACGCATGCGTCGACCGTGATGCGAAGCAAAACCAAAAACGGTAAGCAGGCTGCATTAGCCTGACCATTACCAATGTCATAACCACCAACCACCATCTCCAGCTACATGCACATCCAAACCCGAGCCATTCACGCCGGCTACAGCGCCGAAGGCCCCGAACAACCTGTTGTTTCCGCCCTGCAACCCGGCACCATCTTTACCCATCCTGAAACCGGCTTTGACGCCAGCAACGGCAGCTTTGGCTACGCCCGCTACGGAAACCCGAACCGACTCGAACTGGAAACCATGCTCGCAAACCTGGAAAACGGGGAGGTGGGCGTGGCATTTTCCTCCGGTATGGCGGCTATAACGGCTGTATTTCAGGTACTCGCCCCGGGCGATCACGTAATAGTGTGCGATGACGTCTACCACGGCACCCGGGCTGTGCTGAACCAAATTATGGCGCGATGGGGACTCGAATGTACCTACGTGGATGTGACCAACCCCCAACATGTTGCCGATGCCGTACAACCCAACACCCGGCTGGTCTGGCTGGAAACCCCGTCGAACCCGCGTATGCTGATTTGCGATATCGCCGAAATCGTGCAGCGGGTTCGCGCTCAAACCCCGGCTGGCAACTATATCCATATCGGTGTTGACAACACCTGGGCCACGCCTGTGCTTACCAATCCGCTCGACCTCGGCGCCGACCTGGTCATGCATTCCTGCACCAAATACATCGGCGGTCACAGCGATATCCTGGCCGGAGCACTCATCGCACGCACGAACGATGCCTACATCGACGCCATCCGAACCCTCCAGAAACAAACCGGAGCCGTAGCATCCCCCTTCGACTGTTGGATGCTGGTTCGAAGCCTGAAAACGCTGGTTCCGCGGATGCGTTCCCACTGCGAAAATGCCATGGCGGTAGCACGGTACCTGCACGCACACCCCAAGGTAGAAACCGTCTACTACCCCGGCTTGCCCGATTCACCCGGTCACGAGGTCGCCAAACGGCAGATGCGCGACTTCGGGGGAATGATCTCCGTGCTTTTCGCTGTGAAAAAAGAACAAATTTTGAAAGGAATCGCCTCGGCGAAACTCTTTAAAGTAGCGACCAGTCTGGGCGGCGTGGAAAGCCTTTGGGAACACCGGCAGTCCAGCGAGGGTCCCACGTCCAAAACACCGGAAAATCTGGTGCGGATATCGGTGGGAATAGAACATCCTGATGATCTGATTGCCGATCTGGAGCAGGTGCTGGCTACCATGTAGACCACCGCCCGTGATCTGTGGTCAACGCAGGTCGCCCGGCTGAATTCTCTCGGATCTGCCAGGCAGAACCCCGCCCGGTTTGGTATGCAGTATGTTGCCGCATAACCAATCTGAGTTGCCATCGCTTGCAACATGGCCGTTCGCTCCCGGGAGTGTTTGAGATTACAGCGTTGTTGAACGGAAGGCGACCCCCCTCGGTTATACAGGCCAGTGGATTCATTGTCAGCAGTTGCCTCGGTACCATGCAGGCGATGAACGTACGTACCGGATACAAAGTTGACTATATCCAACGGATTAAAACGGTCGTGCAATGCCTTTGCATCCTTAGGTTTCTGAGTGTATGAACAGGAACTCTTACATTGGTATGGATACGGAATCCGACCTACATAACCCAAAATACCAACCCATTATCACGAGCTATGATTACTACCGGCCAGAAAATGAACACCGATTTCGAATTGAAGATTGTGCAGAACGGCGAGGAAAAAACCGTCAACTTTGCCGACCTCCTCACCCGTCCCACCATCGTCTCGGTCTATATGAAAAACAATACCGGAAGCTGTGACAAACAGAATATCTCCCTCGCTGCAGAACAGGAAGCCTTTGAAAATAAAGGTGTTAATTTGGTGACACTCAGCAAAGACACCTGCGGATCGCATAAAAAGTATGCCGAAAAACATGGAATATCCTATATATTGGCATCCGACCCGGATCTGCATTTTTCCAGGGCTACCGACTCTATCGTTGAAAAGAAAATGTACGGCAAAACCTATGACGGTCCGGCCCGTGCCGCTTTCTACATTGATACAGACGGTAAAATCCTGGGTGTCATCGAAAAGGTAGATCCCAAAAATCATGCTCAGGAACTTCTCGGACTCATCGGATAGGCTATTCCGGGTATATTGCCAAATGTACCTTTTGCTGACCTTCAGCCCGAGACGTGAAATCTGAACCGTGCGCAAAATAAGACCCGAATCAGTGCCCGAATGGCATGGGTTCGAAACAAAATAACTGTGTGCAGACCGGCCCCGGCCGTTTATGCTGGAAATGATTGGATAAACATCCCCTATGAAATCACTCGTAATTGTTGAATCGCCCACCAAAGCCAAAACTATTCGCAAGTTTCTTGGCAAAAATTACACGGTAGATTCCTCCTACGGCCATATCCGCGACCTGCCGGCCAGTGCCAAGGAAATACCCGCAAAGTTCAAAAAGGAGAAATGGGCCAACCTGGGAATCAACACGGACGACGCCTTCGAACCCCTTTACGTGATTTCGGCCGAGAAAAAAAAGGTGGTCAAAAAACTCAAAGATTTGCTCAAGGATTCGGACGAGCTCATTCTGGCAACGGACGAGGACCGCGAAGGGGAGGGCATTGCCTGGCATATTCTCGAGGTACTCAAACCCAATGTGCCGGTCAAGCGCATGGTGTTCCATGAAATCACCAAAGATGCGATTAACCGGGCGCTCGAGAACTTCCGCACCATCGATATGAACCTGGTTGATGCCCAGGAAACCCGCCGCGTGGTGGACCGCCTGGCCGGCTATACGATTTCGCCGCTGCTCTGGAAGAAAATTGCTCCGGGGCTCTCGGCCGGCAGGGTGCAGTCGGTGGCGGTAGAACTGCTGGTTCAGCGCGAACGGGAGCGCATGCGCTTCCGAAGCGGCTCGTATTGGGATCTGCGTGCGAAACTGACCCCATCCGGACAACAAACACCCTTCCTGGCCGACCTCGTACAGCTGAACGGAAAGCGACTGGCAACGGGGAAAGACTTCGATGAATCTACCGGAAAGCTGTCGAAGCCGGATTCCGTAGTTCTGCTGGATGAAAAACAGGCATCCAGCCTCAAAGAAGCCCTGGAAACCCGCGCCGGATGGACCGTAACCGACCTGGAAACCAATATTCAGGAACGCTCGCCGGGGGCGCCGTTCACTACTTCAACCCTGCAGCAGGAAGCCAACCGCAAGTTCGGATTTTCCGCCAAAGATACCATGCGTACGGCCCAGAAGCTCTACGAAGAAGGGTATATCACCTACATGCGTACCGATTCTACCACGCTCTCCGGTCAGGCTATCAATGCCGCCCGCGAAGCTGTTGTATCCATGTATGGCGAGGAATACCTGTACAAATCTGTGCGGTCGTACAACAAAAAAGCCAAAGGCGCGCAGGAAGCCCACGAAGCGATCCGGCCGGCCGGAAGCGTATTCCGCGCTCCCCAGGATACCCCGCTGTCAGGGCGTGAACGCAAACTCTATGACCTGATCTGGAAGCGAACCATGGCTACCCAGATGGCCAACGCACGCCTCGAATTTACCAATGCATCCATTACGGCATCGCTGCCGCCGGCTGCCGGTACCGATCCGGTCAATGCCGTTTTTCGCGCTACCGGCAAGCGTATCCTGTTCCCGGGATTCTTCCGCGCCTATGTGGAAGGCAGTGACGACCCTGCAGCCGACCTGGAGGATCAGGAAAAACCACTCCCCAAGCTGGAAATCGACCAGAAGCTGAATCCCGAGTCCATCGAGGCCCTCTCCCACGAGACCAAGCCTCCATCGCGCTACACCGAAGCCAGCCTGGTCAAGCAACTCGAAAAAGAAGGTGTAGGCCGACCCAGTACGTACGCTTCCATTATTGACACCATCCTGAATCGGGGGTACACCCAGAAACAAGGCAACGCGCTGGTACCCACCTTCACCGCCTTTGCCGTTACCGAACTCCTCGAAAAATACTTCCCGGACCTGGTGGATGTGCAGTTTACCTCTGAAATGGAGAACAAACTCGATGAAATCGCCTCCGGCAATGAAGACCGTACCCGCTATCTGGAACGCTACTATGCCGGTGAAACCGGACTGCGACAAATGGTAGAGCGGCAGGAATCGCAGATTGTGGCCGCCGAAGCACGCAAAATTGACCTTCCCCTGGAAGGACTTGATCAGGTGGATGTATTTGTGGGCAAGTTCGGTCCCTATGCCCAGCTTAAAAGTAACGGGGAGACCGTCAGTGCCTCCCTGCCGGTGGACCTGTTTCCCGGCGATATCACCGTGGAGAAACTTCACGAGCTGATCCGGCAGTCGGAGGAGGGCCCGTCTTCCCTGGGTACCGATCCTGATACCGGACAGGAAATTTACCTGCTCAGCGGCCGATTCGGTCCGTATGTGCAGCTCGGCGAAGTGACCGATGACAATAAAAAGCCCAAGCGGACTTCCCTGCTGAAAGGGATGAAACCGGAGGATGTGGACCTGGATACGGCGCTGCGTCTGTTATCGTTGCCGCGGGCGCTCGGCAGTCACCCGGATACCGGCAAGGAAGTGCGTGCCGGCGTAGGTCGATTCGGACCCTATGTGGTACACGACGGAACGTTCAAATCCCTCGGTAAAGATGATCATGTGCTTACGGTTGAACTGGACCGCGCTGTGGCCCTGCTGGCCGAAGCCAAACAATCCAAACGAGGGTCTTCAGCGCTCAAAGACCTGGGTCCACACCCCGAAACCGGTGAAAACGTTTCCGTTATGACCGGACGGTACGGTCCCTACATCAAATACGGTAAAACCAACGCCAGTATTCCCAAAGGTACCGACCCTGAAAGCCTGACGATGGAACAGGCCATTGGTTTCATCAACGATAAACTGGCCGCAAAGAAATAGAATTTCGTACCTTACGGCATGATTAAACGCAGCGAACAATATTTCCGCTATCCGCCGAACCTGAGCATGCTCGATCTGGCCACGGTGGTAAGCATGTACCGGGGTAGAGGTGAACCCGTGAAAGCTCCGGCAGGAGAGTACTTCGGGTGTGCGCATAGTTTTAAGCTGGTTCGCGAAGCCAAAACCTGGTTTGGCCTGTATTACACCCAGTTGGCCTGGGATCAACTCCTGACGAAAGATTCCGGGGGATATCCGCTTACCGAAGTCGAAATGAATGTACTGGGGCTGGCTGCCGGCCGGGATTCCCACCCCCGAACCCGTGACTACATCGAAAAGAATTCGGGTATCATGCCCCAGGTCGGTTATATGATTGTCAACGACCTCAAGACCTTCGGCTTTCTCGAGGAAACCGATCAGGCTGAGCTAGCGCTAACCTCGACCGGCGAGGATGCCCTCAACGGAATTGCCCGTCGTATTTACGAAAAGAAATTCATCCCGGAGATGCTGCTGGTCAATCGCGAACGCTACGTCAAACCTACGCCTGCGGCCACCAAAGGCGACCACGACACCTCCCGCGGACCGCAAATTGATTTGTTCTGATGGCACTCTCTGATGTTGCAAATGCTGCCTCCGGCGGACTGCAACATCGTGTTCCCTCGGAAATATCGGTTCGACTCCTACCAGGGAGCACAATACACGTGTGCGCATTGGATTGATACGGTAGCTTCAACAACGAGCAACGAGGGCATTCGTCCATTGATGATCTCTCGCTTTCACAGGTATTCCATCGAGCCGCTTGAACGTTCTCAGGTTTCCGCCAGCTCCAACCCTTCAGAGGATATTTTCGCAATGTACCCCTCCAGGGTCTCCTTCGCCTCCGGCGTCGCAACCACAGCACCCAGTTTCATGAGCATGCGGTAGAGTCCTACGTGCAGCCGGCTTACGTAAATGAAATGCCTGGATCCCCGGGGCTCGGTGAATTTCGTAGCTTCACGCGCATACTCGCCGATAATCCGCTCATAGGAAGGGTCGCCGAAATCAAAGGTTTCCTGCGTGTAAGGCGATAAAAAATGGTTGCCAAAGCCACGGCAGAATGCATAAAATCGTTCCTCAAACGCGGTATCCGTCGGATTTGGGTCGATCATCTCCAGATTCTGATACACCTCGCGCATCCCGTACGCATCGTCACGCATGTGCACATCAAACAGACGGATATAATTGTTGAAAAAATCCGGCGGCGACTGCTTAATACATCCAAAATCCAAAATCCCCAGCCGGCCATCGTGCGTAAACAGGAAATTTCCGGGATGGGCATCGGCATACACAGTATAGTTATTATCGATTTGAGCGTGGAAAAAGTCCCACATCAGCTGTCCAAAGTGATTCCGTTCTTCCTGTGACGGGTTCTCAGCTAAAAATGCATCCAGATGTCGTCCATCTACAAAGGTCATGGTCAGAACACGCGGTGTTGAGAATTCAGGAATCCATCGGGGCGTCACGAACTTTTCAGAATTGAACAAGCCGGCATAGGCCTCCATCTGCCGCCCTTCATTCAGATAATCGGTCTCCTCCAGCAGCTTGTCCCGAACTTCAGCGAAGTAAGCATCGGTGGAGGGGTGGTCTACGATGCGCTTGAACACGCTTTTAGCAATGCTCAAATCTGAGTCTATAGTTTCCCGGACGTTCGGATACTGAATCTTTATGGCAACTTCCCGTCCGTCATGCAATGTAGCCCGATGTACCTGTCCGATGGAGGCCGCTGCTACGGCATCCGGTGTAAACTGAGCGAATAGCTTTTCCGGGTAGGCACCGAGTTCGCGTTTTATGATGGTTCGTACCAGAACACGGTTAATCGGCGGGACCTTGTATTGAGCCTGCGCCATCACGTCTACAAACTCCTCGGGCAACACACCGCTGTCCAGACTCAGGGTCTGGGCCAGTTTCAGCGCGGTACCGCGCAGTTTGCTGAATTCTTTGAATATTTCGGTGGCGTTCTGTGTGTGCAGGGCCTTTTTGTCGGCCTCGGTGCGTGATCCGAGTACCTTTTTCAGGTGATATCCGGCGTAATTGGCACCTACTTTCAGTCCTGTTTTGGCGATAATGCTGCCACGCTGAAACCTGGATGATGGAAAATCACTCATGCCGATGCTCCTTTGTCTGACCCGGAATCGTCTGACGGCGTGTCTTCGATGGGGATTTCAACGGACTCAGAATGTTTTACCATCCCGGTGTTGCTCGTATGGCGGGGTGTTTCCCGGCACGACTTCCAAAAGCTGCTCCAGCCTGATCCATTACACGGAAGATGCTCTTCAACGCGTTTCCAGCTCTGTTGAAGATCTCCGGTAAGTTCTATGCCGGTTTGCTGCATCCGTTCGGCAAACAAAGCCGCATCGCGGGAAATGCCCTGAAACCGAAATTTCCAGATGTTATTTCCTGCCAGATACTTAACCAGGTCAAAACCTTTGTCGATGATACCGGAGTATACCAGTTCGTTGGCAAAAACGGTGAGCTTGTCTACCAGTGCGAGGGTGCGCTCCGTACCGGGACTGTCGTCCTGCAGCCAGAACCGGATCAGCTGGAAATACTCCCTGACCAGCACCGGATACACGAAATCCGGGATAATCATGGTATTTGCACCGGGTATGCGGGAGTCGTCCTGGATGAACGAGCGAAACAATGCGACACTTTCGGTGTGCCAGTAGGTGTCACGTCGGTTCAGAACCATCGCGGAGAAGGTTTCCTCAGTGAAGTCACGATGCGCACTGAGTACGTCAAAGGTGGTGTAGATGTAGTTGGATGCCTTCTCACCAAAATTGAGCGCCTCGTATTCGGGGATCAGTACCGTCGACTCCCGGTACACATCCGGAATTTGATCATAAAAAGCCCTTAATATGGCTTGTTTTCCAGGGAATTGCTGCTGGAGTTCAGCCAACTCGCACCCGGCTTCGGATGCAATGGCTCGCAGGGTAAAGCGGGTTTTGTCTTCGATATATAGGGTCAGCGCAGCGTCAATGATTCGCGCGCGAAGGTCCGGGGAGGGGTCTTCCATGGTGGGATTACGTCTGCTGGTTAGATAAAGTTGGTCCGTAAATGAACCGATGAAATGATTATGCTGTTACAACATCGATAGTAGAGACAAGGTTCACCCGAATGCATGGAAAAGCATGTTTTATGGTCTGAGAGCGCCAGAAAAACTTCGTCGGCTACCGGGTATGGATTTGGCTCAACATCATCCTGAAACGGGTATCTACCCCGTAAATTGCAGTATCAATACCAAACGGTCGGAAAACGATGTCAATCCACGCAGCAGAACCGAACCCTGTCACTGAGCATAACCACAGCGCACACCCGGAGTCCTACGGGCGCATGGGAGAGGATAGACGCGAGCGGCAACGATATCACCGCGACGTTCTGTTTCTCACGCTTTGTGCCATATTTCTCACGGCGCTGGTTATGGGGAACATCATCGGCACGACCAAATTCGTAACGCTGTTTTCGCTTACCATACCAGACTGGCTGCTCCCGCTAGTACCCGGGCTGGTTCGTTCAGGCAGTACCTATGCGATGGTGATTCCGGTCGGACTTCTTGCCTTTCCCGTAACCTTTCTGGCCACGGATCTGGTATCGGAATTATTTGGCCGCAAGCGGGCCCAGCTTCTTGTGTGGGTCGGATTTTTCATGAACATCTTTATGATAATCGTGATGAGTGTCAATGCCTGGCTCCCGAATGCTTTCGGTGTCAGCGGCGGACTGGAGCTGTTCGACGGGGTGTATAGTTTCTTTATCGGGAACACCATCGCCAGTATGCTGGCATACCTGACCGCACAATCCATCGACGTCAGGTTGTTTCACTTCTGGAAAGACCTGACCAAGGGTAAACATCTATGGCTTCGCAACAATGCATCCACCATGATATCGCAGATGGTAGATACCGTGGCCATCATGAGTATCCTTTACTTTGCGGGCAACCTTGGCGAGTCGGTCAATACCTTTGGGGCGTTGCTTATTCTGATTGTGAACGCTTATCTATTCAAGTTTTTCGCCGCTCTGTTTGATACCCCCCTGTTTTACGCCGGGGTCAAGTTGCTCAGACGTTTCGAGGAAGACCCCTCCGGGTATCGGCTCTACGATGAGAAAGCCGGGTAATCTTTGTTTTCGCCGATAAGTGATTGTGTATTACCCAACAATTTAATATCGTTGCCAACTGACGATATTTCGGTAACAAAAATAAGTTTATTATGTCCCAGCCTACCAATGCTTTCTGGCGTGAAGTCATGGATTTCCTTCCGGGCCTTACCCTTCTTTTTCGGATTGATGAGCAGGAAATTGCCCATCTTATGTTTGTGACGGATGCCATTCGTAATGAACTCGGCTTCGCTCCGGAGGAGTATGTGCTGGCCTCTGAAGATCCCGGAACCGTAGTCAGTGCCGACCTCGACCGTCTCATAGAAACAATAGCGCAGCTCAGTCATGGTAACGAAATATCGTCTTCACCCGCCTGTTCGCTGACTGACCGTACTGGCCAGAAGGTATCCTATGTATTTGACTTTCGGTTGTTCAGAACGAAGTCGGCCCGGCACAATCTGATATCGGTGACCTTGTTTCCTCAAGGAACCATCGCCGACAAATCAACCAGTTCCAGTGCCGAACCCCAGGCAGAGGATACCTTATTTGTGGCTGAGAGCCCGATTTTCAAAGATGTTCTGGAGCGCATAGATATGCTCAGCAAACAGGAACATCACGTGTTGATTCGTGGGGAACGGTCGGTTGGCAAGAAAGTTCTGGCAGAGAAGCTGGCCCGTAAAGCTGCAGTGCTCAAGGGAAATCAGCAGGTTTGGATGCTGGATGTGAGAGAGCACAATGACAGTTCACCGAAGTCAGCCCGTTTATTTGCAGGTATTGATCCGGATGATCCGCAGGACAGCATATTGGATGACATCGACAAAGATTTACAGCTGGTTATTATTGAAATCGGTGCGATGCGGCTTGCTGATCAAAAGGATTTACTCAATCTGGTTGCTCGCCGGCAGCAGGCTGGTCGGTCGACCCGGATTGTGGCCACCTCCAGTGAATCTATGGAGGAGCTGGTACACCAGGGTAAGGTGGATGCGGCCATGCTGTACCGGATGTCGTTCATGTCTGTATTTATTCCTCCGTTACGGGAGCGTACCGAGGATGTGCTGGCAGCGGGTCTTCAGTATGCCGGCAGATTATCCAGAGCACTTGGAGGAGCTATGCCGCTGGTTAGCGAGAACGTACTGCGAAAGATACTTTCCGGCGGTTTGCCACGGAATTTTGCCACCTTGTTTGACGCGGTGAGGGCAGTGCTTTTGGGTGGTACGGGTTCGGCTACATCGGCTGGTATGAAGGGTGGAATCGGAGGAAAGGGGGTGGCTGGAGATGCTTTTTTTGTAGTTGGTTCGCCGCAGTCGTTTGACCTGGTCGCGGCGGATTATCTGCGTACGGTATTAAAATACACGGAAGGGAAGGTATACGGATCGGATGGGGCAGCGGCGCTATTGAAAATGAAACCGACCACTTTGCAGAGCAAACTGAAGAAGTTGGGAGTACGTTGATTTTTTTTTAATTCGATAGGTTGAATAAAGCTATACGGTTAGGTCGGGCTATGGCGGAATGCTCGGATTAAACGAACTCCGGTATGGTTGACTGTGGGTAAAAAACCACCGTATATTGATTGCCCTGCTGCTAAATTTTGCGGGGAGATGGTGTTGGATTGTCTCAGGGTGTCCGGGCTGTTTTTCTTCAAAAAGGTGTTGACACTGGCCGATATGTTTTGTAATATTGGAGTCTGCGCCGAAAACGGGGCAGGGAAAGCGTTCTTTGATTTAGTGAACGACAAGAATATCGCATAGCGAGCCTTAATCAATTAGATGAGGAATACAGAGCACAGGCAAGCTCAATTGTTTTGTATATA